>OJPB01000893.1_pt1 | contig 14714 bp, 10 predicted proteins | sample 1598391 | NCBI WGS metagenome assembly OJPB01 (sample SAMN03922452, study PRJEB24848) | human gut metagenome | isolation source: stool sample | host: Homo sapiens | place: Germany | collected 2009-11
GAAATGCCATGACCAGCATCCGTAGAAAAAGGCGGAAATAATGCCGGGAATGATAAATATCCATCGCCAGGCGGAAGAGACCTCCGTCAGCATAAAATGGACGAAGAGCAAGCTGCAGACTGCCGTGACAAGGCAGAAAATAAACATAGCCGTTTTCATCTTTTCTGAATTTTTGAATTAAACATAATATATCTATATCGCTAATATTTTACCCAAGAGCTTAATGTAAATATTCTTCGCCGTCAATCAGAGTTTGTGAGGCGATTTAATTGAAATTTTGATAAACGTTAAAAAATTGGTGCCGGTCGGCTTCGGTTTGCGAATAGATAAATTTTTCGTCGCTGTTGCGGGCCAGCAAGTCGCGATACAGGGCTTCGTTGTCGGGAGCAACGCCGTGTTCGGCAATATAGTCAAGGTCTTGCAGGTAATCGTCGTAGGCCTGCTGGTAAAGCGGTTTATGGAGTTTGTCATAAACTTTTTGCAGAATCTCGGCATCTTTGATTCCGGCATCTTTATATTGCTGTTCAATATTTTTATCCGGATTTTGAGCTGCAGCCGGGAAGGCGGAGAAAAATGTCAGCAGTAAAATTAAAATACTTTTCATGATCCCTTCCTTTCATGCGGCAGTATAGTAAATAAATTTTAAGAAAGAGATAATAAACTGAAAAGCAGTTGTTTTCAATCTCCGGAAGGGGAAACTGATGAAAAGATGGTTGCTGCCGGCGGCAGCGTTTTGTTGGGTATGCGGCGGCGGTTGTGCCGGAGCCTGGAGTTACGGCGAATTTATTTCCTGCGATGCAATTAATCCGATGCCGAAAATTACCTTTAAATCTTCCTACGGCAAGTTGGTGCATGACCTGTCACAGCCTTTGTCCACGGTTAACCAGAATGCCCATGCGCAGAAAGAGCCCGGCTGGCTGACGGTCGGTTATGCCACGCGAAGCCTGTCTTCGTCAATTTGGGTTAAGGCGAAAGTCAAAAAGATTGACGATTACATGACCTGTGTTTTGCCGGATGAGGTTGAAGTGTTTCTGGGATATCAGAAGCCGATGATTTATGTGGCGAAAGAATATAAAGACGATTTGTGCAAATTTTCGGTCGTTATCAGGCATGAGCAGGTTCATCAGCGGATTAACAAGCTGGCACTGGACTATTTTCTGCCGCTGGCGGATAAGGCGCTGCGGAATGCGATTGCCGACGTCAAGGGAATTAAGGTTCCTTCGCCGGAGCAGTCACAGCAAGGTGTGGAAATGCTTTATAAATATTATCAGTTCCGCTTGCAGCCGATTTTGGACGAGATGATCAGAGCCGTTGATGCCGAGCAGGCTAAACTGGACACCCTGACCAGCTATAAAATGCAATGGGACATGTGCGAAAAGTTTAAGGAACGGCAGGAGCGGGATAAATATCTTAAAGAAATGGAAGAAAAGCTGAAAGCAGAGCTTTAATCGTTTATAAAAAAATCCCCGGTTTCCCGGGGATTTTTTTACGGCTATTTGTCCTTCCGCCAGTTGTAAGTTGCTTCACGCATGGTTTGGAACAAAATGTAAAGCAGCGGGATGACAATCAGGCCGACAGCGGTACCGACCAGCATACCGTAGAATACCGGTACGCCGATGGCAATACGGCTGGCCGCACCGGCACCGGTGGCGACAATCATCGGGAGCACGCCGAGAATGAAAGTGAACGCTGTCATCAGAACGGCACGGAACCGTTCTTTGGTGCCGACAATTGCCGCTTTGACAATTGATGAGCCTCGTTCACGTTCTTCTTTGGAGAACTCGACAATCAGAATGGCGTTTTTACTGGCCAGACCGACGAGCAAAATCAGACCCAGCTGGGCGTAGATGCTCAGAGAGAGGCCGGTAATGAACAATCCGGTCAGGGCGCCGAGCATGGCCACGGTTACCGAGGTCAATACCGGCAGCGGCGTTGACCAGCTTTCATACTGGGCAACCAGGAACAGGTAACCGAACGTAATTGCCAGAGCGATGATGTAGCCGATTTGTCCCTGAGTCTGTTTTTCCTGGTAGCTCATGCCGGACCATTCGTAACTGAAGCCTTTCGGCAGTTTCATGTTTTCAACGGCAGCCATGGCCTGACCGGTACTGACGGCCGGTGACTGGAAAGCATTAATGGAAGCGGACGGATATTGGTTGTAGCGGTCAACCGAGCGCGGCCCCAATATCTTTTTCAGGTTAATTACGCTTCCCAGCGGAACCATTTGGCCGTCTTTGTTTTGGACATACAAATCCTTAATCGATTCAATGTCTTTGCGGAACGGCCAGTCAGACTGGACATACACCTTGTTAACCTGAGTTCCGAAGTTTACGTCGTTGATGTAGCTGGAGCCCAGATAGTTTTGCAGCAGGGTGTAAATGTTGCCGATGGGGACACCCATGCTTTCCGCTTTCTTTTTATCGATGGTGATATAAATCTGCGGCGTTTTAGAGGTGTAGGTGGTGAATGCATACTGGACTTCCGGCATGGTGTTCATCTTTTGGAGAACGCCCTGCAGGGCTGCGTCAAGCACCGAGGCGTCGGTGCTGTCGAGCGATTGCAGACGATAGTCCATACCGCCGCTGGAACCCAGACCCGGAATGGCCGGCAGCTCGAAGAAGTTAATGTCGGCGCTGGGAATTCCGGAGAGTTTGGCTTTAATCCGGTTCATTATGGCGGTGGAATGCAAGTTCGGATCGGTTCGTTTATCCCACGGTTCCAGAACGATGACCGAGAAACCGACGTTTTCACCGCCGCCGCCCAGAATGGAGTGGCCGACAATGCTCATGACGTTGGCAACGCCCGGTTCGTTTTTGATTTCGGGATAAATCTGCGCAACCAGTTTGCGGGTACGCTCCATGGAAGCGCCTTCCGGCAGCTGGATGTTGGCAAAGATAGCGCCCTGATCTTCATTGGGGATAAATGATGTCTGGCTTATTTTCAGGAAGAACATATTGGCCAGAATCAACATGCCGAGCAGCAGGGCAACGACGCTGACTTTGCGGCCGACGATACCGACAATGCCGGCATAGCGGTCACGGGATTTGTTTAAAACCTGGTTGAACCAGAACAACGGACCGGTTTGATACGGTTTTAACGGTTTCAGCATGGTTGCGCACAGCGCCGGAGACAGGGTCAGAGCGTTGACGGACGAGAAGAAGACCGCCGTTGAAATGGCAATTGCAAACTGCTGGTAAATACGTCCGGTAATACCGCCGAGGAAACCGACCGGAACGAAAATGGCCAACAGCACCAGCGTGGTTGCGATAACGGCGCTGGAAACCTGTTCCATTGCTTTAATGGTGGCTTCTTTCGGCGAGAGGTTCTCGGTTTCCATCAGATAAAGCACGCGTTCGACCACTACAATCGCATCGTCCACCACCAGACCGATGGCCAGTACCAAGCCGAACAGGGTCAGCATGTTAATACTGTAACCCAGTGCCAGCATAACGGCAAAGGTAGCAAACAGCGAAACCGGAATGGTCAGCGAGGGAACCAGCGTTGCCCGCCAGTCCTGCAAAAAGAGGTAGCAGACGCCGATAACCAGAATAAAGGTCAAAATCAGCGTATAAACCACTTCGTCAATTGAGGCGCTGATGTATTTGGTTGCATCATAGGTGACGTCAATTTGGAAATCTTCCGGATAGTACTGCGACAACCGCTGCAGTTCGGCTTTCAATGCGGTCATGGTTTCCAGGGCATTGGCGCCGGAAAGCAGGTTTACCGCGATGGCGACTGACGGGCTGCCGTCCAAGGTGGATTCAACGTCATAATTTTCAACGCCGACTTCAACTCGGGCAACGTCTTTAAGGTAAACGATACCGCCTTCTTCCGCCGTACGGACGATAATATTCTGGAAGTCTTCGACCTCGTTGATACGTCCCTGAGTTTGCAGGGTGTAAGTCATCTGCTGGGTGCCGTCGCCGGGCATGGAGCCGACGGAACCGAGGGACGGTTGGTAGTTTTGTCCTTCAATGGCGGAGATGACGCTTGACGCCGGCAGGTTTAAAGCTGTGAGTTTATCGGTGTTAAGCCAAACGCGCATGCTCAGCGGTGAGGCGTGTACCTGAACTTCACCGACGCCGTTGACGCGGCTCAGGTTGTCCTTAATGTTGTTTTGGACGTAGTTGCTGAGGAACATTCTGTCATGCGTTTTGTTCGGCGAATAGGCGGTGAGAAAGCCCAGCGTGTCGGAGGAACGGCGTTTAACGGTCAAACCCTGGCGCTGAACGGATTCCGGCAGTTTGGAAAGAGCCTGCTGAATGCGGTTTTGCACTTTAACCTGTGCCATATCCGGGTCAGTGCCGATGGCAAAGGTGATGCTGAGCGAATAAGAACCGGAGTTTTCGGAGGTCGAATCCATGTAAAGCATGTTTTCAACACCGTTGATTTCCTGTTCAAGCGGAATACCGACGGTTTTGGAAATAACCTCGGCACTGGCGCCGGGATAGGAGGCACTGACCACAACCATCGGCGGCGTAATTTCAGGATAAAGCGATATCGGCAAAGAGAATACCGAGATAAGACCGGCCAGTGTCAGAACGATGGAAATTACCATCGCAAAACGCGGTCTTTCAATGAATACTCTGGAGAACATTCTTATTTACCTTCCGTCGGAGTTACCAAATCGGCTTTTACTTTTTGTCCGGTGCGGACTTTCTGCAAGCCCTGGATAATGACTTTGTCGTCATCGTTCAAGCCGCTTTTGACAATCTGTTTGTCACCCATAACATCACCGAGGACAACCCGGCGCTGTTCGGCAATGCTGTCTTTGTTGACGACCATAACGTAGTTGCCGTGTTCATCCTGAGCGACAGCCGCCTGAGGAATTAAAGTCGCAAGTTTGCTTTCTTTATCACCGAGGAGAACCTGAACATAGGCTCCGGGAATCAGCCAGTTTTCTTCGTTGCTGTATTCGGTGTAGATAGCAATTGTGGCAGTGGTGGTGTCAATTTCGTTGTTGGTGAAACGCGATTTCAGGTGGTTAACCAGCCGTTTGCCGTTGGGGAGGATGAGTTCGCTGGTTATCGGCGAATCTTTTCCTTGGGCGACCATTTTATTTTTTGCGCGCATGTCGAGAATGTCTTTATCGGTAACCGAGAAAGCAACCCGAATCGGGTCGGTCTGGACAATGCGTGCAAGCGTCTGGGTTGAAGCATTGACGTAGTTTCCTTCGGTTACCAGAGCCTTACCGATGTAGCCGGTAAACGGCGCTTTAATCTCGGTGTAGCCCATATCGATTTTAGCCAGTTCCAGATTGGCTTCGGCCTGTTTTACCGCGGCCTTGGCCTGCAGAAAGTTGCTTTCGGAGGTGTCAAGCGTGGCTTTGGAAGCGTAGTTTTGGCTGCTTAAGGATTTCTGGCGTTTATAATCGCGTTCGGTTTTGACCAGATTGGCTTTGGCACTGGCCAGTTCGGCTTCGCGCAGCTCCAATGTGGCCAGGTAACGTTTTTGTTCAATAACAAACAATATGTCGCCTTCTTTTACCAGCGAGCCTTCCTGAAACAGAACTTTTTCGACATATCCGGTAACCTGAGGGCGCAAATCGACGCTGTTAATTGCCTCAACATGGCCGATAAAATTCTTTTTGGGGGAAATGTCCTGTTTTTCAATTCCCTGAACCAAGACATAAGGGTCACCGCCGCCCATGCCCATCATCGGAACCTGAGGGGACAATTTTCCTTTCAGATACCAACCGGCAGCACCGCAAAGCAGAAGAATGGCGGTCTGACGGATGATTGTACGTTTTTTTATTGTTACAACCTGCATGTTAGTTATCCTTTTTAGTCTTTAATGATTTGAATATGAGCTGAAAACTTTGTTCTGCCAGAGACGGAAAATCTCCGGTATAATTTTTGCTGATGGCCTGATGAAGGATTCCGTCCCACAATGCATAAAGAATTTTTGTTGTGGTCTGAATGTCTGTCTCCGGGCTGATGTCGCCGTTTTCTTTGCTGTTGATGAGCACTTTGGCAATCAGTTCCTGATGAAAATTGATAATCTGGTTTATCGGGCCGGAAATGTTGAGCGTGTTGAACAGGCCCTCCGACCATTCCATCTGGTACATGACGAAAAATAAAAATTTGCGGAACATCGGGGCGGTTTTGACAATTTGGGCCGCATACTTAAAGTAACGCAGCAAATCATCCAGCGTGTTAACCTCGGATATTTCACGGTTGATAGCCGCCTGATTGCGTTCAAAAGCCTCGATAATCAGCGCTTTGATGATATCGGGTTTGTTTCTGAAATGCCAATAAACGGCGCCTTTGGTCAGGTTAATTTTTTTGGCGATTTCATCAAAGGTTGTTCTGGAATAGCCTTTATCGCAAAACATATCGAGGGCAGCCATTAATATGGTTTCCCGGGTTTGCTGGGCTTCCTCTTTGGTTCGTCTGGCCATTGTTGTCTGAATTTCCTTTTAATTATATACATTCCTGGAGGTATATAAATCAATTTAGAAAATTATACAAGCAAAATATTTAATAATTGATTACTTGCGGCGGCAGCGGGCAAAGATATCCAGTTCCGGGTTATAAAGGCCGGTTTTGATGCCGCTCAGCCCCAGAACGGAGTGAAAAATGTTGTCCTGAGAATGCGGTTTATCGACCTGTTGCTGCAGACAGGCTTTGTCAATTTGGAAGTCGCGGGCAAAGGAATCGGGCATCCAGACCAGAAACGGGATGTCTTTTTGAACCAGCGGCGCGGTTTTGTATGGAGCGGAATGCAGGAACATTCCGTTTTCGCCGAGAGATTCACCGTGGTCGGAAATGTAAATGAGAACAGTGTTGTAACGGTCAGAGAGAGAAGACAGCAGGTCTATCGTCTTGGCCAAAAACATACTAGTATAGTAAACGCTGTTATCATAAACGTTTACCAAAGACTGCTGCGGACAATAGGGAAAATCTTTCTGGTGGCAGACCGGTTTGTAGAGTTCGGCTTCCGGCGGGTAGTGTTCTGAATAAGCGGGTCCGTGACTGCCGCGCTGGTGCAGAACAATAAAGGCATCACGGTCATAGCTGTCGGCTTTTTCTGCCAGATTGTCAAGCATTACCTCGTCCAGGCAGAACTTTCCGGTTTTACAGGGGTCTTCCAGCTCAACCCGGTCGCAGACGTTTTGACAGCCGGTATTGTTTTCACGCCACAGAACTTTATAGCCGACTTTCTCCAGAACGTCGAGCAGGTTTTCGGTGTAAGCCTCCGTGCCGGGAACAAAGCCTTTCTGCCCGCCGGCGGAAAAAGTGCAGGGGACTGCAACGGCGGTTGAGGTGCCGCAGGAGAATGTCTGCTTATAATAGACGATGTCTTTGAGGTAAGGCGTCAGCGGCGCATTGGTCGGACGCTCATAGCCGCGCAGCGAGAAGTTGGCTGCCCGGGCGGTTTCACCCATAACGAAGACAAAGAGATTTTTCTTGTCGTTTTTCCAGTAGCGGTTCAGGGTGGCGTCTTCCGCTATTTTAACCAAATCAGGCAAAGGGCGCGCTTTGATTTTGATTACGGAAATGATTGAACCGATATAATTTGAGGGTGTCAGGTAATAACGCAAATTGCGGTTGCTGCGGAGAAAGGCATCGGTTGCGGCAAAATTACCGAGCATGATTGCCGCAATCAGGGCGACGGCCCCGCCGGCTGCGGCAAACTGCCGTTTCAGCGGCGTCGGAGAAACCCGGGTTTTGCAGATGAGCCAGGCCGGAAAGATGCCGAAGAACAGCATAATCAAAATCAGTTTCGGGCTGAGCAGGTCACGTACCTCATAAACATCCGTTTGCAGGACGTTCAGAAACATAATTTTATCCAGAGCCGCGTTATAAATAAACATAAAGTAAAAGGCGAGGGCGTTGAGCAGGCATAAGGTGACGGCCAGCGGTTTACGGGTGTGTTTGTGAAACAGCAGCGAAACGGCAATGAAGAGCGTCATCCAGATGCAAACAAACACGCAGCCCAAAAACAGAAAGCCTGATTGGTATTCCGCCGCATGTTTGAAAAAAACGGCATTGTAAAGAACAACGGTCAGCAGTGAATAAACAAGATTGAAGCGGAGGCTGTCAACGTTAAAGAAAAACGGACGTTTCAAAAAAGTCAGAAGGCGTTTGAGCATGGTTAGTCTTTCTTCAGGCGAAAAGTTCGCCCTGGTGGTTATCGTTTAAAACGCTGAGCGCCTCTTTGACAATGGCAATTGAGACGGCTCTTTTGCGGGCCAGTGAAATGCTGTCGATTTCGGCCACCAGTTTACGGGCATAAGCGAAGGAACGCTGCATGTTGGAAATAATGTAACCGATTATTTCCGGAGCGACCATTATCTGGCGGTCGGTAAACAATTTAAGTATCAGGGCCGAAAGCATTTCGTCATCGGGTTCGTTTATCGCGACGGAGGGGACAATATTCATCCGCGATTGCAGGTCAGGGAGTGCAAAGTGTGTGCGTGCCGGAGCCTGACGGGCGGTGAAAAGAATGTTTCCGCCTTCATTGCGATAATGATTGTATAAATGAAAAAGCGCCTCGTTATCAACCTCTTCGCTTAATTCTTCCACAATTAAACACCGGCAGATGTCAAAGAGTTGCAGCGTTTCGAAGTTTATATCTTTTGCGCGTATGGCGGGGATTTTATACGGCCAGTGCGTCAGATTGGCGACATTGTGGGCAAACATGGTGGCCAAGTGTGTTTTGCCGCAACCTTCGGGACCATAAATGCAAACGGCGAAAAAGGGCCAGTCCGGCCAGGCATCAACCAGTTTGAATGCTTCATAATTACAGGCGGCAACCATAAAATCCTCTTTTCCCAGGTATGGTTCGGGAGTAAATTCGAAGGGAAGCTGTCCGGTCAGATTTGCGTTGTTCATCTTTTTTCCTATTTTTGATTCAAAACGTCAAAAACCTTTTTGGTCAGGTCGCCGAGGCTGAACGGTTTGGCCATGAACTCAAAGTCCTGTGAGGAGGCAAGTTCGCGGCGGGCAATCTCTTCGGAATAGCCCGAGGCCAAAATGATTTTGATTGCCGGTATTTTGCGGCGGACAATGCCGGCAAGTTCGGCGCCGCTCATTCCCGGCATGACCATATCGGTAATCAGGAGATTGAAAGCGGTGTCTTTTTCTAACTGCTCTAGCGCATTTTCGGCGGAATTGCAACCGATTACTTCATAGCCTTTCTTTTTCAGCGCCCGCATGGCAAAAGTGCGAACCGAATCCTCGTCTTCAACAAACAGAATACGGATATTTTCGTCTTGCGGCCCGGTGTTTTGTCCGCGGTCAATGGCTGAGACGTTGAGGCCGAAAATCAGTTTCTGGTTAACGGCAACCGGCGACGTGCGCTTTTCCCGGACGGTAAGCACGGGAGTGCCGTCTTTGGCGGTAATCGGTTCCTTGGCGTCCTGATCCGGGATTTCGTCCTCGTCGGCATTGCTGTCAAAGCGGGGCAGGTGAATTGAGAAAGTTGTTCCCTTGCCGAGGATGCTGTTTACTTTAATGAAACCTTCGGTCTGGCGGACAATGCCGTAAACCATGGCAAGGCCGAGGCCGGTGCCGGAGCCGACGATGTTTTGTTTGGTGGAGAAGAAAGGTTCAAAAATCCGGCTCAGATTTTCTTTAGGAATGCCGCAGCCGGTATCGGTGACGTCGATTACGACGAATTCGCCGGGTTTTATGGTGTCGGCGCCGAATTGGTAAGGCGCAGCCAGCGTTTCAACACGGGTGGCAATCGTGAGTGTGCCGTTGCCGTTAATGGCGTCTTTGGCATTAACGGCCAGATTAATGATAACCTGTGAAAATTGGACGGGGTCAACCCTGATAAAGCCCAAATCGCTGCCATGGCAGAATTTGAGGGTAATCTGCTCGCCGAGAATGCGTTTGAGCATATGGCTGAGTTCAACAAAATTTTCGGTTACGTCAATCAGTTTCGGTTTCAGCGGCTGTTTGCGTGAAAAGGCCAGCAGCTGACGCACCAGTCCGGCCGCACGGTTGGCATTTTGTTTGATTTGGATTAAATCGGTAAACGAGGGGTCGCCGACGCCGTGCCGCTGCAACAGCAGATCGCAGAAGCCGATCATTGCGGTCAAAAGGTTGTTGAAGTCGTGGGCAACGCCGCCGGCCAGCTGTCCCATAGCCTGCATTTTTTGAGCCTGGGCAAATTGCATTTCAAGGTTTTTCTGCTGAGTGGCATCAATCAGGTAAATGACAATGCCGTCGATTTGTTCCGGGTGGGTGGAATGCAGCTTCTGCATCGGACTGAGGTAAACGGTGGCAATGCGTTCGATTTTATCCAGAGTTATGTGAACGTCCAGCGCTTTGGAAAGCTGGGAAGTGCCGTTGACGGCACGAATTTCCCGTTTCAGGATTTCGACGTCTTCCGCCCTGATATAGTCAAAAATGCGGTGGTTGATGATTTGCTGTTTGCTGCGGTCAAGGAATTTTTCAACGGCGGCGTTGCAGTCTTTTATTTCTCCTTCCGGCGAGACAAAGGCTATGCCGACAGGGGCAAAATTAAACAGCCAGCTGATTTCGTCCAGCGAGTGCTCCAGATTTTGTTTCAGATCACGGTCGGAGGGGATGTCTTTGACTGTGGCGCCGCGGAATTTGATGTTTTTATCGTCGCGGAAGCTTTCCTGCGCCACAAAGTATTCCTTGCTTTCATTGTCGGCGCCGATGAGGTAAAGGTTACCGCGCCAAAGAGGCTGTTTGGCCGGCAGTTCGCTGTGGGGACTCAGAAAACGCCAGAGATTTTCGCCGGTGATTTCTTCCCGGTCATATCCCAGAGAGTTGGCAAAGGCATGATTGCAATATTCGATGCGGTAATCTTCGTTGCAAGTATAGAGCCCGACGGGAAGGTAATCCAAAAAGTCGTGCAGGGATTTGCGTTCTTCCTGAAAAACCTGTTCCATATTCTTGCGGGCGGTAATGTCTTCTATACGCCAGAGCAGGTAGGTGTATTTTTTGATGGCTTTGACAGAAAAGCGGCCTTCGAAAATGTCGGTTTTTTTGAGGTAAAGCGGTTTGACGCTGATGGTAAACCATTCTTCGGAGGCAAATATTTTAGCGTCATCGTGACGCTGATTGAGAGCCAGCGTTACTTTTTCCCGCGTCAGGTCTGCACAGGCGGCTTTCAGTCGATGAAAGGCTGTGCGGTTGGCATCCTGTGCCGAGAGATGTTTTTCCAGATAGGCGAGCAGGGCTTCTCCGTGAAACATTTCTTCCGCCGCTTCGTTTTGCAGTACCGGTTCGCCGTCGGGGTTGTCAATGCGGATGATTTCATCGTCGTTGCGGATGATTTCATTGGCGAATCCGCCGTATGTAATGGCTTCTTCGGCGGCGGTAATGGTTTTAATCGTTTGCAGCAGGCAGCAGACGGTGGTGAGAATAAAAGTAAACACCAGCAGAAGCCGATATTCCGGATACATCAAAAACAAAACCAGCGCAACGGTCAGCCCGATAAGGGCATAGGCCAGCCAAATCAACCGCTTTTGGAGCAATTTATCGGGTCTGGGGGTTCTTAAGCTGCATAACATATCCAATAACCTCGGCAACGGCTTTAAAGTGTTCAGACGGAATCATCTGGTCAATTTCAACGGAAGCAAACAAAGCACGGGCCAAAGGCGGGTTTTCAACCACCGGGACTTCGTTTTCTTCCGCAATTTCGCGGATTTTCAGGGCGATGTTGTCCAAACCTTTGGCAACAACCACCGGCGCATCCATTTTATCCATTTTATATTCCAGCGCAACAGCATAATGCGTCGGGTTGACAATTACCACGTCGGCGCGGGGAACGGCATCCATCATACGGTGGCGCGCGCGTTCCATACGAATCTGGCGGATGCGCGATTTAACCAGCGGATCACCTTCCATTTGTTTATATTCGTCTTTGACTTCCTGCTTGGTCATGCGCAGTTTTTTCAAATGCGTATATTTCTGGTAGGCAAAGTCGGCAACGGCAATAACCAGAACGGCAATAACCACGGTAAAAATCAATAATACCACAACTTTATGAATAAAAGCTAAAATCGCCGTCGTTTCCATGGTGGGCATCAGGTTGGCTTTGTCGAGATAAGGACGGATGACGAGAATCGAGATGAACGCAATGACGGTGATTTTAACGATGCCTTTTAAACTTTCGACGATTTTTTTCATATTGATGAATTTGGGCAGGGCGGCAAAAATGTTAAGTTTGTTCCAGTCGGGTTCCAGTTTTTTGGGGGCAAAAACAAATCCGGTCTGGGCGATGCTGGCGAAAACGCCGAGCAGCATGAAAACGGCAAAGGGAATTGCAAGAATTTTAAATAACCCGAGCACTACATGAATCAGCAGCAGGCGGATGTGCCGGGCATCGGTGGGAATGGACTCCGGATTTTCAATGAAAGGGAGAGAGAGCTGATAGAACCATTTCATCAGAATCGGCAGTAAAAGCCAGACGACGAAGAGCATGCCCAGCAGCATCAGAAAACTTTTGGCGTCTTGAGAGAGGGCAACATCGCCTTCCTCTTTGGCCTTGGATATTTTTCGTTCCGACGGTTCTTCCGTTTTGGAGGCTTCGTCGTCGTCTTCGGCAACCATGATTCCTCCTTTTTAACGTACAAACCGCAACAGACCCTCTTCGTAGTATTTGATAAACCAGAGGATCATGATCGGAGTGGTGATGAACAGCAGTCCCAGTCCCAGATAAATTTGCAGCGGGAGGGACAAAAAGAAAATGTTTAACTGCGGCATCAGGCGTGAAACCAGTCCCATGCCGACATAAAAAACAAGCGAGAAGGCAATGAACGGCGAGCCGATTTTGAAGCCCATGATAAAACTTTGGTTCAGAGTTTGGCTCATGTAGTCGGAGAAATCGCCGACCGGCAGGGATGAGGCGACCGGAAACAGACGGTAACTGTCAATTACGGCGCTGAGCATCAGGTGGTGTATATCGGTAATGAAAATGACGGTCAGGGCCAAAACGCTCAGGAAGGTTTCAATTACGATGCTTTGGGTTTGGAAGGCGGGATCGAAAATCTGAGCGTTGGAAAAGCCGATGGCCTGGCCGATAAAGTTGCCGCAAAGACTCAGAGCAGAGAATAAAATCTGCATGGCCAACCCGAAGAAAACGCCGTAAGTGATTTCAAACAAATACATTTTTATTGCGTCCGGCAGGTCGGAAGGCTGAGGCGGCAGCTGATCATTCAGGAACGGAACCAATACGACACTGACGGCAAGGGCAATCGACAGGCGCTGGCGCATATTGACATAAGAGGCTGAAAAACCCGGCATTAACATAATTGCCGAGCCGATGCGCAGAAAGACGAGAATGAATTTGAAGATTTCCTGATTAAGAAGCTGAGCCATTGTCAACCGCCGTTGATTATTTTGTCAAACAGGGTGTCAGTCAGCATTTGCATCTGATTCAGCATGAAAGGGAAAAGCAAGATGATGGTGACAAACACACCGAGAATTTTGGGAACGAAAGCCAGCGTCATTTCCTGAATTTGCGTCAGAGCCTGAAAAATGCCGACGATCAGGCCGATAAACAGCGCAACCAGCAAAACCGGTGTGACCACTTTTACCAGCGTGAAAATCGCTTCGCGGGAAATATCCAGGACTTCAACTTCATTCATGTGCGGATCCTATTCAAGCGGGGTTAAGTTTTCAAAGTAGCGGTGGTTTTCCAATCCGGTAAGAAAAGCGCCGTCGTAGCCGGATTTGATAATTCCCTGAAAATAACGGGACATATAGTTTTTCCACTCATTGTCCCAATAACGGGTTATTACTCCGCGCGGTTCAACGAAAGAGGCACGGACCAGCCAGTCGGGAGAGCCGATTTTCCAACTGTTGTTCCAATAATAATCGGTGTCTTTGGCTTCGGTAACGCTGAAACGGGCCAGCAGCTGCCGGCGGGTGCCGTTTTTTTTGTATTTCATTGCATTGATTTTTTCCGGCGTAAAAAGCTGGCGCTGCCGAAAATAAGGTTCAATGACGACAACGTCATAATTGGAAGCTCGGACGGCTTCAATGAAATCGTTTTTATCGGCATAGAGGTCGTCTTTAAGCAGGAATGAGATATTTTGGGCCGATTTCAGGTCAAAGATGTTTTCGGCATTTTCTTTGATAATCGGCTGAGCGGCAATTTTGCGGAAAGCTTTGTTGCTGCGAAGAAAGCCGTAAAAGGGAATTTTCTCTTTCAACGAGGCGCTTATCGCCCGGTCGAACGCGCGGCCGTCAGGGCAAAGGTCAACGGAAAAAGCTTTTATTCCGTTTTGAACAATGACCGGATTAAGCGGAAGCTTTTGGCAAAAATGATTGTTGACGACAACGGCGTCAATTGATTTGAGATATTCGGCCGATCTTCCGCCGACCAAAGGTTCGAATTCGGGTGAGGTCTGTTTCAAATTCAGCAAAAAAGACGGGTCGGACACGTCTTCACCGTTGTTGCGCGCTTTCAGGTAGCCGTCCAAGTGATATTCCCACAGGCTGCGGGTGAGCAGATCCTGCCCCTCATGAACCATTATCTGGAAATCCGGCCGGTTGGCTTTGGCATAGTTTGAAAGAGCTATAACGTTTTCGCGCAGCAGGTCACGATAATTTTTTATCGAGTGCGGCGGTACGTCGATGCTCAGCAGCTTTTCTTCCGGAGTATAGGGATGTGCTTCATCAAAGCCGTATAAACCGGCATGAGCGCTTATCGGAAAGACAAGCGCCGCCAGCAATAAAGCGGATGTCAGTTTTCTAGGTGATGACATCGGCATGCTGTTTTCCGGT
>OJPB01000934.1_pt1 | contig 14185 bp, 8 predicted proteins | sample 1598391 | NCBI WGS metagenome assembly OJPB01 (sample SAMN03922452, study PRJEB24848) | human gut metagenome | isolation source: stool sample | host: Homo sapiens | place: Germany | collected 2009-11
AAGGTACAATTTTCATCACAAACCCTTCGGCAAAACGATATAAAATAATAAAGCAAATGTAGTAAACAATATGCTTTTTCGTAAAGAAGTTCCGGATGACATTCCATAACTCGGTCATACTCTGCGAAAAAGAGGTGACCGAATGGGCGTGCTTGCCCGAAGGTAACATACGGGTATGATAAATTCCCAAGGCGAACATCACTACTCCGAGGATAATCATAATGACCGTCCAGGAATAAAGTACCGCATCTTCTGCAGGCCCTTCGTATTCATCTTTCAGAAAACCGGCCAGATAGACCAGCAAGCCTGTACCGATAATCTTCGCCACATTATAAAAAGCTCCCTGCCAACCTATATATTTAGCTTGTTCCTGCGCATTCAACTCGTCCATATATACTCCGTCACAGGCCACATCGTGCGTTGCTCCGCTAAAAGCGACAATAGCGAACAAGGCAATAGTGACCGCAAAGAAAGACGGAAGATGAAGCGACAAAGCGATCAACCCGAAAGTAACTCCCGACACCATCTGAGTGAGGACAACAAAGAATTTCTTGGTACGGTACATCTCCAGCAACGGACTCCAAAGGGGTTTCAGTGTCCAAGGAAGCATGATAAGGGAAGTCCAGAAGGCTATTTTCGCATCACTGACTCCCAGACCTTTGTACATCAGTACGGCTACCATATTGAGGACAACAAAAGGGAGCCCCATACCAAAATAAGCGGTGGGAACCCAGAAAATAGGACTACGGCGTCTGGACGGAGTTGGGGTTTCGGTTGTTTTCATTTATATCTAAGTTTTAAGGTTGTTGAATTCGGCTATAACCGAAGATAACTTCATCTCCTTCTGAGAGGGGATGAAGTTACCTTTCGGAATCTATTAATGCAATAGGACGAAGCATTTGGTAAATCAGTCAGTTACAGGAATAAAGCTTACCGCTTGTCCACCACCTTTTGCCATGACTACAGACAAGGTATCGGCTGCTGTCACCTCTCTGTCCTTAATCTGATAAGAAGTAGGATTTGTTTTCCAGTCGGCATCTTCTCCATCAGCATAAATCACCGCATGGTATTTTTTATCTTTCTCAAGGAAATCCAAAGGAATGGTCAGCGTACGTGCTTCCTCATTGGTCGTGGCTCCTAAAAAATAATTATCTTTCGCTTTCCGTACTACGGCTACAAACTCTCCCGGTTCGCCCTGCAAGGCTTCAGACCAGTCACAGTCCGCATCAAAATCCCGGAAGAACTGGAAAGCAGGATGCCCTTCATAATTCTCAATCATATCCGATGCCATTTGCAATGGAGAATAAATGATTACCCAATTGGCAATCTGCTTTGCCAAGGTGGTATTCACACGGCTGTTTCCTTTATCCAAGTCATTCCATTTCTTGCGACGGGGAGAATTGCGTGTCTTTTCATAAAGAATATCAAAAGTACCCGGCGTATAATCCATCGGACCGCCCAGCAAGCGGGTAAACGGCAATAACTCGTGATGCTCGGGAGGATTACCTTCACTCCATCCGTTCCACTCCATACCGCGGGCGCCTTCCCGTGTCATCATATTGGGGTAAGTACGACGAATTCCTGTATCTTTGATAGGTTCGTGGGCATTAACGGTTGTATGATAACCGGCGGCAGTCTGCACCACCTTGCGGTAATGGCGTACATTGAACTGTCCATGATGGCTGTGACCGCCCGGCAGTCCTCCGGCATAACCGGTCTTCACGCTGTGCACTCCCAGGTCTGCATACCATTTGTAAGCATTGTCCAGCTGGCGTTCGTAATTAAAGATATTGCCACCCGTTTCGTGGTGACCGATTATTTCAATCCCTTTCTCCTTGGCATAACGTGCCACCTCTGCCATATCGAAATCGGCATAAGGCTTGGTATAATCAAAAGTCTGCATACCGCCCCAACTTTCCCAGCCTTCATTCCAGCCCTCGAACATCACCGCTTCTATGTTATTGGCAGCAGCAAAATCTATATATCGTTTGGCATTAGCGGTGGTAGCGCCGTGGCGTTCATCCATCGTCCACGTTTCAACCCCCAGATGCATTCCCCACCAGATACCTACGTATTTCATAGGACGTATCCAGCTCAAATCACCCTCCAGCGCACAAGGTTCATTCAGATTCAGTATCAGGCCGGAGTTTATCAGACCTACCGCTTTGGGAGCTATCTGGATACTGCGCCACGGAGTAACGAAAGTTCCTCCGGCAAAACGGGCTTTTACCCCATCGGGCCAGGAGGCCAGTTCCGATTTGAAGTGACAACCTTCGGTATGCTTCAAAGTCATTTCGGGGAAATCGGTCAAAGCTGCTTCGTGGATACTGGCATATACCCCGTTATCTGTTTTGAAAGTCATCGGGGTATTGGCATTATCCACCTTGCTGACGGGCAGGGTACGATACAGCAATTCGTAGGTTTCAAAACTGGCGGGAATAGACCATGACTTGCCGTCTTGTGCCAAATTAAATGAAGTGAGCTCATCCATTACGAACACACTGTCCACTTGGGGTACTTGATATTCATAGCGGAAGCCCAGACCGTCATCGAACACGCGGAAACGGAGGGTCAGCTGTGTATTTGCCTGGTCTTTCAAACGCACGGCCATTTCGTTATAATGGTTCCGGATTGATTTATTTTCTCCCCAAGGTTGGGTCCAAGTTTCATCCTTTGTGGTGTACTCGGTACTTTCTATCAGAAAACCTTTGGAAAGATTTACCCCGTCACGGCCTTCAAAGCCCATAACGGAGGGGGTGATGAATGGATTCCCTCCTACAGAAACTCCGTAGGTCATCTCTCCCGCTTCATTGAGATTGAATACTAATTTTATATTGCCATCCGGCGATGTCAATTCTGTGGGGCGAGAACACCCACAAAACACGACTAACAAAAATAATACATAGTAACTGTATGCCTTCATAATATTAAATTGGATTAATGATACAAATATAAAACAATTAAATAAGGTATTACACTTATCGAAGGAGGAAAATTATTTTAAATGGGAGAGGGAATGATAAGCTTATTTGTACTGACAGCATTAATTTTGTACTTTTGTCACATATAACAAAGTGCAAATGAATATAAATCAGAATTATAGAGAAGCAGTAAAGGCCATAAAAGAAGCTATCTTACGAAGCCAGTACCGTGCAGCCGCATCAGTAAATAAGGAACAATTATCTCTTTATTACGGCATCGGGCATTACGTGTCGGAAAATTCCCGTACAGGCTTTTGGGGGAAAGGTGCCATTGAACAAATATCTTCTCTGTTACAAAAAGAATTGCCGGGGCTGAGGGGATTTTCAGCAACAAGCATAAGAAATATGCGTATTTTTTTATGAAGAGTGGGATAAGGTTTTAAATCATCCGCCAGTGGCGGATGATTTGGTGTTGAATGAAAAATTGCTTCTTGTAGCAATTCATCAGCCAGTGGCGGATGAATTTAATTGGTCAGACTTCTTTTCAATCGGCTTTAGTCACCATACCGAAATAATATCCAAAGCCAAGACTTTAGAAGCAAGACTATTTTATATACATGAGTGCGCCATTCGCTATTGGAGTAAATACACGTTAAGGGATTACTTAAAAGCAGATCTATACAGCCATCGGGGAACTTTACCCAACAATTTTGCACAAACATTGCCTGATACTAAGCAAGCGCTAAAAGCTGTTTGTTCATTCAAAGATGAATACTTGCTTGATTTCATCAATGTGGAGGAACTGAATGAGCAGGAAGAAGACTTAGACGAAAAAATAGTAGAAAAGGCAATTGTTGCCAATGTGAAGAAGTTTATTATGACCTTCGGACAAGATTTCAGCTTTATAGGCAATCAATATCGCATGGAAGTTGCAGGAGAAGAAATGTTTATTGATTTGCTCTTTTTCAATCGGGAGCTTAAATCCTTAGTCGCAGTTGAGCTTAAATCCGGAAAATTCCGCACTTCTTATTTGGGGCAGTTGAATACTTATCTATCCGCTTTAGATACATATATCAGAAAACCGCACGAAAACCCTTCTATCGGAATAATTCTTTGCAAAGAAATGAACCAAACCTTTGTAGAGTTTGCCGTTCGTGATTATAACAAGCCGATGGGAGTTGCCACTTACCGTGCATCTAAAGATATGCCGGAACGACTTCGTAACGCTCTGCCAAACATTGAAGATTTGAAAAAGTTATTGTAATACAAACGCCGATAAAGCCCTTTTAAAGACTCTACCGGCGTAAGTTCACCTATTAAAAAAATCAGAATTCCAAGTCAGCCAACTGAGGATTATGATCGGAAAGCAAAGCTTCCGGTACTTCAGCCGGTATCTCACAGTTCTTTACCAGAACTTGCGGAGTGACAAAGATGAAATCAATCTTTTCACAATCCTCGGCCGGAATACGGGCAAAATCATGAAAAGTATAATCAACGCCGGTCACACGGGCAGCCGTCTTATAAGCATCCTTCATCACAAACTCGTTGGTGGTGATTGTTTCGTATGCATCGCTCGCATCGGTCACATTAAAGTCGCCCGTAACCACTGCGGGACGTTCGCCTACGATCTCTTTTATCTTACGGATAATGAGCAATGCGCTTTGACGGCGAGCCTCTTCACCTACATGGTCAAAATGAGTATTGACAGCCATGAATATCTTTCCGGTGGCCTTGTCTTTAAATTTCGCCCACGTGGCGATACGGACACAAACCGCATCCCATCCCATCATTCCTACGCTATCGGGATTTTCGGCCAACCAGAAAGTATTGGAGTCCAACACCTCATATTTGTCCTTACGATAGAAAAGTGGCGCATATTCACCTGCTGTCTTCCCGTCATCACGTCCCACACCGATACCATCGTATTCGGGCAAGCCTGCGCGAAGATCCTGAAACTGGTTATGCAAGACTTCCTGCATACCGACAATATCCAGCTCATGGTCCTTAATAAACTGGCACACACGGTCTTTCCGATATTGCCAATTGTTCAAACTGTCTTGCGGATTGTCATAACGGACATTAAAAGTAGCCCAACGAACGTCGGTCTTCTTCTCTTCCGCACAGCCGCCCAATAACAGGACGGCTGCCAATAAAAATAGAATTTGCTTCATTTTGTTTCTTTTTATGTTCCCTAGGATACAAAGATAGCAATTTCTAGCGGAAATTATTCGGAGTATGCCACTGACCTCTATCATTCATCGTATCGGTCACATCCCACCATACACGGCTACCCTGGTTCACATTGCCCGGTTTATTGGGGTTACGGGACTCGCTGTTAGGATAGTTGATGCGTTTGATAAGCTTGCCGGACGCCACTTCTCCATTGGAATTGTTTCCATTAACCGGAGCCAGCAGATAACGCGGATAGTCGGTACGACGCACTTCTGCCCATCCTTCATTTCCATTCGGGAAAACGGCAATCCACTTCTGAGTAATAATCTGTTCCAACTGTTCTTCCTTGCTACCACCGGCAAATGCTTTTACGCCATCCAGATGACTGATGTATTCATTGGCCTTGTCCGCATCAATTTCATAATAATCCATAGATGCCTTGATACCTTTCAAATAAAGAGCTTCAGCAGTTTCATCCACCAATGACGGCCAGCGCAATGCTGCTTCCGCTTTCAGGAACAAACTTTCAGAATACCCCATCCAGACTATTTCACGGGCCAGATTCCACCAATAATCCTTGTTCATGGCATCAGATGACAGAATACAACGGTTGGCAGAGTATCTGTTCAGATAAGAGCCACCTACATTGGTTTCTCCATTCATCACCCCGTTGAAATCTCTCTTCAGATTCTCTGTGGGAAGCGGACTGGTAGTCAACGAATCAAACGGAGTAGGACGGAACCATAAAACTTCACAACGAGGGTCGAGATAACAGTTCTCAGAATTCTCATTGAAAGTAACGGCATCGGCTGCCGCACCTTCTTTCAAAGCCTGATTCTTATAAGCCCGTTCCATTTCTTTCGACAATACAGCATTGCCGGTCCAGCTGAACAACAATGCGTATATATTTTCATTACCGCCGGCGATATACTGACGTTTTGGAGTCTGCTTCATATTGTCATCCTGGCTTTGCATCAGACCAGCCGGATCTGTCAAAGCTGCTTTTGCCTGAGTCTGGGCCAATTCCGGATTTACATTGGATACACGCAAAGCAAGGCGCAAACGCAGTGTGTTGGCAAAACGACGCCATTTGTCCACATCACCTCCATAGCATTTGTCATTGTCACCTAAATCATACTGACTGACAGCAGGAAGATTTTCCTGGTGCAACTCTGTTATAGCCTGATCCAACAGCTGGAAAAGGATATTATAGACCTCTTTCTGAGGCGTATAAGACACATTTTCTTCCGGCGGCATAGCTCCCTTCACATAATAAGCGACGGGAATATCTCCGTAAGTATCTGTCTGCATGGACAACAAGAAAACATAATAAATGCGGGTAATATAGAATGCCGTATGATAATAATCCTTATTACAGAAATAGAATGTCTTGACCAACTGACTGTATTCCGAAGTGCTGCGGTCATCATAGAAATGCTTCCATCGGCTGGCCGACCATCCATCCGTATAAGAATAGGTAGGCGCCTGATTCACAAAGCCGCTGACATTGTTTCCCCAATAACCGGCATAGATATCATGAGTCAGATTGGTTGTTGTCTGATAATCATTGTAAGGACCTTCGTAGGTGAAGTTGGCAAAAATACTTCCGATAGCACCTTCCATCCCTTTCAAACTTGCCATGGCATGTTCCGTCAAAGTATAATCAATATCTATACCGTCGGCCGATACATTCTCCACAGTCGGGTCGTAAATCGGTGCGTAAGGATTTGTATTCAATTCCTCAAAATCATGGCATCCGGCCAAAGCCAGTAACGAACATAAGGCTACGGATTTATATAATTTGATTTTCATAATCAGTTTTTCCTTTTAATTAATTAGAAACCTAAGTTGATAGAAATACCGAAAGTACGTGTAAACGGCAACGATGCATAGTCAATGGCTTGTGAGAACATCGTAGTGTCATAGCCGCCTTCGGGGCTTGTACCCGGCGTGTGCTTCATCAGATAACACAAGTTACGTGCTACAAATGAAACATTCAGCGAGTTGACAGGAGTCTTCTTCAGCATAGATGAAGGGAATGAATAGCCGATTGACAATTCTTTCAGTTTAATGAATGAAGCATCGTAGATGAAATCCTCAGCCTGCAATGAGCCGTAGTATTCTGAGGCGGAAACCTGTTTTGTATTCACCTCGCCTGATTCTGTCACACCGGGGAATACCATCATATAGTTGTTTTCCTCACCACGGTTCAAGGTACGCTTAGCCAAGCCGTTTCCGGTAGCCAGCATCTCGGAATAAGAGAAGATATCACCACCGAATTTCATATCAAACAGTGCGGACAGTGTAATCCCCTTATAAGTAAAGGTAGGAGATACAGACATGGTCAGCTTTGGCTGGATATTACCGATAGGTTTGTTCACATATTCGGACTCATTGGTCACAGTCATGGGCAACCCATTCTCATTTACGATAATATCACCGTTTTCATTGCGCTTATAAAGCGATGTAGCATAAATCTCGCCTAATTTGTGTCCGGCGCGTGTACCTACTTTTACAGGGAAGTTTCCATCACCGTTAAAGAACATATAGTTCACATTTTCTTCCGGGGCCAGTTCTTTTACTTTCGATACGTTGTGAGCCATATTCACATTCAAATCAAAAGCGAAATCCTTTGTTTCTACCAGAGTGGAATACAACATAAATTCTACACCTTGATTGGTTACCATACCTGCGTTTACCCATTGGCCACCACTCCAGGGAGCTGCTGCGGGCACTTTCATAATCTGGTTCTTTGTTTTGCTGTAATAGTAAGTAAAGTCAAAGCCCAGACGGTTGTTCAAGAACTTCATGTCCAGACCTGCTTCATAAGAGGTCGCGATTTCAGGCTTCAACTGATCGTTCATCTTCACATTATCCTTGGTCGGAGTCAATACACCATTATCGAATTTGAAAGAGTAGGTGTTGTATAACTGATAAGGGCTTGTGTCCTTACCTACCTGTGCGGCAGACAGACGTGCCTTGGCAAATGTCACCCAGCTTGGCAACGGTTTGTCGATAGAGCGCAAGAAGTCCGACACTACGAAACTGAGGTTGGCAGACGGATAGAAGAAAGAATTGTTACCTGACGGAAGAGTGGATGACCAGTCGTTACGAGCTGTCAAATCCAAAGACAGATATTCCTTCCATGCCATCTGTACAGAGCCGAACACTGAGTTCATGGCACGCTTGTAACCATCCTCACTACCGGTTCTCAACAAATTGGCCGCATTCAGCATCCAATTACCTTTATCCACCATATTACCTACGCCCACACCCAAAGTTTCCGAACGCTGGTACATAAAGTTACCACCGACATTGAAGCCCAGACGGAAGTTATCAGTCAACTGACGGTCACCCATCAAAATGACTTCAGCATTTGACTCGAAGAAGTTTTCTTCACTACGATCCATTGAATCATTCGTAATCATGGAAGTATTGGCTTCTCCATTGATACCATCACCCGCATTGGTGCTTTGCACTCTGGTGCGGTAGTAGTCAAAAGCGTATTTGGCAGACAGATGCAGCCAATCTGTGAAATTGATTTTCATGCTATAATATCCGAAAGCACGCCAGCGTTCATCTGAATTCTGACGCTGATGCAATACATAATAAGGATTACGGATACTGGCAGTAGGTCCTGTCCAGTTCACATGCGCATGAGTTTCATCAGAATATTGTTTCAAGTCATCCAGACGGACGTTGTTAGGGATTCTCATCAACTGGGAAATAGCACCGTAATCACCATACAGTGGACGGTTATCGGCTTTTGTACGTGAAAGAGAAATCTTTCCGTCCATAGACACCCATTTGTTCAATTCCGTTCCTGCATTCAGGTCGGCATTCACACGGCTCAAACTTTCAGTGGGGAATACACCATCATTATCTGAGTATCCGAAAGAAGTACGGAAATGTGATTTCTCTGTACCGTTGCTGATAGATACGTTATGCGTATGCGAGAAACCGGTATCAAAATAATCTTTCAACTTATCCCCATAGTTAGAGTAAGCGTACGTTTCTCCGTTCCAAGCCTCTTTCATGCTTCCATCCAATACCGGGCCCCAGCTTCCGCTATCCGTTTTGTCATACACCGCAGTCTTGGCATCTTTTGTATCAATATGTCCTTGTCCGTAACGGCGTTGCATATCCAATGTCTCGCCGATAGCTGTCCAAGTGAAGTTACCACTATAACGGATTCCGAAACCATCTTTCTTACTGCCTTTCTTTGTCGTAATCAAGATAACGCCATTACCTGCACGCGAACCGTAAAGAGCAGCCGCATTCGGACCTTTCAATACCGAAATGCTCTCGATGTCATCCGGATTAATGTCCATGGAAGCGCTACCACGGTCCACACCACCATAACGAGATGCGTCGGATGTAGTGTTGTCGCTGAAAGGAACGCCATCCACAATCCATAACGGCTGGTTGTTATCGGTAAGAGAAGAGTTACCACGAATGGTGATTTTCGTAGAACCACCTAAACCTGTAGCCGAAGTATTCATCTGAAGACCTGCCACCTTACCTTGCAAGGCACTGGTCACAGACGGGTCACCTGTCTTGTTCAGTTCATCGCTCTTCAGTTCCTGAACTGCATAACCCAACATCTTCTTCTCACGTTTGATCCCCAAAGCGGTTACCACCACTTCGCCAATCTGCTGTGTATCTTCCTGCATGGTTACATTCAGTACATTCTTGCCATCGGGCTTCAATGTTTCCGAACGGTAACCAATGTATGAGAACACAATCTCACCATTTCCGGGAACGGACAAAGAATAGTTACCTTCAAAGTCTGTAATCGTACCGGCTGTGGGATTTCCTTTCACTTGTACGTTTACACCAATCAAGGCTTCGCCTGTCGCATCAACCACTGTTCCGGTCACTGTATGTTCCTGTCCTGTCTGTTGAGGTGTTTGAGGTTCTCCGGGTGCTGAAAGATAGACAATATTATCCTCTATCTTGTAGGTAATTCCTTTGCCTTGCAAAGCTGCATCAAGTACAGACTGCAATGAACCGTTCTTTACATCAATGGCATTCACCGGCGTTTCAGCCAGTTTGTCATCATAGAAAAACTGATAGTTAGACTGTGATTTGATGTTCTTGATTACCGCTCCAAGAGTTGTCTTGGGAGTTGAAAGAACAATTTGTGCGCGGGTCCATTGCATGGGTGCAGCCACAAACAAAAGAATCAAAAGCGCCCTGAGTAATTTGGGCTTTCTCATTGATTGATTGCCTTTCATAATTTATAAATTCGTTAACACTGACTTGTTTTTCTCCAGTGAAGGGGTTCTCATTCCCCTTTCGAGAATAAAAAACAGGCAGCTAAAAGAAAACACTTACTCCATCTTGTTCTTTTTTCTAAATTTTCCAGAAAAAAGCAGAGGAAAGGCAAAAGTAGTAATATCATCGGACTTTGACGTATAGAAGAAATACTTAAAAAGAAAAAGGGGATGTACTCTTGCAATGCTGCCAAAAGAGAACATCCCCCTCCAACCTCTCTTTATAAGAGAGAAGTGCATGGTGAAACTTTTATTTTACTTTTTCGTTTTTTGAAAATGAATAAGGCAAATCACTTTCTTGTGTTCCACGCTGCATATTCGGACGGTCGGTCATCTTGAAGTCAATAGTACCGCCTTGTAACAATTCGTTATGCTTCAAATAATTCTTGGTATAAACAGTACCGTTTACACGCATTTCATCTACATATCGGTTGGTATCGCTATTATCCGGTGCGGTTATTACCAAGTTCTTTCCGTTTTCAAAATGCAGTGTCGCTTTCTTGAACAACGGAGCACCCAGAATATATTCATCTGTACCGGGACATACCGGATAGAATCCTAATGCAGAGAATACATACCATGCCGAAGTCTGTCCATTATCCTCGTCACCGCAATATCCGTCAGGTCCGGCTGTATACATACGGTTCATCACCTCACGCAACCAATATTGGGCTTTCCAAGGCTGACCCGCATAATCATACATATAAATCATGTGCTGAATGGGCTGGTTTCCATGTGCATAGTTACCCATATTCATAACTGTCATTTCACGGATTTCATGAATCACCTGTCCATAATAGCTATCATCAAAGATAGGGGGAACCGAAAAGACAGAATCAAGCATGGTAACGAACATTTCCTTACCTCCCATCAAATCAATCAATCCCTGAGGGTCATGGAATACAGACCAGGAATAATGCCAGCTGTTTCCTTCCGTAAAGTCACCTCCCCATTTCAACGGCGAGAATTCAGGAGCGAACTTGCCGTCCTTCTGCTTGCCACGCATCAATTTACTTTCCGAATCAAACAGGTTCTTATAGTTCATGGCACGTTTGGCAAAAAGTGCGATTTCCTTCTTCGGACGCTTCAACTCTTTCGCCAGCTGATAAATACACCAGTCATCGTATGCATATTCCAATGTACGGGCTGCATTCTCATGAATCTTCACATCACAAGGCACATAGCCCAGCTTGTTATAATATTCATATCCCAGACGTCCGGTAGAAGAAACTTCAGGATGTACGGCTTCCGTTCCATGAATCAGTCCTTTGTATAATGTTTCCACATCTTCCACACATACTCCTTTCAGATAAGCATCGACCAAGATAGAAGCTGAATTATTGCCGACCATGCAACCACGATGACCGGGGCTGGCCCATTCGGGGAAGAAACCGCTTTCCTTATAAGTATTAACCAAACCTTCCTGTATCTCCTTATTTACCGAAGGATACATCAGGTTCAAGAAAGGGAACAAGCAACGGAATGTATCCCAGAATCCTGTATCCGTATACATATATCCCGGCAATGTTTCCCCATTGTAAGGACTGTAATGAACAGGTTGCCCATTGGCATCCAGTTCATAGAATTTACGCGGGAACAACAAGGAACGGTACAAGCAGGAATAGAAAGTACGGTATTGATCCAATGTTCCACCTTCCACTTCTACTTTACCTAAGACCTCATTCCAGGCATCTTTACCTTTCTGTACCAATACTTCAAAACTGTCTCCACCCAATTCCTTCAGATTCTGAATTGCTTGTTCAGGACTGATGAATGAAGAAGCGACACGGGCATGAACTACTTCGCCTTTCTTTGTCTTGAAACCGATAACGGCTCCGGTATGGAAATCAGTCTGCTCCAGTTTACCTTCTTTCAAGGTTACAGGAACACTGCCGTCCGGTTTTTCAGGCTGTACATCGTTAGAGAACGTAGCCTCATAAGTAAACGGCTTATCAAACTCAATAACGAAATAATTCTTGAAGTTGGCAGGAACACCACCACTGTTACGGGTAGTATAGCCCACGATTTTGTTTTCTCCGGGAATCACCTTGACAGACGAACCACGATCAAAAGCATCCACCACTACATATGAATCATTCTCAGGAAAAGTGAAACGGAACATTACGGCACGCTCTGTAGGAACCATTTCGGTTACGACATCATGTTCTGCCAAATAAACCTTATAATAATAAGGTTTTGCAATTTCAGCTTTATGAGAGAACCAACTTGCACGCTTGTCCTCCTCAAATTCCGGTTTTCCAGTTACGGGCATGATGGAAAATTGACCATAGTCATTAATCCACGGACTGGGCTGATGGGTTTGTTTGAAACCACGGATTTTATTAGCCGTATAAACATACTGCCATCCGTCCCCCATCTTTCCTGTCTGGGGAGTCCAGAAATTCATACCCCACGGGCGGGATATGGCAGGATAAGTATTTCCTGTAGAGAGTTCAAAGGAAGACTGTGTACCTACCAACGGACTCACATAGTCTGCATAATCCTTTGCCTGCACAAACAGTGTAACACACAGGACTGCAACTGATAGAAATAATTTTTTCATGATATTGTTATTTGGGTTAAGTTATACTTTTTAATTCTTTATCTGTTTTCCCCATTCCGTCGGTACGGAGCTCATGGTAATCTCCATCGTTCCCCCACGTACTATGTCATTATGGGTAAAGAAAGGAACATCCAGTGGTTTTCCGTTCAACAGAACCGACTCAATGTACTTATTGGTCTTCGAGTTGTTGTGGGTACGGATAACGAAAGTCTTGCGGTCGGGCAGATTAATCGTCACCTCCTCAAACAACGGACGTCCGATAGAATAAACCGGCTTGCCGGGACATACCTGATAGAAGCCCATGGAGTTCAAAATATACCATGCAGACATCTGACCGCAATCTTCATTACCCGACAAGCCGTCAGGAGCATTGAAATACTGGTTATGCAGCACACTGTCAACCAATTCCTGAGTACGCCATGGACGGTTTACATAGTTATACATATGAGTAATGTGATGACTAGGCTCATTACCATGCGCATACTGGCCTATCAGTCCTGTGATATCAGCAGAGGTAGCCTCTCCTTCCAACTGGGAAGAAACCGTAAACAAAGAATCCAGCTTTCCAACGAAAGCATCCTCTCCACCCATCAACTTCACCAATCCCGGAATATCATGCGGAACAAACCAAGTCCACTGCCATGCAGTTCCTTCACAATAATCATCATTACGGTGATTGGAAGAACGGGGATTGAACGGGGTACGCCATTCACCTTTACTATCCAATCCGCGCATGAAACGGGTGGCAGGATCAAAATAAAATTCGTACGCATCCGCAAAACGGGCATATTTCTCCTTGGTTTCAGTATCTCCCAGGCTGTCTGCCAACACGGAAATACACCAGTCATCGTATGCATATTCCAACGCTTTCGCAACCGATTCATTCTCACGATCACACGGGATATAGCCAAGGGTATTCTTATAGTAACGAGCCTTAGGCATTACATAAGGAATCAGCCAACCGGGAGCGACAATGCCGGTCGTATCATATTCCGCCGCACGCAAACATGCCTTGTAAGCTTCCTGCACATCAAAATCGCGATATCCCTTCACATAAGAATCGGCTACCAACGAAGCCGCATGATACCCTACCATCGTTCCGGTATAATTGGATACACAATCCCATTTCGGGAAAATACCACCTTCTTGATGCTTCTTTATCAATGAACGGATAAACTCCGTATTCAACTGAGGATCGACAATAGTCAGTAACGGATGTAACGCACGGAAAGTATCCCACAAAGAGAAAATGG
>OJPB01000935.1_pt1 | contig 14169 bp, 9 predicted proteins | sample 1598391 | NCBI WGS metagenome assembly OJPB01 (sample SAMN03922452, study PRJEB24848) | human gut metagenome | isolation source: stool sample | host: Homo sapiens | place: Germany | collected 2009-11
GTATAAGAGACAGTTGAAGGCGTGAGCCAGAATCTTCTCACGCAAGCCGCTCGTTGGGCTACGCGATGATCCGTTTTTCTGATCGGAGTGCTATCTAGATCATGTGGTGCTTAACGCTCCTAAAAGATTTTTACCGCTCGCTAGTGAATCAGCTCGTAGCGCTGACGGCCTATACCTCGAGTCTTATCGGGTTTATTGTGAACGGCCTCGCCCTACTCTTAGCATGGATTTTCTTGCCCTTAGAAAGCGCTGCTTGGCAAGCGATCATTCGTGAACGCCGTGCGGTTTTCCCGCAAATTCGCTGGACGGCACTGCGCCCACTTGACCCAGTGCGTATCGTCTTACAGACGATTTTCCTTTTCTTTACGCGACTCCCCGCTGACGTCGCTCAGCAACTTTTGCACCCGCGCGCCCCTATCAGCAAAGGCGCACGGCGCGCTCGTCAGACTGTTGAAGCCCAGCCCTTGTCAACCTGGAAGCGTTTTACAACGCGCTTAACCTCGCTCTGGGAAAATCGTTTTCTCTTTCCGATGACGGGCCTTCTCACGCGAATTACCGACGCCACCACACACCTCTTGCAAGGAAGTCGCTTGGGGCGGCGCGATACACAAAGCCCAGCCGCGCGCACTACTGAAAAATGGGTGGTCGGACTTGCCTTACTCGTTGTGGGTCTTCTTGGGCTTTGGTGCATTACGCAGCCGTTGACGCTTGGACCCCAACTCGTCTTTGTGGCCGCCTCTCTTTTGCTGTCGCTCGTTTTCCGCCGTGTGAAATCACACTTGACGATTTTGCTCATGATCGTTTTTTCCGTCATCGTTTCAACGCGCTACCTTTTCTGGCGTGCGACGGAAACGTTGAGCTTTGACACGGTGGGCTCTAGCGTCTTTGGGCTTTTGCTTTTGGGCGCTGAAATTTACGCCTACCTCGTCATGGTATTGAGTTACTTCCAGGTCTTCTGGGTCTTGGAACGTAAACCCGTGCCGATGCCAGCCGACATCTCCACGTGGCCGCACGTCGATATTTGCATTCCGACCTATAACGAGCCCTTGGACGTGATTAAGCCCACGGTGTTGGCGGCGCAGAGCATGGATTGGCCAGCTGAAAAGCTTCACATCTGGATTTTGGACGATGGAAGCCGTGATGAATTCACGGAATTTGCCAAAGAAGCGGGTGTTGGTTGCATTCGCCGTGAAATTCATAACCACGCTAAGGCAGGGAATATTAACCACGCGCTCCAGCAGATGAGTGGAGACTTTGTGGCGATTTTTGACTGTGACCACGTCCCCGTGCGTAGCTTCTTGCAGATGACGGTGGGCTGGCTCATGAAGGATCCGAAGATCGCGCTCGTGCAAACGCCGCACCACTTCTACTCGCAAGATCCCTTTAGCCGTAACTTGGGGCTTGATAGCACAATTCCTGACGATAATGCGCTTTTCCACGACTTTATCCAGAAAGGAAACGATGCTTGGGACGCCACGATGTTCTGTGGCTCTTGCGCGGTGATGCGCCGTAAAGCGTTGGACGAAGTGGGCGGAATTGCGGTTGAAACCGTCACGGAAGACGCGCACACTTCGCTCAAACTTAATCGCCGTGGTTGGTCCTCTGCCTTTATCGGCGTGCCACTCGCCGCAGGGCTATCTACCGAAACACTCTCTGCGCACGTGGGACAGCGTATTCGCTGGGCCCGTGGGATGATTCAGATTTTCCGCGTGGATAATCCTCTTAAAGAGGATAACCTCACGTGGGGTCAGCGCTTGTGTTTCTTTAACGCGATGATTCACTTCTTGCATGGTCTGCCGCGTTTGATTTTCCTCTTGGCGCCCTTGCCCTATATCTTCTTTGGTTCCTACGTCTTTGACGCGCCTATTTTGACGATTTTTGCGTTTGCGATTCCGCATATGCTTCACGCTACGCTCACCACGGGGATTCTTCAGCGAGGCTACCGTTCGCCCTTCTTGGGTGGCATTTATGAAGCGGTGTTGAGCTGGTACATCTTGCTCCCGACGACGGTCGCCCTGATTAATCCTAAGTACGGCAAATTTAACGTGACCGTTAAAGGGGGCACGGTGGAGAGCCAATACCTTGACTGGCAAATTATTCGCCCCTACTTGGTCTTGATGGCGTTAAATGTCGCGGGGCTTATCGGCGGGATTTGGCTTCTCGCAACGAACCCCACGCAGGAAATCTTCACCTTGATTAATATCGGGTGGATTCTCTACAACCTCGTGATTTTGGGAGCCACGATTGCGGTCGCGGTCGAAACCGTACAAGAGCGCCGCTTCCCGCGCGTGCCCATTAACCGCGAAGCCTCGATTAAGCTCGATGATGGCCGTCTTTTTGGCGTCACACTTCGCGACTATTCGCAAAATGGGGCCAATGTGGTGATTGCGCCACAGATGGAAAATGGCGAAGAAAAAGCGCTTCGCCCTGCTCGTGTGGGAGACCATATTGAACTCGTGCTCCCCTTAGATGCTCGCCTCGTGGCTTTCCCAGCAATTGTTCGCCGTGTGCGTGAAAACGACTTGGGCGAAACCGTGATGGGCTTAGAACTTGTGAACCTCACGATTGAAATGGAACGCGACTTGACCGCAGCCACCTTTGGTCGTGCGGATGCTTGGGCCAAAGAACCAGTGGGGTCTCGTAATCCCTTTGCCGGGTCTTCAGCTTTGGTTGCCTTTGCTTGGCGAGGCTATCGAGCACTCTTTAAATTTGCGCCTCCGATGCTGCGTCCCCTCTTTAAAGCGGTGGGCAACGTGGTGGCTTGGGTCTTCTCCTTTATTCCTCGTCCCGCTGGTCGCAGTTTGGGACTCTCCACGATTGGTCGTGTGGAAGGGTTTGCGGATGAGAAGGAAACGCTTTAATGAATTTTGTGCGATTTTTCCTGAGATTCCTCACATTTTCGTTTGAGCTCTCTCTTGAATCGCCTAAGAGCCTTGGGCTAGACTTTGAGCACACTTTGTGAGCGTAGTCTAGTGACCAGGCTCAATGAACAAAACTAGATGAATCCTCTTTTTAATGAGAAGGACAAACTCAACATGATGCACTTTCCTGCCAAACAATCTGCTTTCGCTAACGAGCGCACTACTATGAGTCGTGCCGTTCGTGGCGCACTTTGGCTTTTAGGCATCGCTCCTTTAGCGATGGGCACAGCCGCGGCTGCTCCCCTTCCCGAGCAGATTCCTGTGGTCGATACGTTACGCACCGCCACGGAAATGCTCCCCGATATGATGCCGCCCACCAAAGAGGCCCTGCCTCTTTTTGATGCCGCCATTGGCGGGCGTCCTGGCTCCATTCGTTTGACGGGCCTCTACAATCAGCGCTCTTTCACCTTTGGCGTGCGCCGCGATGAAGTGGTGGGAGAGGCTTCGATTACGTTGCTCTTTCACCCCTCGCCCTCTCTTAAGGCTCGCTCTAGCGTCAATGTGATGCTTAACGACCATTTGTTGGGCACGGTGCCGCTTGTCACGAAAGAAGTGAAGGCAGAAGATGCCGCTAAGGATCCTGCCGCCGCGCAAGAAAGTCGCCTCGTGAAAGTGGCGCTCCCGATTGATGGACGCTCGCTTCGCGCTTATAACCGTATCGACATTTCCTTTGAGGGGACTTATAGCGATGTGTGCGAAAACCCGCTCGCTAATAACCTCTGGGTGGATATGAATCCCGCGAGCGTCTTAACGCTCTCGGTTCAGCGTTTGCGTAACCCTAACGAATTGACCTATTTGCCTGGTCCCTTTGTGACGACAAACGCGCGCAGTATGCAAACGCTCCCCATTGCCTTTGCGGGCGAGCCCACCGCTGGGGAACTCGAAGCCGCAGGGATTATCGCCTCTTGGGCGGGTAGCGAAGCCGATTGGCGTGGGATTAAGTTGCCTGCTTACGTGGGTGAAGCGCCAGTGGATTCGCACTTTGTCACCTTCATGACGCCAAAGCACCGTCCGGCGTTCTTAAAAGATATGCCCGATCCCAAGGGCCCGACGGTGAGCATTGTGAATGCCCCGTTCTCCCTTTGGGCTAAGATGCTTGTGATTAGTGGGCGAGACGAAGCCGACTTAAAGGCTGCTGCCTCAGCATTGGCGACGGGTTCGGCCATTTTCTCTGGTGAATCAGTCACGCTTACCGACTTGCCCCCAGTTGCCGCGAGAGCCGCCTACGACGCACCGCGTTGGCTGCCAACCGATCGCCCTGTGGCGCTCGATGAGTTGACGGCCTACAAGGGTCAGTTGACAACGCGTGGGATTGAACCCACGCCAGTGCACCTTCTTTTCCGATTGCCACCAGATCTCTATACGCTTGAGCGCCAAACGGTGCCCTTAAAGCTCGCGACGCAGGCTACACCTCCTGCACCAGGCGGGATGGCGCAACTTCGTGTGCGCCTCAATAACGCGATGGTGGCCTCGAAAGAAATCCCCGCGGGCGGCGAAAACATGAAGGGCGAAAAGACCCTCATGCGCTTTGTCGCCTTAACGCCCAATGCGAGTTCGCTCGATGCCGTTGGGGTGCCTGGCGTTTACTTAAAAGCGGAAAACGATCTGGAAATCGACTTCCGCTACAACGTCCCTGTGACGAGTGGCTCCGCCACGGACTGCCGCTATGCGCTTCCAGCGGAAAATCAGGGCGATGTGGATCCGCAGTCCACGATTGACTTTTCGGGCTTTTATCACTATGCCGTGCTCCCTGATTTGAACCGCTTCACGCGTGCGGGCTACCCCTTCACGATTCATGCGGACTTGGGCACGACAACAGTGGTGCTCCCACAAAAGGCAACAGCAACGGACATTTCGGTTTATTTAACCGCTCTCGCGCGTATGGGTGCCCAGACGGGCGCTGCTGCGACGGGCGTGACCGTTAAAACGCCAGAAACCTTTGATGGGAAAGCCGCCAAAGACGTGCTCTATATTGGCAGCTTGAACGTTCCTACCACGCAAGTCGAAGAAATTCGTAAAGCGGTGGCGAACTTTAAAGCCCCGCAGAACACAGGAAATGTACTCACGCAGCCCTCTTACGCCGCGATGGTCGGGATGGCGTCGCCCTTCTCGTCTGGAAACTCTCTGGTCGCCCTGCTGACGGGTAACCCCGACATGAGTAAGAAGATGATTGAACTCTTGGCCACACCTGCCGCACTCACTGAGGTTTCTGGTGGCACTGCACTCATTTCTGAAAGTGCGATCACGAGTACGCCTGCTAAAGACACCTATACGATTGGAACCATTCCTTGGACGGCGAAACTCTGGGCTAAGCTCTCCACCTCGCCCTTGTGGATGGTCGGAGCCGCGCTTTTGGTCGCCATTATTTTGGGTGCGTTGAGCTACATCTTGATGCGTTTGCGTATCCGCGCTCGTTTAGCTTTAAAGGACAAGGATCATGAATAAGACACTTCGTTTACTCAGTTTGAGTGTCCTTGGCGCGCTAACGAGTTGGAACGTGATGGCCGCTGATGCCCCAGCCAACACGGAAGCCAAGGCAGAGGCTCAGACACTCGTTTCCGAGTCGCTCCCAGCGCTTCACCCGGTGCGGTCTCTTAAAAATGCGCCCACGGATACGTGGCCTGCTTGGAAGGAATTTCGTGAGTCTGCGCTTGACGCAGGACGCGTGATTGACCGTAGTGATGAACGCTTAATCACCACTTCCGAAGGTCAGTCCTATGGGATGTTCTTTGCGCTTGTCGCAAACGATCGTCCGAGCTTTGATGCGATGTGGCAGTGGACCGTGGCTAACCTTTGCGAAGGCGATTGTGGCAAAACGCGCATGGCCTGGCTTTGGGGAGCTAACGAATCGGTGAAAAATGCGAAAGCGCCGCTCAAATGGGGCGTAATCGATAGCAATAATGCGACCGACGCGGATCTCTGGATTGCCTATACGCTTCTTGAAGCGGCAGACCGTTGGGAAGAGCCCAAATATCGCGACGATGCGATGAAGCTCCTCGAGCGCGTTAAAGCGGATGTCCGTGTCGTGCGTGGTTTGGGCGCTGTGCTACTCCCTGCTAACGTTGGCTTTGAAAAAAATGGCGATGTGGTCTTAAACCCCTCCTACTATCCGATTTCGGTCTTAAAGCGCTTGGAAACCGTCGATCCCCTTTGGCGCGAAGTGCGCTGGGGCTCGATGCGTGCCTTGGTGCGTAGTGCTGAGTCGGGACTTTCCCCTGATTGGGTCGCCTTTGGCGAGCGATGGGGATCTCGCAACCGCGATGAAAGCTCGGAAGGAAGTTGGAACGCCATTCGCGTCTACTTGTGGGCAGGCATGATGCCTCAGGACGATCCAGATGCCGTGCGTCTGCGTGAAATCCTCTCCCCGATGGTAGACGTTGCGAAGCGTCGCTTTTATACCCCGGTTTCCACCGACACCGCGGCCTTTACGGTCTCTAAGAGCGGGCCTTTTGCCTTTGGGGCTTGTGTGCTCCCATGGGTCAAAGACGATAAGGTGGGAGCCTACATTCGCACTGGGCTCTCTAAGATGGCCTTCACGGGTGAAGACTACTACCGCAGCGTGTTAGTGCTCTTCGGGCTCGGCTTTGATCAGGGACGCTTTGCCTTTGATCATCAAGGCCGCCTGATGATTCAAGGGGATTAACCTCTTTTAAAAAGGAGAGAGCGAGTCTCTCTCCTACACTTCTCTTTTTCGTTCTTCGGACTTTTGCTATGAAGCGACTTCTCGCCTTTAGTCAACAAGCTTTTCCTCAGGACCGTGCCACCCTACGGCGGCTCGCGGGTCTTGCGGAGCGCCCCGAAGGACGCTATCTCTTAGACGCCCTACCCACTGCAGCAGCCCCTGCCTTCTTCTTAGGCGGGGCGCTCCCGATGAGTGGCGTCGATAAAGGCGAATTAGAGCAGTATTTTTCGCAAACGCTCACCATCACCACTTCTTTTGCGCGTGATTTGGGGCTTGCTGAGAATACAAGCCAAGTTGCCGCTTCTCACTTGTTTGCCACACCAGTCGATCTTGCCCTTTGGAATAAGGCGCTCGAGCGACTCATCGCAGGCGAGCGAGACGTAAGTGTGACGCTTCGCCTATATATTGCTGGCGAAGTGGTCTGGTCGATTGTGAGACTCTCCTCGCTGGTACCGCTTCTTATTGAACAACAAGCCAAAGCGAAGCCCGCAGAGGACTCAACGCCCAGCATTGTGGCGGACTTAAATCAACCGATTAATGAGTCAGGCGAAGAAGAGGCCGCAGCTCCGGGTCTGGTGCAATATCCTCCAGAAATGCTCCCCGCTTATATTGGGAGCTTTGAGCGCCTGGACGTCCCACAGATTGCGCAATCGCTAGTGCATCAAGTGCCTCTGCGCGCAGAAGAAGTCACCGCGATTTTGAACGACTTAAAGCGCCTCACAGAGCGCATCACCGTGATGATCACCTTGCGGGGTCCAGTGGTTACGCGCCATGGGACATTGGCTGACCTTTTAAAGCAACATCTCCCGGCTACGGACTGCCCGATTGTCGCACCGACCGCTTATTTTGGCGCGGTGCTGGTGGGACGGGCGCTTAAAACCGCGCCCGAAAGACTGCAAGACATTCTCAAAGAAACGCTCTCGCAAATTCGCACGCGCTACGGGATTGATTTGCACCCTGAGGTAAGCATTCTCTCGATTCCGATTGCAGAGTCCCCTGCCTCATTGCGCCTTGCCGTGAGAACGTACTTAGAAGCGCTCTCTGAAGCAGAGCCCGTTCGCTCTACCCCCACGCCTAACGCGCAGGCAAGAACGCGGACACCTGCGCTCGGCTTGACGCTTAAAGACGTGGTGCGTCTAACGGACGCGATTCAAAACGACTTCTCAGGATTCCACCTTCTCACGCAACTGCAAGTTGCGGCCAAAACGGGCGCTTATACTGGTGCCGAATGCTTAGTGCGTTTTGTCGATGAGCCACCTCCCATGGGACCGGGACGCTTTGTGCCGCTCCTCGAATCGAGCCCCTTAGCGATTGCTTTTGGGCGAAAGATTTTCGAGATGTCAGTGCCGCTCGTCAACCTTTTCCAGAGTGCGCTCAAAGAAAAGCCTGAGGCGCTCCCCTCCTCTGAGAAGCATTTCCGCCTTGGGGTCAATGTGAGCCCTGCGCAGACGGCTGACCTCTTTTGGGGGGAATTTGTCGCGCAGACCTTACTGAAAAACCGCGTCTCGGGGAAATTCTTTGAATTTGAACTGACGGAAACCTCTCGCGCCATTCCGATGCGTAACCTCGCCGCGTGGATGGATGGGTGTCGTGCGCTTGGCGTCACCTGGGCGCTCGACGACTTTGGGATGGGCTATAACGGCATCGATATGATGCTCAAAGGGAGTTTCGAGACCGTTAAGTTTGATCGTGCCTTTGTGCTCGAAGCGCTCACCAATTCGCAAACGGAAACGTTCTTTAAGTACCTTATTCAAGCCTGCCGTGCACAGGGTGCCACGATTTGCTTGGAAGGCGTAGAAGATAAGCAGGTCTTGGAGCGCGTGCACGTCTTTATGGCGGATGTGTGGCAGGGTTACCATTTCGCCAAGCCCGAAGCCCCGAAAGTAGCCGCGGCACGCCTTCTAGAGAGCAGAGCCCAAGAAGGGAGCGAAGAAAAAGTCACGACTAGCAGCGTTTCGGCTGACTTGGTGGAAATGAGTGCAGGCAGTAGTCTTCACGAAATCGATACCGAAGAGAATATGATCGATGAGAAAGACACCGCTACTCCCGTTTTGGCGAAAAAGAGCTATCACACAATTTCTTTTAGACCGTTCCTTTTTGCGCTCTTTGCCCCTCTCGTGCTGCTCATTGTCTTTATGGCGGGGCTTTTTATCACGTTTAATACTGACGTGGAAAAAGAAGCTGGACGCCTTACCAAGGAAGCCGTCTCACGAATTATTTCCGCCCAGGAAAACGCGGTGCGTGTGGAACAGTTGCGCACGGCCTTAACGACACTCTCTGAAACGAAAGACAGCACACAGGCCAATAGCGCTTACTTGTCTGCGAAAACCCTTTTGAGCTCAGCCACCTTAGACCGTCATGGGGAAACGCGTGAACGCATGCAAAACCTGCTCGCCACCGTTGAAACCGTTTGGGAGCAGCGAAAAAACTTTGATAGTAAAGCCGACACGGTTGACAACCTCTGGCAGACGCTTTACTTCCGCATGATGACAATTTCGGCGCTCTCGGCAGGTGCTAACCCCGAACAGCTCCCCTTAATTGAAGGCGCAGCCAAAGAACTCTCTTTGCAATCGGGGCAAATTGAAGCGATGCACACGGTAGTGAGTCGCGCCATGGATGGCTACGACTATATGTGCTCGAGAAGCGCGATTTCGACCCGCTTAGCCTTCACGGAAGACTTAATTAACCAGTGCCGTCAATTGCGCCGCACCGAGGCGGACCTTCATAAAACGATTGATGAATTGGCTGCAGTTCGCCGCTCTTTTGCCGATCAGATCCAGTCCATGGACCGCGATGCCGTGGCGCTTGAAAAGCAATTCACCAATATTGAAACGCGTGACTTGGTTTCTGACATTGACGTGGTGCATAGCCTCACTGCTCGCTATCAGCCTTGGAGTATTGTGCTCATTGGGGCGATCTTCCTCTTGATTTTGATTAGCGTCATTGGGCTCATTGCCGTTTTGCGCCCGATCGACAAGCTCTTAAAAGCGCTTCGCGCTTATCGTCGTCAAGGGGTGAAACCTTCTGCTCGCATGCGCAGCCGCATTCGTGAATTTAACGACATGATTGGCTGGTTGCGACTCTTTGTGGAGCTAACCGACCGCGAACAAGCCAAGCGCACGGCGATTGCCTCGAAGTATAGTGAGCTCCTCTCGGAAGCCCATCGCGATAGTTTGACAGGGGTCGCCAACCGCCGAGCCCTTCAAGAAGCGCTCTCGCGTGCTGTGCCTTTGTTGGCTGATACGGCAGTGCTCATGATCGACATTGACCACTTCAAGGTCTTAAACGACACCAAAGGCCATCTCTTTGGAGACCGTATTTTGGCCGCCGTGGGCGATGTGCTTCGCCGCCACGTTTCGCACAAAGATAGCGTTTATCGCTACGGTGGGGAAGAATTCTGCTTGGTACTCACCGGGGTCACCTCTGAGCAAGCGCAGAGTGTCGCGAACCGCTTACTGGAAAAAGTGCGCTCGATTTCGCGAGAAAGTGCCGAAAATATGGCGCCAGAAGTAGCTCCCGAACCCCTTACGATTTCGATTGGGATTTCGAGCGTTCTCACCACGATTGGCGAAAAGCCCTTAGATAAACTCATTGCGGAAGCCGATGATGCGCTCTATGAGGCGAAAAACAAGGGACGCAACCAAGTGGTGGTGTATATTGAGAAGAAGCGCTCAGAGAGCCATCATCGACATGACCGCCGTGAGTAGAAAAATGTATTTTGCCTGCGAGAGCGAAAATCTCGCATAATATCGAACACATTTTTGCTCTTTAAAAGAAAGAGCCGATAAAATGAAAGAAAAACGCATTATGAAGACAACACCCACCTCACCCAAAGAAGAGCAACACTCTTCGTCCAACGCACCCCGCTTTACCCCGTGGCCTGGCGTTGGAATTTGGAACGTGTATTTTTTAGGGAAATTCGCGCTGGCGCTCGCGGGCTACTTGACGCTCAATCCTGCGGCCAACGTGGCACTCTTCGCCGCTGTACTCTTCCCGATTAAGCGCCCGTGGATTAATCGCGTGCGTCATCTCATCGCTGCTGTGCTCGGCTTCCTTCTCATTTGGAGCGAAAGCTATCTTCCCGCCTTTAACGTGATTGCGAAGAATGCGAACAACTTAGCTGGCTTTACGCCCGCGTATTTGCGTGAATTAACCGTTGGCTTTATCAACCCGACGATGCTCCTATGGACCTTTGTGGGCTTGGTGGCTTGGTACTTCTTGCGCGATTGGATCCGCTTTAGCGCGATTACGCTGATGGGGCTTCTTGTGCTCCTCTTCCCAAGTATCACTTCGCTTCTCCCGCAAGGAACGACTGGCGACGTGACCGCTCCCTCGCAGGTGAGCGTGGCAACTGCGGAAGCGACCCGTGGTGCCCTTCTTCCCCCTCAAACTCAAAAGGCGGATACCACTGGCATTAACGTTTGGCTCAATCAGTTCTATGCGAGCGAAAAGAAGCGCCAGGCGAATTTGCCTGAAGGGCCAATTGATGTGGCGCAGTCTGGTGAATTCGATATTGTCTTGATCAACATCTGCTCGCTTGCGACAGACGACTTGGTGATAACGGGGCTTGATAAAGCGCCACTCTTTAACCGCTTTGATCTTTACTTCTCGAACTTTAATTCGGCAACCTCCTACTCTGGCCCAGCGACGCTTCGTCTCTTGACGGGCGCTTGTGGTCAGCCCTCGCACACGGATCTCTATGAAGAACGTCGTCCTGAGTGCGAAACGATGAACCGCTTAGCTAAGGCGGGTTGGGAAAACCAACTCTACTTAGACCACAACGGGAAGTATGACGACTATTTAAATAGCTTACGTACCATCGCAGGGCTTGAACCTGAACTTCAAGATCAGCACCACTACCACAAGGCGATGGAAAGCTTTGACGGCTCGCCCATCTTCTCTACGAAGGACGCTGTGGACAACTGGATGAAGAACCACGCCAAGGGGCAGTCTCGTACGGTGTCGCTCTTTAACCTTGTGACTTTGCACGATGGGGCGCGTGACCCTGCCTCCCAGGATCCGATCGACTTTAAGTCTCGCTGTAAAGCCCTACTCGCTGAGTTAGGCGACTTCATGGATCAGATTGAAAAGAGTGGTCGTAAGGTGCTCTTCGTGATTGTGCCTGAACACGGCGCTGCGCTTCGTGGCGACAAGGTGCAGGTCGCAAAATTGCGTGAAATCCCAAGTCCCAGCATCACGCATGTACCAGTTTATGTAAAGTTCTTTGGGGTGCCCAACGCTGAAAAAGCGGGCTTTGTGAAAGGGGAAGTCAAAGACATCAGTGTGCCGACAAGCTACTTAGCCTTGACGGAATTGGTGGGCCGTGTGATTCGCTCCGGGATCTATACCGACAATCCTGCTGGTTTAGATGGTCAGCCCGCCACGCTCGACACCCTCACCGCGGATTTGCCACAGACGTGGCCGGTCGCCGAAAATTCGAGCGCCAAGGTAGTCGACAACTACCAAGGCAAAGCTTACCTTCGCTTGAAAGAAGGCAAGTGGCTCGAATATAAGAAGTGATCTCGCAACGCCCAGTTCGGTTTTCCGACTGGGCTTTTTTTCTTACCTGGTTTGAAGTGGTATGTGTTTTTTGGACACCTATAGGTACAAAGCCATGCAAATACCACGTTCTATAAAAGTTCAAGCTTGTAAGAGGCTTTTACATTATTACCCCGTCAAGACCCTAGCCAAAGAATTGAATATTTCTCACAGTTCTGTTCAAAATTGGGTTTATTTCATTAATCGTGGATACTTTGATTGGATAGACCGTCCATGGGCGCATCGACAAGCTCTTTTGGATCAAGCTGTCGAATATTGGTTTGACAACTATCCAATTGGTTACGCCGATGGTGGGAAACTCTTTGGGGTTAGGGCATCAACAATTTTTTCTTCAATTCGGCGCCGTCTTGCTAAACTACCTGAAAACCTACGTCCCAAATTGATCCGTTTTTGGGATGCTGTACCCGCTAAGTCTCTAGGAACTTCCAGGATGGCGATAACAAAACTTTCAGATATGCCCGCTGACCGCCCTTTAACGACTGCCGAACGCAAGGCATTATTTGAGGAGTTAGAGGATGCTAGATGTCGCTTGGCTGTGAGTGAAAGTATGCTCGAAGTGGCAATCGAGTCATGTACAGACGAGCTCAAAAAAAAGAATTAAAGCGGCAATTAGAACTTGTGAGAAAGGCTTTAGCGTCGTTCGGGTCTGCCGTGCAGTAGGAATCCCTCGCAGTACTTTTTACGCCTCGCAGAAGCAAACAGAAGCTCAGCAGCGCGAAGCCAAACTCGCTCAAACGGTTGAAGGAATTCAGATAAAGCATTATTTCACTATTGGCCGTCGCCGTACGGGGAAGCTGGTAGCGGAAGAATTAGGGTTTGAACCGTGCGAATGTACCCTTCAACGGGTGATGAAAGGGTATGGCCTAAATGCTCAGATCCGTAGAGTGCGTAAGGTGAAACCTCATGCGGGGAAAGCGTATCAAGCACAGCTGCCTGACAATACCTTAAATAGAGAATTTAGAGCAGAACAACCACTACATCGCATGGTTACTGATGTCACCTATATTCCCTATTACGCGAACAATGAGTGACACTGGGGGTTTTTGTCTCTGGTACAAGATCTATTTGATCGCTCTATTGTGGCGTGGCGTTTTGCGAAAAAGCAGGATAACCACTTGGGGGTCTCTGCATTGTGTATTTTGGCCTCTCGAGGATTGGCTCCTGGAGCAACATTGCACAGCGATCGAGGAAGTATTTACACGTCAAAAGTGTTTCGCGATTTGCTCTCTGATATGCGCGTGAATCATAGCTTTTCTCGGAAAGGGAACTGTCACGACAATGCAACGATGGAATCTTTCAACGGGACTTTGAAAATTGAGTCTTTGTACAACTCGATGTTTAACCGCCAAGAGCAACCTAGCTTTAAGGAACAGAATGCTTTGATCGGAAGATATATCGAGTACTACAACAATCATCGTCCTTGCTCAATCCTTGGGAATATGACGCCTAAGAACTACAGAGCTCAATATGAAGCCAAAATTCATGCTATGGCTTAATTGGAGAAAGACGATTCTTTCTCCAATTTGAAGCATGAAATGAATAAAAGAGGCATGTCTGAAAAGGTATGCTGAAGTTATTGTTTAAACTGTCCAAAATTTGCATACCAGTTTTAGCTCAATACATGCACGAAGAAGGTAATGGAACTTTTATCCTCACCGGCTGGAGCTTAGGAGCTTGTAACGTCTACGTTGAATTTATCTCGTTAGATACTGAGGTTACTTTTGTTGATGTAGATATCTTTGCGAATGAGACAGGAATCCCCACTCTTTATTTCCAAGTTTTTGATTCAGATCGCAGTGCTGTTCCAATCCGAGTACCTTATTCGGAAACCGCTGACTACTATTGAGCCTTCTTGCGCTACTCTGCTTCACGCCCAAGCCCAAAGCCTGGGTGTGAGTTTTTTCTCGCTAACAGCGCGCAAGCACAAATTTTTTCCTTTTCTCTTTCCTCAGTAGCAAAATTCGCTAAAATAGAAGAATTCGTTGGTGTGAGCCTCCTCGTTCACGT
>OJPB01000938.1_pt1 | contig 14158 bp, 14 predicted proteins | sample 1598391 | NCBI WGS metagenome assembly OJPB01 (sample SAMN03922452, study PRJEB24848) | human gut metagenome | isolation source: stool sample | host: Homo sapiens | place: Germany | collected 2009-11
CCCATTATCTATAAGAAAAAGGATCGCTGATTGCTTTTGTTGGTCTGCGGCACAACACCAAGCCGCGGCAGTCGGATGACTGACCGCGGCTTTTCAGTATTGGAAAAGAAAGATGTTCGATTTTGGTTTTAGCGAAATGCTAGTCGTCGGTGTTGTCGCGCTGGTCGTGCTAGGCCCTGAAAAACTACCGACGGTTGCTAAAACAGCCGGCGAGTGGATTGGTAAGGCGCAGCGTTTTGTTTCCCAAGTCAAGTCAGACATTAACCGCGAAGCAGATTTTGCGGAGCTCAAACAGCTCCAAGATCAGGCATGTGCGCTCGCCAATGAGGTGAAGAGCACGGTGCAGAAGTCTGCAAACGATATCGAGAAATCCGCTTCCCAATTAGAGAAGACTGTCGCGGAAACGAAGACAAGCCTTGATGAATCGGTCGACGCCGCTCAAGGAATTGGCGGATTTTTATGGGTGGACTGGTGCAGAACCTCAAGCACCGACCCCAACTTATGAGTGGAAAGAGCCCAAAGTGTTCCCCAAGCGCTATCGTTCTGGTCCTTCAGTGGATGAGTTAGCGCGCGAAGTGGAACGTCTTCGCCGAGAGTTGGGTATGCGTGAGCAGAAATTAGGCGGAAGTAATCGTCGCCTGGGTGCTCGTGTGCGCTCCAATCGAGCTCGTATTTATCGCTAAAGAGATAAACGATGGCTGACAATAACAAAACTGACGTAGACATGCCGGACGATCCGATGAATGAGCAGCCGCTCATTTCTCATCTGGTTGAATTGCGCAATCGCACTGTGCGTGCCGCAATTGCTGTCATTGTGGTTTTCGCGGTGTTATCGCCGTTTATGAGAACCATTTTTGACTATTTGAGTCAACCGTTGATGGTGGCCTTGCCTCAAGGGGTAAAGTTGCTTGCAACGGGTGTGGTGGCACCATTTATGGTGCCACTGAAGGTTACGCTCTTTGTGGCCTTCTTGATAGCACTTCCTTATGTGCTCTATCAGGCTTGGGCTTATATTGCCCCAGCCCTTTATCGCCGAGAAAAGCGTTTAGCATTACCTATTTTGGTTTCATCCATTGTGATGTTTGCCTTAGGTATGGCGTATTGCTACTTCATCGTTTTCCGTATGGTGTTTCAGTTCATCGCACGTTTTCCGTATGGTGTTTCAGTTCATCGCAGGATTCTCTCCAGCTAGCGTGAACTTTGCACCAGACATCGATTCGTACTTTAGCTTTGTGCTATCGATGTTCTTTGCTTTTGGCTTGACCTTTGAAGTACCAATCGTTGTGATGGTCTTGAATCATGTGGGTCTTGCTTCTTATGAAAAACTTGTGAAGGCTCGTTCGTTTGTGATTGTGGGCGCCTTTGTGGTGGCAGCTATCTTTACTCCACCAGATGTGCTTTCGCAATTGCTCTTGGCATTGCCATTAGTCATCCTCTTCCAAACTGGAATTTGGTTAGTGAAGTTCTTCGGGAAAACACAGAACGATATCGACAATATGCCGAAGGACGAAGAAGAGGATGAGTAATTCTCCCTTTAGCCTTCAATAACAAAGGGGGTGTTGCAAAAGTCTGGTTTTCCAGATTTTAGTAACGCCCCCTTTCTTTATCTTTTTCAAAATGTCATACGGTTCACCAGTTTTTAGAAAAATTGACGAACCGTATGAGGAATGTTGTGAGGCGACGTAAGCTCCTCCTCTGTGGGAATAAAAAAGGTGTTGCGGGGTCGCATTATCCGACTTTTGCACCCCACCTGATGTGTGCTTTCGAACTTAGGCAACGTTCGTAACTGCCTCATCTGCGTTTTGTTTAAGTGGGTTTTCTGGACGCGGACGAATGCGGATCACGAAGTTGAGGGTTTCTTTCCCGCGCAACACAGTAACATTCACGTCGGTATTGGGCGGCAAGGTGGCAATCAAGTCGAGGAAACTCGTGACCTGATAAACATTATTTTCTCCGATGCGGGTAATCACATCAAAAGCACGTAGACCTGCTCGAGCAGCAGGGCTTCCCTGAATAACAGAATTGATCATAACGCCACTAGCAACCTCTAAGCCTAAATCACGTGCGTATTCGGGCGTTAATTGCACCGGGACAACTCCCAAATAACCACGTTCAAGACGGTTCCCAGACATCAGCCCAGGAAGCACCTTCTGAATCATCGAGACAGGAATTGCAAAACCAATCCCAATAAAGCCTTCAGAGGTATCTGGGGAGAAGATAGCATTAATGGCGGCATCGGTCTGAATAAAGTCTTCGTAGTTGTTGAGTCCAAAACCATGACGTCCTAAAGCTGAAATAATGCCCGCAGTGACGGTTTGGCCGACAGCAAAGGGGTTGCCAATAGCAAGAACGGGCTGCCCCACTTTGAGCTGTTCTGTAGGGGCCATCTCAATGGCTGCTAAATTAGAAGCCAAGACCTTGAGTACAGCTAAGTCTGTGTCTTTATCGGAATTAAGGATCGAAGCATTAAATCGTTGCCCATCGCTTAATTGGACAATGAGCTCAGGAATACCATTAACGACGTGCTGGTTGGTGAGAATGTAGCCGTCTGCGCTCACAATCACACCACTGCCAAGGGTATCAAAAGAGTGTTCATTAATGAGCCCAGTCGTTGCATCCGCAACTTCAGAGAGCGGATGATTGGTGCGTGAGCGTGTCAAAATCGTCACCACAGAAGGAAACGCTGTTTGAGCAGCATGAGACATGTCAAACGCACTAATAGCAGAGGTTTCACCAGAAGTGCTTGGAGAGGAGACCTTTGTCCAAAGATAATAGACACCACACACAGCAAGCACGATTGTGATAAGTTGTGTAGCAATAAGCCAGAATTGGCGAACCATGAATAAGGCTCCTGAGAAAACGAACACTCGAAGGAAAAAATTTTATGCAATGCACAGAACTTCTTCAATATTTGAATCGACTCTTAAATGTTGAGGCGTTTCATGATTATGCACCGAATGGCCTTCAAGTTGAGGGAAGAAAGGAAGTAAAACGCATTCTTTTAGGCGTGACTGCTTCACAGGCCCTGGTGGACGAGGCTGTCTGTTGGGGCGCAGATATGCTCTTAGTACATCATGGTTGGTTTTGGAAAGGAGAATCTGCCAACGTTGTCGGGATGAAGCGTAATCGTTTACGTGCATTGTTATGCGCAGATATTAACCTTGTTGCGTACCACTTACCACTCGATGCGCACAATACTTTGGGCAACAACGCGCAGCTTGCCAAACTTTTAGGACTAAAGCCCCTCTACCAATGTGGTGAAAGTGATTTGGTTTGGGTCGGAGAGCCTGCTGAAGGCAGTATTTCGGGGGTAGCTTTCATTAAGCGCGTTCAGAGTGTTCTTCAGCGTACTCCAACCGTCTTGGGTGAGTTGCCACAGAACATTACGAAATTGGCGTGGTGTACAGGTGCTGCGCAGGACTGGGTACAGTTAGCGGCACAAGAATGTGCTCAGCTTTACCTATCTGGTGAGGCGAGTGAACGGACAACACATGAGGCTATTGAGAATGGCATTGCTTATATTGGAGCAGGGCACCATGCGACTGAACGCTACGGGATTCAAGCATTGGGAGAACACTTAAAGAGTGTCTATCCAGAACTTGAGATTCGTTACGTGGAAATTGATAATCCTATTTAGTTACAAAAACATTATTCCTACTCTAAGAGCGAAATACATATGATTAAATTATTCTAATTTGAGTTTTTTTGAGTGATTTGATAAACTAAAAAAGCTCTCTTGCTTTGGGGGAGTGGTTGATTTAAGGAGCGACAGTTTCCATATAGAGTTTGAATCTCGACCAAGCGAGGCGCTTTGTCAAGAGCGCTAATCGACCTCTCACCAGCAGGATTTTTTAATTTTTTAGTCTAGGAATACTTTTTTATGATGGTGCTTTATTCGGGCTTGACCTGCCCGTTCTCTCACAGCTGCCGCTTCGTTTTGTTTGAAAAGGGTTGTGAGTTCGAGGTTCATGACATTGATATGTTCCAACCGATGGATGTGAGTTCATTGAACCCCTATGGTGAAGTTCCCATTTTGCAGGAACGCGATTTGGTTCTTTATCAGGCTGATGTGATCAATGCCTACATTGATGATCGCTTCCCGCATCCGCAGCTAATGCCGACCGACCCGATGCGCTGTGCCCGTGCTCGTCTCTTTGCGTACATCTTTAATCGCGAAGTGTTCCCACATGTGCGTGCGCTCGAAAACCGTACCTATTCCGAAGAAGTACATCTCAAGGCTCGAGACAAGTTGCGCGACCAGTTGACCTTGATTGGTATGCGTTTAACGAATAGCAAATTCTTGATGGGCGATGATTTTTCGCTCTTAGACGTTTCCCTGGCCCCAGTGCTTTGGCGTTTGGACCACTACGGTATTGAATTGCCGTCCGTGGCTGCGCCGCTCATGACCTATGCAGAACGCCTCTTCTCGCGTCCGGCATTTATCGACTCGATGACGCCTTCGGAACGTGTGATGCGTCGCTAATTGCTCTTGTGGCTGCGCCGAGTGTTGTGCTCGGCGCACAAAATAAGGATGGAAGACTGTGCAGAATTTTCAAAATCAGCAAGAAGAGCCAAAACCGATTCGCCCCTATTTGATTCGTGCCGTCTTGGAGTACTGCCGGGATACTGGAGCCACCCCTTATGTGGTTGTTCAGGTAGACGATTATTGCCGTGTTCCGACGGAATACGTGCGCGAGGGTCAGATCGTTTTTGATGTGAGCGATGAAGCTGTTCATAAGTTCAACATCGATGATGAAGCGATGACCTTCCAGGCTCGTTTTGGCGAAAACAATGTGATTTTTGATGTCTATGTGCCGGTGAATCGCATTTCAATGGTGATGCCTCTTGAATATCAACACTGTGGCTTTACTTTCAAGGTGTTGCCGACGCAGCCTCTAGAAGAGAAGGTAGATGAACCATCTGAAAACATGGCACCACGCCGTCCAGCGAGGGTGAAGTAACAAAGCGGATCGCTCAAGGGGAGAAAACACAAAATCTAATTTTTTGTGTATAATCGCTATTCTGTGTTGCCTCTTTAGCTCAGTTGGTAGAGCAACCGCCTTGTAAGCGGTAGGTCAACTGTTCGAGTCAGTTAAGGGGCACCACGTCTCCCTGTCGCACAGGGAAAGAAATGAGATTCACTAATTTTGGTACTTATATTGGTACTTAAGGAGAGGATGCTTAATCCTCTTTTTTTCGTCCTCGTTTTTCGTGGGTCAAAAGACTCCCGTCCCCCTCAAAATTTCGGTCACGTCCAGTTACCGAAAATTTCTCCCTCCTCTTCGATAGATCAAAACGCACATTCTTTTTGTGACGAGAAACATCGTCTCTGAGTAACACCCCTCTATGCCCGTTTATGTCGTCCTAGGGATGCTTGATTGTTTCGTGTTAGCAAAGACCTAAGACGATAGAGAAGACCTCTCTATGCGCGAATTAATGGCCTCTGGCACCGTTCTCCTCGCTTAGGTCACTGACGGTTGCCTAAGCTCCCTGCATCCTTGACCCGTTTTTTTCTTCGTTATCTAGCCCCCCCCCTGTTTTTGACTGGAAAAAGTGGAAAATCTGCAAACTGATTTTTTAAAAATTGACTGTGTTACTACTCTCCCTAAGGATAGAGTCTATTTTTGGTACTTTTCAGACTGAACAGTTGTTCAATCTTTTAAATCCATGTTAGAGTAGCAAAAGAACGATTTTTTTGAGAAAGTTCACATTTTTCAAAAAGTCTCTCCAGAATTTTCCAATTTTCCAATTTTCCAATTTTCGCTCAAAAGGTGCATTTTTAGGTGACTGAGGAGACTAATTCATGGGGATTTTTCGCTCAATTTGGTACCAGTCCGTGGTCTGTGGACGCAATACGTCCTATGGCCGTTTATGTCGTCCTATGAGCGCTTGATTCTCTTTTGTGGATAGAGACCTTCAGCTGAGAAAGAAGACTGCACTATGGTCGAATTAATGGCCTCTGGCTCCATCCGTCAACGTAATCTGACTATTTTGAGTCCACGCTTCGCGCGCGAGGAAAACGCATCTCTCCCTACTGTCGTAAGAAAAAAGGGCTCCAAAAAATCGATTGAAAATTTTGCACGCATAAAAATTTGAGTTAGGGCGCGGTCTAGCGCTCTTTCACTTCGACTTTTAACCCGCCCCACCCCTACGGCTTAGGATTTCTTTATATATTTGATAGTGCTTTCTGCTGTCTTGAGCTTGTGCAGCGGGCTTATCAACGTGAGTTTTATAGAGTAGTTAGAGCCATTGTCCACGCTTCGCGCACGTAGCGCGTGCGCGTGAGAGGACTGCCAACCGTTGCGCCTTGTTGCTCTGGATGGGTGTAAAGCATGCAGAAACTGCAGTTTTTTGTAGAAAATCGCGCAGAAACGAATAAAAAACGCACAAACAAGACGTCTATTAGCGCTCGGCGTCTATCCCTTAAGGGTATTGGTTAGGCGAAATCGGCAGCGTGTACCTTTTGCGCTTTACCTTCTTTTTTGTCTGTGGGATATCCTTCACTTCGTCTACTAGCAATAACTCTATGTACTGCTCGTAATAGAAGTCGGTTTTTCCCATCAACTTATTAAATTCTTTCTCGTTCATTCCCTCAGGGATCACATAGCGCCATCCAGTGATAGGTGATCCTTCTGCCTGAGCGATGTTATCAAGGGCGGTTTCTAGTTTTTTCTTAATCCCGCGACTTAGACGCCCGCCGGTGTTCTTCACTTCCTCCTTCTTATCCAACGCTCCGAAAGAGTTTTGAACAAACATGTGAATTGATACTTTGGGTTCTACCTTGGATTTTCTTGGCTTTAGGTAGCGAATTATGAAGTGTCCGAGCGCCCAATCTAAATCGTTAGATAGACGGTCAATTTCCGTAGGGATATAAACGGGGCTGCCCTCTGTACCTAAAATTGCGCAAAGCTCATAGGATAGATAGCAGGTAAACAATCCCTTTCTTGAGAATTGGATGCTTTGATCTTTTCCATTCTCATCTGTAGCGCCGTTGGGTCTAACTACAGAGCTTATCAGCTCAATTTCTAAATTTCCATCATAGTTTCTAGTTATCCCTAGTTTCTTAGCCGTCCCTTTGTTGTACAGGTAATCGATAGGACACAAAAACTTTGAGTGGCGCAGAGTAGTTAAGTCTTTCTTAAAGGCAATAGACGCTTTAATACGGTTTTTCTTTCCTCTCTTCTCCATCAACTCATCTAGGCTTAGAGTTACTTCTCGGCTTAGATAATTTATAAAACCTCCTTTCCCGTCAGGTTCATTGATGATTTCGCGGTTCGACAGTATCTCAAACAGCATACGAATAGCAGACAATGATAGAGGAGCTACAGGGGTTATTGGGGGTGCGTCGATAGTTGCGCTCGTGACAACCTTGTAATCATTACTGAGAGTTTCTCCTCTAGAGTTTTTTCTTTCAATAACTAGCGTATGTGGAGACGCCCCCGCCCCTAGTTTCATCTTACGTGGGTCACCGGCAAAAACAGTTGTCAATAATTTGCTCTGATACTGCTCAACCTCTTCTCTGGTTTCCTTCCTCTGCTACGTCATCTACTTTAGGGGATACAGGCGCAGCAGCCTTTGGAACGATTTCAGTTATAGAAGACGGCTTTACATCATCACTATCTACCTCATGAGGGATTCTCTCTGCCGATTTAGGTTTGTTTTTTATCTGATCGCCCATGAGGGGAACTCCTTCACTTTAAAATCAAGCGTATCAACCATTATGTCGCTATCGTTGAGAAGGGTTAGCGCGTCTAAGAAAGTATGCCCCACTACGCGACCTTCTTTGATGTCGGTTAGACGTGTAGCAAAGTGTTTAGCCTGTTTTGCGTTCTTTGCCGGTAAAGTAAGGCGCGGGAACATTTTTCGGTAGCGCTCAAGCGATTTATGTCGTTCTTCTACATTCCCAAAAATTCGCTCAAACAGAAACAGGCGTAACTCTTCATAGCTGTCGTTATACCGTTTAGCTAGTGTTGTTACTGAGGGTAATGCCTTATACATACCGTTTTGACCATACATAGAGAGTATTGCAAATAGAAAGCTCTCTAGCTCAGACAATCGGTTAAAAGCTGTTGGTAATACCTTATCTATGAAGAGCGCCGTCTGATCTTCGATCCCTTGCATAAGCTCGAGATAGTGAGAACTTGACATATAGAATGGCGTTCTGTCTAATTGCCCCAAGGAGAATGAGTCCTTATCAGTAACCGCAATAACGCGTTTTTCGCTCGATACGTGGAAAAGACTTGCGCTAAAACTATTTTTTACTTGGAGTTCTCCTAAAATCTCGCTGTTAGTCGGCTTAAGGCTATACCACACGCCCGCAACAGAATTACTTTCTTTCAACTCACTAAGAGTGATAGAGCCGTTAGGCGTAAGTTTGGGGTTGTTTCCGCTATGTACTGCGTGATTGCCTGATCTAACTCGGGAAAGTACTTTTTCACTTCATCCGCGAAGAACAAGACTGGATCATTTGCGCTATCGGGATAATTTTTCTCCGTTCCTACCGTCTTTAAGCAATCATAGAGAGTCCGTGGGGATCGCTCCTCAGGTATGGAGTCCCATTCGTATTCAATATCTGCGTGGCTTATTGTTTTCGGTATTGATTCTCTATAGGCGATCAAGGCGCGACGATCCTCAACCGTGAGTTTTAAATCTGTATAGGATAAAAATTCACTACTCATATAAGCATCAATATCGGCATCTGAGCAAGAGAGCTTATACCCCGCTAGCTTTTCAATCTCTCTGCGAGTTTTAGCCACAGGTTGCATCACCTTCTCTAATAAAAATTTATTCGTTCCCTCCTCTACAAAATATTCGATAAGTCGGAGAGTCCATGTTAGCCAGATCAACTCTGATAGATGGATCACTCTTACATACAAGAGTTACCTCTTCATTTTGCCTACTCACACGCTCTGATAGTGGGTGTCCCTTACCGTCCGTTGCTTCGTACGTCTCGACAATCTTGAGAGCTTCACTCGGTGGGATTTCTTTTCCCGTTTCCTCAACAATTGCAGGAAGGTTATAGTGATGCCCCTGAAGGTATGAAACTATGTCCGCATACGCTTCCAAATAGGACACAAGCCCCCCGCGTTTCTTTTCCTTCGCTAGCTGTGTTAGCGCGTCACACTCTTCTTTAGTAAGAGGGAAATAAGCTTCCGCGGAAATAGTTAACGTTCTTTCTATCGCGGAACACTGCTTGATCAAATCAGATAAACTCGCATAAGCGTATTCCGCTTCAACCCACGCAACCTCAATTTCTCGGATAATGCGATTAACAATGCGTCCAATAAGTACGCACTCATAAAATAAAGGATCTTTCCCTAGTCGTTTATCAATTTCGTCGTTAGGGAATCTATCGGTACGTGGCTTGTATAGCCCCCAAGTATTAGCCAGAATGTAAAGCGTTTTTAGCTCGGACTCCGTGAACGTCCCGCCACGTTTCTTCGCCTTATTTATCACCTTGTCGGCATACTTTCTTAGCGGGTTCTCAAAAGTTTTGTACATTTCGTTTTTTCCTTTATGGGCGGGTGGAGTTGCTTAAACCCACTCAAGCGCCCTCACACGGTGTCGGGTTTCCCTGTACGTGATCGATCGGAGGAGATTAGGCGTTTTTGCCCTGTTTCTACTTCTGCTAATGATAATTACCAGAAGTAGAAAAACCAATATTTATGCGGGTTTTCTTTCATCTGACTCCGCTAAATACTCTTCTATCAAAACTTCGATCACACGGTTAACGCTCACCCCTAAGGAGGCAGCACGTGCCTTTAGCTTCTTATGCTGCGAAGGGCGAATAGTTAACGCAACGCGGCTAGTCTTAGCCTCACGTTTCGGCTCAAATCGCGAATCAATCACTGCTGGCGTTGCGGTTTCTACCTTAGGAGTCGATAGGAAAGCCTCAGTAGGCGTTTTAGGCATTGGAATTTGTCTCACATCCCCTAGATCAGGCGCGCCAATCACAGGCTCGTTGAGAAACTCATCATTTAAAACTTTCTTGCTCATCACATCACCTCTAAAAGAGAAATTAATTCTTTAAAAAATTCTTCATAGTCCTTACTGGCGTTACTAGTCGGAGCATGCTCAAACAACGCCCGCCCAAGGGCTAGAGCTTCGACCACTGCGACGCTTTCCCTAATCTTTGCCTTGAATACCCTTGTATTGAGTTTCTTAGTGAGGTTTTCCAACGCTCGGACAAACTCACGCCGAATTACTGTGCGCTCGTTGTATCGCGTCAACAAAACGCCTAAGAGGGCTAATTTAGGGTTGTTATTCGCCTTGATACTCGCCATCATATCGGCAAGGATCGCAACGCCTTGTAAGCTGAATAGATCGGCTTGTGCGGGGATAATCACGCCATCGCTCGCAACAAGGGCATTAATAGTGAGTACACCGAGCGCAGGTGGCGTATCAATAACACAGTAGTCATAGTCGCTGCTGATAAGCTCGAGCGCTCTTGCTAGTCGCTCCGACTTTGACGCCTTTCCCTTCTCATCGATAACAGCTAAATCAGCGGTATAGAGCGCAGGCGTGCTAGGGATTAAATCGCCCTGTGCCGTTTGTTGCACCGCGTTAGCCACCAACCTTGGATCTAACATCAAAGAGAAAGCGTTTATGCCCGCTTGGGCGTCCCCTTTCAATGTATGGGTTAAATTGCCTTGGGCATCCAAATCTACAAAAAGTACCTTTCGGGTGTTTCGACGTAGCAAAGCGCCAATACAAAGCGCCGTTGTACTCTTGCCTACTCCTCCCTTTTGGTTCACTACTGAGATAACTTTCATGTCGTTTGCTCTCCCTTTAAAGGAAAAAACGCCTTAACGCTGGTTGCTGCTAGAAAATCGCCTTAGCGATCGCTTCACCGCAAGAGTTCTTAGCCTTCTCTAAGCTGTGGTTGTAAATCATGGTCGTATTGATGTTCGAGTGTCGCGCAAACTGTTGAACCTCCGTAATATCTTTCCCAGCAATCAATGCAAGCGTGATCGCGCTATGTCGCAGGCTGTGCGCCGTTAGGCGAGTAGAGTCATAGCCCGCCTTTCTCAAAGCACTCTTCACAATCCCGCTTACTGTGCGGGTAGTCAATCGCTTTCCGTTGCTGTTATTGCTCTTAGAGGCAAACAAGGGCATATCGGGCGAGCTTGCCCCGCGTTTCTTGAGGTACTGATACACCGCATTCTCCACAGGATGAGAAACCTTCACGTACTCTGTCTTTTCGTCGCGCCCCTTTCCCTGAACATATAAGGCGGTTTCGTTTCCTAAAGGTCGCAAATCGCCGATATTTGCACGAGCTACCCCAATTGTTCGCAGCCCACAATTCACCATAAGGGCAATCATTGCGTAATCTCTAGCGCCAGTTTCTGTACTCCAATCAATGGTGGCTAATACGTCTTTCACTTGAGCCACTGTTAGGTGATCGCGCTTATGCGATTTGTCGAGCCTAGCCCCCTTGATCTTCTCGGCTATGTTTGGATACAAGCCCTCTTGTGCCGTCCAGTTAAAGAACAACCTAACCGCGGTGATATAGCCCTGTACCGTTGTTGGCTTGTGAGCTAAGGAAAGATCGCGCCGGTAGGCGAGAACGTCATTTCTTGTGGGACGCGTTACCCCGTGCAGGGCTAGGTAGGCGAAGAACTGGCGTAAATTGCGGGTGTATGTCTCAACCGTCTTAGGTTTCGCGTCAAGGTAGCGAATAAACCGCTCAAACAAGGCTTCGCTATCCAATGTTGGTGAGGCAGCAACCGCCCCGCCAGTGACGCCATCAGCGTCGACAATCTCTACTAAAGCAGTAGCCATAATCGCTCCACACGGATAACACAACACATAACGCAATACTTAACACATATGTTTGCACATACACATAACACATACTATCTTTCCCCCTTTCCTAAGTCAAGGAAAATGCCAATAAAAAAGGAAGCTTGTTAGCTCCCTTGTTTCCGCTATCACTTAGCGGTTAGTAGTTATAAGTTACCCCGTCTTGCTCTTCTAGCACATGGTGCGCAGGTAGGTACTGATACTTAATCTTTCCGCCAGTACGCCCGTTGCGGTTTTTCAAGATCACTAGTTCGATTTTGCGAGTACTCTGCCCCTTAGCTTTATCAACATTAAAATCCTTGTTCCCAGCCCCTTCAAGCTGTAAGCCTAACAACACGTCGCTAGAGTACTCGATAGCTCCGCTTTCCTTAAAAGCTTCCATCGTTACGCTAGTGTTATAACAAGCGCGATTAAAGGAGCTAACAGCGATTACAGGCACTTTGAAATCTCGACTAATGCACTTAAGCTCAAGCACCGCTTTATCGATAATTTGTTTATCGGTGTATCGCCCCTCTTCGTTAGGCGTGAGAATCTGCAAGTAGTCGACAATCACCAAAGGGCGAGCGCCGGTAACTGCGATATGCTGTTTAACGCCCTCCCTAATCTGCTCTACGCCAATTCCCCGCAACCCTTCCTTAATGTAGATATTGCCCGCATACTTTCCGTAGCGCTCTGCGGCATTCTCGAGTAACAGCGATTGGGTTTCTGTGTAGAAATTACGATACTGCCGACTTGTGATTTGTCTAATCGTTAAGCCCTCAGAGGGTTCGCCGCCAGTGTCTCTCAGATAAAGCGCTGACTCTCTGCACAGGCTTTTCGCGATAATCTCGCTTCTGTCCATTTCGATTGAGAAGAAGAGTACGCTATTCCCGTTGCGGGCGACCTGATCGGCAATTTGCGTTACGTAGGTTGTTTTGCCCAGAGAACTAATAGCCCCGATCACATACAAGCCCGCATATAGCCCGCCTTCTAACATAGCCCCGATCACATACAAGCCCGCATATAGCCCGCCTTCTAACACGCCATCAAGGGCAGGAAAGCCAGAGGGAATATATTCCGTGTCAATAGCGTTAAGGTTGCCTAAGAAGGAGGGAAGAGAATACCCCGCGGATAATTTGTCATACTCTGAGCGGGCGTCCGCCTTAGCCTCCGCTTGTTGCTCTTGGGCTAATCGCTCACCTTCTCTCACCCATAAAGAAAAAGCATCCCTATCTTTCTGTAGCCCCTCATTGGGATCTTTCACGCCGTCTAGCTGTGGATATTCCATTACTGCGACGCCTTGCGCTTCAAGTGCTACTTTAAGTTTCTGGCTAGCCTGTTTCCCGCTTGTATCGTTATCAAGGGCTAAAACAATAGGTTGCTCTGGCGGGTATTTCGCGACCTGTTTGAGAAATAAATTCTCGTTAGATGTACTCCCGAGAGCAATCGCAACACCGTTGACATCAATCACGCTCAAGGCGTCAAACTCTCCCTCAACAATGAAAATAGGCGTTTTAGCATCGCGCAATCGCCCCACATTGAATGGGACGCTCGCTCCGACTTTCTGTTTTTCCCATTTAGCGGTAGCTTCACTATGCCGGCGAGTATCGCGGGCGAGATAGCTAGTCTCACTAGTCGGCACAATCACCCGAGGAGATGAATAAGTCCCGCTGCTGTTTGGGTGTGTCCAATTAGCGATAAACCCTACTTTGAATCGATCAAGGGTTTCTAGCGTGATCCCGCGATACTTTGTTTCCCCTTTAAGGAAAGAATTTAGGCTTTCCGTCGCCTTATCGAAAAACTCAGGGGAGGGCATAAACTCCGCGTGATACGCCTTAGGCGCGGCTTTCTTCTCTTTGGAGCTGCTTTGGAGCTGCTGCCACCCTTGACGCTGTGAAATAAGGCGTTGCTCTGCTCGAAACTCACCCCGAACATATCAGCAACCTTCTTAATTTGCGCTCCGTGGTTAGGGAGGCTCTCAACCTTTCCCACTAGGTCGAAAATATCACCCGCTTCTCCACAGGCAAAACAATGCCAGCGCGTACAACCGCTCTTAGGGTCAAGAGAAAATGCCCCTGTTTTGTTCTTTCCTGTGCCGCTTCCACAGAGTGGGCATACGTATTGATGGTTGCGCTTATTGCCCGAAGGGGTAGTGATTCGCTCAACGTACTGCTCAAGGTACTGTTTTAGCTGTGATTTGATGTGGTCAGAAATTGGGTACATGGTTGTAACCCCCATAAAAAAGAAAAAATTGATCGTTGGTCGCGACTTTTTTTCATCTTACAGGGAGGAAAGAGCAACCGCGTTTAATCGCGGTTGCTCGCCTTAGAATACCTGTCTCTTATACACATCTCCGAGCCCACGAGACAGGCAGAAA
>OJPB01000966.1_pt1 | contig 13729 bp, 9 predicted proteins | sample 1598391 | NCBI WGS metagenome assembly OJPB01 (sample SAMN03922452, study PRJEB24848) | human gut metagenome | isolation source: stool sample | host: Homo sapiens | place: Germany | collected 2009-11
ACTTATTAACCAAAATATATGTATTTATGTATCTAAAAGATATTATACGAGGAGTGATTTTCCATGAATAAAAGGATTCTGATCATAGGAGGCGTGGCAGGCGGCGCTTCGGTAGCAGCCAGAGCAAGACGTCTCGACGCGGGAGCAGAAATCATTATGTTTGAGCGTGGCCAGCATGTGTCCTTTTCCAACTGTGCTCTTCCCTATTATCTGTCAGGAGTAGTGGGAAACAGTGATGCACTGGTAATGATGTCCCCGGAAAAATTCAAAAAGTCTTACGATATAGACGCACGGGTTAACAGCGAAGTGATGGCTATTAACCGTGACAAAAAGACCATTGAGATTAAAAACACGCTGACCGGGGACATACATGAGGAGGCCTACGATGTTTTGGTTATGGCTCCCGGCGCGTCACCTGTAAAGCCAAGAAGCATCGGCGGAATTGACGGAAAAAATGTGTATACAGTCCGTAATGTGGCAGATATTGTTCACTTAAAGGATGGACTGGAGGCCGCAGGAGCGGAGAACACAGCGGTTATCGGCGGTGGCTTTATCGGAATTGAGGTGGCTGAAAACCTTGCAAAGGCGGGGAAGAAGGTTACTGTGGTGGAGGCCATGAGCCAGATTCTGGCGCCCTTTGATTACGATATGGTACAGATGCTTCACAAGGAACTGCTGGACAACGGCGTGTCTTTAATTGTGGATGATGGAGTAAAAACCATTGAAGAGAAGCAGATTACCCTTGCTTCCGGCAAGACGGTGCCAGCGGATGCGGTTATTCTGGCTATTGGTGTAGCGCCGGAGACGGGGCTTGCGAAAGCAGCCGGACTGGAGATCGGAGAGACCGGCGGCATTTTGGTGGATCACAACTACCGCACAAGTGATAAAAATATTTATGCGGTTGGTGATGCCATTGAGGTCTTTGACCGTATGACCGGGAAACCTTCACGTCTGGCTCTTGCCGGTCCGGCCTTGAGACAGGCGCGGGCGGCGGCGGATGCGATGTATGGGATTCCCAATGACAACAGAGGTGTCATCGGTTCCTGTGCACTGCGTGTATTTGGCTTAAATGCAGCAGCAACCGGTCTTAATGAGCGGAATGCCCGCAAAGCCGGAATTCCCTGCGATTCTGTTTATGTGATTCCAGGTGACAAGGTGGGAATTATGCCGGGAAGTGCACCTATGCACTTTAAACTGGTGTTTGAGGTCCCAACCGGAAGGATCCTGGGTGCTCAGGCCATCGGAAGAGGAAATGTGGACAAACGGGTGGATGTGATTGCAGCCATGGTTTCCATGAATGGCACCATCCGGGATTTAAAGAACCTGGAGCTGTGTTATTCACCAGTATTTGGCACAGCCAGAGATGTGGTAAATCAGGCGGCTCTGGTGGCTGAAAATATTCTGTACGGACGTTTCCGCCAGGTTCCGGTTACACAGGTAAGAAGCCTTGTGGAGGAACAGGCGTTCATTGTGGATGTACGGGAAAAAGGAGAGTATGAGGCCGGACATTTGAAGGGTTCTGTGAACATTCCTTTAAGTGAGCTTCGCGAGAGAACGGATGAAATTCCGAAAGACCGTCCGGTATACCTGCATTGCCGTTCCAGCCAGAGAAGCTACAATGCGCTGATGGCGCTTCAGGGACGGGGATATGAGAATGTGGTTAATATTTCCGGATCATTCCTTGGAATCTGCCTGTATGAGTACTACAATGATGTGGCCATGGGGCGGGAAAAAATCGTGACGGAATATAATTTCGCATAAATATTCTGATATTTTTATACAACTTTCAGATTGACGCAGAGTGTGTGTTGGAGTAAGTTTTTATGAAAAACGCACATTCTGCGTTTTTCGCTGTTGTCATGTGTCTGAAAGAAGCTACCGGCGACAGAACCTGCGAATCGGCAGACCAGACCGATCAGTTTTTAAGCAACAACAGACGTAAAGTTCTTGATGGTAAAGGTAGGATTTCTCATGAGCAGGCTATTGAAAAGGGGTGGTATTTTTTTTTAGGGGCAGTTGCTATTGAACGATGAGATGTGTTACTATAAAGAAAGTGTTAAGATATCAGGGATTTTGGGGGAAGAAACTTATGGAAGCAATACTGATGCGGGCTGGTTCTTTTATGGCTGTGATCATCTTGGGGTATGTTCTGAAAAAAGTAGGATTTTTTAAGGAAGAAGATTTTTATGTTATGTCAAAGATCATGGTGAAGATCACACTTCCTGCATCCATCATTGTCAATTTCTCACAGACAAAAATGGAGCCATCCATGTTTTTACTATGCCTGTTAGGTTTTGGCGGGGGTATTTTATATATGGCTCTTGGATGGATCATGGGTGGAAAAGATCCAGATGAAAAGGGATTTCAGATCCTGAATCTTTCCGGCTATAGTATCGGAAGCTTTACCATGCCATTTACCAGCAGCTTTTTTGGACCTGCCGGTGTAGTTGTTACCAGTCTGTTTGATACGGGAAATGCCGTGATCGCTTTAGGCGGTTCTTACAGTATTGGTGCTATGGTTAAAAACAGGGAAAAGAAATTTTCATTTATCCCACTGTGCAAAACACTTCTCTGTTCAGTTCCTTTTGATGCTTATCTTTTCATGTATATTTTATACTGGCTTCATCTGTCACTGCCGGCACCTGTATTAAATATTGCGCAGCTGGTGGCAAATGCAAATGCTTTTCTCGCCATGCTTATGTTAGGTGTTGGATTTAAGTTGTCAGGAGACCGGACACAGATGAGCAAGATCATGAAAATGTTAGGTGTCCGCTATGGAGTGGCTGTTTTAACAGCAGCAGCATTTTACTTTCTGCTTCCTTTTTCCCTGGAATACCGTCAGGCTCTGGCAGTGCTTGTGTTCAGTCCTATTGCCGCAGCAGCGCCTGCATTTACGGCAGATCTGAAAGGGGATATTAACCTGGCAAGCGCGGTAAATTCTCTTTCCATCATTATCAGTATGGTCTGCATTACCTGTGTTCTGATCGCAGTTTTGTAGAAATGACGGATATAAGTTGTAGTTACTGTTCATGCGTTGCATGACCAGCAACGGAATTTGCCGTGGCTTCGCATTTAAATACGGCAAATTCCCGCTACCACTACGTTATCGTACGGCACTTTCGGTTCCAAAAGTGCCTACCATGTACAGTAACTATGTTGTATACAAAATGAACACCTTGTATACAAAATAACTTTGAAATAGCGCAGGTTTGTGTTATGATGATACCAGGGTCAAAAGGTCTAAAATCCGATGCAAGCTTGCTTGCGGAAGTGCAAAGCACGTAGCAATTTGGTATCAGAGGGGTCAAAAGATCAATAAATACAGCCTGATTAATACAGGCGGGTTATTACGGAGGACAGAAAAATGGAAGCGATCCTGATGAAAGCAGCTTCTTTTATTGCAGTTATTATTTTAGGATATGGATTGCGGAAAGCTGGATTTTTTAAAGAAGAAGATTTTTATGTATTGTCAAAGATCGTGCTTAAGATCACACTTCCTGCATCCATTATTGCAAATTTTTCACAGGCTGAGATACAGCCTGCCATGCTTTTGCTGTGTCTTGTAGGATTTGCAGGCGGCGTGCTCTACATGAGCCTTGGATGGATCCTTGGAGGGAAAGACAGGGATGAAAAGGCATTTCATATCCTGAATATGTCCGGTTATAATATTGGAAATTTCACCATGCCATTTACCGCCGGTTTTTTTGGTCCTACAGGTGTAGTCATCACCAGTTTATTTGATACGGGAAATGCGTTTATCTGTCTGGGAGGTGCTTACAGTGTAGCTTCTATGGCAAAAGATAAAAACAGCAGGTTTTCTGTGGGCCCTATTTTGAAAACACTGATAAAATCTGCGCCATTTGATGCATATATCGGTATGCTCATCCTTTCCCTGATCCATGTTTCTCTTCCAGCACCTGCTGTCAGTATTGCACAGCTGATCGGAAATGCCAATGCGTTTATGGCAATGTTAATGCTTGGAGTTGGTTTTAAGCTTTCAGGCGATAAAAAGCAGATCGGAAAGATCGGAAAGATCCTTTCCATACGTTATGGTGTGGCAGTGGTGGCATCATTGATGTTTTATTTTGTTCTTCCCCTTCCATTGGAATATCGTCAGACACTGGCGGTACTGGTGTTCAGCCCTATTGCAGCAGCAGCACCTGCGTTTACCGGTGACCTGAAAGGGGATATTGGTCTTGCAAGTGCAGTAAATTCTATTTCTATTATTATCAGTATGATCATGATCACAACTGTACTTATTTTTGTACTGTAAATAATGAATGATGGAACAATTCTGCGAAAGCAGACTGGATTTTTGAAGAAAAGAGAATAAACGGGGAAGGAATGGTTATAATAGGATTATCACCAAAGAGAAAATATTAATACTTATCCTCCCCTTTTTAATACCTTGTCTGTTGCCGAAGTGCAGCAGATAAGGTATTGTATTTTCTGGCAAAAACACGGATAATAGACACGAACATAGTACATCAGGGTAAATGAGAGGATAAAGGACATATGAAATTTTATCTGGCTCCCATGGAAGGGATCACAGGATACATATACAGACAGGCATACAACAGCTGTTTTAAGCCTATGGACAGGTATTTTACACCATTTCTGGCACCGAAGCATAAAAGCGGTTTCAGCAGCAAAGAATTAAATGACATCCTTCCAGAGCATAATCAGGGAATGGAGGTCATTCCCCAGATCCTTACATCAGATCCGGAGGATTTTTTAGATACAGCGGTAAAATTAAAGGAATATGGTTATACAGAGGTTAATCTGAACCTGGGATGTCCTTCAGGTACTGTGGCAGCCAAGGGAAAAGGCGCCGGATTTTTAAAAGATACTGAAAAGCTTGCCAGGTTCTTGGGAGAGGTCAGTGAGGGAATGGAACGGGAAAATCTTCATTTTTCCATCAAGACCCGCGTGGGGGTGGAAAGTGAAGAAGAGTTTCAGACTCTTCTAGGTCTGTACAACCAGTGCCCATTAACAGAACTTATCATCCATCCAAGAGTATTAAAAGATTTTTATAAATACAATGTGCGGATGAATGCTTTTAAAGAGGGATTTGAAAAAAGCAGACATTCTGTGTGCTATAATGGGGATATTTTCCGAAGGAAAGACTATGACCGTCTTGTAAAAGAGTATCTGGATCTGGATAAGATAATGATGGGACGGGGGATCATGATGAACCCATTTTTAATGGAAGAGATCGCTGACGGAACATCCCAGAAAGTATCTGGAAAAATGTCTGCCGACAGGAAGGCAGACCGGCTGGAGAAATTCCACCGTCTGCTCTGTGACGGATATACCCATGTTATGAGCGGAGACAGACCGGTATTGTTTAAAATGAAAGAACTGTGGGGATTTCTGATCCATTCCTGTCCGGAAGAAGAAAAGCTTATGAAGAAGATACGCAAGGCACAGCACCTTGCAGAATATGAAGGGGTGGTATCAGAACTGTTCTGCCGCATGAGAGAGCATGAATAAGGGCATGAATAAGACCATGAGAAAAATTTATTGCCCTATAAAATGGAGGGAGCCGGCAGAAAAGGGGGGAATCTGCCGGCTTAGGTATGAAAAAGTGTCTTCCTGTATGGTAAAAGGTCTCATCAACCTTACAAGTAATAATATACAGGTAAATTGTGGACAAAGTTTGAGCAGACGATAAAGAAAAAATAAAATTCCTGAAGGGAAAATAAAGAAATTATGAAAGACTCCGAGGGAAGCAGATAAGGAGAAAAGCTATGTATGATAATCTGACAAAAGACGATATTAAAAAAATGCAGGAAGAAATAGAATACCGTAAGCTGGTGGTGCGCAAAGAAGCATTGGAGGCAGTAAAGGAGGCAAGAGCCCAGGGGGATTTAAGCGAGAATTTTGAATATAAGGCAGCAAAGCAGGACAAGAACCGTAACGAGAGCCGTATCCGTTATCTGGAAAAAATGATAAAAACAGCCCGTATTGTTTCAGATGAGTCAAAATCAGATGAAGTAGGTCTGGGCGACCGGGTGGAATTATATATTCCGGAAGATGATGAAACAGAAAGCTATAAATTAGTGACCACAGTCCGGGGAAACTCCATGAAAGGACTTATAAGTATTGATTCTCCTTTAGGAAAGGCGATCAAGGGCCGCAAAACAGGAGATAAGGTGTATATTAAAGTAAATGACACCTACGGATATGAGGCGGAGATCCGTTCCATCGATAAGACAGCTAAAGAGGAAGAAGACCAGCTGCGCAGCTATTAATTACCAGTACATCGTTTCGTAAATAACTGTACTAGAAAGGGCGCCTTATCACAGAAAGGCAGGAAATGATATGGGCAATGATATGGACAAAAAGGGAATACTGACTGTGCAGATGATGGGAACCATATCAGTGGAATATGAAGGGGAGTTTTTTCCTATAGGGACTGCTCTTACAGGGAAGATCCTGCAGCTTTTTCTGATCCTTTTGTATACAGGAAAGAAGGGAGTGGGCAGGGAAGAGCTGTTAGATGCATTTTACGGAAATGGAGAGTATGCTAATCCATCCGGCAGTTTAAGGGCAGCAGTTTTCAGGCTGCGCAGATTATTAAAAGAAATGCTGCCAGAGCATGAGTATATCTGTACAGATGGCGGTATTTACCGGTGGGATGAGGGAAATGTGACGGTTTCCATTGATGCCAGAAATTTTGAAAAAGCAGCTCAAAGTGCTCTTGCAACAGGAAAAAAAGAGGAGCTGTGCCACGCCTGCAGTTTGTATTACGGGGAATTCCTTTCTCAGATGACAGGAGAAAAATGGGTCAATGTGATCGGTGTAAAATACCAGGAGCTGTATTTTAAATGCCTGCGCCTGGCAAGCCGGCTTTTAAAGGCAGACCGGGAATATGACAGGCTTTTAAACTTAAGTACAGCAGCCAGCAGGCTGTATCCTTATGAGGAATGCCAGATGATGAAGCTGGACTGCCTGATCGCTTTAAAACGGTATCAGGAAGCCATGGAAGTTTATAAACAGGTGGTCGTCCAGTATTTTGAAGAACAGGGGCTTCCGCCTTCTGAAACCATGCTGCAGCGTTTCCGCCTGATGAGCGGTCAGATCCGTTACACTTCCGATATGCTAAAGGACATTGAAAATACCTTAAAAGAGAGGGAAGAAACCCAGGGACCTTATTACAGTACATACCCTTCCTTTATTGACAGTTACCGTCTGGTGAGCCGCATGGCAGAACGTTTTTCCTTTGAATATACATTATTCTGCATTACTCTTGTAGATGGAAAAGGAGCATTGCTGGAAGGCGAAATGGTGCAGACGACATCTGAGATGTTAAAAAATGCCATAGGAGAGAGTCTGCGAAAGGGAGATCTGTTTACCTGCTACAGCCCGGTCCAGTATCTGGTCCTGTTAAATGGAGCAGGCCAGGAACATGTCCTGGCCGTGTGTGAACGTGTGGAACGTAGTTTAAAGCAATGGGAAAATGGAAAAAAGATCAATTTTAGTCATCAGATCCTGGGGTTGGCACCATAGCGTCCTTCCAGATATTGTTTACCATAGGCTTCATCATTTCTTGGGATGAGGCCATTTTCTTTTTTATAAGAAGAAAGTGGATAGAGAACAGCATCCGTTCCTTCCGGGCGGCAGCACAGACAGATCTCGTCTCTTCGCATAACAGCCGGATTAAGGATCGCTGTGTTATGGCTGGTAAATACTAACTGCGCATGATGAGGATTTTTCTCATGATCCTGGTACAGAGACAGGATAAAGCGTAGCAGATGAGGATGGAGCACGTTATCTAAGTCATCGGCTAATAGAAGACTTCCCAGACGCAGGCTTTTTACGACTAACGGGATCAGGGTAAGCAGCTTTCTGATGCCTGTGGATTCTTCATTGAAAGAAACAAAAAAGGTATTTCCATCTGCTTTCCCATGGGTCAGGATCAGGGATGGATCATCGAAGCCCTGTTCTTTTGTAATGGAGTAATCTAAAATATCAATATCCATAGCCTGGAGCAGACGGCAGATGACCTGACGTTCTTCTACTTCAGAGGGCAGATCCGGGGCTTTTTTATAGTCATGTTCCCGGAAAAACAGAACCTGGCTGAACCAGGATGCAGCAGCTTTTGCACATTCAGAGGAAGATTTTGGGTCAAGATAGCGTAAAAGAGAGACCCCGGCCGGGAGAGTGGAAAAATCCATTTTCCCGGCTTCATTTCCAATATGGAGTTCATTTGCTTTGCGGGCAAAAAGAACGCCGGCATCATCAGAACCGGGTTTGCCGTAAAACATATTTTCTTCCAGGACAGCGCCTTGTTTTACATCAAGCTGATAACGGAAGAGAAAACCATTTCTGCGAAAAAGCAGGTCAAAACTTAAAGGAAGCTCTCTGCATGTATTATCCAGACGGCAGTAGGAACGGACGGAAGAGGTGATAAGAGAAAAATCACCTGCAGCCAGACGACATACATTCCAGAGCGCCTCTAATATAGAAGATTTTCCGCAGCCGTTTGGACCGTAAAGGGAGATAACAGGAAGAAATGATTCGCCGTCTCCCTGCGCTGTCAGCAGAGAAGCTTTGTGTTCATTAATAGGAGCCGGAAAAAAGTCCAGCAATGTTTCATTTTTAAATAATCTGTAATTTCTTAAAACAAACTGATTCAGCATACAAACCTCCAAAATGCGAAGATGTGAGAAAAAAACTCATTGAAGCGAATTATAGCATATGTTATAAAAAAACACAAGAACGACTGAGAAAAAAACTCATAGAGTCTGTAAATTATTTGAAAAATTGAAAATTTTTTGAAAATATAAGTCCATATAACGCCTGGTATAACGCTATCTCTGCTATGATAAAGATAAATGAAAGTATAAACTGAATGACTGTGAAACGGGATTCAGGAAGTACTGGAGTTTGGCAGGAAATGGGGCCTGCACAAAATTCAGAGAGAGGAGAAACAGGGTATGAGAGGACGAAGCAGACGCAAGAAACGAACGGGAAAAATGGTTAGTTTACAGAAGCGTTTCCTGGCATTTATGCTGGCATTTGCCATGATCTTCACCAATGTGGGAACAGATCTGCATGTCAGCTTTGCAGCATCAGGAAACAAAGTGGACTTTACCATTGGCGGCGCTGACCTGGTGGATGCCATCCGTCAGGCCATCGAAGACGAAAATGTGGTATCACAGGACAGCCTGGATTTTACCGACGGTGCCACGGAAAAGTTTGAAGCACTGTTCTTTGGAGACGGAAAGGTATATGAAGTCTATCCGGACATCCAGGGAGACAGCATGGAGGCAGAGTTACGGGTATTTGTAAAGCTTGCCGGCTGATGCAGATGATACGTACATGGTAACAGGAGAGGAAGAGGTTTATTTCCTTTACGTAAATAACGGGGAAGATACCATCAGCTGTTCTACAACTGTAACAAGAACAGAAAACGGAAAAGAAAAGGAAAAGACCACCAAACGTATTACCATAAAGAGTTATGAAGATAAGTTTGGGGATGAAGAAAGAAACATTATTTCCAAACCTGCAGAAACTGCTCCGGCAGAAAAGCCTTCAGAAGCAGTAAACGAAGAAACAACAGGAAATGTTGTAAATCCAACGGATGCAGAAAAAGAGACCACAGTTGCTGAAGAGACCGCAGAAGTTCCGGAAACCAAGGAAGATGTGGAAGAAAGCAAAGAGCAGCCGGAAGAGACTAAGGAAGAAGAGACTGAGGCAGCAACAGAAGCTCCTGAGGAGATAACAGAGCCTGAGACTGAGGCACCAGCTGAAACGGAAGCAGCAGAATCTGAGACAGAAGCTTCTGAACCAGAGGCAGAGGCTCCGGCAGAAGAACCGGCGCAGGAAGGTGAAGTGACAGCTTTTATTTCCAGACATGGTGTACCGTTAGTTGCCATGAAGGAAGATGCAGAAAATGCAGCAGATGGGGCAGAGCCAACAGAACCGGAAAAGGAAGAAGCAGCAGAGGCCACAGAGCCGGTCAAAGAAGAAAAAGCGGAAGAACTGAAAAAGGAAGAAGCTTCTGAACCAGAGACTGCACCTGAAACAGAGGCAGAAACAACTGTAGAAGAGACTACGACAGAAGAGACTACAGCTGAAGAAACCACAGCAGAGGCAGAAAAAGAAAGCAGACCGGAAGGCTCTGCAGCAGAAGAAACCACAGAAACACCGGCAGAAACAGAACCGGAAGTTCCGGCAGGCCCGGGAGAGACAACTGTACCAGAAGAAACCACGGAAAGTACAGAACCGGAAACAGAGCCTGCACAGCCGGCAGAAACAACAGCGGCTATCCCGGAAACATTACCAGCACCACAGCCAGAAGCACCGACAAAAACAGCAGATGACGGAGATCTGGTAGGTATTGGTTACTGCAGTACAGCGAAGGTTTATAAGAGTACACTGAATGCATTGCGTGTATTTGATTCTGAAATTGTACTTTCTGCAGAAGTTGCAGGAGCAGAAGGCGTGACAGTGAAGCTGACAGCTTTAAGCGATGTGCTTCCTGAAAATGGCTATATTGAGGCTAATGCAGTAGAGGATGAAGATCAGCTGGAGCTTATGAAAGCAGCTGCAGATGATATATTAAAAGCTGAAAACCGCAGAGTAACGGATTTTTTTGCAGCAGATATCACCCTTTACAATGAAGATGGTGAAGCAGTTCAGCCAGATGGAAGTGTAAAAGTTACATTTGAAGGAACCACCATTGGAAATTCCGGCACCAGAGTCCTTTACATGGGTGAAAATGCTTCTGATACAGAAACATATGATGCACAGATGATAAAATCTGTAGCAGCAGACGGTGATGCAACAGCATTTATGACAGATCATTTCTCACTGTATGTAACAGCTGATACAGAAGAGATCATCTGTTATGAAGTAAATTTCTATTATAAAGATGCAGAAGGAAAGGATGTGTTTATTTCCGGTCCGCAGTATGTGGAAGATGGAAAAGCAGCAGAAGCGCCAGCAGTGCCGGATCGTGATGGATACAGGTTTACAGGCTGGGATACAGATTTCAGTAAAGTAACTGGTGATATGAAGGTTTATGCTGGTTATGCACCAATAGCCGGTCAGGTACGCCTTACTGTAAATTATGTGTACAGCAATGGCAGTCTGGCAGCACAGCCGTGGGTTTCTCATGTAGAATCCGGTGTTCCCTGTAACCTGACAGCAGAATCTCCTGCAATCCAGGGATTCACACCAGATCAGACAACTGTATCCTTTAATGATGCATATACAACAGACAAGACTGTGACCGTTACCTACAAAGGTGCAAAAGTTAATTACACAGTAAATCATTATCTGTTAAATGTAGATGATACAAAGCCAGATACACCTGCAGCTACAGAAACAGTGCCAGGTGAAACCGGACTGACAACTGAAGCCAAAGCAAAAGAATATGCAGGATTTACACCACGGGCTATCAGTCAGGGAACTGTAAATGCAGATGGAAGTACGGTAGTAGAGATTTTATATGAAAGAAATTATTATACTCTGACCTGGAATACAGGAGAAAATGCTTCTTATATTGCACCTGAGCAGGTACGCTATGGTGCAGCCGTAACAAAACCAGACAAGAATCCGACAAAGGTAGGCTATGAATTTAAAGGCTGGGAAAACCTTCAGGAGACCATGTCGGCAGAAGATCTGGTAGTTACTGCGAAATGGGAAGCAGCAAAGAGAGCTGATTATAAGATTATTTACTGGACTGAAACTGTAAAAGAGGGTGTTTACACTGTAAACCATGTGATAAATGGAAATGGTACAGTGGGAAGTTCTATCCCGAATGGAAGTTATAAAGTACCGGAAGGATATAAGACAACACCAGTAGCAGAAAAAACGGATGGTGATGTGAAGATAACGGCCGATGGAACGGCAGTTAAGAATGTTTATTTTGCAAGAGCTACGTATACCATTACGTTTATGAGATGGAACAGTCGGAAGTGGAAGTGGAAGGAAGATGAAAGTTTAAGGATCACCGCCCGTTATGGTGTAGACGTATCTGCGAAATGGGAAACCGCCTGTGCAGATGACGGCTGGGGACCAAATTCTTCTGGAAATATACAGTATACGCTTTTAGCGAATATGCCAGCTGAAAATCTGACCATGTATGAAAAAGATGCAGGTTCAGGTAAAAAGATTATTTACTATGTGGAAGGGTTAGATGGAGAACGAACAACGTACAGGACATTTGAAGCTTCAAGTAATGTACATTTAACTAAAGAAGATCAGATGTCAATTACTGGATTTACGTATTCTGACTGGAAGCAGTATAATGAATGGTACGAAGAACCTGTTCTCTGGCTCTATTATACCAGGAATTCCTATAATCTTCGCTTTGAGAATTGTCAGCCAATGGATCCGGAAAGCATCAAATTTGAGGCAAAACTGTCCACAGGCAAACCTTCCCGAGATCCAGGAAGACCTTCATATGTAGATTCTGATTATACATTTGCAGGCTGGTATCTGGATCCTGGCTTTAAGGAACCGGTAAATTGGAATGAGACCATGACAGAAGATGGACTTACCATCTACGCAAAATGGGAAAAACCGAAATATACAGTTGATTTCGTAACTAATTGTAAAGAAGAAAAAGCTAGTATTACCAGGGAAAAAGGTTTTGTTTTAACAGAAGAAGAACTGGCAGCACCGGACAAAGCAGATGATGAATTCCTCGGCTGGTATACTGACAGCGCACTTACAAAGAAGTTTATTCCAGAGTCACAGATCGTAAAGGATACAACTTTATATGCAAGATGGAGAAACTCTGATACAGTCACATATACTGTGAAATATATGTGTGGTGATGTAGCGATTGCCGATGCGAAGCAGCAGACTGTAATAAGAAATTCCACAGTAAGTGAACCTGCTGAAACAGTAGAAGGATATTATCCTGAAACTTTATCCATCAGTGCAATGATCACAAAGGATGGACAGGAGATCATATTTAAGTATAGAGCAGTACAGAGCTGGACTTATACAGTAAAATATTTACTGGAGGGCACTAAAACACCGGTACCTGGAAGTACAGTTGAAACAGGTACTACCAGTGACCAGAATGTAATGATAACCTTTAAGACATTTGAAGGATATACATTAAAATCTGATCCAGTGCAGAAAGTAACCCAGGAGAATCAGGTAGTTATTTTCTACTATGTACCTAAGACTGCAATTTATCATATACAGCACTGGTATGAAAGACCGAATGGTGAATTTGGACTTCGCTATATTGATACATTCAATACAGCAGCAGGACAGTCCGTTACAACAAGAGGACAAGAAATACCAGTTGATGGATTTACGCTGGATACAAGTATTGCTGGAACAGTAACAGATGGTACTACAAATATTCAAAATGTATTATCCCTGAAGCTGTATTACACCAGAAATACCCATCAGGTAAGTTATCAATATGAAGGTGATGTTCCAACAGGTGCACCGGCAGTTCCTGATGTAGCAAATCATAAGTATCAGGCACAGGTTACAGTAGCAGAAAATCCGAATGTAACAGGATATATTTTCATTGGCTGGACGGCAGCAACTGAAAACGGAACAGCAGTGACTACTACAGGCGGCAAATTTGTAATGCCGGATGCAAATGTGGTACTGAAAGGTTCCTTTACAGCAGCAGAGCAGAATTATAGGGTGAAATATCTGGATGAAGATACAAAGGAAGAAATCCATACAATGTCAGATCCAAGGGATGCACACTTTGGGGATGTGATCGAGGGTTATACAGAGA
>OJPB01000972.1_pt1 | contig 13622 bp, 9 predicted proteins | sample 1598391 | NCBI WGS metagenome assembly OJPB01 (sample SAMN03922452, study PRJEB24848) | human gut metagenome | isolation source: stool sample | host: Homo sapiens | place: Germany | collected 2009-11
TCATTCTCCTCCTTTTTCAATTCGTTCAGTCCATAACTTGTTCCTATCCATATACCGGTATCATCACGCAGTAAGCACAATACATCATTATTGGTGAGTAAAATCCGACTGTCCATATCCTCCAATGATTTTATGCTGTTATCTTTCATATTGATACAGTTCAAGCCTCCGCCACGTGTGCCAAACCATAACATATTGTCTTCCGGATCGGATGTAATGGCATAAACAACATCGTTATTCAATGAGATATTTTTATCCGACGAATTATATTGCCTGAATCCTTTAACGTGATAACGACCTTGCTCTCTGGAAATATTTATTTTGATTAAACCATATCCTGATGTTCCCACCCATAAAAGAGAATCATTGTTCGTAAAATAAATGTTGTACACAGCCTTGAAAGGCGGGTATTTGTCAGGTATCTCAAGCTTTTCCAGTTGCCCCGTAGCAGCATTCAATATATTGATTCCGGTTCCTTCCGTTCCGATAAAAATGTCATTCGCTTTATTTCTTCTCAAGGCATAGACAGAATTGGAAATCAATCCTTTACTCTCATTCAGATAATCTGTCAATTCCTTCGTTGCAGGATTTAACAGTTTTATTCCGCTTCCTTTTGTTCCTATCAGAATTTATTCCGCTTCCTTTTGTGCCTATCAGAATATTACCATCTTCATCTTCACAGAAACATCTCACAGGGTGACTGGTGTGAACGGTTTCAAATAAAGAGTCGTAATGATAAAGTTGAATTAATCCTTGTCCGTCCGTTCCTATCCACAATATGTTCTGACTACCGGAATAAAGAGTGAAGACTGATAACTGACTGGATAGTTCGTTCAGGTAGGTAAAAGTATTCTTTTTTAAATCATAATGAATACATCCCCCTTCTATAAAGCTGACGTACATCTTGTTCTCTGCTAAAATAACCTGCGATACAGGTTTGCTACTATCCAGCTCAATGCATTGGGAAACTGTAAAGTCGGGATTTAAAAGGAAAAGTTTGTTGTCTTTGTTTAAGATAAATCTGTCTTTCGACAGAAATATCTTATCTACAGGCGTCTGTATGTCGACTGTGCGTAAATCACTCTGTTTTCCTCCGTTAACGAGTAGATTGTAAGTCAGATGCACGGTATTTCCATTATTTAAAAGGAAAAGCATACGATCGGAATCACTCACGGAATAATCCTTTATATGACTTGCAAAGTCTGTGTTAATCGGATTAAACTCATCTTCAGAATCATTGTAGACAAAGAATCCCAGCCCCTTTATGAGGCAGATAATATCTCCTGCCGCACTCTTTCCTAAAATAAAAGACTTTTCCTGATTGGGTACTTTATTATCTGTTCTTAAATAATACCTTGTTATCTGACGGGTTCGTTTATCTAACCGATTGATTCCATTATCTGTTGCTATCCATAAACTGCCCTTACATTCGATAATCTGGCGGATAACGTTATTACTTATAGAATTCGGATTGTTTTTGCTATATCTGAATGTCGTAATTTCTCTTCCATTATATGCATTCAGTCCATCCCATGTCCCAATCCAGATTGTATGTTCTGCATCTTCCAAAATACAGTTTACTGAATTATTTGTCAGTCCGTTAACATTTGATATGTGTTTTGCCACATTAAAAGCATAAGACTTTGTGGAAGTGACAAATGCAATAATCAGAATAAAAAATAATTGTGCGTATAAGATGTTTCTCATGTAAATGAATGTTATTTATACGGTTAGGATAATAGCAAATATAAGGAATTTATTTTATTCCGCGCATATTTTCATCGGTAACGGAGGACTTATACAATTGTGGAATAGTCAATCCGAATTACAAACGATAATATTACAAACGATAATCTACGATTTCACCGTCAACAATCAATTTACCATGTTTCTTTGTCTTTTTAGCGGAAGCAGGAATACAAACAATAGTTACGGCATTGTCCGGGTTCAGGATAATGCTTGTTTCGCCGGTACAATTCTTCTTTATGTATTTTTTGGATACCAGATCGTACAAGTCCGTAGGTTCCGTAAAGTGTTGATTCAAGGTTACCTCTTTGGCTTCAAAGTAAGGATTGAATAAAAGGTAAGTAGGATATTTTCTTGTGGAATAAAAATCTGTGGCATTACAATCCAGTTGAAGAATACATTCCACATTAGTAGTATCTACAATAGAGGCTAGCATACCCACCCAGGCCGAGCCATACAAGCAAATATCTGTAGCTGAAGACATGGTTTTTACTTGATCCCCAATAGCATAGGGACCCTCATCGGACAATAATCCCTGGAACGGTTCAAAGTGATTGCCATGATACAAATCCTTCCTCAATCCTTCATAGCAAATGACGTGTTGAGGATCACCTTCCCAGATAGAACTCGACTGACGGTTGCGGGGGTGCTCGTCTGCATAAAATAAGCGGCAGGCGTTTGCCAGGTTCAGCATCCACTTGCCTATTGTGGAAGCATAAGCCGGGTTGTATTTTACCTGTCTCTTATATAAAATAAACGGCAGGCGTTTGCCAAGTTCAACATCCACTTGCCTATTGTGGAAGCATAAGCCGGGTTGTATTTTACAATTGGGACAAGTGCGGCAGCTTGTGAAAAGGTGTTCATGGCAAAAGCATATTGTTCATCCTTTTTTTGTCCTACCAATCCGTGTACGTCGTATTTGTTCCAACGCTCACACATCACTCCCCATCCGTCACGGTCTGAATTATTACCGTCGAAGCACCAGTTCAACATTTTCAGCTCATCATAAGCAGTTCCAAGTTCCGCATTCATGCGCACTGCCAGATAAGCCCCATAGGGCATCATTATCTCATAGAAAGTTCCTTCTTTTTCGGGACGGTTCTGCAAGAATGTCATGCATTGGCGTGTAGCATTCAGATATTTTTTATCTCCGTATTTAATCCAGGAGATGTATTGCAACCAAGCAAGTCCTGCGGCTGCATCCGGTTCACGCCATACTTTATTATAATACCCTTTACGGTTCTTAAAGTTGAAGGCGGTGAAGTTGAAGTCCGGATATTCTCTACCTTCACTCAAGTCCTGGATAGCAGCATACCAATTGTCAACAGTGATCTTCATCGGCTCCTGCATCTCTGTTTTTTGAGGATATAAATCTACCAGCATCGAATAAGCCATTGCCGGCCATATCTCGTACCAGAAACTTTCTCCGGCTTTCCTGTCGAGTCCGTTCAATATAAGATTGGTTCCATTCTTCTTGTTGAAGAATTGCCGTATCATTGATACATAATCTTTTCCGTCATCATTGCTTTTGTCTACTCCTATCAGACTTGCACTAATGAGTGAGCCCATAGTGGGAAGAGATTCATAAGAATTTCCTCCTAACCGTCTTTTATCTACGTAGCTTGGAAGTCCGAAAGTACGGAATGGAAAGTTTACTTGCGAATCGTCCCACCAGATAAGAGGCAGGTTCTGTCCTTTGGCGTTGAAATCGTAAAATAGTCTGTCCTGTTTCGTGGCTATATCTTTCCAGTTTTTCATTTTATAGGGGAAAGGTATATTGGGCATATACTGTACTAAGCGGATCTCTTTTTGCTCTATCGGCTTTTGTGCCGGCAGGTTGTTGAGAAAGAAAAAACCTGCTACGAGAAATAATAATGTCTTTTTCATGGTCAGTTGGTTGTTAAAAAAGGGCGGATTATAAAATCCGCCCCCTCATTTTATTCATATTAAAAACCCGGATTTTGGGAAAGAATATTGTTGCTCTTATCCCTTTCACCTTGCGGTATCGGAAACAGATAATCTCTGTCGTCTCTAAAATTGGCACCTTTCGAGGTATTATATTTGGTTGCATAAGCACGCATAACGGTTCCGAAACGTTTTTGTCTCATCAGATCATCCCGTCTCCATCCTTCCATTGCTAATTCACAACGACGTTCCTTCCAGATGATTTCTTTCAGACGCTCTTGGTCGGTTTCTGTTATGTCGGGCAGTGTATTAGTTGTTGTAGCAGGGATATACGCCTGTTGATCTCTTCTCGGATCTATCGGATTAGTTTTGCGGGCTCTTTCTCTTACATCATTCAGGTAAGGAAGTGCAAGCCCTGGTTTTCCATTTTCGTTTAATACTTCGGCATACATCAAGAGAACATCGGAATAACGGATCAAACGAATGTTGTAACTAATCATCCAGACGTCGAAACCTGTTTTTTCTACTGCTGGCACAGTCATCTTGTAATCATGATAACCGCTTGGAGATTCAGCATTGTCCTGCGCTTCAGTATCACCTTTATATCTATCACCGGTTTGTGTGAATACATAAGTAATACGTGGGTCATCTGCGTCAAAGGCATCATGGAGATCTTGGGTTGGTACGTGAAATCCATATCCTTGATAACCGGAGATGCGTCTGCTTGTGAAGAAGTGAGGGACATTGGTACCTGTGGCTATGTTTTTGTCATATACTTTGTTGGCAATCTCAAATACTGATTCCGAACTGTTTTCATATTCATTGTGAAGAAGTGGGGAACATTGGTACCTGTGGCAATGTTTTTATCATATACTTTGTTGGCAATCTCAAATACTGATTCCGAACTGTTTTCATATTCAGTGCGCCAGTTCATGCCGTAATCACTCAACAATGTATAGTCTTTGTCCACTTCAATAATATCATGAAGTACCGTTTCGGCAGAGGTAAAATCACCTTTGAACATGTATGTTTTAGCAAGCATTGTTTTAGCAAAGCCACGTGTTGCACGATAAGCATCATCTTCAGAGTAATCTCCTTTTGCAGGAAGTGCGGAGGCATCAGTTAAATCATTTACAATACATTCATATACCTTCTCCAATGGGGAGCGGGGTATTTGCAGTATTTCAGCGGGTTGCATCGGCGTAGTGATTAGAGGCACTTCTCCGAATGTAGTGACCAGACAATAGTACCCGAATGCTCTCAATGCTTTAGCCTCGTTTGCATAACGTTTCAATAGTTCTTCGTTTCCTATTGCATCAGGAGCATAATAAATCACATCGTTACAGCGATTGATTAATCTGTACAGATAAATCACATCGTTACAGCGATTGATTAATCTGTACAGAATCTCCCAACGACGTCCTATTTCACCATTGGTTGTGTAGATCGTAAAGTCGGACAAGTCGCGTACTTCGGCACGGTCACCGTCATTTCCTCCTCCTTTTAGAGCATCATCAGTGCTGCAATCACCTACAAAATAATGATTTAATGCATATTCATTCCAAGTTGTACGTAATTGAAGATAAGCTCCAGTCAAGGCTTGTTCAATATCGCTTTCCTTCTGATAATAATTATCGCTTGTGGTTTTACCATAACTTGGTTCGTCGAGAGAGCAGCTATACAACCCCACTCCGGCAAGAGCCCAGCATATTATAAATAATATTTTTCTCATAATGTAATGTCTTTTTAGCTAGATTTAAAATTGCAAATTAACTCCAAAAGTGAATGTACGTGAAGACGGATAACGTGTAGTATCCACTCCCATATCCAATGGGTTATTGATACCCAGTTCCGGATCAAGTCCGGAATAACCGGTTAAAGTAAATATATTCTGACCGCTCACATAGAATCTACAACTTGAAAACAGTTTGCTCTTCTGGCAAATGTGACTCGGCAGTGTATAACCTATTTGCATATTCTGCAAACGCAGGTAAGAACCGTTCTCCACATAGAAAGAAGAACCTCTCATATTATTGTTAGAGTCAGAGTTGGTTATGCGTGGATATACAGCATCCAAATCCCCGTCTTTTGTCCATGCTTTTGTGTAAGCATCCGCCAACGCATTCTGGCGTCCTGCTGAAGCAAGGCTTCCTTTAGCAACGTTCCAGATGTCATTTCCAATAGTTCCCTGGAATGCCATACTTACATCAAAGTTCTTATAACTGAATCCTAAGTTGAAACCATAAATGAGGTCCGGATTAGGATCACCGATAAAAGTAAATCCTAAGTTGAAACCATAAATGAGGTCCGGATTAGGATCACCGATAAAAGTACGGTCATCATCATCGTTCAATTCGCCTGATTCTCCTAATTTGGCAAACTTAAAATCACCCGGTTGTGCATTAGGCTGAATCTTGGTACCATTTTTATCCACATAATTGTCTATCTCTTCCTGATTCTGGAATATTCCTATTTGTTTGTATCCCCAGAAACGTCCGATAGGACCTCCTACATACGTACGGCTAGTATTTCCACTCAAATATTCCGATGTAAGTTTGGTTACTTCTGTCTTATAAGTAGACATGTTCAGCCCTACATTGTAATTAAAGTCTTTTCCTATCTGGTTACGGTAGTTGACTACTATTTCAAAACCGGTATTCTTCAAGTCTCCCGCATTAAAGAAGGGGCTGTTAGGGAAGGCGCCAAAAGAAGGAATAGGCATATTCAGCAACATGTCACTTGTTTTCTTTACATAAAAGTCCATGCTAACATCAAGGCTGTTTTTAAAGAAAGACATATCTAAACCGACATTGGTTTGTTGGCTGGTTTCCCATTTAATATCTGCATTTCCCACATAAGTCGGAACGTAACCTTGTGAGTACCCGTTTCCAAAGTACCATTGATTTTCATTATTGGTACCAATCAACGTAAGAGGTGCGTCTCTGTCGATTCGTTGGTTACCATTCTGTCCCCAACCTACACGCAGTTTTAAATTGGAAATTGTATTTTCAATGTTCAGGTTTTTGAAGAATTCTTCATTGCTCACTCTCCAACCTAATGAGACTGATGGGAAATAGCCCCAACGGTTACGTTTGGCAAATCTTGAAGAACCGTCGGCACGGAAATTGACTGTAGCAAGGTATCTGTCATCATATACATAGTTGATACGTCCCAAGTACGACAACATAGAAGATGTTTCTTTACCTCCCGAGGTGTTATCTCCAGCTGTTTGTGCATCAAGTATCTGATAGATTTCATCGTTACCTAAAGCCTTTCTCTTAAATGCATTAATGCCTTCGCTGCTGTTCTTCTCATAAGTCATGGCAACCATTGCATCCAGTTTATGTCTGCCTATTATCGTGTTGTAATTAAGGCGTTGTTCCACCTGATAATTAGAAGTAACAGCGCTATTATTATTCAATTGAGTTTCTTTATTATATTTACTTTCCTGATTCGCTAAGTTATCTTCCGAAAAAGTAGACGAATAGACAGGACGGAAGTCTTTGAAAGTATCATGGTATCTTTCGAAACTATACTGTACCCGATAGCTCAATCCTTTATACAATTTGATTTGGGCAAACACATTACCAAATACATTGAATATGTCATTGTATCTATTAGGAAGTTCGAGCATGGCTACCGGATTAGGGTCGTAAGACCATTCGGTAGGCGCATATTTGTTATATTCGTAATTTTCAGAAGACGGATCTACCAACGGGCTGATAACAGGGGTAAAAGGATCAGCTTTTTGAATGAAATCGAATGAAGGAATTGCTCCTGCGTCACGTTTTCTTATCTTTGCCAGATTGACATTGGCGCCAACAGTGATAAATTTGTTGATATCATATTCAAGATTCGCTTTAAGTGAAAGTCTTTTGAATTCAGTAGTGATGATTGCACCCTGATCGTCTACATATCCTAAACTTAAAGAAGATCTCGAATTATCTGTCCCCTTACGGATGCTTAGATTATAGTTCTGGTTGAAAGCTGTACGGGTTACTTCATTCCACCAGTTGGTATTATAACCTTTCTGATACTGATTGGTAAACTTATCCTTCATTGAGTTTTGAAAGCTTGCATCATTTTCATACGCTTTCATGATGAAGTTGTAGTATTGGTCGCTGTTCATCATGTTCAATGCTTTATAACTGTTTTTTACACCTACATAAGCATCCAATGTTACAGTCGTTTCACCTTTCACCCCTCCCTTGGTAGTAATGAGGATTACTCCATTAGAACCTCTCGAACCATAGATAGCGCAGGCTGAAGCATCTTTTAATACTTCCATACGTTCAATATCAGATGGATTCAGGCTGCTGATGTTATCCATGAACTGTCCATCAACCACGTACAATGGATTGTTGTCATTGACGGTCCCTAAACCTCTCACGCGGATCACTGCATCCGATCCCGGCTGGCCGGAACTGGCGGCAACAAATACGCCGGCTGCCTTACCTGTTAGTAGTTCGGATGCATTGGACACTGCATAGTTCTTAATATCCTTACTACTTATAGAAGCCAAAGCACCGGTAAGGTCACTCTTTCTTTGAGTACCGTAACCAATAACTACAACCTCATCCAATTTATTATCGGACACTAGATTTACATTGTACGTTCCGCTATTTGTTACGTTTACAATTTCAGTTTTAAAACCTACATACGAGAATGAAACTTTATTTGACGATACTTTTAATGTATATCTACCGTCAAAATCAGTGATAGTACCATTGGTCGTTCCCACTTCAAGAACAGAAACTCCAATTAAAGCCTCTCCGGTATTACTGTCGTATACCACACCCGAAATACTCTTGGTTTGCTGTGCAAAGACATTTGTGCAAACAGCAAGAATAAGAATGAATAATAATAAATGCTTACTCATAGTTTATACACTTAGATTTAATTATATGAAATGATATTTTGTTTATTCGCAATAATCTTACCATTTTTCAGTTCTAATTCTGTTCCGGCGGGAAGTTCCACAATTACTCTTGCGTCGTTGGCCGGGATCTCAACGGAGCCATTTGTCTTTATATTTTTTGCTATATATTCTTTGGCAACAATATCAAACAAATCGCATGGTTGGGTAGCTTGATAAGTAATGGTTTTGGTCTCTTTATGAGGGTTATAATAGAGATAGACCGGATAAGGTTTCTCTGTATAGAAGTCTGTGACATTACAATCCAGCCGGAGGATACCCTCCACATTCGTTTGACAAACAATGGCCCCTAAAATACCAACAGGAGAAGAACTGTAAACGCTGAACATGCTCTCCGTCGGATTACCTTTTATCCATTTGGGACCATCGCCGATTGCAACCGGATTAACCCCTTTTAATGATGCTTTTCCATAGTCATCCGTTTTTCGTAAACCTTCATAAGAAACATTATCATAAGTAATGTCCTTCAATTCAGGAGCCCATTGATGTGTTTCATCTATTTCCCCCGGATAGAACAAACGACATGCACTTGCATTGTTCAACATCCACTTGCCGATAGCTTTTGCATATTGAGGCTGATATTTCACCATCGGAATGAAAGGCCAGGCAGGTTTGATACTGTTCATGAGGAATGCATATCCTCCGCCGTCTGTGATACTTCCTTGCAGACCACTTACATCATAGTCACCCCATTTTCCTACAATAATTCCCCAACCGGTTCTTCCTGTAGGGCTTTTACATCCGTCAAATACCCAATCAAGAAGTTTGGCTACATCATAGTTGGCTCCTTCTACTGCATTCAAATAGGCTGCCGTATAAACTCCGAGTGGTAAAAGGGCCTCGTAAAAACGGCTTTCTTTTTGGGCAAGCAGGGCTTCGATGGCACTTTTACTATGTTGCAGATAACGTGGATCACCAAACTTATGATAAGCACACAACAATACATAAGCATGCCCACCGGCGGCGTCTTGTTGCAATGGAATATTATTAACCATTCCTTTCATTTGTGCATAGTCAAAATAAGAATAGTCGTAATTTCCACCACCGGCAGCGTCTTGTTGCAATGGAATATTATTCACCATTCCTTTCATTTGTGCATAGTCAAAATAAGAATAGTCGTAATTTCCATTCAATACGGAATCTGCTTTAACAAACTGCTCCGCAATACTTTTTTGTATCTTCTCTGCCCCGTCTACATTGGGGAAAACATCGCATATCGCATAATATAAGGCATTGGGTAATACATCATACCACCAGTCACGACCATAGCCTCCTCCTAAAAGGGCTACTGACGGAGTCGTATTGTTCATGACTATATTCCAGCCGTTATCAGAATTGAAATAATTCTGCACCATTTTTACATAGTTATATCCGTCTTGATTCGTCTTGTCAATCCCTACAAGGCCGGCACCAAGAATAGCTGCCAATGAATTCAGACTTTCATGGAACTCTCCATTATTGGCATTCTTTCCCTGACGAATATCTTTAATGGCAGTATATAAGCCAAATGTAGTCTGGTCCATATTTCTGCGGGTGTCATCTAACCAGATTAATGGTCCGACTTCGCTTTTATTATTCCAGTCAAAGATAAACTGGTCATACTTTTGGGCTTTTTGCTTCCAGTCCAGCATTTTATAAGTTTCAGGCATATCAGGCATAGAGTCTACCCTATGGATGGAAACCTGTTTTACCTTTTCACCAAAGTTATTTCCGTTGCCCGAGCAAGATGCCAGGAAACAAACGGTCATAAGTACAAAAACACCTTTACTTGTCATTTTCATGTTCAATAGTATCAGTTTGATTAGTAATATTCTTAGCTAAAGGATATGCCGCTAATTGTAATCCGGCAACAATCACCAGCGCATATTTCAATGCAAAATCCTGCGATACACAATAAGCAAGGAAGATAAACAGTAGTAAACCGAAAGCTCTTCCAAGGAAAAGGCCGAACTCATGGCTTAGGATATATGCATATTCGTTTCTATTCTCAATCTTTGCAACTGCATCAATTGTTCTCATCATAATGGGGAAGTAAGCCAGGTCGAACAAAGGCTGGAATATCACTTTGCAAAGGACGAAAAGGATCACTCCTGTAGCAGAGAAGAGAATACCGTTGAATAGTGTACCGACAAAGAATACGATTAGTCCTCCTACAAATATTTTCAAACGGTCTTGCGGGCGGGCCATACGTCCTAATACATACACCAGGACAGCAGTCAGTGCCCCGCTAACTCCCTGAATCAATCCTAACGCTCCTTCATCTCCTACCAGCTTCAATACTAATATAGCCGGTGCCGTTACTAAAAAACCTTGAACCATTCCTTTCAATGCGGCTAGCCACAGCATCTTTTTCCAAAGTATGTTGAAGCGGAAATAGAGGAAGTTCGTTTCTTTAGGGTTCTCGAATTTACCTTTCCACAGTGTCATGCAGGCGATAACGGTAATGACTACTGCTGCCATCGTAACTACACAGTAAGAGGTATTGATATTGAAGAGGAATCCGAAAACTTCTTTTCCATCTATCTGGCTGATAAATGCGCCTATAATTAAAGGAACACCGATGGAAGTAATAGAAAAGAAGAAAGACTCTAGTCCGAAGAAATAGTTACGGCTGTTGTCGTTGGTATTATAGAGAGCCAGCAGGTATCGGTTGGTCCAAAAGAAACCAGAAGCTGCTCCCATTAAAAAGCCGGCCAGACCAAGTTCGATGAAGCCAAGTGACTTGATGGTCATCATACCGAACATGGAAATGCCACTTACCAGGATTCCTACCGAATAAAGTGTCTTCACACTGTATTTCTTTAGCAGATAACCGTTAACAAGAGAGGTAGTAATGATGCCTATATACATTGCCAGCTGATAAAAAGCAACCATCACGGGGTCACTCGTGTTTCTCATGATATAGGCTCCCACAAAGATTTCTACTATCGGTAGTACCAATGCATAAAGCATATTGGTAACCAACAGTGTTCTCATGTTAGGTTCCTGTTGCTTAAAGAACAGATATTCTTTTTTCAGTTTATTCATTACTTCTCTTGTGTCTGTTTTAATACGTTTAATATCTCTGAAATGGAAAGCTCTGCCTTACAAATCACTTCATCGCTTGCTCCATAATACATGGTTATCGTATCGCCGTCCACCAAATGCCCATTAGTGAAAACTACATTTCCGAAGAAACCTGTTTGCTCATAAGCGGCGATAGGTTCCATGATAGGTTCTTCGCTTCTTGCAATGACTTTCGACGGGTCATTTAAATCGAGTAATAAAGCCCCCAAGCAATAACGGTGATTAAAATCGGCTCCATGATAAATCTCCAGCCAGCCTTCTTCTGTCTTTATTGGAGCTGCCCCTGCCCCTACACGTGCGCAATCCCACATTCCGTCACGAGTGGTTGCCACACATTTGTGGTTTCCCCAATGCAAGCGGTCGGGCGATTCTGCCAACCATATATAATTGCCGCCAAGTTCGGGACTGCTCGGGCGATGAAGAGCGAAATACTTGTCGCCTATCTTCTGTTCGAATAATGCACAATCTTTATTATGCGGTGGGAATATCATTCCATGCCGTGTATAGTTTTTCCAATCATTGGTGTGAATCAGTCCAACCCCTACAGCTACCGACGATACTTCTGTGAAAGTAAGGTAAAAACCATCTTCGGTTGTTGCAACACGGCAATCCTCAATACCGAATGCTTCCAGCTCTCCTTTTCCGAAAATAGGTGGAAATTCCGGTTCATCTTTGAAGTGAATACCGTCGGTACTTGAAACCAATCGTAAGTAAGACATCGTGGTCAGATAATTCTTTCCTTTGTAACCGATAACGCGTGGGTCTGAAGCATCCAAATCGGGATCATTCTTTAGAAACGAAACCACTTCTATTTTTCCTTTTTCATTATATATAGGAAAACTGATAATTCCTTCTTTCTGTATAGGTCTTTCTGCGACGCGCAAAAGTAACCAAATTTTGCCTTGATATTTGAAAACTCCGGGATTTAACAAACATGTAATTTCCATTCCGTTGATTCCCGCTTTTAAATCTTTTGGAGCCAGTAGGGGGTTCTGCTCACATCTTTTAGCTATATCCATAATATTTCGATTAGTGATTATTTCTGTGAACAAAAGTATGAGATGAGAGACAGGAAAGCGTTTACTATATTCTCAAAGAAGTGTACACATGCTCAAGAACATGTTTTTAAGAGGATGATATTGGGGAATGATTTTAGAAGAGGCAGGGATATTCGTATTTATATGCTGTACTATTTAAAAGCTTGATTTATAGATGGATGTGCACTTCGTTGAAGTGTATTATATTCTCATAAGTGTATAGTATAGTTTCTTTGAGGAGTGCAAAAGAAACATATAAAGATAAAAAAATAAGAGGCCAAACTCAAAAATATAATTTGAGGAAGCCTCTTGTTTTTTCTTTTTAATAAAAATGATACTGTAAATCCTATTTCTTCACGTATGGATAATCTATCGTATATAATCTGTCAGAGTTTGTTTGATAGAGGTGAAGCCGTTAAAAAAAAATTGTTAGACAGCCTCTTTTCGTTATCGGTTTGGTATACTGTCTTTATAAATAGTAATTGTCCTTTTTCTTGTTGAATCATTCTTGATACTGGTTACATCTCCCCGGGTCGTGAAATACACATAGTTTCCCAGATCGAGAAAACGGTACACTTTCACTCCGTCGTGCTCGAACAGATAACTGACTTCATAAGTCTGGTTATTTTCTGATTTTCCGCTTTTCAGTGGAATACCTGCATAGCAGGAAGCTAGTCCCGTTATGCAGAAGAAAAGAATAAAGGTCCGAATCAATGTTTTCATAATCATTTCTTCACGTGTGGATAATCTATCGTATAATGTAATCCGCGGCTTTCCTTACGCTCCATTGCTTGGCGCATAATCAGATAACCCACATTCACCATATTACGCAATTCGCAGATTTCTCTGGACGCTACGCTACGTTTGAACAGGCTTTCAGTCTCTTCGTAGATAATATCGAGTCTGTCCCAGGCACGTTTCAGACGGAGGTC
>OJPB01001002.1_pt1 | contig 13277 bp, 9 predicted proteins | sample 1598391 | NCBI WGS metagenome assembly OJPB01 (sample SAMN03922452, study PRJEB24848) | human gut metagenome | isolation source: stool sample | host: Homo sapiens | place: Germany | collected 2009-11
ACCAGGGCTGCCATTCTCTTTGATAAATTCCCCAAGCTTCTGGAAGGATACAGCCTTAGCATGAAACTGACAGACATCTTCAACAAGAAGTCAGGTCTCGATGAAGCAAGGCTAAATCTCGCAAGATGGTACAATGAAGTGGAAAAGTTTGACTATATGGAGTTCAACAAGGTACTTGATACGTTTTCAAACCATAGTACGACCATCATAAATTATTTTGAAGAACGATTGACAAATGCTTCAGCGGAGTCGTTCAATGCTAAAATCAAAGCTTTTCGAAGCCAGTTAAGAGGGGTGGCTGATCTGAAATTCTTCATGTTCAGACTGGCTAGGCTATACGCTTAAAAGAAAGCTTGCCAACCGGGGAAATCCGCTGACCCACAGTCATAGCCATATAGGCTGACAAATTTGTTTTATTCATATAGTTTCTACTTTAAAAGTGAGCCATATAAATGCCTAAAGAACAAATTAGTTCAAACGACTATTCTGTTAAAAAAGTACACAGATTACAAACTTTAATACATATCCGGAAGCTTCCCGTTCTTCCGAAATACCGGAATTTATCAAAAATTCGCAACAGCAAGCGTCAGCACGCTGATACGTACACCTTCTACGTCCCGAAACACATCGGCACACGTAGTAATGGTAGCTCCGGTAGTCAGTACGTCGTCCACCAACAAGATATGCTTTCCGACAAAACGTTCGGGATAGCGAAGATGAAAGATGCCGTTCACATTCTTCCACCGTTCATAGGCAGATTTCCTTACCTGCGCTTCCGTATGTTTCTTGCGCACTACGGAAGCAGCATCCAAAGGAATACCCGTAACCGCCGCAACCCCTTTGGCCACACATTCGCTCTGGTTATATCCGCGCATCCGCTGCTTGCGGGGATGCAAAGGAACGGGAACTATGACATCCACATCGCAAAAGAACTCCGAAACAGTCAATTCCGCTGCCATAAAACGCCCCATTGTCTCTCCCAAGTCCTTACGGCCGCCATATTTCAATTGATGCAGTATCCGGCGGAAATCACTGCCCTTATGATAAAAGAAGTAAGAGGTAGCGCGTTCCAAAGGAATTTTTCCCCAGAACATACGTTCCACCGGATTATCCGCACAAAGATGATAATCCGTACGGGGCAAATCCATATTGCATTTCAGACAAATAGCCTCCTCCCCCTCCTGCAGAGGTGTGCCGCACACAACACACTGCCGGGGAAAGAATAAATGAAGAAAAGATAAAAGCCAGGCTTTAAGCGTATTTTCCATAAATTTGGTTTTCATGCCCAAAGGTAGGGACAAATCACCTATAAAAAAGTCTCTCTCCCGATATCAAGGTTTCAAATAGACCACCGTTTTACCGCTACCATACTTACGTATCATCCCCTCCGCAAGGTATCGGTTCAGGTCGGACACCGCCCGATGTTTCACCAAACCCGTTATCGATTCATAATCCGCCCGTGTGATGCATCCGTATTTATCCAAATGCAGCAATAGTTTTTCTTTCCTCTCCTCCTCGCCCATCAAGGAACGGGATACGTACGGTGACGCTTTGCGTTCCAGCTCCATCGTATTGAAACGGTTACGGAATTTGCTCCCGAGACGCAGGTTCACATTCTGAAAATGTACCGACGGCGAACGGATTTCTTTCTTGTCGGTAACCTGACGGTCGCATTTCAGCGATACGGAGAAATAGCCCAACTCGCCCACTTCCACCGTCCAACCCTCTGACAGCCAACTGTATAGTTCGTCCGTAACAGCCTGCAAAGTTCCGTCGAGAATGGCGGGACTGAAACCGGTGGCCTTAGCCACCAACTCACGGAATTTATCGGCGGAGATTGTTCCCCGTGGCAGGATACGGGCATGCAGACGGGTCTCGTTACGGTTCTCGCCCAAAGGGTCGGGAGTCTGATACAAATCATAGTAAGCACTCATATGTAATAAGGTATTAGATTGGCACCATCAGCCAATACGTTTATAAATAGCAAGATACCGCACCGCCAACCGTAATCCGTCAGACAGATGTCACCCTTGCGTTAAACAGATGTTGCCCTTTCGTCAGACAACTGTGTAACGAAAGGGCAACGGCTGTTTAACGCATTAGCATTCGCAGTCAAAGATAATGATAAATCCACAAGAAACGAATAAATCCTGCAATTCTTCTGCCTGATACCTAAAAATCACCTGTTGCCGTTTATCTTACTTTTACTGTACGCAAAGTAAAAAACCTGAGGCAAAACAGTAAACGAAAGCACAAAACATATCAGGATGCCGCCTACAATCATCACTGCCAACGGCTTTTGCACTTCCGAACCCATTCCTGTGGAGAGAGCGGCAGGAAGCAATCCGGCAGAACCCATTAATGAAATCATCAGCACAGCACGAAGACGGATGCGTACGGCCTCATCTATTGCAAAACCTATATTGCGGCTTTGCTGCAAAAGCGATTTCATCAGTGCCGTGAGCAAAATAGAATTGATAGACACTATTCCAAACAAGATGATAAACCCAATACCCGCCGAAATACCGAACGGAATGCCTGCCACCCAAAGCGAAATAAATCCCCCGATAAAAGCATAGGGCATAGTGCTTGCGGCAATCAGCGTATCTTTGACTGTGCCGAAGTTCATATACAATAAAAAGAGAATCAAAAGCAAAACGGCCGGAACAACTACCGCAAGACGTTTGGTGGCTCGCTGCTGGCTTTCAAATTCGCCTACCCATTGTATCTTGCTGCCTTCAGGCAAATGCACCAACCTTTCAACTTTGGCTTGCGCCTCATCTATGGTCGACCCGAGGTCCCTGTCCCGAATGGAAAAACCTATCCCCACATACCGGCTGCTTCCTTCACGATAAATAAACGCAGGTCCCGTCACAAACTTAATGTCCGCAATTTCCTTGAGGGGAACCTGCTTGCCATCCATTGTCGGAATAAGAATATCACCTATTTTCTGCTCATCGTTGCGGAACTGCTGTTCAAAACGGAGCATCACGTCAAAGGTACGCTCATTTTCGTAAAACACAGTTGCAGCTTTCCCACCGATAGCCATTTCGATAACCGCCTGGGCATCTGCCATAGACACGGCATATTGGGCCATTTTCGACTCAAGGGGTTTAATCTGCAATTCCGGCAGACCGATTGAGCGGAATACATTTACATCCTCCACCCCTCGGACACCTTTAATGACTCCGGCAACACTATCGGCAGCAGCCTCCAATGTATACAGATCATTACCGAAGATTTTAATGACCAACGCACTTTTTACTCCGGCAACATACTCTTCTACATTGTCATGAATAGGCTGCGAAAAAGCAAAAATAATTCCCGGATAAACAGCCAAAGAATCTTGCATCTGCTCAATCAGATTCTCTTTGGACATCTTGCGCTTCCACTCGGATTCGGGTTTGAGCTCGGCGTGAAACTCAATGTTGAAAAAGCCCGTTGCATCTGTTCCATCATTGGGACGCCCTGTCTGTGTAAGAATAAAATCCACTTCCTCAAAACTTTGCAGTTTGGCTTTCATCTCTTTGGTTAGCCGCACGCTCTCTTCGAGATTGACACTGTTAGGCAAAGTGGCGCGAACATAAACCGCTCCCTCGTTCATACTCGGAATAAATTCCGTGCCCCAAAACATAAACCGAAACAGGGAGATACCGAATAAAAGTACGAATGCGACAACGGTTGCTTTCCTATGACGCTTAGTGAAGTAATAAAACGAAATGAGCCATCCCTCCAATGCCTTTGCAGCCTTGTTGTTCCTCTCTCTTATCGGTCTTGAGAACAACACCTTGCACATAACAGGGACATAAGTAAGCGACAATAGCAAAGAGCCGAGAAGAGCATACCCAAGCGTAAAAGCCAGCGGAGAAAACATCTTTCCTTCCACTTTCTGAAACGAGAAAATAGGGAACAGCGCCACCACCAGAATAATCTGAGCAAAGAAAATATGAGAAGCAACCGAACCGGCACTCTTCTTTATAAGCCCGCTTTTGGCATAACGGCCGAAGTACTTTCCCCTCTCCTGCGATTTTTGCAGGAGCGCAACGAAAACCACCTCTGTTATCACCAACGTACCCTCCAGCAACAGCCCGAAATCCAAAGCCCCCATCGAAATCAGATTGGCAGGCAGCTCTTGTATCCGAAGCATCGTAATTGCAAAAAGAAAGGACAGAGGGATGACCGAAGCCACAATAACCGTGGTACGCCAGTTGAACAGAAACAAGAACACGATAAATGACACAAGCAGAACTCCCTCCAGCATATTTCCGATTACAGTGTGCACAGTAGCATCGACAAGCCGAGTTCTGTCCATAAAGGGCACTATCTTTATATCCTCAGGCAAAATTCTGTCGTTAAGTTCTGTGATTTTATCCTTAAGACGCGTGATGACTTCGCTCGGGTTCTCACCACGGAGCATTATCACGATGCCTTGTACCACATCATCATCGTAATTGAGCCCAACCTGCCCTTGGCGCGGTTTTGCAGATACGGATACCGTGGCAACTTCTTTAACCCGAATCGGCGAACTGCCTTTGGTGGTAATCAATAGGTTTTCAATATCCTCAACGCTTTCCAATAGTCCCAAACCACGGACCACATAGGCTTGCGCCCCCTTCTGTATTACATCGCCGCCCACATTGATATTGCTTCTCCCTACAGCCTCATAAACATCAAGAGGAGAAATATCGTAATTGGCAAGTTCCACCGGATTTACACGAATTTCGTACATTTTCTCCTCGCCGCCGAAAGTAGCAATCGTTGCAATGCCCGGCACAGCCAAAAGCTCCCGTTGCACTACCCAGTCGTTAACGGCCGAAACCTCGCGGATGGGCAGGTCACTCTTAAGTATGTACCTGAAGATTTCCCCGGTGGCTCCACTCGGCGGTTCAATCGAAAGTTCCACGCCATCCGGCAGGCTCAACTCCTGTATACGGTTCGAAGCATACTGCTGAGCATAAAAATCATCTACACCGTCCTCAAATAGTACATTGACAACCGCCAGCCCGAATAAGGATGTGGAGCGCACATCCGTTTTCCGAGGAATAGTATTAAGCTGTTGCATTATGGGAAGCGTAACGAACTTCTCTACTTCTTCGGCACTGCGTCCGGGCCATTGGGCAATGATTTTCGCCCGCGTATTGGTCACATCGGGATAAGCCTCAATGGGAGTATTCTGGTAGCAGGCAATTCCCGCCACAAACAGAACTCCCGTCATAAAAAGGATAAACACATGATTCTTAAGGGAAAATCCTATGATGTTTTCTATGAACTTATGCATCGTTACTTCCCTTTTATTTCGTTATACATCAGCAGTTGGTTCTTTATAACGACCTCTTCACCCGCCTTAATTCCTTCGGTAATATAGGTAAAGTCATTATGCCGGGCGAAAGGGGTGATCTTCCGAATCCCGAAAGTCTCATCGCCAACAACTACATAGTAACCGTTATTGTCGAAAATCACTGCACTGCTCGGAATCGCTACCAGTTCCAAATTCGAATCATTGAACAATTTTACCACCACAGGCATTTCCGGTTTAAGCTTCAATGCCGGGTTAGGCAATGTGATTCGCACCTTCAATGCTTTGTCCTCGGAGTCGAAAACCTGTGAGAGGAAATCTATCTTACCCTTGAAAACCTCTGCTGGATAGGCCACGGATGTAATTTCAACGCATTGCCCCTCGTGTACAAATTGCAAATTTCCGGCATAGACATTCGCTACAACCCACACTGTCGATAAATCGGCCATCGAAAACAGCGGTCCGCCACTTTCCGGGAAAGAGGTTCCCGGATTGCAGTATTTCCCGATTACATAGCCGCTCATCGGGGCTTTTACGGAAAAGACGCCGTTATCCTGATTTTCGCCATAAAGAACAAAATCTGACTGCAACTTCCCGACTGTCGAACGAGCTTCGACAAGCTCTTTATCGGTTGCCATCCCGCTCTCGTGCAAGGACTCCACACCTTTAAGATTCTGTCGGGCCACGGCAAGTTCCGATTGCAAAGAGCTCAATTCGACCGAACGTATATCTACCATCCTTTTACCTTTTTCTGCATAATCGCCAAGCGAAAAGTAGCTTTTCACGACTACACCGCTTACTAAAGGTGAATAGCTTATCGTACGGTCGGAATCAACAACTACTTTTCCGGCAAGGGTAAACTCCTTCTGCAACCGCTTCAACTCGGCTTTTGCTGTCAGCACTTCCTGCCAAAAAACGTCCGAAACGGTTTCCCGGGTCGGCAGACTGCTCCGGCTGTTCTCTCCGCAACTTGCCAGCAACGGTAGTAAAAGATAAATTATTCTCTTCATCATTCGTTATTTTATAGTTTGTCCTATTGCAAATTGTAAGCGTTCAAATTGAAGCCTCAGCTCTTTCCGGCTCCGCAACAACACCTCTTTCGAAGCATGATAGCTATCCATGAAATCCATATACTCAACCATCGATATATTTTTCATCAACAGATTCTTTGTATACACATCCGGCATCTTGTCCATCTCGCTTTGTATGGAACGATTCACACCGTTCTCCTCAAGAAAAGAGTAGACGGCTTTGTAATTTTCCAGGCATTCAATAATTTCATTCCGTATATTATTCCGTTCCTGCAACACCAAAATTTCATTCTGCCTAAGTCTGAACCGTGCCCTCCTTATAGCTCCTTTATTACGATTGAAAACCGGTAATTGCACTCCTATTCCCACACCGAAGAAGTTATCCCACACACCTCCGGCACGGTCATACTTTACTCCCAAGCTAATGTCGGGTATCGCCAATGCCTTTTGATAAACGATATCTTTACGGTGATATTCAGCCCGCAGTACTGCCGCAGCCAAATCGGGACGGGATGCCAAAGCCGTTTCCATAAGCATGGCAGGATCCAATGTAAGAGGAGATGGAAAGTCAACCTGCTCCTCGGCAACGATCACCACGACCGAAGGTTCCAAAGCAAGCAAATTCTTTATGTTCTTTTGATGTGCATTATACTCGGTCCGTACCTCGTTCATTTCTCCGTTTACTGCAAACAGCGCCGTTTGCAGCCTCAACAGTTCATTTCCGGTTACATTCCCCGTTTGATACTGCGCCCGATATCCGGCAACAACCTTTTCGAGAAGAGTCTGCCGACTTTCGATAACCTTAAGCAGATTTTGTAGATATACAAGCTCGGCTATCGAGATATGAAGTTCCATTTTCAGACTTCGCAACAGCTCTTCAAACTGCCTTACGGTTATCTCCTTATCTATTTTTTCAACTTCCGCCAACTTTATCCTGCGCGCCGAAAGCGAAACCATCTGAGAGAGTTCGAGCGAAAACTGCTTGGGACTGGCAACCGCGCCTCCGCACTCATCAGTCCCCCGCCTCTTCCAAAAGTTGATATCACCGACGGATAATTCCGGATTGTCCCAAACTGTTGCTTCGGCAATGGCAGCATCGGCTATCGAAACATTCATCCGTTCGGCAATAAGTGCCAAGTTCTGTTTCAGAAACATAGCCTCTATCTGGTCGGAAGACAATCTAATTTGCCGAGCCGGTACAGATATACCAATAAAAGAGAAAAAAACTATGAGCAGCAAACGTATCATAAACATTGTTTTTTGCGGACAAAAATAGCCATAAGCATAGTCTTACATCATTAGAAAACACTTATAAATCAATTAGAAAATCATTAGAGATCCAGTTCTTACAAAAAAATCATCTACCTTTGCAACATATGGCTAAAATACTTGTTATAGAAGATGAAAACCGTATGGCCGAATTGCTCAAACGCGGTTTGGAAGAGTCCGGACACACGGTTGGCACGGCAACCAATGTATCGGAAGGGTTGAGAATGTTTGCCTACGAAAAACAGGATATCATCATTTCAGACATAATGCTGCCCGACGGCAGTGGGTTTGATTTATGCCGCGATATCCGACGGCAAAACGAAACTGTGCCTATACTGATACTTACCGCACTCGGTACGACAGACGACAAACTCGAAGGATTCGATTCGGGAGCGGATGACTATATGGTCAAACCTTTTGACTTCCGAGAACTGAATGCACGCATATCAATCCTACTGAAGCGCTGCCAAATACCCACAGTAGAGTGCATAGAGTATGCAGACCTCAAGGTATATCTCAGGACAAAGTCCGTTTCGCGAAACGGACAGTCCATTATACTTACACCGAAAGAATACAACTTACTCCTCTTTTTTGTCCAAAACCCGGAAAGAATTCTAACCCGTACCGAAATAGCCGAAAAGGTATGGGACACCCATTTTGATACCGGAACAAACTTCATCGATGTTTATATAAACTATTTGCGAAAAAAGATAGACAAAAATTTCAACACCAAACTAATCCATACCAAACCGGGAATGGGATTCATATTCAGCTATGAAAATCCGTACTAAACTAACGCTCCGATATCTGTTTGTTACGGCATTACTTGTAATCGCCGTCTTCTTTGTGCTCGAAGAATTGCTCTTTCCACAAGCAGGCTACGATATGCTCCATATTCTAAATACACGCCTGCTTGCGGTATGGGCGGTTTCATTCGGGTTGTTGTTTGTCATCGGCTATTTCATGGCACGCAGCGTACTAAAACCAGTATCGGAAATTGTAAAACAAGTTGAAGCCATCACCGCTTCCAATCTCAGCAAGCGTGTGGAAGTAGAAGACCACAAAGACGAAATAGGAGAACTTGCCCGAACGTTCAACAAAACGCTGGACCGCCTTGAAGAATCATTTGAAGCCCAAAAGATGTTTATCAGTAATGTTTCGCACGAACTGCGGACTCCAATGGCTGCACTGATTGCCGAACTCGAACTTTCTCTTTACAAAGAGCGCTCAAGCGAAGATTATAAAAAAGTGGTTGAAAATGCGCTTTCCGATGCCCGTAATATTGAGAAACTATCCAACGGACTAATGGATTTGGCAAAGGCAAGCTACAATACAGAACAAATAAGCATGTCGGCAATACGTCTTGACGAAGTGCTATTGGATGCCAGTGCCATGGTGATGAAAGCCCACAGCGGCTATAATGTTGACTTAAGGTTTGAAGACGATACCGAAGACGACGGAATGGTCACTATTCGTGGTAACGACTATCTGCTTCGGACAGCATTTGTAAACCTTATCGAAAATAATTGCAAGTTCTCATCTGACCAAAGTTCAACGGTACAGATTTCGTTTTCCAAACATAAGGTACTTATCCGTTTCTCCGATACCGGCATCGGCATTCCCGAAGAAGATATGGAGCATCTGTTCGAACCTTTTTACAGAGGCAGGAACCGGGATTTCTCACAAGGAAACGGTATTGGAATGGCATTGGTAGAGAGAATAATCAAACTTCACAAAGGTGCAATTTCCGTTTATTCACACCATGACAAAGGTACGGTATTCACCCTTATTTTCGATTATCTTCAGTCTGACTGAATCTGTATTTGCACTGCGTGATATTAATAATGTCCCAGCATATATCATTTATGTTCAAAAATGCAGGAATAGGTATATTTTGTCCGTCAAAAGGCAAGACAGATAATAATTTTTGCCTTACATTTACAATGGGTTAAACACGGTTATCCCCACCGGAACGGATGGAAGAACAACTACTTATTAATATACCAAACAAAAAACATGAAAAAAAGTATCCTATTTATCACGAGTTTTTTCCTCTGTGTTTTCTGTCTGAAAAGTAATGCGCAACAAAGCAGGCCAGAGGTTACCTGGGAGAATATGGAAGGCGTCACAGTACCCATTCCGCCGCAAGTACACCCCCGGCTTTATGTACGCTCCGCCGATTTGCCCGATTTAAAGAAACGCATGGAACACCCGCATGTAAAGGAAGTTCTGGCTACCCTGAACAAATTGGGCAAAGACCGTACCCCCGAAGAAGAGGCAAAAGTCAAGGACAGAGGATTCCGCTACTACTTTGAAATGCGTGGCGTGACCAGCCGCGTACAGGTGCAGGCACTCGACTATCTGGTGTATAGCGACAAGAAACAGGCCAGAAGCGCCATTACCGCCATGCTGGACACGCTTCAGAACGTCAATTACGGAACAAAAGGCGATTTGTCGCGTGCCAGCGGTGTGATGCTCACCTGCGGTGCAATGGTATATGACTGGTGCTACGACCAGATGAAAGAATCCGAAAAGAAAGCTTACATAGAATCTTTCATCCGCATAGCCAAAACAATGGAATGCGGCTATCCCCCACGCAACAACGAACCGATTGCCGGGCACTCCAGCGAATGGATGATACTGCGGGACATGCTTTCTGCCGGCATAGCCATCTACGATGAATATCCGGACATGTACAACCATGTAATAAAGATGATGTTCAAGGATTATCTGCCTGTGCGAAACTACATCTACTCCGGACATAACTACCATCAGGGAACGAGCTACGTAAATGTACGTTTCAGCAACGACCTCTTCTCGCTCTGGATTCTGCAACGCATGGGCGCAGGAGCCATATACAACCCGGCGCAGCAGTTTGTCCTGTACGACTTCCTCTACCGCCGCCGTCCCGACGGGCAGGTGATGCCGGCCGGCGATACGAATCCCATCAGAAAAAACATACCGTCCTACTCACTGCCTGCCATGCTGGCTTCCAGCTTCTACAAAGACAGCTATCTGGCATACGAGTACGAACGCAAACCCAACATCGAACGCCACTGCCTCATCTTCGACATTCTGTGGAGAGACTTGGATTTGAAGGCCAAAGCTCCCGATGACCTGCCGCTGACACGCTATTCGGGAAGTCCTTTCGGCTGGATGATAGCCCGCACGGCATGGGACGAAAACAGCGTGATTGCCGAAATGAAGATAAACGAACAGTTTGTCGGCAACCACCAGCACTTGGACGGCGGCTCTTTCCAGCTCTATTACAAAGGCCCCCTTGCCATCGACGCGGGAGCTTATCAGGGAAGTTCCGGCGGATACAACAGCCCTCACAACAAGAATTTCTTCAAACGTACCATCGCACATAATTCGCTGCTGGTATATAATCCCGATGAAAAATTCGCCTGCTGGAACTATGGCGGAGGCGGCAAGACCGAATTTGCAACCAATGACGGCGGACAACGCATGCCCGGCGACCGCTGGGAAACCTGCCGCTCGTTCGAGCAATTGCTAAGCAAAGACTACACAACCGGCAAAGCCCTGGCGCACGGATTCGGGCCTGATGCCTGCAAACCCGACTACTCCTATCTGAAAGGCGATATCACGCAAGCCTACACGGATAAAGTAAAAGAGGCGAAACGCTCCTTCGTCTTCCTGAACCTGCACGCTGCCGAAGTGCCCGCCGCACTTATCGTATTTGACAAAGTTGTGTCTTCCGACCCCACATTCAAGAAATTCTGGCTGCTGCACAGCATTGAAGAACCTACGATAGAAGGCAACCGTTTCATTGTCCGGCGCACCAAAAACGGTGATACCGGAATGTTGCAGAACCATGTATTATTGCCCGAAACCGAAAATGCACAGATAGAAAAGGTGGGCGGCAAAGGAAAAGAATTCTGGGTATTCGGAACCAACTACCCGAACGACGCACTGCCCAACCGCCCCGATGATGCCAACGAACGGGGAGCATGGCGTGTGGAAGTGTCGCCTGCCGCACCTGCCACCGAAGACTGCTTCCTGAACGTAATGCAGGTTGCGGACAACACCTGCAAACGGATGCACGACGTAAAACGCATTGATGCGGAGAAAGTGGTAGGCGTACAGATAGCCGACCGGGTCGTTACTTTCAGCAGAGACAGCCGGCCTCTGCCCGGCAAAGTCGATATGAAAGTAGACGGAAACACTGCCATGAAATTCGTCATCACCGACCTCATTCCGGGAACATGGCAAATAAAGAAAGACGGGAAGGTATATATCCCTGCCATGGAAGTGCGTTCGGACGACGGCATCCTTTCTTTTGAAGGCACTGCCGGTCATTACGAATTTCTGCGCTAAACGGATATTCTAAATAATCTGCCTGGCTATCCAGGCACAGGCTTCTGCATCGGCCAGCGCATGGTGATGTTGCTCTAACCGGTAACCGCACCATGCCGCTACTGTATGCAGCTGATAATCGGGCAGTCCCTTAATGGCACGGCGTGATGCCTGCAAAGTACAACGGAAATCATAATCGGGATAATCCATGCCGTACATGCGGAATACCGCTTTCAGGCAACTCTCATCGAACGCTTTATTATGCGCCACTAACGTCAGTCCCTCGATGCGTGGTGCTATTTCCTGCCATACGGCCGGAAAGACAGGCGACCGGGACGTATCCGCCAGGGTCAGACCGTGCACACGGGTATTCCAATAAGTATAATACTCCGGTTCGGGACGAATCAGACTGTAATAGCTGTCTGCAATTTCTCCATTCCGCACAATGACTACACCGACACTGCATACACTGGTGCGCTGTTCATTGGCCGTTTCAAAATCTATAGCGGCAAAATTCTCCATGAAGCGATTCTTTTACGATATTTCCAAAATATTTTTAAAAAAGTTTCAATCAGCTGTAAACCAAAATATTAAATAGCCATTTATAGGATTTTCCGAGCACAGGGAAAGTACCGAAAGCGCTTTTAAAGCACCCGTCCGTTCCGGCATGTTGTAACTTCGCACTGTGATCACAAAGATATATGATTTTGAAGTAACAACCATCTAAAACAAAAAAGATTATGGCATTCCGTTATGTAGTTAAAAAGAGAGTTTTCGGTTTCGATGAAAGTAAGTCGGAAAAGTATGTAGCCGCTTCGTTCTCCATTGGAGAAATCAGCTACGACAGATTGTGCGACCAGGTTACGAAGGAGGGTATGGCTCCGCGCGGCGTTGTAAAAATGGTTATGGACGGACTGATTGATGCGCTCAGCACTTACGTCAGTCTCGGAGCGACCGTGAAATTAGGAGATTTCGGCACTATCCGTCCGGGACTGAACTGCAAAAGCCAGAGCGAGGCAAAAGATGTAACCGCCGACAGCATCTACCGGCAGAAACTGATCCTCACTCCGGGAAAAAGGCTGAAAGATATGGTAAAGAGCGCCGGAATAACGCGTATCTCGACCAACGGCGAGGAGATTGCTACAGGTGGCGGCAGTAACGGCGGCAGTGGCAATAGCGGAGAGGAAGAAAATCCGCTGGGATAAAACCTGCAGGCTGACTTAAAAAACAACCTGTCTATAACTGAGGCTGCATCGTATGAACAGAGTATCATACGGTGCGGCCTTTTTATATGAATAGATTTTACTATCTTTCCTCTATGAAAAGATAAAGATTACCCCTGTCTTTATGGCTCCTTTACTTAG
>OJPB01001042.1_pt1 | contig 12861 bp, 7 predicted proteins | sample 1598391 | NCBI WGS metagenome assembly OJPB01 (sample SAMN03922452, study PRJEB24848) | human gut metagenome | isolation source: stool sample | host: Homo sapiens | place: Germany | collected 2009-11
CATTCAGATTGTAGTCCACGACCGAAAATCCGCGGTCCAAATCCGAATGATACAGACTTGGCAGAATATAAAATGATGAAAATGTGTCCTGCATTTCCTTCTTTTTTAGCAGCGCTGCGATATCGGAAAGCTTACCTCCCAGACTGTCAGGATATGCATTAAGCATAGGTTTATTGTTCATAGACTTTGCCATCCTTTCCAACTACGATACGCGCATTTTTACCCTGTAAATCAAGCTTTTCCTGCTCCAATTCTACCACGCGGCATATGAAAGGGCTTGCGGCGTTTTCGTCACGTCCTCTCTTAATGCGGCGCGCCTTAGTCTCCTCAGGCGAACTCTCCAGAAATACAGGTATATCAACACCCTTAAGGTATTCGCTTCCTCCATGGGTCCACTCCAGGATGAGCACTTTAATTCCTGTGAAATCAGTCTCGTCATATGAGATATCACCGTCCTCGCGGCCCATATGCTTTATCTCAATTATATCTTTTCCTGCCTTAAACTCTGAAAGCTCCTTGTTAATCCTGTCAAAGTCAATCTCCTTAGGTGTTCCAAGATATCCACGTAAGCCATCCTCGCCGGACTCGTTATACACATTAAGGCGCTCCTCGTCATTTCTCATTGGGATACGGTGTGGATAATTGTCCCCGGTCAACACATAGCAGGCTGTATTATCCTTCAAAAAATACTGCTGCAGGGCTGCTGCAATCGTTGTCTTTCCTGAGCCTGAGCCGCCGTAGATGCTTATTACAATACGTTTATCAGAAGAACTATCTGCAGTGTCAGCCTCACTTAATTTTAGATTGCCGCACACCTTCTTTATCTCATCATACAGCTTCTTTGCCTCATCAAGCCTGATAAATGAAAACTGATATGCCTCATACTCCTTTACGGCAAACGGAAGCGGTATTCCGGCATTCATCAGTGCTGCACCTGTGTACTGCCTGCCGGTATTTTCCTCAATATATACTGCATCAGACTCCAAGCCCTTAAGCTTCACATAGCAAGTAGCCGCGTTTGCCTCCGCATACAGACGAACCACGCTCACAAGCGCCCTGTCCTTTGCCCTTGAGACAGACATCCAAGCAGCCACCTCATCCTCAAATGGGCTTGTAAGACGCCAGTATGTGCCCTCATTTATAAGCATCTCATACTTCTTAAAGTTCTTGATCTGCTCTCTGATTTCCTCCTTTTCCTCATCCGACAGAAGGGCCGGATTCAGCTCATAGCCAAAGGTTCCTGCCATGGCTGTGATGCCTCTTGTTTTAAGACTTGTCACCCTGCCTGTCTGATGATTTGGCACTGCCGATACATGCGCTCCCATGGATGATACCGGATAGAAGAACGATGTGCCATACTGTATTCTTGTACGGTTTATGGCATCTGTATTGTCACTGCACCATATCTGTGGACTGTAGTAGAGCATGCCTGCATCAAATCGTCCACCGCCACCGCTGCAGCCCTCAAGAAGTATATCCGGATATCTTGTCACCAGACGCTCCATAAAATCATACACTCCAAGCACGTAGTCGTATGCAAGATTTCCTGCATATACGTCAGCCATGCTTCTGTTCATATCCCACTTCACGTAGTCGATTTTTCCCTGGTCAAACACTGCGCAGATCTGATCGAAAATATTGTCCCTGACTTCTTTTCTCGAAAAGTCTAAAAGAAGCTGGTTTCTTGAGCGTACAGGAAGCTTTCCCGGAATCTGGATAGCCCAGTCAGGATGCTCTCTGTACAGATTACTGTCCTCATTTACCATCTCAGGCTCAATCCATATTCCAAATTTCACTCCCTGTGCATGCACTCTGTCGATGAGCTCTGAAAGTGTTCCGCCAAGCTTTTTCTCATTCACAAACCAGTCTCCGAGTGATGAATTATCATCATCTCTCTTTCCAAACCAGCCGTCATCCATGACCACCATATCTATGCCCAGTGATGCGGCCTCCTTTGCAAGGTCTACTATCGTATCGCCTGTAAAGTCAAAGTAAGCAGCCTCCCAGCTATTGATGAGCACCGGTCTTACCTCATGTGCAAATCTGCTCCTGCACACATGCTCACTGATACAGGTGTGGTACTGATGGGAAAGCTGTGAGAAACCGTCTGCCGAGTATGACATAATCACCTCAGGCACTGTAAAGGTCTCTCCTGCCGCAAGCGGATATGAAAACAGCTCATCGGAAAGTCCCATTAAAAGACGTGTCTGGTTAATCTGATCCTTCTCTGCCTCACATGAGAAGTTGCCACTGTATACAAAAAGCATACCATAGCAGTCTCCTGCATTTTCTGTAGTATCGCGCTGTGCGAGAATAACCGCCGGATTGTACTGGTGGCTCGAGGTTCCTCTGCGGCTTCCGAATGAAAGTGTGCCGTGTCCTAAGTGTGTGCGCTCAAGATTGCGCTCCATGGCATGCTTACCGTAGAATCTGAGCACATCATAGTCTCCGTAAACCATATCCAGGCAGGCAGCATGAGCCTTTTCAATTGTAATATTCCCACTGCCTGTATTTTTAATGAGCACACTTCTTGTGATGACATCACAAGCCTCGAGCACACCATAAAGCAGATGCACCTCAACGCCTGCGATATCATCGCCAAGAACTATTTCAAGAGTCTGCGCTTCGTCATCAGATGCCCACACTGCCGGAAGTCCCTTCAGAGCGTATTTTCCGTCTCTGATTTCATGACTCTTATAAAGAAGCTCAACACTCTCAGTGCCCTGTTCGTTTTTGATATCAAGCGCAATATTTCTGAAATCGCCTGTGCCAAGAGTCGGATACTCCTGTGGCAGCGTATCAAGCGAATATGTACGGTTCATGCCTGCTGCGTAAGGATTGCCTGAAAAGCCTCTGTCAGCATATGTCAGCACATAGTCCATATCACATGTGCTTTTTGCTCCGTAGTACAGATGCAGCAGATAGCCAAGTCTGTCTATTTGCATCTGATATGTGGTGTGAGCTGTCTGTAAAGTAAAAATTTTCTTGTTTGGATTAAATATAATTGCCATAAAATCACTCCATATCATTGTTAAAATAGTGTTTAAAAATTATCCCTTGATTGCACCGTTTGCAACACCGTTTAATATCTGCTTCTGGCAGATTATATAGAATATAAGTATCGGTATCAAAGCCAGAATATATGATGCAAATGCCAGATTGTAGTTGGTTCCAAACTGTGTCTGGAAATTCAGCTGTGCCAGCGGCAGTGTATTCTGTCCTGTTCCTGACATGATGACAAGCGGTGTCATGACATCATTCCAGGTACCGAGTGCTGTCAGGATGGCTACTGTCGCATGCATAGGCTTCATCATAGGAAATACAACTCTCCAGTATGTTGTCCATGTGCTTGCGCCATCGATATCTGCGGCCTCCTCAAGTGCCATAGGGATATTTTTCAAGTATCCACTATATAATAATACATTCATTGGCATATAAAATACAAGATATAAAATGATAACTCCTGCCCTGTTTCCAAGTCCCATCTGCGCAGTCTGCTTTACAAGAGGCATCATGAGAATTGAGAATGGCACAAACATACCGCTTACAATGTAAAGATATATGAAACGGAAGCTCTTTTTCCTTGCCATGCCTCGTCCGATAACATATCCTGCAATCGAATGGATAAGGATTGCGAGAACAATGGTCACAATAGTGATAAGTAAGCTGTTTCCGAGAGAATGCCAGAAATCAGTCACCTTCATAGCCTCTGTGAAGTTTGAAAAGCTCCACTTTGAAGGGAATGAAAGAGCTCCTGCGACATCATTTGTCATCTCACTCGGTTTCTTGAAGGCAATGATAACAGCCATATACAGTGGGAAAAATACAGTTAAGGTTCCCAATATTAAAACGATGGTTAGTACCCAGTTTGTTTTTTGTTTTTTCATTATAACTGCTCCTCCTTCTTATTCATAATACCCATCTGGAATAGTGAAATAACCACAATTACAACAAAGAAAATTACTGCGTTTGCACTTTGGAAGCCAAACTGTCCTCCATCCATACCATTTCTGTAAATCAGGTATGAGATTGACTCAGTGCTCTGCGCCGGGCCGCCCTTTGTCAATGACATAATCTGGTCAAATACCATGAGGAAGTTCTTTGTGCTGAGCACCAGATTGATTGTAACAAACGGCATAACGAGTGGAAACGTAACCTTCCAGAACTGTTTCCATTTGCCTGCTCCGTCGAGCATGCTGGCTTCGTAAACATCCTCAGGCACTGTCTGCAGTCCGGATATATAAATGATTGTATTCATGGCAACCGCCTGCCATACCCCGACAATCAGCACGCCAATCCATGCATATTTTTCACTCGCCAGAATACTGTTTTGTAAGAAACCGATGTTGAAGGTATTTCCTACTACCGGCAGAATATATGTAAAAATAAAGCTGAAAATGTAACCAATAACCAGTCCGCCAAGGATATTCGGTACGAAATAAACACCTCTTAATGCACTCTTGCCGCGGATATTGCTGTTTAACGCAACTGCCATTACAAGGCTTAATACATTTACAAGTACGGTTCCTGCAATCGCATATTTAAAAGTAAACAGATAGCTCTTTCCGACTCTGGCGTCGGTAAACAGGTCTGTATAGTTTCTAAGTCCGACATAATCATATGAGCCATAGCCCTTGTAGTTTGTAAAGCTGTAAATCACACCCTTTATCATCGGCAGCGTGTTAAATGCGAAAAATAAAACCACAACAGGTATCACAACTGCCCAGAATGTCTTGTCCCTATTTGACATTTTCTTTTTCATTTTGCATCCTCCTGTTCCTTCTGGTAATCCTGTACTTCACGAATCAGATCTCTGTTGTAACGCTCCCAGTCTGAATCAAATTTCTTTAAGAACTTCTCTTTTGCATTGTCACCTGTGTCAAGCAGATATGTCTGAATCATGGCGTCCACGCTCATCTCGCTTGGATAATGATGATCCTGATAATCTGACATACGGTTGTCCTTTATATACTCCTGCATATCCTCCAGTGTATCAGGTATTGCGAAATCTCCATCCTTGCAGGCAATTCCGCCCTGGTCATCCAGATATGTCTGAATTGTCTCATCGCTGTACAGATATTCAAGCACCTCGTATGCTGCTTCCTTATTTTTGCAGGCCTTCATAACTGAAAACTGTAAATCTATTCCTGAATTTAACACATTGTCAGCCTCATTATCATTTGCCGGGAAAGTAAATGAACCGATATTCATATCAGGATTAACTGACTTAATCTGAGGAATAGCATAGCTTCCTATCGTGTACATGGCAGATCCACCTCTGGCAAAGGCTGTACATGCGTCATTGTAGCTGTAAGCATATGGATTGTCCTCTGCATAATCAAGTAATGTGCGTATCTTGTCGGCAACCGGAGAATATGCCTCCTCAAATGTCGTATTTCCCATATTTACCTGATTACAGGTGTCTGAATCACAAAGACCTACTGCAAGGGCATTCCACGGTGCCAGACAGGTCCATGTATCCTTAAAGCCCAGATACAAAGGAAGTGTTCCGCTTTCCTTTATCTCATCGCACAGTTCTGTAAACTCACTCCAGGTTGTAGGCACCTTCCAGCCATTCTCCGCAAACATATCCTTGTTGTAAAGCACTCCAGCTGCATTTGCGGCGTAAGGAAGTGCATAGGTGCCATCCTTTGGAATGAACTCAAGCTCCTTGTCCATATCCAGATATGCCTCTTTTACAGTGTCCACTGCATCCAGATCTGAGATATCCTCAAACAAATCTGCATCCAGGAAATTTGAATAATTGATATCTCCACCTATTGCAATGATGTCCGGATAATCCTCACGGATGAAGCGTGTCTTTAAAATAGTCATAGCCTCATTCGGAGATGAGATAGTCAGATGAATATCATCATGAGTCTCATTAAATTGCTTCTCAATCTTCTCGAAAGCCTTAACAGCCTCCGGCTTATAAGAAACCACCTCAATCTCAGTTTTTCCGTCCGCCCGCTTTTCATTTCCACATCCGGTCAGTCCTGTCGTGCACATTCCGAGTGCCAGCACAACCGCCATAGCCTGACAAATCTTTCTTTTTGCCATATTTTTTCACTCCTTTTCTGTTTTATTTGCTCTTTTTCCTGATAAACCGATTATAACATACCATTATGCATACAATAAATACCTTTATTTTTGCTTTTTTATACCAATATGCTATAAAACATGCTATAATTGCATATAATGTCGCATAAGGGTATATTTATAGTATTAATCAATAAGGAGTGACTCACATGGACAAGCTTTCCTTCAATATTTTTCCAAATGTAAATTTCATAGATTTGTGTATGTACCAGTTCGGCCACGAGCAGTGCGAACCGGGACACTCATTTGGTCCTGCCACAAGAAACCACTATCTATTCCACTATGTACTGTCCGGCACCGGCACTCTGATGGCCGATAATGCAAAGGGCATTACACAAACCTACAACATAAAAAGCAGGCAGGGCTTTCTGATTTTTCCCGGCCAGATAAATACCTATATCGCAGATGACAAGCTTCCCTGGGAATACATATGGATTGAGTTTGACGGTCTGCGCGTCAAGGAGGCTCTCACCACAACAGAGCTTACCAAAAATAATCCTGTATATCACACACACTCAAAGGATATCCGCGAAAAGCTTGTTGAAGAAATGCTCTACATCACAAGGCACCCCTCAGAATCACCATATCACCTGATTGGGCATATGTACCTTTTTCTGGATTATCTGATGCAGTCAGCCAAATCATCAAAACTCGTTCCAGGTGGGAAAATGAGTGATTTTTATATAAAAGAAGCGATGAATTATATCGAGCAGAATTTTCAGAATGATATATCAATCGAAGATATTGCCGGAGTCTGCGGCATAAACCGAAGCTATCTGGGCAAGATTTTCAAAAATTCCGTTGGACATTCACCTCAGGAATTTCTCATGAATTATCGTATGATAAAGGCCACAGAGCTTTTGAAGCTGACCTCCTTATCCATCGCAGATGTTGGTTCTGCCGTTGGATACGAAAATCAGCTTCATTTCTCACGCGCCTTTAAAAATATCTACGGAGTGGCTCCGAGGGAGTGGAGGAACGAGCATAAATAAGCTCACTGTTCATCCTTCACAAATTCATTTACATTGTCAGGGGTCACCTTCTCATACGGCAGATAAACATACTTCTTATCCTCAAACTTTATGTTTTTCATGCTGCCCCCGGTGGCTGCCAGATAGGCAAGCTGAGCCATAGCCCTTGCCTGTCCCTCCTTGTCATTATAGACTGTTGCCGCAAGCTTCGACTGCTGCACTGCTTCAAGCCCATCGTCTGTGCCGTCCACTCCAAAAAATGCAGGTACATTCGACTCCGTCACACCAAGCTTTTCGTATGCATCTATCGCTCCGAGTGCCATTGCATCGTTGTTTGCTATAACCAGCTCTATGCTGTTTTTATACTGACCTATAAGCTGTGTCATACGGTTCTGCGCCTGAGCACGATTCCAGTTTGCTATCTGACAGCTCAGCTTTTCTATCTGAATACCGTCATTCTTCATGCTCTCTGTCACACTCTCTGTCCTGACGATGGCATCCTGATGTCCCATCTCTCCCTCCAGGATGACATACTGTATCCTGCCATCACCGTTTTTATCCACACCCGGATTATTTTTTATATAATCGGCAATGAGTTCCCCCTGCATCTGACCTGACTGCTTTGCCTTGGCCCCGACATAATACAGCTTATCCCAGCGATTTAAATCCTCATCAACCGGCTCCCTGTTAAAGAAAATAATCGGGATGTCCTTCTCCATTGCAGCATTTATAATATGCGACAAATCTGTTCTGTCTGCCAGATTAATACACAGCACATTGCAGCCGTCCTCTATCATCTCCTGCACCTGGTCATCCTGTGCACGCTGTGAGCCTGCAGCATCCATGATTGTCATGCTGATATCGTATTTGTCTGTATCAAGACTTGCGCACTCCTTTTTGAAAGTTTCTATCAGCTCCCCGATAAATGTATCTTTCTGGTCATAACAGGTCACGCCTATATATATCTGTTTTTTCTCGTCAACTCTTGTGTTGCTGCACGAGACAAATGACAATATCAGCACAAAACACAGTATCATCATGGTATTTCTTATTCTGCTTCTCATTTATTGTTCCCCCACTACTGGCTGATTGCATACAAAAGCTTCTTGTTTTCTTCGTCAAACAGATTTTTTCTGGTAAGAAGCTGGTAAGATACCGGCTTTTCCTCTACTGAATACTTTCTACTGCCACGCAGCATATCGACCAGCCCTACAACACTTTTGTATCCGGCAGCAAATTCATCAGGTGTGATAAGAGCCTCTGTCCAACCCGAATCGAGATAATATATGGCTTCTGTTGAGTTTCCTATCCCATATACCAGTGCACCCTGCAGATTATTATCAGAGGCTTCCTTTGCCGCATCAACCACACTTGCATCATCTATTGCAAGAACTATGTCAACCTTTCTCTGTGACTGCAGATTTATTTTCTCCCCGGTATCCGAAACACCTGATACAGTCCACATCACAACACAGCCGCTCTCCGCGAGAGTATCCTTTATGCCATCAACGCGTTTTTTACAGGCATCGGATTCAGTGTTTTCACAATAGATTCCTATTTTTTTACCTGAAAGTGTTCCGTTGTTGTCAGCAAGAAGCTTTTGTGCCAGTTCCGCACCCATGCTGTACTGATCAAACTCCACTGTATTTAACGACTTAAAGCTCTCGCTTCCCGCCTGGTCTCCGACTACCATTATCGGTGTCTTTTTATTTATCCGGATAAGTGTATTAAGGCTTTTTTCTTCTGTCATTTTTTCTGCTGTCGGCTTGAAAACGACCGCATCAGCTTTTTTGTTTATCTCCTGCTTTATGACATCAATTTCATCTGACATATTGTTCAGATTTTCCTTACTTATCATAACTACATCCACACCATACTCAGAGGCCGCCATTTTCATGCCATATTTAAACGCAGCACTGTGGCTTTCATCCACATCAGCCATCACAACTGCAATACGCTCCGGTTTCTCATTGAGCTTATTGTATGCGATAAAACCTATTCCTATCACAAGTAGTACTCCAAGCAGCAGCTCTGTTATGATGAAGCTTCTCTTATTCTTGCTCATATTTGTCCATTTATTTTTCACTGTCACTCTCACACCTCCCATGCAGCAAGGCAATTGTACTAGCTTCATACTATATGATGCTCCTCAAATTGAAGTCTGTTTTCCTCTGAATAGACAATTGCCGGGATTTTGATCGTCACAACTGTTCCCTCATCAAGCTCACTTTCTATATGCAGGCCATAGCGCTCTCCAAACAGTATCTTTATCCTGTTATTTACATTGACAAGCCCCACTCCCGAGCCCTTCTTGTGAACCCTGTCCGTATTTGTCAGCAAAAGCGGAATTTCATTCTCCGGAATGCCCATTCCGTTGTCTGATACCGTTATGATGATATCCTCTCCCACTTTTTTGCCTCCGACCACTATCTCTCCGAAATCGTCCAGCTCTCTGATTCCGTAATTTAGTGCGTTTTCCAAAATTGGCTGAAGCACCAGCTTCACCGCACAGTAGTCCATTATTTCCTCGTCTACCTCAAAGCTCACCTCAAATTTGTTCTTATAGCGCACCTTCTGAATATTCATGTAGCTTTTTGCGTGCAAAAGCTCATCGCGTACAGTTATTATGGTATGTCCCTTCGACAGACTGATACGGAAAAGCTTTGCAAGCTGCGTAATCATAAACGAGGCTTCTTCGTTTTTGCCCCCCTCTATCATCCATGTGATAGAGTCAAGTGTATTGTACAAAAAATGCGGATTAATCTGGCTTTGAAGTACATCAAGCTCGCTCTTTCGCCTCTCGTTCTGCTCCCATACAACCTTTTTCATAAGCTCATTGTTCTGCTTATATGAATTGCGTATAGAGTATCCCAGATGCCGTATCTCTGAGGAACCACCTACATAAATATCTGCTTCATTGCCATTCTCATACCTTTTCACAGAATCATCCAGCTTCATTATCGGCTTTGAAATATGTATAGATATCACTCTGTTTATCCACACAAACATCATAGCCATAATAATCATTATAACAAAAACAAACTGCTTCACATCCGCCATCTTATTGGTAAAGATGGAGTATGGCATCACACATACAAGCTTCCAGCCTGTGTAGCTGATTGTATCTACCATAATCTTACGATGCACTCCATTCAGATAATCATCATATATACTGTTTTGCGACTTTGCCGCAACCTCGCTGTTTTCCGGAACATCTCCATCAAACTGTATCTGATGCGGATGGTAAATAATATTGCCCTTTGCATCACACAGATAATAATACTGTCCTTTTCCCGAAGTATTTATCCTCTCAAGCATCCTTGATACACTCGAATAATCCATGTCCACAAGCAGCACACCCATCTGTGATTCTGAACCGGAAGTCAGCTCCACGGCACGGCTTGATGATATGACCAGATGATATCTCATGGAACCATCGTCAAACAGATTCTGTACATGAGGTGTTGAAAAATGTATATTTTCCATGCGCTCCATAGCTTCTATGAACCAGTCCTGTTTTGTCACATCCGGGTCCTCCTTCTGGGACACAACAGGCTCTGCAGCTATAAGGCTTCCATACTGATTATACATGGCAATACTGCGCAGATATTCCTTGTTTGATTCATAGAGCAGGCTCATGCCATCGTGTATGCTGTCAGACTGCGTTAAAATATCATTCTCCTTTATTACATAATAATACGCCGCATCCGAAACCTGCCTCATATTGACCAGATAGCTTTCCACACTGTCTATTGTCTGGTCCATCACCTTATGATTGCTCTCTATGATACTGTCCTGCGATGCATCGGCAAATTTTATATACATCACCACAACTGTGACAAGCATTATTGCAAGCGACAGCAGTGAGAATGAGAGCATTATTATGGATTGTATATTGCCTGGTTTATACCTTATTCTTCTCATACTCTGTCCTGTACCTGGATGGGGAAACCCCATACTTTCTCTTAAAAACATAACTGAAATAGTTTGGATCCGCATAGCCTACATTCTGGGCTATGACATAGCTCTTGTCGTCTGTCTCCACAAGCATTCTGGCAGCCTTGTCCATTCTGTAATCAGTCAGATACTCCACAAACGAGCTGCCGGTTTCCTTCTTGAACAGACTTGAAAAATACGAGTTAGATACTCCTAATTCCTTACATGTATCGTCAAGTCCAAGGTCCATACTTCTGTAATTCCTGTGCACATAATCCTTTGCACTGTCTATGAGTGACTTCTTGGAGTTGTATCTGGCATCAGCCATATCATCATGCAGCCTGCTTGAAAAATCCAAAAGCCACTGCTTGAGCACCACCGGCTCAAAATTGGAGAGCTCATTATAAAGCCTGCCTACACTGCCCGATATTTCCTGCACATTTAGCTCATTATTGCTCATGAAGTGATATAGCTCACTGATTAGCTCCATTACTGCCACATGGTAGTTTTCAAGCGAATGCTGCGACATAAAATTGTGCTGCATATACGCTTCAACAGCCTGTCCCACATCCTCTATCTTGCCGATACATATCATTTTAAATAAATATGACAGCTCATTGCCCTCATCGCCATCCTTTGATATACGTCGCTGTGGCTCAACCTCTGTCATGTTTATTGCCCTGTTGCTGCCATAAAGCACCCTGTAGGATACTGCCTCCCTCGCACTCTGATAAGAGCTCACCAGCTCTTGTATACATTCGCACAACTGTCCGATTCCGACAGTTACCTTTGCTCCCATTACATGATTTACATATTTGCAGAATCTGTCGCACTCATCTGTCAGCTCAGAGATATCCTCCTGCTGCACAAGCTGGGCTATCATGACCGTATCACCGAGATAGTTAAAAATCCTGCCATTCCAGCTCTCCTTTAAATCAGCCTGTGCCTGTCTCTCTACCGACACTGCAAGCAGTCTTATATCCATGCCCTGCGGCATCTGACTTGCGGAGGTATGTATGATAATACAGCAGTAATATGGTCCCTCAAGGCTAATCTTATAGTCACTCATGTACCTGCCCAGCTCATTTTCCGGTATGCGTCCCTCGATAAGTGTCGTGTAAAAATTTGACTGCAAAACAGGCAGCGATGCTGCATAATACTGCTTCAATATGTCTGTGTTTTTCTTCTCATTCAGCTCATCATCCAGCTTTGTCTTAAGCTTTTTGAATACCTCCGTGATTTCAGCCAGATTGAGCGGCTTTAGAATATACTCCTCTATCTCGAGATGCACAGCCTCCTTTGCATACTCAAAATCGTCGAAGCCTGTGAAAAGCAAGAGCTTCGTCGCAGGAAACCTCTGCCTGATGTTACTGCACAGCTCAAGTCCGTCCATGTAAGGCATACGTATGTCAGTCATCACAACATCCGGCTGCATGTCCTCCATCATCTCAAGCGCCTTGAAGCCATTGCCCGCATGTCCTACCACATGAAAACCAATCTGCTCCCATGATACCTTTCTCTCGATTACCTCTATTACATCCTCTTCGTCATCAACCAGTAATAATGTATACATTTTATGTCTTCTCCCTGCTATAACTGGTAACTATTCTGAACCACCCACGCACATTCGCAAAACCGCACGATACTCGTGCTTTCTCGCTGCTACGCAGCTAATTTTGCTCATATGTGTGGGGGTGGCTCTATTCGAGCCACCTTGAGAACAAGAAAATCTGCTGCTTACATGCAAGCATGACGCATCAGCTTTTCTTATTCTCAGTGTTTCTGAATAGTTACTCTGTTTATATTATATTATACCACATCTGATAAATTCTTTTGTAGCTTTATATAAACAAAA
>OJPB01001043.1_pt1 | contig 12846 bp, 10 predicted proteins | sample 1598391 | NCBI WGS metagenome assembly OJPB01 (sample SAMN03922452, study PRJEB24848) | human gut metagenome | isolation source: stool sample | host: Homo sapiens | place: Germany | collected 2009-11
CTTATAGGCAGGAAGGAGCAAAGAGTAAAGCTTGCAACGGATCACGTCGGTCTCAGCACGGAGAGAGGCGTAGCCACGCAGGACCTCACGGGCCAGACAGGCATCCTCCTCCACTACGCTGCCGGACGAATGGTAACGCCCCAAGGCCCCGTGCAAGCCTTCCGACAGACGGTCGTTGTCCAAATGGGTATAGACGTGCTTGCCCCCCGTGTTCAACTCGATCAACTCATACTCCCCAGCTCTCACCTCGAACAAGGGAACCCACATGCAATCGAGGATACGCACCATCACGTCCTTATGGCCACCGCCCGGCTGCACCACCACCTCCGCCTCCATGTCGGCAAACGGACCGGAGGTGATACGCACACGGTCGCCTTTCAACAGGTGGCCGCTATCAGGCACGTACACCGGAAGCTCGTTGGAGTAAGACGCCGCGACCCAACGTAAGGTCTCCATCTCACGATCCGAGAGGTAGGGAAAGTAAGACTGTCCACCCGAGGAAACCCGGGGTAGGAAATTGTACAGGGGAAGCGTACGCTTCAGACTAAAGATCTCGTTCTCCGAGGCGTGGATGAACACGTAGTTGTACAGCAGGGGCCGTTTCGTGTTGACCATCTTGCCGCCCACCTTCCTCGCCTCGACATACGAGGGGGAGAAATACTCGAACAAGGCCTCCCCACGACGCTCGCGGCGGGAAAGCTCAACGTCCAGTCCCTTCGAGGGGCTGATCTTGTCACGCCCGCCACCGGCGGTAGGAAGCGTGAGCACGTACCAGCGGACAGCCTCTTGATCACGTCGCTTACGAACATGCGCCATGAACCTATCCGAGCACTTGCTTGTCAATATATCCATCTCTATGATTATCTTTTCTAGTGGTTATCCCATGGCCCGAAAACAGACCCCATGGCAATTCAGAGCCCTACCAAGAATCATTTATATCATCTTGATAAACAGCGTTTTATATTTTCAAATATGGCATTACTGAAAATTACCATCTCTCGAAATCTTAGGCTACTTGGAGAGTAGCGTAAAAAGGTAGGAGAATGGTTATTACCCGGTTGTAGAGACGGGGCATGCCCCGTCTCCCACCGTCTGGGAGTAATTTTAAATACCATTTTGAAGGGATGAGACGGGGCACGCCCCATCTCTACAGGGATACACACAGGTTATGAGACATGGCGGAATGATACCGAAAACAAGGAGTCGTTTCGCCCGCATCACCGTGTCTATACGTCTAGGAAAAAATGGAAAAATCAAAGAATAGAGAGGGTCAAACACCAATAATGAACAAACAAGCGGATCTATTCGCTTGTTTTTAGCTATTTTTTATTACATTTGCGCCGTGAAAGAATACGCTACTCTCCAAGTAGCCTCACCCCGCTTGAGATTCATAATTATAGACACCGCCAAAGCAGGCGCTATTAACCTCCGTCATTTTCCCTAAAGAGAAACTCCTTAAATAAATTTGTGTTGTCTTGATCGATTTATGCCCCAATAGTTCGCTGATCATTTCAATCGGGACATTTTGTTCTTTTAATGTCATGGCAAAAGAATGGCGAATCGTATAAGAGGTGACATCCGAGGTAATTCCCGCAAATTCTTTCAACGCTTTTAAATTCCGGTTAAATCGAAATAGTGCCGCATTGTATTCGAGGTATTCCTCACGCCCCTCTCTGGTGCCACTCAGAAAGGGAAATAAATATCCGGAATCTCGCACTTTCTCTCCTGACAATTCCTTATACATTGTCTCGGCTGTCTCCAAGATCTCCAGTCTCATCGGTGTCCCGGTCTTCTGACGGTTGTAATCTAATATACCGTTTTTGATATTACCGGTCTTCAAGTGGGCAAAGTCAACGAAAGACATACCCCCAAACAGAAACATCAAGCAAAGCGCCAACTGTGTCTTTCTCTGCTTCCCATCCTCCACCGGGACTGTCATCAGACGGTGTAAATCCTCGATAGGCAAGGACTTCTTACGCTTACTTTCCACACCCGTAAAAATCCCCTTGAATAAAGTGGGAATAAATTCCGCCTTACCGTTCTCCACCGCCTTGTTATAGATACAACGCAAACGCCGCATATAAGTGGAAATCGTATTGCGCATACAGCCGTTCTCCAATAAATAAGCCTCGTACCGGCGAAGATTATCCTTATTAATAGCCGAGTAAGCTATACAGTCGGTTCCGCTATACCTTATAAAGGAGTTCAATGCGTCTTGATAACTCTTAGCCGAGGAATATCGCTTTTCTCGATTCAACTGGGCTATATACTCCCTCATACCTTCTACAAATCCTTTCTCATCCATATCCCTATTTTAAATACTGTTTTGTAAATGAATGAACAAATGTATTTAAAAAGAGATCCCCTTTACCCTATCTCACGAATGAGAATAGTAAAGGGGGAAGACTAAAGTTATTTCTTCAATTTTATCTCGATAACACCATTACGACCTTTCTCTCCGAATTTAGCGATCGCCTCGTTTCCTTTGTACACATTCATAGACGCAATACGATCGGGATTCAAATTGTCCATCCTCTCTTTAGATGATTCCACTCCATCGATGTAAACAATACCGGAGAAAGAGGATTTTACCTTTGATGCCTCCTTAGCAGCCTTCTCATTGATATCTATGGCTTTCATGGCCTCCTCTATGGTTCGATTGATCTCCGGTTGGATCTTCTCCATTTCGGCGGCAATAGTCTCATCTATCTTGGCTGCCTCTATCGCCGCTTGCACAGCCTTGTCGATCTCAGCTTGGTGTTTCGCCATTTCCGCAGAAACGATCTCGTCGATATTCGCCGCTTTCACAGCCTCTTCGACCGCCTTGTCAATCTCCGGCTGGTATTTCTCCATCACGGCCGAGACCTTTTCCTGTATCGCTTGCATATCTTTTTCAAAAACGACCGAATCCCTTGCGAGGGTCTCAACCTCTACATTTCTTTTAGGCTCTTTTTTTTCCTGAACCGGAATAAATTCGCTAATTTTGACACTCGAAATCTTCTCCAATTCGTGAGAGATTTCCGGACGGGCAAAGGCTACCACCGTTAAGGCTGCCAACGGGAGTACATACAGATACTTCAACCGTGCCCATGGACTTGATTTTTGTTTTAACATCATAGCTATTCGCTTTTTAAGTGAACTGTGATTAAAGCTGTTGGCCATAGAAGTGAAGCGCTGTGCACCAACAGCTTTTTTGATTAATAATAATTGATATCTTTTTGCGTCGACGCCTTGATTTAATACGCTCTCGTCGGCCTCGTATTCATGGATATTTTGTAATTCCTGCCTCAACAACCAGACAGATGGGTTGAACCAATGGAACAGGATACAAATCTCGGAGATCAGCAGATCAATGGAATGACGGGCTTTTATATGCGCCATCTCATGCGTCATGATCTCTATCCCACTTTCCTCAAAATCCTTCCGGCTTATTACGATCGTTCGCATCCAACTGAACGGGACGACTGGTTGGTCCGTAAGAATCAGATGGATTCCGTCCACCAGCTTCGGTGTACCTTGTCTCATCAACCGAAACAAGGCATAAAATGAATATGCGAATTGACAAAGCGTTAATATCCCTCCGATTATATAGGCTATCACCATAACTCGTAACCATACAGGTTGGCTAGCGGATTCTGCCGACGTTCTCATGGAAACCGCCGCTAGCAAATTCTCCAAATCCATGACCGGACGCTGAATGGCCGTCGCTTCCTCCAAAGTAATCTCACAAAATGGGATGATAACCGAAAGCATGATCAAGCTTAATAAAGCGATCCGGTTGAAACGATGGAAGGTATCACGGCTCAACAATAGCTTATAAAACAGATAAAATATCGTCAAGCACACGGATGATTTAAGGATATATACAAAGAAGATTCCCATATTCGTTCTTATTTACGATTCCCTTGTTCTACATCATCTATTAGTTTTCGTAGATCATCCACAGAGATATCCTCTTCCTTGATCAGCGTAGAGACAACCCCCAGATAAGAATTATTGAAATACTTAGCGATCACATTTTTCAACGTACCGTTGCTATACTCCTTTTCTGTTAAGACCGCATAATATTGATAGCTATTCCCGAAATTCTTATGGGCGAGGAAACCTTTCTCCTCCAAGCCTCGGACAATCGTAGAAAGGGTATTGAAATGAGGTTTAGGCTCCTCGTAATATTCAAGTAGCTCCTTCACGAACAATGGGCCTTTCTGCCAGAACCAGCCCATGATTTCTTCTTCTTTCGCCGTAAGTCGTTTCATAACCTTATCTTGTTTGCGACAAAGTAACTAAAACTTTTAGTTACCAAACTAATTCGTATAGTTAATAAACTAAAATAGATAGTTTATTCATTGATCCAATCAAAAAAGCCGCCCCAGGAATGTCCGGGACGGCCTTTATTATATCCAGATGTTTGAATGATTAGGCGACAGGAATCGTTCCGCCAATCAAGATCACAACCAATAAGGCCAAGATAGCGTATAACTCAGGGAATACGGCCATTACCATCGTAGCACCGAATACGTTGTGTCCGGCACCAACACCAGCGATACCATTCGCGCAAACTTGAGCTTGGCGGATTGAAGAGTAAAAACCAGCGAAACCTAACACTAAACCAGCGCCGAAAACAGCCGTAGCGGCCAACATGGAAATATCAGCGACCAAGAACTTCTGCATCATAAAGTAGCCCACGAATCCATACAAACCCTGTGAAGAAGGCAACGCACTTAAAGCGATGTACGTACCCAGAGCATCCGGATTTTTCTTCATCGCACCTACCACCGCATTACCTGCGATCGTAACACCATAACTACTGCCGATAAAAGTTAAACCTGTCATCAACGCAATACCTACATAAGCTAATAAAATTGGTTCCATAATAAAATGTGTTTTTAAATTATTCTTTTATTGTTTTATTTTCTCGTTTAATTGTTATGCTTTTCTGAATGGCTCATAAGCCTTACCTCCACCTTCGAACTCTGCGTTCTTGTAATATTCCACGAAGATCAAACGAAGCGGGTGTACCAAGGAGCTGATCGTACAAAGAGCGATATTGATGGAGTGACCCACTAACAAGATCAACAACATACAGATCGCACGTGCCACGATATTCATACCGTCTGTCATCGTAACCGCCAACGTATTAAATACGCCACCCAAGATGGAACCGGTCAGACCGATAGCGAACAAACGAATGTATGATAACGTATCCCCCAGCAATCCGGAGGCCATATTGTACGTGTTCCAAAGTCCGGTACCAAAGTTCAAGAATACGTTCTTGCCCGGTGTATTGTACAAATAAGCGACAACCAGACCCAAGATGGCGATTCCGTAACATACCATAACGACAGCGTTCGGCAAGTGAACGTTCAACATTGGAAGTCCGAACGCCAATGCCAAGGATATGATCACGAACACCCAAGCGAACGGAGCGATACTGTGTTTCGTTCCTTTCTGTATCTTGATCTTGTAAGCAGCGACACATTTACCGAATATGATCTGTACCAAACCGATGACAATAGAGAATGTCATCAAGTTGTCGCTATTCACAAAGTAGTTCTTGATCTTTGACAAAGCCGGGATATCCGCCAAGGCCACTCCGAAGAAAGATCCCGTACAAGTACCCACCAATAAGGCGGCGAAACCTAAATACTGGAACAAGGTCAAATAAGGCTTGAAGTCCGGGTTCACCTTCTTCTTCAAGATCGTACAAGCGATCATGACCAACAAACCGTATCCGCCATCGCCGAAACAAAGTCCGAAGAACAGCATAAAGAACGGGGCGAACAAAGGGGTCGGATCAAGTTCACCGTAATTAGGCAAGGAGAACATCTTCGTGATAGGCTCGTACAGCTTACTGAATTTATTATTCCGTAACTTGATAGGCACCTTATCCCCATCCTCGATCTCTAATTGCTGGAAGAAATAACCTTGCTTATCCAGCTCGTGCTCCAAGGCCGGAGCGTTTTCCGTCGGCACCCAACCTTCCAACAACATGAGCTTATCACCCGCTTGCCGATCTGTCTGCACTAACGCATTAGAAAGATTAAACTCGTCCTGCAGGTTCTTATCGAATTCCTCCAACGTTTTATAATCCTCCACGGCACGATGTTTCAGCTCATCCTCCACATTCTGGATATCCTTGGTACGTTGATCCAGACGGGCACGCAACTTCGCCAATCCTTGAACCGGCATCTTCGGACGTTCAGCGTCTATATCGATCAAGGTACCTTCCTTGGTAATCGTGATAAAATACGTCACCGATTGGAAGTTATTGATCAGAATGGCGTTATACAGCACACCCCATTCCGGCTCGTACTTAGCGGTAGGACAGGTAAAGAACGTAACATCGTATCCCGCTCTTTTCAGACGGTTGATATTCTGATAACTGAACTCACCCCATATTTCCATATAAGCCAGATCCTTCTCGATCGATTGCTTGGAAGCGATCAATTGCGCTTTCTTATCTTGCAATTCCTCTATCTTACGCACCAACTTCAAGCCTTCCTCTTTCGTCAACTCACGGGCCGGGGCAAACTTAACGTCTTTCTCCGCCGCATGGAGGTTCTTAAAGTAACGCATCAGCGTATTGATCTGTTTACGCTCAGCCAGAAGCTCTTGCAACCTCTCGTTATCCATCACGGAGTTTGTCTCCTTGATATGGACGACACCTAAGTCACGAAGCGTAGAAAGGAACGTATCATACTCCTTATGGTACACCATAAAGGCATATTTACTCATCTTTACTATCATACCTCGGCCTCCTCTTTTTCTTCTTTTGCCTTACGTTTCTCCTGATTGGCTCTCATGATCTTCTGTGAGGACTTAGAAAGACTCTCCTCGTCTTCCATAAACCGTTTCACCTTACGGATCGCATCCTTATAACCCGGAATCTGTACCTTCTCAAACAGGTTCACCTTCTGAGTGGTCTTTTTCCTAGCATGCTCCAACAACTCCAGCTTCATGCCCGAGAACTCCGCCTCGATACCGGTACGAGCCAGCTTTTTCAGCAACTCGATACCATCCGTATACCATGCGGGGGCATTAAAGAGACTATAGTGTCCGATCTCGAACTTGATCTCGTCCAATAACGGGACGATCACGCCGGCGATCTTCTTCGTGGAGAGCGTAACGTCCTTCACGGAGATCAGCTCCGGATTGAACTCGTTCCACAAAGCCACCATATTCTCGTAACTCTGAATCTCTCGTTCTAGCTGAAGTTCCAATTTATTCACTTCGTCCTTGGTCCGCTTCACCTCGATACGCAGGGCGCTCTCCTTGCTCTTGATCGTAGGCAGGGAGCGTTCACGCATCTTCAGTTGCTTTTCCAATTGCTGAAGAGAGGTTTTATTATATTGAAACTTTATTGCCATGTTTATTTAATTTACTTCCAGTACTTATCAACCAATCCTTGTTTGATATTTACCTCCTCCGGGCTGAAATATCTAGCGAACAATCCCCAAGCTACGTCCAGCATCTCCGTCGTATCCAAGTTTACGTCGATAGCCAACAGCTTAGAAGAATAATCCTTGGCGAAAGACAAGGTACGGTTGTCGTAGTCGGTCAAGTCGAAACCATTCTCCAGCTTGGTCTTAGCGTTGGCGGCATCGGCATACAAACGTACGGCGGCGTTCATTACCTGTGGATGATCCTCACGGGTCTTCTTTCCGGTTACCAGCTGTTTCAAACGAGACAAGCTTCGGAACGGATCGACGATGACCTTACCCACATCGCTATCACGACGCAAATACAACTGACCTTCCGTGATATAACCCGTATTATCAGGTACGGCATGCGTGATATCACCACCGGATAAGGTCGTTACGGCGATAATCGTGATGGAACCTCCCGCCGGGAATTGAACGGCTTTCTCGTAAATCTTCGCCAAATCCGAATACAAGGAACCCGGCATAGAGTCCTTAGACGGGATCTGGTCCATACGGTTTGATACGATCGCCAAGGCATCGGCGTAGTTGGTCATATCGGTAAGCAATACCAAGACCTTCTCATTCTTCTCCACGGCGAAATACTCAGCGGCGCTCAACGCCATATCCGGGATCAAGATACGCTCTACGGACGGGTCCTCGGTCGTGTTGATAAAACTAACGATACGGTCTAGGGCACCGGCGTTACTAAATGTATTCTTAAAGAACAGGTAGTCGTCGTTCGTCATACCCATACCTCCCAAGATAATCTTATCGGACTTCGCACGCAAGGCTACCATCGCCATAACTTGGTTGAAAGGCTGGTCGGGGTCGGCGAAGAACGGGATCTTCTGACCGGTTACCAAGGTATTATTCAAGTCGATACCGGCGATACCCGTAGCGATTAATTCAGAGGGTTGTTTACGACGTACCGGGTTCACGGACGGACCACCGATCTCGACCTCACGTCCCTCGGGGATCGGACCGCCATCGATAGGCTCGCCATAAGCGTTGAAGAAACGTCCGGCTAACTGGTCACCTACTTTCAAGGAAGGGGCCTTCCCCATGAATACCACCTCGGCATTCGTACGGATACCTTCCGTTCCGGAGAATACCTGCAACGTCACCTCGTCGCCGATAATCTTTACCACCTGAGCCAGCTTTCCGTCTACAGAGGCCAACTCATCATACCCAACTCCCGTTGCTTTCAGCGAACAGGTAGCTTTTGTGATCTGGGTAATCTTCGTATATATTTTTTGAAATGCTTTTGTTGCCATAACTCTTTTAATTTTCGATTCTCTCCTTCAAAAGTTCATCCAGTTCCGTATTAAACTTCTTGAATTGGTCACTCTCATATTCCGAATAGTTCATCTGCTTAAAGATGTTGATCATCTTCTTAAAGTAGTCCATAACCTCAAGGAAGTTATCAAACTTAAACTCTGAACGGCAAACATTTACGACTCTATCCAGCATGAATTCCTGACGTTGCAACGGAGTAACCGCATCGATGGCATCGAAAGCATCCTGTTGCAAGATCACGAAGTCGATCAACTCGGACTTCCAGAATGTAACGTGATACTCGACAGGCACACCATCATCACCCAAGATATTGATTTGCTCGGAGATCTCCTTACCACGCAACACACGGGTCTTGATCTCGTTTACTTTCTCGATCCATTCCGGGGAGATATGTTTAGCGATGTATTCCTGAAACTCCGGATACTCGATATACTTGGAATAACTCTCGATCGGGTTTACGGCCGGATAACGTTTACGGTCGGCACGCTCCTGCTCCAAGGCATAGAAACAACGGGCCACCTTCTTCGTATTCTCGGTCACCGGCTCCTTCAAGTTACCACCGGCCGGCGATACCGTACCGATGAAAGTGACGGAACCTGTAGCGTTGTTTTTCAAATGGACGAATCCCGCACGAGCGTAGAAGTTCGCCACGATAGCGGACAAGTCCATCGGGAAGGCATCCGGTCCGGGCAACTCCTCCAAACGGTTGGACATCTCACGCAAAGCCTGTGCCCAGCGGGAAGTAGAGTCGGCCATCAACAGAACCTTCAAGCCCATGCTGCGATAATACTCGGCGATGGTCATCGCCGTATATACGGATGCCTCACGAGCGGCTACCGGCATGTTGGATGTATTGGCGATAATGATCGTACGTTCCATCAATTTACGTCCCGTATGCGGGTCTACCAATTCCGGAAACTCCGTAAAGACCTCCACTACTTCATTCGCACGCTCACCGCAGGCGGCGATAATCACGATATCCGCTTCCGCTTGTTTAGAGATAGCGTGCTGAAGCACCGTCTTGCCCGTACCGAACGGACCGGGGATAAATCCGGTACCACCCTCAACGATCGGGTTCACGGTATCGATCGTACGAACGCCCGTCTCCAGCAATTTGAATGGACGGGGCTTTTCCTTATAACAAGTGATGGCTTTCTTTACCGGCCATTTCTGGATCATCGTCACGTTTACGTCCGTGCCATTTTCGTCCGTAAGGACAGCCATCGTATCATTGATGGTATATTGTCCGGCTGGAACCACCGATTTCACAGTATAAGATCCCTCGAACTTAAAGGGGACCATAATCTTATGAGGTTGGAAATTCTCGTCCACCTCTCCCAGCCAATCACCGGCACTCACGGTATCGCCCGCTTTAGCCAGAGGCTTGAAATCCCACTTCTTATCATTGTCCAACGCAAACGTATAATCGCCACGTTTCAAGAATACACCTTCCATCTTGTCCAAGTCGTTCTGCAAACCGTCATAGTTGCGGGACAACATACCCGGACCCAGCGTAACTTCCAACATATGCCCTTGGAATTCAGCCTCGTCGCCGACACGCATACCACGTGTGCTCTCAAATACTTGTACAAAGGCATTCTTACCTATCACCTTGATTACTTCCGACATCAGCTTCACGCCTCCGACAGAAATGTAACAGATCTCATTCTGAGAAACCGGACCATCCACCTCTACGGTTACTAGGTTGGATACGATTCCTTTTACAATTCCTTTCGTAGCCATAATTTATTTTATATTGTTTCTTTTAAATTCTTCCAACGCATTCTCACTACCCATCTTCATGGCGCCTACCAATTCACGGAAAGTCTTCTCGCCTCTCGCCTTATCCAAGGTTACCCAGCGCTCTATCATCTCCAATTTCAATAAATAAGCGAATACACTCTCTATGTCGAACGTCTTGAAGAAGGTATTATCGTCCAGCCATTTCCATTTCAAAAGATCGATTTTCTTCTCACGAACGATCAGATCGGTCTCTTCGGCGATGCGTTGTAACTCGGGCAAATACTCCACGGAATCGCCCAAGCCGAAATCACGGGCGTTCGACGTACGGATATTTTCTGCTATCTCATTATGCCCCACGATATAATTGGCCTTATCAAATCCATATTTACGGCAAGTGATCGCAGTAAGAACATTGTTGATATTCAAGTTAAGCTCGAACCAATCGGCCACGAACTTATTCCCACATTTCATGGCATATTCATAATATAACGCAGCCAAGCGGTCTTCCCATGATATATATTCTTTCTCACTTTTGGTGTCCTTAGCCTCTTCGGCTAGATACAGTTTAAAAAAGTCCACGAAATAAGGCGGGAGATTATCATTTTTGGGAATTTTTTCCTCATCCTTCAACGCTTTATATAAAGTATTGAACTCATCATACGTTATTCTTCCTCTTTGATCCGGATCGGAGTCCGGTCTTTTAGCGTGAGCCAGCAGATTTATATTATCATATTTCAAATAAAATAAATCAATCAGCTTTTTATCCTTAGAAGATAGCATATCCTCTATTTCCGTCCGGAACTCACAGACCGAATAGGCTAGTTTACTATCATCCAACGCTATGTTAGGAAGTCCGGAGATTAAGTAGTAATACTTACTCATATCAGAACAGCATTTCTACTAATTGCGGACGCAAGAACTCTTTAAAGAACTCGATGAACTCGTCTTCGCCAAACGTCACTTTATAAGACCCATCCGCCGGGATAATAGAGAAAGACGCTTTCTTTCCGCTTACCTTCTCGATCTTATACCCTTTCTCTAGCAAGCCTTTGGCATTGGCCTCAAAATACGCCTTCAAGCCATCAGAATCAGAAGCTTGGATAGTTAAGAACTCATTAGCGGGCCAGCTTTTCACAAGCTCAAGGATCACTTTCTGCATATAGGCGGGATCCATCAACGCCGCTTTCACATTCGAACTAGCGATATCACCAGTGATAAGGTTTGTCACCTCGCTCTTTAACGCCTCGACAGACTGGGTGGCGAACAATTTCAATTCGGCTTCCGTATTCTTCTTCAACTCGGCAGCTTGTTTCTCGGCAGCCGCTACGATACGTTTCGCTTCCGCTTCCGCATCTTTAAGAATCGTATCCTTTTGAGCATTGGCCTCGGCGATTATACGCCCCGCTTCTTCGTTCCCCTTCTCTACACCTTCCTTGTAGATCTTGTCTGTTAGTTCCTGAATCTTTGTATCCATTTCCTATTATGTATTTGAATTGTATTTTTCAATAGTAAACGCCCACAAAGTTATTATTTTTCGCGGATTAACATGAAAATAAGTGTGAAATCAAGCTAAAAAATAACACTAGTCAAGTAAAATTCTATTTACATTCGTCTATATTGTATTTTTGTTCGTCTATTTGTATCTTTGTGAGTCAAAATACAAAATTAACATGTTTACGATTAGAAAAGCGACTATTGATGATCGTTCTCTTATTCATGACCTTGCCTCACGCATTTGGGAGAACACGTATGGAAAGATACTTTCTAAAGAGCAATTGGATTATATGTTCGATATGATGTACGCTCCGGATAACATTCTTAAACAAATGGAAGAGTTACATCATCAATATTTTATTATATTGGCGGACGATATGCCGGCAGGCTATTTATCCATAGAGAAAACAGGTGAAAACACGTACAATTTTCAAAAGATCTATTCCCTACCGGAAATGCATGGCACAGGAATCGGGCGTTTTATCATCGAGCAAGGTATTAACTATTTGAAGGAGGTACATACCGGGCCTTTCACTATAGAATTATACGTAAACCGTTACAATCCCGCCATAGGCTTCTACAGACATATGGGATTACGGGAAATAGGCACACGGGACCATCATATAGGAAACGGCTATTTCATGAACGATTATATCATGGGCATGGAAGTGGAGAATAAATAGACAGTCATCCCCTATTCATATATTTATATATAGAATAGGGGATGATGATTGTCAACGGGTCTTCCCTCTTTTCGGATTACGAGGTTTCTCTAGGATTCGTACACTACTAACTTTTACAGAGTAAATAACAGCGATCCTATCATTCTTCGGATTCTCAATCGCAAGTTGAGAGTTCCAGATTTTCTTTTCTTGTTTTTTATCCATAACGC
>OJPB01001047.1_pt1 | contig 12808 bp, 7 predicted proteins | sample 1598391 | NCBI WGS metagenome assembly OJPB01 (sample SAMN03922452, study PRJEB24848) | human gut metagenome | isolation source: stool sample | host: Homo sapiens | place: Germany | collected 2009-11
GCGGAGAGCTGTTTCCAATGGTTCAAAGATACTAAAATGAAAGCAAATCACAACGAAGAACTTGCCACATCCTTAATTCCGGAAGCTGTTTCCAATGGTTCAAAGATACTAAAATGAAAGCAAATCACAACATTCGTCCTCTGTATTAAGAATATTATCAAGCTGTTTCCAATGGTTCAAAGATACTAAAATGAAAGCAAATCACAACGTGTGTGTGCGTGTCTGTGTGTGTATTAGTTTTCCAAAGATAGTGAATCTTAATAAGAATCTCTCTGATTTCCCTACTATTTGGTATCTTTACACGCTTTTCTTTATACATGAGTACTGACTATAAATAAATCATATTGTGGAAATAACCCAACGCATTCGTCTCCTCCTTTCCGAAATGAACCGGGGAGTATACGAAAAAGAAACTGAAATAAACCTCTCCCTGCTGGCAGCTCTGGCAGGCGAGAGCATTCTGCTCCTGGGACCTCCGGGAGTAGCCAAGTCAATGGTAGCCAGGCGGCTAAAGTCGGCTTTTACAGATGCCCGTGCCTTTGAATACCTGATGTCCCGCTTCTCTACGCCCGACGAGATTTTCGGTCCTGTCAGCATTAGCCGACTGAAAGAATCCGACAAGTATGAACGTGCCATCGACGGCTATCTGCCCACAGCCGATGTCGTGTTTCTGGACGAAATATGGAAAGCAGGCCCTGCCATACAGAACACTCTGCTGACCGTCATCAACGAGAAACTTTTCCGCAATGGCGACAAGGAACTGCATCTCCCCCTCAAACTGCTCGTAGCTGCCAGTAACGAACTGCCCGCTCAAGGCGAGGGACTGGAAGCCCTATGGGACCGCTTCCTTATCCGCATTCTCTGCACCTGCGTCAAGCAGGAAGAGTCTTTCTACAAAATGCTGCTGGACGATTCTGCCGACCATCCGGAAACGACTGCCTGCGAATGGCAAATCTCCGACCGCGAGTATGCCGAATGGCAAGCTGAGATACGCCGCGTAACCTTGCCTCTCGATGTTCTTTCCTGCATCACAGCCATTCGCCACGGACTGACAAGCGTAGAGATGCAAGACTCCGACCTGCGCCGCAATGTCTACGTCAGCGACCGCCGCTGGAAGAACATCGTGAAGCTGCTCAAGACCTCCGCCTTCGTCCACGGCCGCACGGAAGTCTCCATGACCGACCTGCTTCCCGTCTACCACTGCCTATGGAGTGAGCCTGATGAGAGCGTTGCCATCCGTGACATTGTTATCCGTGCCTTATTCGTGTCCCACACAAAACAGATTGCCGGTATCGCCTCCTCGCTGAAATCCGATTTGAAAGTCAGCCGTGTGCGCGAAGCCCTCGACAAAGCCCGCCTTGCCGGCGACCGTAGGGACGATGACCTGCTGATAACGGAACATTTCTACTACCAGGTGGAGAAACATGGTACGGGCAACACCTACATCTTTATCGTGGACTACAGAAATCTGAAGGAGTACAGCGCCAAAGATGCCCCCACCTTGGGCGTAATGTATGCCGACCCCATCAATCCCAAGCGTACCATCATCCGCGCCTTTGCCGACACCGGCGCCGTGAAAGAGGAAGGCACCGAACGCGTCACCCTCTACCGCGACGACAAGCATCTCTACATCAACGGTGTGCGCTTCCCCATGCGGCGTCTGCAACGAGGTGAGGAGCAACAACTCTGGCTGGGAAACCTCTCCGTCACCGACCGTGACTACGAGACGGAACTGGACGCCGCCGCCACCAGCATAGACCGCCTGGTAAGAGATTTGTCCGACAACCTTTTCGTCTCCGAAGAAGACAAAAAGAGCGTAGCTCAATACGTCTCCATCGTCCGTAAGGAAATAGCCTGGGCGCGTGTGGACATGCGCAAACTGAGATATGGAGACGAATAATCCTCCAGTAACCAAGAAGAAGATGAACACCACCGTCACCCGATATGACACCGCCTTCTATGTGCAGGCACTGGACCGTTTCGTTGCCACCGGAGAGTGCGCAGAGACGGATACCGAGCCCTTGTATGCCTATCTACTCTCCGTGATGAACGACTCCATGGTCAAGGTGCAGGTGCTGGGCGATGAGGTCTGTGCACGTATCTTTTACGACACCATGATTCAGTTCATCCAATTGAACTTGGAGAAGGAGAGGTACCACCTCCGGAAAAGCCAGTCGGAACGGACCGGGATGAAACTCGTGCTGGAATGGTCCATGGCAAAGCGGAAAGACGGCTGGCAAGCCTTGCTCCAGCAGATTTCCGACAAATACCGGGAGTACGGCTTCGACTCCCGTTTCTACCGCAGCCACTTCGGTACAGAAGGAGGATATGCGGACGATGAAGTCTGGGAGAAAATGGTGGACGACTGGGAAGACGCCTTCCAACTGAAGATGCACGAAGAAAAGGAGAAAGAGATTGCTTTCCGCAAAGATGCCCTCGAGCGCAGGCTCCGTTCCAATCTGAAAGACATCCCCGAGTACATCCGCCAGAACCGGGTGGATAAGGACGAATTCTTCCAGACCTGGGGCATGATGAGCGGCTTGTGGAATACTGTCGACTTTGAGCGTATACGGAAAATCGTGCGCATCCAGCGCTCTTGCCCCGAGATAGTGAAAGTGGCCCGCAAGATGGGGCGTATGGCAGACGACGAAGGACGTGAGCAAATCCGCGTTGCCGAGGGAAACGTCTACAAAATGGAGCACTCCTCCAAATGTGACATCCTGGGCATCAGTACCGGCAACGACCTCAATACCCTGCTTCCCATTGAGCTTGCCCATTCCGCTGACAGTGAACTGGAAGATTTGTTCGTCTACAAATACCTTACTCGCAAGCTCCAGACCTTCCGTTATAAATCGGAAATCATGCAGCCTGCCCGGCGCATCGAAACCAAGCCTGCCCGTCCCAAAGGTCCGATGATTGTCTGTCTAGACACCTCGGGAAGCATGGCTGGCAAGCCGGAGAAGATTGCCCACTCCCTGCTGATAAAGCTCCTGGAGATAGCCGACCGTCAACGGCGGAACTGCTTTCTGATAGCCTTTTCCGTCTCCATTCATCCGATTGACGTAAGGAAAGAGCGGGCAAGGCTGCTCGAATTCTTCTCAAAGACAGCTTGCGGGGATACAGATGCCACCCGTATGCTGGAAGCCACGTTCCGCCTGCTCAAAGAAGGCAAGGAGTATATGAATGCTGATGTGCTTTGGGTCAGCGACTTCAAGATTCCTCACTCTTCACCTGCCTTTATGGAGGAGATTCGTCGCTGTCGGGAAGCCGGTACACACTTCTACGGTCTGCAGATTGGCATCACGGACAATGAGTGGGCACCATTCTTCGACCATATCTATCGAGTAGAATATACTCCTTCGCAACAGTATTAAAAGTTGATATTTACGCCTCCCATCACCGTGGCTTTCGGCATGGGGAAGCCTGCATTGATTTCATAGCGTTGCGCCAGCAGGTTTTCGCCCTTGACAAAGACGTCGGCAAAACTGCACAGACGGTAGTTGGCACGCAGGTTCCAGAGTACGAAGCTTTCCTGCTTCTCCTTGCTCGGGGTGACTGAGGTATGAAGCCCCTTCACGTATTGTATACCGGTAGACAGACTCCAGCGTCCTTGCGTAAAGTCCGCACCGGCATAAAGTTTGTGCTCGGGAGCAGCCAGTACCGGATTCTCCATGTGCAGCCAGCTGTAGTTGGCGTTTATCTGCCAGTGGCGGTTGATGCGGTATCCGAGGTTGGTTTCCACACCCCAGTTCTCTATCTCGTCGGAGTTGACGTTCTTGCGCAGGGCAGGGTCTGTCATGATGATGTTGTCCCCGTTGATGTAGTAGAGGTTCACCCCATAGGACATGGCCCCTCCCAAAAGCTGCCCCGTAAAGGAGAGTTCATAGTTCATTAGGCTCTCCGCTTTCAAATCGGGGTTCTGTGGAGGGAACATGTACATCTCCCGGATGGTGGGGTTACGGAATCCTTTGCTCACCATTGCTTTCAGTTCCGCCTGCCGGGGCAGATGGAAAGCCAGTCCCCCTTGGGGAATCCATTCCGTGCCTACGTGCGAATGGTGGTCTATGCGGACACCGGCGTCCAGTGAAAGCCAGCTGTTGATGTCCTGCTTGAAATCCACATAGCCTGCAAATTCATCCATCTGCTTGTCCACGCCGGGGATGCGGTCACCAATCTGCTGTCCGGGTTTTGCCTCGTCGATGGCGACAACCTTGTTCCAGGACTCTCCGCCGAAGTGCTGGTAATCGAAACCTACGGTCAGGCGGTTGCCGGTGAAGAGCGTGGCACTTTGATACCACGATATGCCCAGCATCCGGTCCTTGGAGTTGAAGTGCGACTTCTGGGGCTCTCCTCCGGGATGGTAGCCGTCATTAATCCTGTGCCGGCCCCAGTTGTAGAAGAAGCTCACGGCGCCGGAAGTGCGGTCGTAACGATTTTCCAGTGCGAAGGAGGTCATGCCGCGTGTGATGCGCGAGTCGTTGTCTATATACGGATTGTCGGCTTCGCCGGGATTGGAGGCGTTGAAGCGGGTGATGTTCACGTCGCCCCACAGCTTCCAGGTGTCGCTGAAGTCGTATCCCAGTTTGGCATAGCCGCCATACTGCTCAAATTCCATGTCGTCACGGTGTCCGTCGGTACGGTTGTACGAGCCGGTCACCACGCTGCTGAAACGCCCTTTCCTCACGCGGTTGGAGACTTCCGTCTGCAGGGTATTGTAGGAACCGTATCCTATCTGCGCATTGGTTTTCACCCCGTCCTCCTGCATCTTGCGGGTGACGATGTTGATAACCCCGCCCATTGCATTGGACCCATAGAGGACGGAGGCGGGACCGCGCAGCACTTCCACCCGTTCGGCCATCATGCTCTGGTAGGCGTCGGCGATGGGATGCCCCATCAGGCCCATGTATTGCGGATGTCCGTCTATCAGCACCAGCAGGCTGGTCGTAGGTCCTCCGGCTGCGTTTACTCCGGCGCCTATACCGCGCAGGCTCATGCCTCCTGCGGCTCCCGTGGATACGCCGTAGCCCATGATGCCGCGGCTTGTGGTGAAAAGTCCGGGCACCTGCTCGGTCAGTGTAGGCAGGATGGAGGGCTGGTAGGTCTGTTCCAGTTGCTGGCGGCCCACTACGGAGATGGTCATTGGCAGGTGGCGGATGTCTGTTTCATTTCTCGTCCCGGTCACTACGACTTCATCAAGCTTGTAGCTTTTCAGCCGGAGGCTGTCGGCAGGTGCGGACAGCATACTACCCGGAAGGGCGATACTTATTAAAATTGCGGTTAAAATCTTTTTATTCATCGTTTATCTATGGTTCTTTTTGCAAAGTTATACAAAAAGAAGAATCTGTATATGATTGGTAATCCTTAAAATGGACAACCGGGGTTGAAGATAAGTCCGTTAAAGGGTTTCCTGCTTCAGCGCTTCCACAAATCGGTCTATCTCCTGCAGTTTCGCCGGGATGTCGATGCCTTGCGGACAGTGCGGGTTGCATTGGCCGCAACCGGTGCAGCGGTTGGCTTGGCGCAGGCGGGGAACACTGCGGTCATAGCCTATCAGGAAGGCGCGGCGTGCCTCGCGGTAATTCTCGTCTTGGCTGTTCTGCGGCACGTTGCCCTCGTTGATGCAGCGGTTGTAGTGCAGCAGGATGGCTGGAATATCCAGTCCATAGGGGCACGGCATACAGTATTTGCAGTCGTTGCACGGCACGGTGGGGTATTGCAGCATTCGCTGGGCGGTATCTTCCAGTAGGGTAAACTCCTCTTCCGTACATGGAACAAGCGGGGAGAAGGTACGCAGGTTGTCTTGCAGATGCTCCATGTACGTCATTCCGCTCAGTACGGTCAGCACATCGGGGAAAGTACCTGCAAATCGGAAGGCCCAGGAAGCCACGCTCTCCTGCGGGCGGCGTTGTTTCAGACGTGCCATCAAGTGGTCGTTCAGGCGGGATAGGCGTCCGCCCAGCAACGGCTCCATGATAACGGCGGGAATGTTGCGCTTCACCAGCTCGGCATATAGGTATTCGGCATCCGTGTTGCGGGTATTCACTTCTTTGGCATGCCGCCAGTCTACGTAGTTCAGTTGGATTTGTACGAAGTCCCATTTCAGTTCGTCGTGGCGGGAGAGCAGGTAGTCAAAGACTTCGATGTCTCCATGATAGGAGAATCCGAGGTTGCGGATGCGTCCGGCTTCGCGCTCTTTCAGCAGGAAGTCCAGCATGCCATTGTCCAGATAGCGGGAGCGGAGGGCTTCCATGCCGCCCATGCCGATGCCGTGCAGCAAGAGGTAGTCGATGTAGTCCACTTGCAGGTCGCGGAAGGAGCGGTGATACATGGCAAGGGACTCTTCGCGGCTGTGCGTGCTGGGACTGAAGTTGGACAGCTTTGTGGCAAGGAAGAATTTCTCCCGTGGGTGGCGTTTCAAGGCAATGCCCGTGGCGCGCTCCGACAGACCTTGCACATAGGCGGGGGAGGTGTCGAAATAGTTCACTCCGTGGGCAATGGCATAGTCTATCAGGTCGTTCACGGCTTCCTGGTCTATTTCGTCTCCATTCCCGTCGGCGCGTTTCCGGGTGGGCCATCGCATGCATCCGTATCCCAGCAGGGAAACCCGGTCGCCCGTGTTGGGATTGGTACGGTAGGTCATCTTGTCGGTTGGTATCTCGCCCAGCGCGGCCGATTCGCTCTCCCCGTTGTTCTTGTTGCCCGAACAGCCGTACAGGGCTGCTGCCGAGGCAAGCGTTCCTGCACCGGCGAGTTTGAAGAAATCGCGGCGGTTTATCTTGTTCTTATTGTCTTCTTTCATTGTGATAGGACTGAAATTATAAATGGATATTTGGGTGATAAAGCTGCTTCAGACAGTTCTGTGCATCACATGGCCTTCCACATAAATGGCACTGAACGGACGCGACGGACAAAGGTTCTCGCATGCTCCGCATCCGATACAGCGTTCGGCGTTGACTACTGGTATCTTGATGGAGGCTTCGTCTTCCGGGTCTGAAGGAACCATCTGTATGGCACCGGCCGGACAATGGCGGGCACAGTTCCCGCATTCCATCTTGTCTGTGATGCAGATGCAATTCTCCTTAATCCATACGGCATGACCGATTTGGACGGCCGATTTCTCGGCGAGGCTTGTCAGATGGATGGCATCGGTAGGACACACCTCCGCACACTTGGCGCATTCGGGGCGGCAGTAACCGCGTTCGTAGGACATTTCCGGCTGCATCAGTTTTGTCAAGTCCGAAGAAGGACGGAGCACTTGGTTGGGGCATACCGATACGCAGAGCTGGCAGGCTGTGCAGTGTTGTGCAAAGTGGCGGGCGCTCAGTGAGCCCGGAGGAGTGATGGGAGTGGCGCGCTCGGGGATTTTTTTGTCCTCGATGATAGCCAGTCCACCGTCCACTTTCTTCTCCTGCGCCTTGAGGGCTGCCGTAGCAGCAAACACGGCAGTTGTAGAGAGAAATGCGCGGCGGGCGTCGTTTACCTGCTCCGGTGCCACGGAGGTTTCCTGGGAGACAGCAGCGGAGGCCGGCTTGCGGCGTGTGTAAGTGATGGCACCTTTCCTGCACTTGTTGATACAGTCCATACATGCCACGCAACGACTGTAATCTATTTCGTGTGCCTTGATGTTGATGCACGATGCCTTGCAGTTGCGGGCACAAAGTCCGCAGTTGTTGCACTTCTTTGTGTCAATCACCGGTTTCAGCAAGGAATACTTCGAGAGGAAACCAAGCACTGTACCTACCGGACAGATGGTGTTGCAATAGGTACGTCCGCCCCGCCATGCCAGCACGATGAGGACCACCAGAGTGACCGTGGCAATCAGCAGGGTAGGGAGACTCTTCATCCATACATCCGTTTCATAGAAGGCATAGCTGTCAGCACGTTCGGCCAGGTAGGCCAGTCCGTTGTTTGCCCACTGGTAGAGTGGGGAGAAAAGGCTGGAAACGATGCGCCCGTATGAGCTGTAAGGGGCCAGCAGCACGACAAAAGAGTTCAGTCCGCCGATAATGGCAAGTACGAATACTCCCAGCACACCGTAGCGTAGCCATTTCAGTGCGGACGAGTAGCGGAAACGGTTTTTCTTCCGTTTGGCGGAGAGCCAGGAAACAATGTCCTGGAATACTCCCAACGGGCAGATGACGGAGCAGTAGATGCGTCCGAATACCAAGGTCAGCACTGCAAGAAACAGTACTACACCGATGTTCAGTGCCAGCACGGCCGGCAGGAATTGTATCTTCGCCATCCATCCGAACCAGGCATGCAGTGTTCCCGTGAAGTCGAGGAACAACAGCGTGATGAGTGCGAAGAAGATGACGGCAAGGGTCAGTCTGATGGTACGTAGCATAAATGTATTGTATAGCGGTTAGTATTCGTTCTTTATACCTTTTTTCCCATCTCGTAGGCTTCGTGCATGGAAGGCTTGTCGTTTATCTCGCCCACCTTCCAGGCACCCACGCCATAAATGGTGCCGCATTCTTTGGGCTCTTCCAGGCAGTCGAGGAAGCCACGGAAACCATCGATGGTACGTTCCATCATGGGGACACTTTCTTCGGCGGCGGCGATGATGAAGTAGAACTCCTTGTTCTTTATTTCAAGGTAGCGTGCACAACAACGGTCAATCAGTGTCTTCATCTGCGCGCTCATGGTGTAGAAGTATACGGGAGTTGCCATGACGATGACGTCGGCGACAATCATCTTTTCCACCACTTCGGCGGCATCGTCCTTTTGTGGGCAGGGTTTGCCGTACATGCTGCATACGCTACATCCCGTGCAGTAGTTGATGTGCTTGTCTTTCAGGAAAATTTTTTCTACTTGATGTCCGGCTTCTGCGGCACCGCGCATGAATTCGTTGCACAAGAGGTCAGAGTTTCCATTCCTGCGGGGACTGGAGGAGAGGATTAATACTTTTTTGCTCATATTCGTTGTTCGTTAATTAGTAAATGATTACGTGCTACAAAAATAGGCCGGTTTTATGAGAACGGCAGTATACAAATTACGGTTGTTGTTACCTAAATTACTGATTCATTCCAAAAGTATCTCCCGTTCGATGCCGGTGTCTTTCAGAAATTCCCGGTCGTGGCTGATGGCAATTACGGTGCCGGCGTAGTCGCGTATCGTTGCCGTTATTATTTCTATGCTCTCGATGTCCAGATTGTTGGTGGGTTCGTCCAAAATGAACATGTCCGGGGTATTGTCGGCAATCATCAGGCAGCAGAAGGAAAGACGCATCTTTTCGCCGCCACTCAGTTTGCTGCACGGCTTGTTCCACACGTCGCGGGGAAAGAGATAGCGGTTGAGGATGGTTTTCACTTCATGTTCCGGCAGGTGGCGGTGGTTGAAAGCTTCTGCTTGTTGGAGTACGCTGCGCTCATTACGGACGAGGGAGTATTCTTGGTCCAGATAGACGGAGGTGAAGCCGGCACGCTCCATCACTCCGTCGGTGGGGTGCAATTCGCCCATGATGAGTTTCAGCAGGGTTGTTTTTCCACTGCCGTTTTTTCCTTTCAGGCTGAGGCGGTCGCCGCTTCTTAGCTGGAAGGTGAGGGGAGAAGCCCAGAGACTCTTTGCAGCCGTCTCCGTGTGGGGTGTTTCTACGGGGGAGGCTGTATGGTCGGGATAATGGAAGTTGACGTTCCTTGCCGTAATCAGAATCTTGCCCGTATGCAGATGGGAGGTGTTGAAGTCTGTTTTCAGCTTGTCCGTCTGCGACAGTAAACTTTTGATGCCTGCCATTTCCGTCTGCAGCTTTTCCGCTTTCTCCGCATGTATGCTGCTGAGTCTGCTACTGCTGTTTTCCGCATTGTTTTTCAGTGCTCCCATCATGATGCGGGGAATCCCCTTTTTAATGGAGTTTTTTTCTCCCCGCACATTCTGTTTGGCCTTCCGTTCTTCTACTTCGCGTGCCACTTTGCGTACAAGGCGCAGGGCTTTCTGCTTCTCTTCTAGTTGTTGGGTGAGGGCGTTTTGTTGCAGGGTCTTCTGTTTTTTGTAGAAGTCGTAGTTTCCGCTGTAATACGTCAATCCCTGGGAGGAGAGTTCGCAGATGGCAGGCAACTGATTCAGTAGTGTGCGGTCGTGACTGATGACGAGCACGGTAGCCGATGTCCGTCGTATCAAGTGGAAAGTGATAGGCTGTGCAAGGAAAAGCGAACAGGTAAAGATAAAACGTAAACCGTTTGAAATGAGCATTGTTTCAGTGTTCTGCCAAGTTGGAAAAATGCAAATGACAACGAAATATTGAGGTTGTTCAGTTACCAAACCGTTAGCTGGGCAGTTACCGAAACAGGAATAGGTAACGGCAGGCAATGAAAAGAAATCCTCACCGTTTTGTTTGCGCTCATACACAATGTTTTGCATATCAAGGAACGCTTATACGGCAAGTAATTTTGCACTAAAAAATATAAGCGTATGAAAGTAGAAAAATTCAAGGTGTTGCTCTACCTCAAAAAGAGCGGACTGGACAAATCGGGAAAGGCTCCCATCATGGGGCGCATCACGGTAAACCGCACAATGGCACAGTTCGGATGCAAGCTGTCCTGCACTCCCGAATTATGGAATCCCCGTGAAAGCCGTCTGAACGGAAAGAGCAAAGAGGCGGTTGAAACCAACGCCAAGATTGAGAAACTGCTGCTTGCCATCAATTCCGCATTTGATTCTCTGTTGGGGCGCAAGCAGGAGTTTGACGCTACGGCAGTCAAGGACATGTTTCAGGGGAGCATGGATAAGCAGATGACCCTGTTGAAACAGTTTGACCGTATCAACGAGGACTTGAAGTCGCGTATAGGCATCGACCGTGCCGAGGGAACATACTCCAAGTATTACTACACACGGCAGATTCTCGCAGGGTTCATCCGTGAGAGATTCAAGACGGAGGATGTCGCCTTCGGGCAACTTTACGAGCGGTTCATCTGGGATTTTCAGGACTATGTGCTCGATGAGAAGAAACAATCCCTGCAATCCGTGCGCCATTACCTTGCCCTTTTGAAGAAGGTATGCCGCATCGCCTACAAGGAGGGACATTCCGAACGCTATTTCTTCTGCAACTTCAAGCTGCCGAAACAGGAAATCAGCGCACCGAAGGCACTCACACGGGAGGAGTTTGTGAAAGTACGTGACGTGGAAATATCCGTGCGCCGCAGGCCCTCGCTTGCCCTCACCCGTGACCTGTTTCTGTTTGCCTGCTACACCGGAACAGCGTATGCCGATACCGTGTCCATCACGCGGGACAATCTCTTTTCCGACGATGACGGGAACCTGTGGCTGAAATACCACCGCAAGAAAAACGAGTACCTCGCACGGGTGAAACTGCTTCCCGAAGCGATTGCCCTATTGGACAAATACAAGGACGAATCACGGGAAACACTTCTGCCTGTTCAGGACTACCGCGTGTTGAGAGCCAACATGAAGAGCCTCCGTGTACTGGCAGGAATCAAAACCGATATCGTCTATCATGTCGGACGCCATAGTTTCGCAAGCCTGATAACGCTTGAAGAGGGTGTACCTATCGAAACCATCAGCCGAATGTTGGGACACACCAATATCCAGACAACGCAAATTTACGCCCGTGTGACCCCGAAGAAACTTTTTGAGGACATGGACACATTTATCGAAGCGACCAAAGACTTGGTGCTTGTTCTCTGATACAACTATTTAATCAAGTTCAATAAGATAATCAGTTATGCGCAGTACATTCAAACAACTCTATTACATTAACCGCAACAAGGTGAAAGCTGATGGTACGACCGCCATTTGGTGCAGAATCTCCATAGATGGCAAACAGGCGGTGCTTTCCACGGGTATTTATTGCAATCCAGATGATTGGAACAGTAAAAAGGGCGAGGTAAAGGACGTTCGCACAAACGGACGGTTAAGCCAATATCGCCAACACATTAAAGATACATACGACACCATACTGAAAGAACAGGGTGTTGTCAGTGCGGAATTGCTGAAAAACACCATAGTGGCGGAAAGCTCCTTGCCCACAACCCTGTTACAAACAGGCAAACAAGAGCTGGAGAGGTTGAAGAAACGCTCTGTCGAGATACAATCACGCTCCACTTACCGACAATCCATTATCTTTCAGGACTGTATCAGGCTGTACATAGAATCGGTGTATGACATGCAGGATATACTGTTGGAGGAAATAACGGAAGGGTTCGGCAACGATTACAAGACATTCCTGTTAAAGGACTTGGGATGCAGCACAGACAAGATGAACAAGTGCCTGTGCTGGCTCAACAGGTTGTTGTATCTTGCAGTGGACAGGGAAATCATACGTGCCAACCCTATCGAGGACGTGGAATATGAAAAGAAGAATCCTCCAAAGCTGAAACATATCAGCCGTAACGAATTGAAACGCCTGATGGCAACTCCGTTTGAGGACAGTAACATGGAATTGGCACGGCGTATGTTTATCTTTTCGAGTTTCTGCGGTCTGGCGTATGTGGATATACACAGGCTCTATCCGCACCATATCGGGGAGGCTGCGGACGGCAGGAAATATATCCGCAAAAAAAGAGGTAAGACCAACGTGGAAGCATTTGTTCCGTTGCATCCCGTGGCAGAGCGTATATTGTCGCTTTACAACACGACCGATGATACCAACCCCGTTTTCCCTTTGCCCATCCGTGATATACTTTGGCATGAGATGCATTCCATCGGTAACGCACTGGAGTTTGAAGAAAATCTCTCCCATCACCAAGCCCGGCACACCTTCGGAACCCTGTTGATTTCCGCTGGCATTTCGATAGAGAGCATCGCCAAGATGCTGTCTCTTATACACATCTCCGAGCCCACGAGACAGGCAGAA
>OJPB01001049.1_pt1 | contig 12792 bp, 10 predicted proteins | sample 1598391 | NCBI WGS metagenome assembly OJPB01 (sample SAMN03922452, study PRJEB24848) | human gut metagenome | isolation source: stool sample | host: Homo sapiens | place: Germany | collected 2009-11
CGGCAGAAGGAAACAATATTCACAATGATGAAAACTGCCATTGCAGCTCCGTTCTGGTTCGCGATCTGGCGCCGGATTTTGTTGTTCCGGCGGTAATGCCCGACAACACGATTGTCAATGAGTTTGACATCGACAGCTATCTCGACGGCTCCTACGGACTGCTCCTGTTTTATCCTGCCGATTTCACTTTTGTCTGCCCTTCCGAACTGATTGCCTTTAACCGCCGCCTGAACGAATTTGAAAAACGCGGCGTCAAATTGCTGGGTATCAGTGTCGATTCGCCCCATGCGCACCTCGCCTGGAAAAAAATGGCGCCGCAGGACGGAGGCGTCGGCCCGCTGGATTATCCGCTGGTCTCCGACCTCAATAAAGACATCTCGTTTACATACGGCGTACTGAGCGAAGACGGCGTCGCGCTCCGCGCTTCTTTCCTGATTGACCGGCAAGGCATCGTCCGCCACCAGATTGTCAACGACCTTCCGCTCGGACGCGATGTCGACGAAACGCTGCGCATTATTGATGCTCTTCAGTTCTATGAACAGAACGGAGACGTTTGCCCGGCCAACTGGCATCAGGGAGACGAAGCCATCAGCCCTTCGCCGCAGGGAATTGCCGACTTTCTTAACAAAAATCTCGAAAAACTCTGAAAAATACCGATCGAACAGCGCCGCTCTTTTTCTTTGCAAAAAACAGCTTGTCTCTTGCCAAGCCGGAAGATAAGTCCTATTTTATGTAAAACATAAATAAACAGGAAAGAAAGAAATGGCTGAATACAAAAGTAAAATTCTTATCATCGGTTCCGGCCCGGCCGGTTATACCGCCGGCATTTACGCAGCAAGAGCCGGACTGTCGGCAACCATAGTCTCCGGTCCCCAGCCCGGCGGACAGCTGACAATCACGACCGACGTTGAAAACTTCCCCGGTTTTCCGACCCCGGTTGCCGGAACCCAACTTATGGAAGACATGCGCCAACAGGCTCTCAAACTCGGAGTAGAAATTGTCGAAGACCGGATTACCGAAGTTGATTTCAAGCGCCGTCCCTTCGAATGCAATTCGGAAAATCATAACCTTTTCGTCGGCGACACGGTTATCATCGCTACCGGCGCCTCCGCCCGTTGGCTGGGGCTTCCCTCCGAGGAAAAATTCCGCGGTTTCGGCGTTTCCGGCTGTGCCACCTGTGACGGCTTTTTCTACCGCGGACGTGACGTTGCCGTTGTCGGCGGCGGAAACACGGCCGTTGAAGAGGCTATCTACCTCACCAATTTTGCCAACAGCGTTACCCTCATTCATCGCCGCGACAGTCTCCGCGCCGATAAAATCATGCAGGAACGTCTGATGAACAACCGCAAAATCAACGTTGAATGGGATTCCGTTGTCGAAGAAGTCGTCGGAACCGAAAATCCGCTCGGCGTCACCGGGGTTAAAGTCAAGAATGTTAAAACCGATGCCGTTAAAGAACTCCCCGTCGAAGGCCTGTTCATCGCCATCGGGCACCACCCCAATACCGATATATTCAAAGACCAAATTGACATGGATCCCGAAGGCTACATCATAACCAAACCCGACAGCTGCCAAACCAGCGTTGAAGGCGTTTTCGCCGCCGGAGACGTCCAGTCCGGAAAATTCCGCCAGGCGGTTATTGCCGCCGGAAACGGCTGTCATGCCAGCCTTGAAGCCGAGCGTTACATTGCTGCGCTGAACGATGAAAATGCGGCTTCTGCCGTCTGAACCGTTCCCGACTGACAAACGAAAGGCCGAAGTTCAACTCCGGCCTTTCGTTTTATCTGAGACAGTCTAAAAACTGAATCTGGCGCCTAAAAGAATTTCATGTGCTTCGGATTCGACTTTGAAACGATCTCCGGTGTACATCGTCTTGGTCAAATCACCGTTGTCAACATAACGGTAACCCAAATCGACCGTTATATTGCTGTTGACTTCATAACCGACGCCGGCAGCCAGATTCCAGGCAAAATTATTGCTGGATTCCTTAATTTTTCCGGCTGCGTAATCTGCACCGTCGGTTCCGGCAAATTTACTGCTTGCTTTCAGGTGAGCCAAACCGATACCGCCGCCGACATAAGGCGTAAATTTGGTTCCGGTATTAAAGTCATAATAAGCGTTCAACATCACATTCTGATTGCGGACGCTCATTTTGTTTGAGGCAATGTCGCCCTCGTCAAAATATTTCTTGGTTTTTCCGGCTCCGTCACGATAGCTGTATTCCAATTCCGTCCGGATTGCATCGCCGTTGCACAGCGGAAGTTCAACACCGGCGGCAACCGAAACGCCATAGTTCCAATCTTTGATGTCAAACTTTTCCGTATAAACTTCATCAGTGTCATAGCTTCTGATTTTAACGTCATTTTTCATCCGGGAATAGGCTAACTTACCTGAAACATAAGGGGTATATTCCAAAGCATTGGCCTGAGAATAAGATAAAACACAGGCAACACCTGCAAGCAATAAAAGTTTTTTCATGATAGTCTTCTCTCCATTTAGTTAATACAAACAGCTTTTCTGGCGAGAGTTGAACCAATGCACCTGAATAGGCCCGTAAACACACATCCGTGATACAACAGTGCAGCGTGATTCCGCTCCGGGAGCATCCATCGTCAGTATTTCTGCCTGACGACTGATTAAACGTTATAAGATATTTTTGCAGAAAGCAAGCAAAAAAACATTAAAAATTTAGCACAAGACATCTCTTACAACTTTTAATTAAGAGTCTCATTTTTATTGACAAGCATTCGCCGCCGACACTATATTGTCGTATATAAAGATGAAAAAAGGAGATAAAAATGTCAAAACACGGAACTTGCGGCTGCGGCTGTGAAAATGAAAGCAAACAGTGCCATTGCGACGAAACCTGCACTTGCGGATGTCAGGAAGGCAAGCCCTGCACTTGCGGATATGAATGTGACTGCGGCTGCTGCGGCAACCAGAATAAGGAAATTGCTTTTGAACTCTGCCGCACCCTGATTGAAGGCCGAACCTATACTGCCGAAGGCGTAGCCGAAGCTTTCAGAAAAATCTACGACACCGTCAAAAGCTGCAAATAATTCCACTCTTTCCCAAACGCAGCCTTTCCTTGGCTGCGTTTTTTTCGTTTTCGAATTTTATATATTGATATTATCTTAAAGCTGATATATTATATGTCCAATATCAGTAAACCTATCGGGATGCTGCGGTTATGTCCAGAGCCGAAGCTTAAAGGCCGCAGAGTTATTCCTATAACCGTTCACCTTCCCGATGCTTTATTTTTAAAGGAAATACAATGTATCTGGAACATTACGCCCATGCTTTTAACCCGCCGGTGCCGAGCTCTGCCGAAATACTGAAAAAACACCTCGTCAAAATTCTGACTTTCTGGATTTTTCCGTCCGTTCTCCGTCACCAGACCAAGCGCCGTCTCAGACATCTTCTGGGAATGGGGCCTGCTCCCGAAACACTTTGGGAAAAACACATTTTCGAAAAACGCCGACAACAATTTCTGGCCGCCCAACACGAAAAAAATATTTACGGCTATAAAATCGTTTCCCTCGGCTGCGATTGTTTTTCCCGCACGATTCCAACGCTGTGGGGCATTAAGCCGCGTAAAAAACAAGGTGAAAAAGGGTGCCCTTTCGACCTCAGCGACAATCCCCTGCCCGCTGTTGTCAAATATTTGGAAAACGATTTCAAGGGCTATTTCAACTCTCTGGCTTACAACAAACAGCTTAAAAGCTGGTGGCTTGCAGATGATGAAATCGTTTACTGTCATGAAGACGACTGCACCGAAACATCCCGCAGCATTGTCACCGAACGCTTTGCCGGCCGAATTAACAACCTGCGGCAAATTTTATATCAAGACACCAAACCGGCACTGTTCATCAGCCATTTCAATCCGATGCTGGCTCCCGCAGACATCAACGAAACAGAACAATTGTATAATCGTATGTATAAAACATTGCAAACTGCCCGCGGCAAAAGAGGTTTTCGGCTGATGATCGTTGATACCTCCGGCAAATTATCCGCCGCAACCAATCTTCTCCCGGAAATCAAACTCCTTTCCTGCCCATGGTTGCCGCAGCCCTACGTCTGGCACCAGCCTGAATGCCGCTATAAAAAAACCGGACTGAAATTTGAGCAGCTTTTTATTGGCGAAGTCATCAAAATCCTCGCCGAAATGCAATAAAAAAACAGCGCGGATAACCTTTGGCTATCAGGCGCTGTTTTCTCTTTTAAAGCTTGTCTTTCAATGAAGACTAAAGGAGACGGCTCCTTTAAATAAATTTAACCGGTACAATCCGCACTCATAAATTTAGAGAGCAAAGACCAAAACGCCGTTTACAAAAATTGTCAGCAACATAGTCTTAACAATTTAAAGGGTTAAACAATTCGGTTAATTCACACAATGATTAATTAAATAATCTAAATTTGAAATGTCTATATTCCCCTTCCCCCGATTTGTCAAGAGATGAAATACGCGTCAGTCGTTCGGTTTGTAACATTCGCTTATTTCGCTGTCGCTCAAACGCTCATTAACAAACTCTCACCGCGCCATAAAAAAACTCCCCATCAGGGGAGTGGCGTGCCGCTCGTAACAACCGCTTTGCGGTTTAACTCCGCGTCAGTCGTTCGGTTTGTAACATTCGCTTATTTCGCTGTCGCTCAAACGCTCATTAACAAACTCTCACCGCGCCATAAAAAAACTCCCCATCAGGGGAGTGGCGTGCCGCTCGTAACAACCGCTTTGCGGTTTAACTCCGCGTCAGTCGTTCGGTTTGTAACATTCGCTTATTTCGCTGTCGCTCAAACGCTCATTAACAAACTCTCACCGCGCCATAAAAAAACTCCCCATCAGGGGAGTTTTTTTATGGCGCGCCCTAGACGATTCGAACGTCTGACCCACAGCTTAGAAGGCTGTTGCTCTATCCAGCTGAGCTAAGGGCGCATCTGATTAATCAAAAAGCAGCAAAACCGCCGCTCTGGACGAGAATATAACGATTTATAAACTTTAAGTCAAGTAAAATCTGCAGAAAATAGCGATAAATACCCTCACCTTTCCTCATAAACCATAAAGCGTTTCCGCTCGTTCCGATTACTAAAAAAGCCACCCCTGAAGGCGGCTTTCCTTTACTGGTCGGGACAGGCGGATTGCTTTCAGCGCACAGGCGCAATTTTTGCTTTTATGCAAAACCGGCGATACTCCCGTCTCGCCTATTGCTGGTTGTCAAACCGTCTTCTCGACGGTTCAAATCCTGTGTTCGCCAAAAGCCACAAAAAAACCTACCACAAGGGTAGGTTTTTTCTGTCTGGTCGGGACAGGCGGATTCGAACCGTCGGCATCTTGCTCCCAAAGCAAGCGCTCTACCAGGCTGAGCTATGTCCCGTTAAAAAACTTTACTTTCACAATAATCTCCGACATTTTGCTTTGCTCGCCCCGTTGGTTTGCCAGTCTCGCTTTTTTGCTCCCGCAAAACCGCTCAACAACCGGCCAATCAATGCTCAACGCACAATACCTTATCCAAAATAAATTAAAATGCAAGCTTAATTTTTCAACTCTGCAATCAACCCGCGATCTTTGAAACTGTAATAGCCGTTTTTGCTGACAATCAAGTGATCAAACAGCTTAATTCCCACCGCATGGGACGCAACATTAATTTTATTGGTAATATCCAAATCGGCATGCGACGGCGTCACATCACCCGACGGATGATTATGAACCAGAATAATGGCTCTGGCTCCGCGAAACATTGCCGCTTTAATAACTTCGCGCGGATGAATCGAAACCTGATTAATCGTTCCCCGCTGCTGAACTTCTTCCCCGATAACCTGCAGCTTGGTATCAAGAAAAATAATCCGAAACTCCTCCACATCCCGATGGCCGATTGCCGTCCGGCAATAATCAATCATCGCATCCCAGTTGCTGATAACCGGAGCCGCCTTATCCTGCAGACTGCTCCAGCTTGAGCGGATAGCGGCTTCTCTGACGATACTGAAAACGACATAACTGTTTTCCTTAACGTACGGAACTTCATATAATGCAGCCGCCGGCGCATTAATAACACCGGCAAAACTGCCGAACTTCGCAAGCAGCTGCTTGGCAATCTGTTTCACGTCACGCCGAGGAATAGACAGCGTCAGCAAAAGCTCCAGCATCTCATAGTCGGGAAAATCTCTGCCGCCGCCAAGCATAAAACGCTTTTTCAGCCGTTCTCTGTGTCCGGAATTGTCCGGCTTGACGTCAGCACCGGTATTTTCTTTCGTTTTGTTCATAAATCTAGTCAATCTTATAAGGGGGCTTATCCATTCCCTTCGGCGAATAGGTAAAGACTTCATAACCGTCTTTGGTAACCGCCAGAGAATGCTCGAACTGAGCCGAAAGGGATTTGTCGCGGGTCACCGCCGTCCAGCCGTTTTGCAGAATAATTCCGTCCGGACGTCCGATATTAATCATCGGCTCAATGGTAAAAATCATTCCCTCTTCCATAATCGGTCCCGTGCCTTTATTGGCAATATGCATCACATTCGGCGCATCATGAAAAACTTTTCCCACGCCGTGACCGCAAAACATGTCAACCACCGAATAACCGTATTTGTGAGCATATTCGGCAATCACATAACCGATATCGCCGAAATGGGCTCCCGGTTTAACCACATCAATGCCCCGCATCATGCATTCATAAGTCACGTCGCACAAACGGGTTGCCTTCAGCTTGGGCTTTCCGGCATAATACATCCGGCTGGTGTCGCCGTACCAGCCGTCAACAATCGCCGTCACATCAATATTCAGAATATCGCCGTCGGCCAGCTTACGATCCGGCCCCGGAATACCGTGACAAATGACATGGTTTATCGAAATGCAGGTTGACTTCGGATAGCCGTGATACCCCAAACAGGCAGGAACGGCGCCTTTGTTAATCATAAATTCCCGGCACAAATCGTCAAGCTCTCCGGTTGTCACCCCGACCTGAACATAAGGAGTGATATAGTCGAGACATTCGGCCGCCACTTTGCCTGCCTTGCGCATTCCCTCATAATCGGCAGCATCATAAATCATAATTCCGTCTCTTCTTTTAACAGCCAACGTTTTTCTCCTAATATAAAATTTTCATCTTTCGAGTTATCTTTATACTCTTATCGCTGATTGTGCAAGCATATCCGCAAAATTTCAACCCGTTTTTTGCCTCGTCAAAAATCTTGGCCGCCGCCATCGGCGCAATATTCCACACAAATTTGATATCGGCACAGTCTTCCCGCGGCACAATCAGCACCACCCGGGTTTCGTGTCCCATTTCCCGCAGCTTGGCAAACTCGCTGAACATTTCCATTTCAAAAAAATTAATAAAAGAAGGAAACACGACGCAAGCCCCCTGCTTATTGTAAATGCTCACCGCATAAACATAGCACTTTTCTTCCCTCTCGTTGGAAAATTCCAGCTGCGCATAGCTGACATCGTCGCTCTCATCAACCCGGCGCAGGCGGTTATAAGCGGAAAAATCCGTCAGCAACCCGGCAGAAAAAGCTTCTTCCAGCAAAACTTCCGCATAAGTCGGATTAATCATAATCAAACTGCCGTCCCGGTTAATCATCTGCGTTTCATACTTCAGCCGCCGCCGCGGATTGCCGGTCGGCAAAAGCCAGACTTCCGCCCCCGGAACATAAATTTTCTGCCGGGCATCAAGCTCCGGACAAAAAACCGGCACCACCTCGTCTCCGATTTGCACGTCCAAAATCAGATTTTTATAACACTTGACAATTTCACCCCTGACCAGTTCTGCCGGAAATTCCATTTTCACCTCTTTAAAACAAATAAAGCATACCCGCGGCATGCTTTATTTTCAACCATATTTTCCGCCCTAGCGCAATTTTTCTTTCCTTGCCCGCAGAATTTGAATATTGTTCTGTTTGTCGGCTTGCAGACTCCGCTGATAGGCGGCAATTGCCTCCAGAGCTTTTTTCTTTTTATATTCCTTTTTGCTCAGCCGTCCCGTTCCCGCCTGCTCGGCTGCGGCTTTCTTCCATTTTTTCTTGCCGCCGAACTTGGCTTCTTTCGGCGACAGACGCATCGGCTCGTCATCCAAAATAACATCTTCCGCCGTATCGTCCAAAACGTTCTGACTTGAAGAAACCGTCCGCAGGGCATCGGGCTCTTGGTAATCGGCTGATTGACAACTTCGCAGATTTTTTCAATCGGCATATAAAAATCATCGATTCGCCAAAATTCGGTCAGGCCTTCGGCCGGAATATTGGGATTAGGTTTAATCGGGTTCTGAAAAATATTCTTAACCGCAATCCAGGTAACCGGACGATACGGCTGCGCTTCATTCACCGCCAGCTTCCGCCCGACTTTCATAACTTCCAGATTTTCGGCCAGCGAAACTTTGCCGCCGTGCTGCTCAATAATCTGCTTGGTGTGTCCGCATTGCTGCGGATTGCCGTGAATCGGCGTAAATATCGCCTCCGGCGCATGCTGCCGGATAACATCGACCAGATTTCCCAGCGCACGGGCATTGATATGTCCGGAATCCTGCATTCTGACCTGTTCAAAATCGCCGATTTGACGGCCGCATGGCGTAATAACCACTTTTGCTCCCTGCGCAGCCATCATCTGCAGCATCTGCGGACCGGTTTTACCGTTAATCTCGTCAATAATCCGCTGCCGAGCCAAAACCAGAACATTGCGCCCCAAACGAATATCCTGATGCAGTCCCAAAGCCATCCGGGTCGCCGAAGCCATCGGAATATTAGACAAGTCGCTGCGATTGTGATTATATTCTTCCAGCCCCTGCGCAAAAGCTCCGGTGCAGACAACATATTTTCTTTTAACGCCTTTGTCTGCCAAATATTGGTCAAGCGCACCCCGGTAAACCACATCGTCAAAATCCAGATGTCCGCTGTCCGTCATTGCCTGTTTAACCAACTGCAGCCATTTGCCTTCCAAATAAACTTTCGTGCCCAGTTTTCGGGCTGCGGCTATATCTATGGCAATATTCTCGACACTGCGGGAAATAACCGGAGAAACAATCAGACTGCGATCCGAATTCGCCTCAATCACCTGCAGGGTATTCTGCACCGCCTGTTCAAAACCGATGCGTTCCGAACCGTTCGGCACCGTAGATGTTGAATCTATCTGAACATTGGTGGTCAGCTTTCGCTTCAGCAAATCGGTATAGGTTTCAAAATTAAAGCTCTGTCCCACCGGCATATTCTCTTCAACCAGAAAATCGCCGTTATTGATAATGCCGGCATAAGGCTTGCCGTCAACTTTGGTCAAGGTATGGAAACCCATTGCGTCAACCACACTGTGACTGACCATAAACGGTTCGATCTCCATATCCGTCCCGATCATAATCCGGTCGCCCGGATTGATTTTTTCAATAAACGGCGGCTGCATGCCCATCTGCGCAAAAGCTTTGCGAATCAAACTGCGGGTAAAGCCGCTCGCTTTAATCGGAGGCAGTTCGTACCCCATGCGGATATAGTTCATCAGCGCGCCGATATGGTCTTCATGGGCATGGGTCAAACACAGAACCGCCGTCGGTTTAATCGCCTTGGTCACCTGGCCGCTGTCGGGATCGGTGCGGTCAAAATAGTCGCTCACATCGGGATAAGCCGCCGTAAAGCCGGATTCATAAGGAGTAAACAAACTGCCCAAATCAAACATTGCCCGTACGGTCTCGCCTTTTTCATTAGTATGCCCAATGACCATGCAGTTGCCGCCGATACGGTCCCGGTTCACTCCGCCGACAAATTCAACCTTTGTTCCCGCTTCGTTGACGGCAACCGCCGCCCGGTTCCACTTAGTCATGTTTTTCTTATCATTTTTGGACATAATGCCCTCCCCAATGTGTGAAATTGCCTTATATAAAGCATATTTTTGACAAAAAATCAAGAAATTTTTACTATTTTCGTCATTATTTTTAATATTGAAAAAGACCGAAAAAGAATTATTTCCGAGTTGTTAAACCAACAAGGAGAAAAAACATGGCCAAACTCGCCAAATTTCTGTACAGCACTGCTCTGGTCGTCATAACTGCATGGCTCTGCAGCTATTTTACCCGTTACGGCATTGCCAACTGGTATGAATCCTTTGAAAAACCGGCCGTAACGCCGCCCAATGAAATTTTTGCACCGGTGTGGGCTTTGATCTATGGTTTGATGATTGTCTCTTTCTACCAAATTTTAACCGCCGCGTCATCTCTGCGGCAAACCGCAGGACAATTGTTTGTCGCCCAGCTTCTGCTGCAGATTATCTGGACGTTTCTCTTTTTCTACGAAGGCATGCTCGGCGCGGCTTTCGGCGTTATCGTTTTCCTGGCGGTGGTTGTCTGGCAGATGATTAAGGTTTTCAAACAGATACGCCCGCTTGCCGCTTATCTGAACTACCCTTATCTCCTTTGGCTCTGCTATGCCGGATTTCTGAATTTCGTTTTTCTCTACGCTCAGGGCGCCGTCGTTGAATTTTAATCAAAAATTTGCTGGACTCTTATCCCAAAATAATCTAAAAAATATCAGATTTAAATCAAACTGCATTTGGGAAATAAAGTTACTATGACTGCAACATTGAAAGACATTCGAAGCACTTTTCTGAATTACTTCGCAAAACACGACCATAAAATTATCCCTTCCTCATCTCTGGTTCCGGATAATGACCCGACCCTGATGTTTACCAACTCCGGCATGGTGCAATTCAAACATATCTTTACCGGCAATGAAAAACGCGACTATACCCGCGCAACCACATCGCAGAAATCCGTCCGCGCCGGCGGCAAACACAACGATCTTGACAACGTCGGCTACACCGTCCGCCACCACACGTTTTTTGAAATGCTTGGCAACTTCTCTTTCGGCGACTATTTCAAAGACGATGCCATTGCCTGGGCCTGGGAACTGGTCACCAAAGAATTCGGCCTGCCCAAAGACCGCCTGGCCGTAACCGTCTTTCATAACGACGATGAAGCCTATAATATATGGAAAAAGGTTGCCGGCCTGCCCGACGACCGTATTATCCGCATTGCCACCAAAGACAATTTCTGGCAAATGGGCGACACCGGTCCATGCGGCCCCTGCTCTGAAATTTTTTACGATCACGGCCCCGAAGTTTGGGGCGGCCTGCCCGGCACGCCGGAAGAAGACGGCGACCGCTGGATTGAAATTTGGAACCTCGTTTTCGACCAGTTTGAAGACCTGCCCGACGGCTCCCGCATTCCGTTGAAACAGAAATGTATCGATACCGGTATGGGACTGGAACGTATTTCCGCCATTTTGCAGGGCGTCCATTCCAACTACGACATTGACCTCTTCCGCAATCTGATCGCCGACATCGCCAATCTGGCCAACTCAGACCCGAACGGCCCGTTAAAGGCGTCTCACAACGTTATTGCCGACCACCTGCGCTCAACCGCATTTCTTATTGCCGACGGTGTTTTGCCTTCCAACGAAGGACGCGGCTATGTTCTGCGCCGGATTATGCGCCGCGCTATGCGTCACATTCAGCTGCTCGGCGTCCGCGACCCCATGCTCTACAAACTGCTGCCCTCTCTGCAACGCGAAATGGGCGAAGCTTATCCCGAACTATACCGGGCCGAAGCTTTGATTACCGAAACCATTAAAGCCGAAGAAACCCGCTTTATCCGCACCCTCGACAAAGGCCTGAAAATTCTTGACGATGAAACGGCAAATCTTAAAGCAGGAGATGAACTCAGCGGTGCTACTGCCTTCAAATTATACGATACTTACGGCTTCCCGCTTGACCTGACACAAGATGCGCTGCGGAGCAAAAACATCAAAGTCGATACCAAAGGCTTTGACGAGGCCATGGCCAAACAAAAAGCCGAAGCCCGCAAAAACTGGGCCGGTTCCGGCGATGCCGGCACCGAAAAAGTCTGGTTTGACTTGCAGGAAAAACTCGGTGCAACCGAATTTCTGGGCTATACCACACTGCACGCCGACGGACAAGTAACCGCACTGGTAGTCAATAACGAAGCCATTAACGCCGTCAGCAGCGGCGAGTTCTGGCTGGTTGCCAATCAAACCCCGTTTTATGCCGAAATGGGCGGACAAGTCGGCGATACCGGCGTCATCTGCGGTGACGGCGTCACAATTCAGGTAACCGACGTTAAAAAGAAACTGGACGGCATTTCCGCTCACCTTTGTAAATTGATCAAAGGAACCGTTAAAGTCGGCGACAACCTCTCCTTTATCGTTAACGAGCAGAACCGCAAAGACATCTGCGCCAACCACTCGGTTACTCACTTGCTGCACCGGGCTTTGCGCGATGTTCTCGGCGAGCATGTCACCCAAAAAGGCTCGGCAGTCGGCCCTGACCGTATGCGCTTTGACATTTCCCACCCCAAACAGGTAACCGCCGAGGAAATCCGCCAGGTGGAAAATATCGTCAATAACGCCATTCGCCATAACTATAAAGTCACCACCACCATGATGTCGCAGGAAGATGCCATCAAATCCGGCGCCATGGCTTTGTTTGGCGAAAAATACGGCGATGAAGTCCGCGTTGTGTCAATGGGCGACGATAAAGAACTCTTCTCCCGCGAACTCTGCGGCGGAACCCACGTCAAAGAAACCGGCGATATCGGTTATTTCAACATTGTATCCGAAAGCGCTGTTGCCGCCGGCATCCGCCGTCTGGAATGCCTGACCGGCCGCGGAGCAGAAAAATTCGTTCAGGATATCGAAGACAAGCTCCACGCAGCCAGCAACATTCTGAAAACCAACCCGAACGATTTGGAAAACCGGATTAAACAGCTCCTTGACTGTCTCTTATACACATCTGACGCTGCCGACGAA
>OJPB01001070.1_pt1 | contig 12591 bp, 12 predicted proteins | sample 1598391 | NCBI WGS metagenome assembly OJPB01 (sample SAMN03922452, study PRJEB24848) | human gut metagenome | isolation source: stool sample | host: Homo sapiens | place: Germany | collected 2009-11
ATATGAGTTTTACAATCTGGGAATCGGCGATCCTGTTCCTGTTTCTGCGGCATCCCGTCTGGGGATCGGTGATCTGTTGGATGAGGTGGTAAAACATTTTGACGGAACTGCCTCAGAGGAAGAGGAGGATGACCGTCCGAGAATTGCGGTGGTCGGAAAGCCCAATGTGGGAAAATCTTCCATTATCAATAAGCTTTTAGGAGAAAACAGGGTCATTGTATCTGATATTGCCGGAACTACCAGAGATGCAGTGGATACAGAGATTGTCCACAACGGTACGCCCTATGTATTTATCGACACAGCGGGACTCCGCCGCAAAAATAAAATCAAAGAAGAACTGGAGCGCTACAGTATTATCCGTACGGTAACCGCAGTGGAGCGGGCGGACATTGTGGTTGTGGTCATTGATGCCAAGGAAGGCGTTACGGAGCAGGATGCAAAGATCGCCGGAATTGCACATGACAGAGGCAAGGGAATTATTGTGGCTGTAAATAAATGGGATGCCATTGAGAAGAATGACAAGACCATTTACCAGTATACAAATAAAATCCGGGAAACTCTGGCATTCATGCCCTATGCGGAATTTATCTTTATCTCGGCTGCCACCGGACAGCGTCTTCCAAAGCTGTTTGACATGATCGATATGGTGCGCCAGAACCAGAATCTCCGTGTAGCGACCGGTGTTCTTAATGAGATCATGACAGAGGCAGTAGCCATGCAGCAGCCGCCTTCCGATAAGGGCAAGCGCTTAAAGATTTACTACATGACCCAGGTATCTGTAAAGCCGCCGACCTTTGTGGTGTTTGTAAACGATAAGGAACTGATGCATTTCTCCTATACGAGATATCTGGAGAATCAGATCCGAAACGCTTTTGGATTTAAGGGTACCTCCTTAAAATTCATCATCCGGGAACGGAAGGAAAAAGATCAGTAATACAAGGGGATATGAGAAATGGAACGCATCATTTGTCTGGCCGCCGGTTATCTGTGCGGCCTCTTTCAGACCGGATATATTTATGGAAAACTTCACGGCATTGATATACGCAGTTACGGAAGCGGCAACTCCGGCAGTACCAATGCCCTGCGTGTAATGGGAAAAAAAGCAGGTCTTACGGTTTTTGTGGGAGATTTCTTAAAAACCGTGATCCCCTGCTTTATCACGCGGCTGCTGTTTAAGGATCAGCCGGAGCTTATGTATGTGTATATGCTCTATACGGGCCTTGGAGTGATCCTGGGACATAATTTCCCTTTTTATCTGGGATTTAAGGGAGGAAAGGGAATTGCAGCCACAGCGGGAATTATTTTCTCCATTGACTGGAGACTGACTGTGATCTGCCTATCCTGCTTTATTCTGCTTGTGGCAGTGACACGCTATGTATCGTTAGGTTCTTTAGTGGTATCTGTGATCCTTCTTGTCTGGGACGCAGTACAGAATCTCCGCGGAGCCTATGGCCTGATACCGGGAAGACTGGAGTTTACAGCTGTGACAGCCGTGATCACGGTCATGGCCTTCTGGCGCCACCGGGCGAATATCGGCCGTCTTTTAAAGGGCACGGAAAATAAAGTGGGAGCCAAAAAGTAGTAAATACATAAATACAGTGACAGGAGGGGTACGATATGTCTAAGATTGGTGTGATCGGTTCAGGAACCTGGGGAACTGCTTTAGCGGTTCTCCTTACGGGAAACGGCCATGAGGTGGAGCTGTGGTCTGCGGTTCCTGCGGAGGTAGAAGCGCTTACAGCCACAAGACGCCATCCCAATCTGGGGGATACGCCGATCCCGGAGAAGATCCGTGTGACAGGAGATCTTGAGCAGGCTATGAAGGATAAGGAGCTTCTGGTTCTTTCGGTTCCATCGGTTTATGTGAGGGAAACGGCGCACAGGATGGCTCCCTTTTTAAAGGAAGGGCAGGTCATTACCAATGTAGCCAAGGGGATTGAGGATACGACTCTTAAAAATCTGTCTGAGATCATTGAGGAAGAGCTTCCGGCTGCCAGGGTTACGGTTCTTTCCGGGCCCAGCCATGCAGAGGAGGTAAGCAGGGGACTCCCTACAACCTGCGTGGCAGGAGCGCACAGAAGACAGGATGCGGAGCTGGTGCAGAACCTGTTTATGAGCCCTGTATTCCGGGTGTATACCAGTCCGGATATGCTGGGAATTGAGCTGGGAGGCGCGCTTAAAAATGTAATCGCCCTTGCTGCGGGGATTGCGGACGGCTTAGGCTGCGGTGATAACACAAAGGCTGCATTGATCACCAGAGGCATTGCCGAGATCACCAGGCTTGGTACTACCATGGGAGGAAGCCCGGAGACCTTTTCCGGCCTGACTGGAATCGGAGATCTGATTGTTACCTGCGCCAGTATGCACAGCCGAAACCGCAGAGCAGGTATCCTGATCGGTAAGGGATATACGATGGATGAAGCCATGAAAGAAGTAAAAATGGTAGTAGAGGGTGTATACTCTGCCAGAGCGGCCAGGGCTCTTTCTAAGAAATATCAGGTGTCCATGCCGATCGTGGAGCAGGTAAATGAGGTTCTTTTTGACGGAAAGCCTGCAAAGGATGCGCTGTATGATCTGATGCTCAGGGACCGGCGGGCAGAAAATGCTCTGCTGGAATGGAAGGAATAACTTTTCGTTATAGCAGGAATCAGGGAAAACGGTTGACAATGCAGAGGGAAATTCTTATAATCTTAAGAAAGCTTTAATACAGCAGAGCATTATAATATGCAGTGAGCAGTGTTCCGGCTTTAAAGAGGGCAGGGACAGTGTCTGGCACTGCAGGAGGAGGATATTATGAAAAAAAGACTTTTATGCGCAGGACTTGCGGCAGCAATGGCAGTTTCATTAACCGCCTGCGGAGGTTCGGCAGCCGGGACAAAAGCTGAGGGAAGTTCCGCTTCAGCAGAAGCAAACTCTGAGGGCGGAAGTGAAGCGGCGAAGGTATTTAAGATCGGCGGGATCGGCCCTGTTACAGGCGGCGCGGCTGTATATGGAATGGCTGTACAGCACGGTACAGAGCTGGCTGTAAATGAGATCAATGCAGCAGGCGGTATCAATGGCTATCAGATTGAGTTCCAGTTCCAGGATGATGAACATGACGCGGAAAAAAGTGTAAATGCGTATAATACCTTAAAGGACTGGGGAATGCAGGTACTGGTAGGAACCACCACATCAGCCCCATGTCTTGCAGTAGCGGATAAAACAGCGGCTGATAATATGTTCCAGATCACGCCATCCGGTTCCGTTGTTGAATGTGCAGCGAATCCGAACGTATTCCGTATCTGCTACTCTGACCCGGATCAGGGTGCGGCTTCTGCTACTTATATTGGAGAGCATAAGCTTGCATCTAAGATTGCGGTAATCTATGACAGCTCGGACGTATATTCCAGCGGGGTATATGAGAAGTTTGCTCAGGAAGCTCCGGCCCAGGGGATTGAGATCGTAGCAGCAGAGGCATTCACAGCCGACAGCAACAAGGATTTCTCCACGCAGCTTCAGAAGGCAAAGGATGCCGGCGCTGAGATGGTATTCCTTCCGATCTATTACACAGAGGCTTCTCTGATCCTTCAGCAGGCCAATACCATGGGCTTTGCGCCCCAGTTCTTTGGGGTAGACGGTATGGACGGTATCCTTCAGGTAGAGGGCTTTGATACCAGTCTGGCAGAAGGGCTGATGCTCTTAACTCCATTTGCAGCTGATGCAAAGGATGACCTCACAGTAAAGTTTGTAAAGGCATATGAAGATGCTTACAAAGAGACGCCGATCCAGTTTGCAGCAGACGCTTACGATGCAGTTTATGCTGTAAAGGCAGCCATTGAGGATGCAAAGGCAACACCGGATATGTCTGTCAGCGATCTGTGCGAGGCGATGAAGGCATCCATGCTGAATATCAAGCTGGATGGTCTTACCGGCACCGGAATGACCTGGACAGAGGACGGCGAGCCGCACAAGGCACCTAAGGCTGTGAAGATCGTAGACGGCGCATATGCGGCCATGGAATAAATTTTCATAACGAAAGACCCGAAAGAGGGGTGTCGTAAGACAGCCCTCTTATCTGTAGTAAACCATAGAAGAGGTGTTATAGAATGAGCTTTGTTAACTATTTGATCAACGGCGTCAGCCTGGGCAGCGTATACGCAATCATAGCCCTTGGATATACCATGGTATATGGAATCGCCAAGATGCTGAATTTTGCTCACGGCGATGTTATAATGATCGGAAGCTATGTGGTATTCGTGGCAACCGGTTCCATGGGGCTTCCTCCCTTGGCAGGTGTGCTTTTAGCAGTAGTGGTGTGCACGGTTCTGGGCGTTGTGATCGAGAGAGTGGCATATAAGCCTCTTCGTGCAGCTTCCCCGCTGGCAGTACTGATCACAGCCATCGGCGTCAGCTATCTGCTTCAGAACCTGGCTCTTTTGATCTTTGGAGCCGATACCAAATCCTTTCAGTCTGTTGTAACTCTTCCGGCTCTGCGTCTGGCAGACGGACAGCTGACGGTTACAGGAGAAACAATTGTTACGATTATAACGTGTATTATTATCATGGCGGGGCTTGTGATATTTATAAACCGCTCCAAGGCAGGACAGGCTATGCTGGCTGTATCAGAGGATAAGGGTGCTGCTACCCTTATGGGTATCAATGTAAACGGTACCATTGCCCTTACCTTTGCCATTGGTTCTGCTCTTGCAGCCATCGCAGGTGTGCTTTTGTGCTCTGCTTATCCGTCTTTAACGCCATACACCGGTTCTATGCCAGGCATCAAAGCTTTCGTGGCTGCCGTATTTGGAGGGATTGGCTCCATACCGGGAGCATTTATCGGAGGAATCCTTCTGGGAGTGATCGAAATTTTGTCAAAGGCATATATTTCTTCCCAGTTATCAGATGCCATTGTGTTCTCTGTTCTGATCGTTGTACTGCTTGTGAAGCCCACAGGTATTCTTGGAAAACAGATCAGAGAGAAAGTGTAGGTGTACCGGTATGAAAAGCACAGCAAAGAAAAAAATATTTATCAATAACATGATCACCTACTGTATGGTGATCGCTGCCTGGCTGATCATGCAGTTTATGATAAGCGGAGGGCATATTTCCAGCCTCGTCAAGGGACTTTTGGTGCCTTTCTGCATTTATGTCATTATGGCTGTGTCCCTGAATCTGACCGTAGGCATTTTAGGAGAGCTGAGCCTTGGCCATGCAGGCTTTATGTGTGTGGGCGCTTTTGCGGGTGCTCTTTTTTCCAAGTGCATGAAGGGCTCCATTGATCCCACACTTTCCCTGGTGATCGCAATTTTCATAGGAGCAGCGGCGGCGGCAGTTTTCGGGATCCTTATCGGTATTCCGGTACTGCGTTTAAAGGGTGATTATCTGGCGATTGTAACGCTTGCCTTTGGAGAGATCATTAAAAACCTTGTAAATGCCATTTATCTCGGCAGGGACAGCGCCGGTTTCCATTTTTCTTTAAAGGACTCTCTTTCTCTGGGGCTGGCACCGGACGGAGAGGTGCTGATCAAGGGCGCTCAGGGGATCACAGGCACTCCCCAGGCAGCCACCTTTACCATTGGCGTGATCCTGGTGCTGATTACGCTGTTTATTGTTTTGAATATCATCAATTCCCGGACTGGACGGGCGATCATGGCGATCCGTGACAACCGGATTGCGGCTGAGTCTGTAGGAATCAATATTACAAAGTATAAGCTGCTGGCATTTTCTGTATCAGCGGCTCTGGCAGGCGTAGCAGGCGTTCTCTATGCCCATAACCTGACTACCTTAACGGCTCTGCCGAAGAACTTTGGTTATAATATGTCCATCATGATCCTTGTATATGTGGTTTTGGGCGGGATCGGAAATATCCGCGGTTCTGTCATCGCCGCCGTTGTTCTGTATATGCTTCCGGAGCTTCTGAGAGGACTGAGCAATTATCGTATGCTGATCTATGCAGTTGTTTTGATCCTTGCCATGCTCTTTAACTCTGCACCCCAGTTTGTAGTGCTCAGAGAGCGGATTGCTCAGAATTTCAGAAAGAAAGAGAAGGAGGCGGCATAATGGCACTGCTGGAAGTAAAAAATTTAAGCATTTCCTTTGGCGGTCTTAAGGCCGTTGACGGGTTCCATATCGATATCGAAAAAGGGCAGCTTTACGGTCTGATCGGACCGAACGGAGCGGGAAAGACTACCGTGTTTAACCTTCTTACAGGCGTTTATAAGCCAAATGCGGGAAGTATTGTGCTGGACGGCAAAAATATCACAGGAAAAAGCACCATCCAGATCAATCAGGAGGGTATTGCAAGAACATTCCAGAACATCCGCTTATTTGCGGATATGTCTGTGCTTGACAATGTAAAGACGGGTCTTCACAATCATCACAGGTATTCTACACTAGAGGGGATTTTCCGGCTTCCAAGATACCATAAGACAGAAAAGGAAATGGATGAAAAAGCCATGAGCCTATTAGAAGTATTCGGGCTGGCAGGAGAGTGTGATTTTAAGGCCTCCAATCTTCCCTATGGAAAGCAGCGAAAGCTGGAAATTGCCAGAGCTTTGGCTACAGATCCCAAGCTGCTCCTTTTAGACGAGCCTGCGGCAGGCATGAATCCCAACGAGACGGCAGAGCTTATGGATACCATCCGTTTTGTCAGAGACAATTTTGATATGACGATTCTGCTCATTGAGCACGATATGAAGCTGGTAAGCGGTATCTGCGAGAAGCTTACTGTCTTAAACTTCGGACAGGTATTAAGAGAAGGCTCCACCAGCCAGGTGCTCCATGATCCGGAAGTTGTAAAAGCATATCTTGGTGAATAGGAGGAGAGGATATTATGGCTATGCTTGAAGTCAGAGACCTGGAGGTGTATTACGGTGTGATCCAGGCGTTAAAGGGAATCTCCTTTGATGTAGACCAGGGAGAGATCGTGGCTTTGATCGGCGCAAATGGTGCGGGAAAGACCACAACACTGCACACCGTTACAGGCCTTTTAAGCGCCAAGGCAGGAAAGATCGTCTATGAAGGAACGGATATTACCCGTGTACCCGGTTATAAGCTGGTAAGCATGGGAATCGCCCATGTGCCTGAGGGACGGCGCGTATTTGCTACCCTGACAGTGCTTCAGAATCTGAAAATGGGCGCTTACACCCGCAAGGATAAAAATGAGATGGAAGAAACGCTAAAGATGATCTATAAGCGCTTTCCACGTCTGGAGGAGCGGAAAAACCAGCTGGCAGGCACTCTTTCCGGCGGCGAGCAGCAGATGCTTGCCATGGGACGCGCTCTTATGAGCCACCCCAGGCTGATCGTTTTGGACGAGCCGTCTATGGGACTTTCTCCAATTTATGTAAATGAGATTTTTGATATCATCCAGAAGATCAATGAGGATGGAACGACCGTTCTCCTGGTAGAGCAGAATGCAAAAAAGGCCCTTTCCATTGCAGACAAGGCCTATGTTCTGGAAACAGGTACTATTGCTCTTTCCGGAGATGCAAAGGAACTGATGAACAACGATCAGGTAAAGAAGGCATATTTAAGCGAGTAATACAAGTGAACCCCCTGTGCATATATTATAAAAACATGCAAGGGGGTATTTTTATGGACAATTTTAATGTATACAGAGATATTGAAGCCAGAACCGGGGGAGAAATCTATATTGGAGTGGTGGGGCCGGTGCGGACGGGGAAATCCACCTTTATCAAACGCTTCATGGAGCTTCTGGTTCTTCCGGCCATGGAGGACGAACATCTGCGCGCCATCAGCCGGGATGAACTGCCCCAGAGCGCTGCGGGAAAAACCATTATGACAACGGAACCCAAATTTATCCCAAAGGAGGCGGCAAAAATTTCCCTGGACGACGGGATTGAAGCCAGAGTGCGCCTGATTGACTGTGTGGGCTTTATGGTAGAGGGGGCCGCGGGTCATGTGGAGAATGAGGAGGAGCGGCTGGTAAAGACGCCCTGGTTTGACCACGAGATCCCCTTCACCCAGGCTGCAGAGCTTGGAACCAGGAAGGTGATCGGAGATCATTCTACCATCGGCATTGTGGTGACGACAGACGGCACTATAGGGGATCTGAAACGTCCGGGATACATAGCGGCAGAGCGCCAGACCGTAGAGGAGCTTAAAAAACTGGGAAAGCCGTTTGTCATTCTTTTAAATTCCGTAAAGCCCTATTCGGAAGAAACTGCCCGGCTGGCAAAGGAACTGGAGGAGACGTATGGGGTGTCTGTGCTTCCGGTCAACTGTGAGCAGCTGAAAAAAGAGGACATTTTTTCATATTTTAGAGTGCGTTTTAAAGGAATTTCCGGTTACGGAGATGGATTTTCACATTCCAAAATGGCTGGAGATCCTTCCTGCATCCCACTGGCTGAAGGCTCGGGTGATCCAGACGGCAAAAGAGATCTTACAGAAGGTGGAGCACATGAAGGATGTGGCTTTAAGAATACGGGAGATGAAGGATGAATCGGGAGCCATTAAGTCTCTTTCCGTGCGGAAAATGGAAATGGCAGACGGAAGCGTGGATCTTGCAGTGGAAATGGACGACAGCTATTACTATCAGATCTTAAGCGATTATGTGGGTCTTCCTATTGGGGGAGAATATGAACTGATGCAGACCTTAAGCGGTCTGGCCCGGATGCAGAAGGAGTATGAAAAGGTCAAAAATGCGCTGGCTCAGGCACGGATCAAGGGGTATGGCGTCATGATGCCAGAGCGGGAGGAAATCCTCTTAGACGAACCACAGGTGATCCGCCACGGAAACAAATACGGGGTAAAAATGAAGGCGCAGGCTCCGTCCATTAACCTGATCAAGGCTCATATTGAGACGGAAATTGCCCCAATCGTGGGAAGTGAACAGCAGGCCAGAGACCTCATCGCCTATATTAAATCCAATGCGGGAGAAAGCGAGGAGGGCGTATGGGATGCCAATATTTTCGGGAAGTCCATTGAACAGATCGTAGAGGATGGAATCCAGGCCAAGATCTCCCAGATGACAGAGGACTGCCAGATGAAGCTTCAGGATACGCTGCAGAAGATCATCAATGATAGTAATGGGGGTATGATTTGTATTATTATATAAAATTTTTATAAATATTGCAAATCATACTGTGAATATGGTATAATACCTACAAGTTGACAGACTATTATACTTTTTATTCAACCACCTTCAGAGAGGAGAATGCATATGAAACTAACCTTTATCGGAGCAGATCATGAAGTAACGGGAAGCTGTCATTTTCTTGAGGCAGGAGGCAGTAAGGTGCTGATCGACTGCGGCATGGAGCAGGGGAATAATCCATACGTCAATGCAGAGCTGCCTGTAAGCTACAGTGAGATTGATTACGTTTTTCTCACACACGCCCATATTGACCACGCAGGCCTGCTGCCGTGGATTTATGCCAGAGGCTTTAAGGGCCGGGTCATTACCACCTATGCCACGATGGATTTATGCCAGATCATGCTTCGCGACAGTGCCCACATCCAGGAGATGGAGGCAGAATGGAAAAACAGGAAGGCTAAAAGAGCCGGACGCGGCGAGGTAGAGGCTCTTTATACGGTAGAGGATGCCGAGGGCGTACTGAGCCATTTTGAGGGCGTAGCATATGGTCAGGTGTTTAAGCTGAATGACAATCTGACCCTCCGGTTTACCGATGTGGGCCATCTGCTTGGCTCTGCTTCCATTGAAATCTGGGCCAAAGAGGGGGATGAGGAGCGAAAGATCGTATTTTCCGGCGATATCGGAAATAAAAGCAAACCGCTGATCCGTGACCCTCAGTATATTTCAGAGGCAGATTATGTGGTGATGGAATCCACCTATGGAAACAGATACCACAAAAAGACCACTACCTATGTAGAGAGCCTGACAAGGATCATCCAGGAAACGCTGGACCGTTCAGGGAATGTGGTGATTCCCGCCTTTGCCGTAGGCCGTACCCAGGAGCTTCTTTATATGATCCGCCATATCAAGGAACATAATCTGGTTCACGGCCACGATGGATTTCTGGTGTATGTGGACAGTCCCCTGGCTGTGGAGGCAACACAGGTATTTACGGAAAACCTTCTGGACTGCTATGATGATGAGACAAAGGCACTGGTAGAGCGGGGGATCAACCCCATTGATTTTAAAGGGCTGAAGCTTTCAGTTACCAGTGATGAATCCAAAAACATCAATTTTGACATGACGCCCAAGGTTATTATTTCCGCAGCCGGTATGTGCGATGCAGGCCGTATCCGCCATCATTTAAAGCATAACCTGTGGCGCCCGGAGTGTTCGATCGTATTTGCCGGCTATCAGGCCGAGGGGACCTTAGGAAGGGTTCTTCAGGATGGCGCGCCGGCGGTAAAGATTTTCGGAGAGGAAATTGACGTGCGGGCTCACATTGAAACCATAGACGGCATCAGCGGCCATGCAGACAGAGACGGTCTCCTTGCCTGGATCTCAGCCTTTGAAAAACAGCCCTCCCATGTATTTGTAGTACATGGAAATGAGGAATCCTGCACCGCCTTTACAGAGGCTCTTCAAAACCAGCTCAGGCTGACGGCGGATGCCCCGTACTCCGGTTCCCAGTTTGACCTTATAAAGAACTGCTGGATCTGCCAGACAGAGCCGGTTCTTGTTGAGAAGGAGACAGAGGCCAGACGCAAGGCCACAGGAGTTTATACCAGACTGGTAGACGCAGGCAGCCGGCTTTTGGCTGTGATCAGCCATAACCAGGGCGGTGCCAACTGGGATCTGGCCCGGTTTACAGAGCAGATTCTGGCTCTGTGCGAGAAGTGGGACCGGTAAAGTGCCGCTTCCTATCAATGAACAACAGGAGAGACAAAAAACAATGACAGAAGTACAGATCTATACAGACGGTTCCGCCCGGGGAAACCCGGACGGTCCCGGCGGCTACGGCGTAGTAATGCACTATACAGACCGGACCGGAAAGCGCTACGAAAAAACCATGTCCGGCGGCTATGTCCGCACCACCAATAACCGCATGGAGCTTATGGCGGCGATTGCAGGCCTGGAAGCCCTGAACCGTCCCTGCGCGGTTTCCCTTTATTCCGATTCCAAATATCTGACAGACGCCTTTAACAAACACTGGATCGAAGGCTGGGTGGCAAAAAACTGGGATCGGGGAAAGAGCGGGCCGGTAAAAAATATTGACCTGTGGAAGCGCCTTTTAAAAGCAAAGGAGCCTCATCAGGTCACCTTTATATGGGTAAAGGGCCATGCGGGCCATCCGGAAAATGAACGCTGCGACCAGCTGGCTACGACGGCTGCCGACGGAACTGATCTGATGATCGATGAAGGACTCCAATAGGAGTCCTTTTTAGATATTACAGATATCTTACAATGTATTACTCCTTTGAAAATCGTATTCACAATTATCCGTTTTTGTGATAATGTATCACTGGAAAGTGAAATTGAGTCAGACAGGGATGATGGAATATGAAAGATAAAAGGATATGGCTGGTGATTTTGGGGATTCTGGTAATCGGCATTCTGGTGACCGGTTATACCAGGTCTGTAGTAAAAAAACAGGCAGACAGTGCCGCCTTTGAGGGAGAAATATCCACAGAGGCTTCTTTGGGGCCGTTTAAGGAACAGACAGAGGAAGAGGCTCAGAAGGAGGAGAGCGGCGATGTGCAGGAACAGGCTCAGGCAGATACGGCAGTCCCGGAAACGGAACAAAAGGAAGAAGAGGCGGGAGAACCCGCTGCAATCTCTGAGCCTGTCCCTGCAATGGCCCGGTCAGCAGTCCCGGAAAGTGGGAGAGCGGCCACAGATTCACAGGCAGACAGTCCGTGTGAAGGCGGACTTTATAGACAGCGTCTGAATGATCTGGACGCACAGATCCAGAAAATGCAGGAGCAGGAAAGGGATCCGAACGTATACTCCATTAAAACATCTGCGGAGACCGAAGTCAAAATGTGGGACAGGGAGCTGAATGCAGTGTACAATGCCCTTTTGGGAATCCTCCCTCAGGAGGAGGCGGAGGAACTTGCAAAGGAGCAGAAGGAGTGGCTCATAAATCGTGAAACGGCTGCCGGACAGTCTGGAAAGGCGGAAGGGGTAGGAAGCATCAGTTATGCAGCCAGCCTGGTGGATTTAACCAGAAATCGCGCCTATGAACTGGCAGACCGATACGAGAAAGAGGCCTGCGGGCCGCAGGATGCTGAAAACGAAAGCGATACGGCTGTTTTGCCATAAGCAGTGAGATATATTCTTATAAGGGCGTCTGAGAAATCAGACGTCTTTTTGCATTTTACAACTTTATAAAAAATAGTTGGAAAAAACCAAAAAACTGTTATAATGAAATCAAAATACCCATATGGAGGAGAGAAATGAATAAAGCAGAGGAACGATATCAGGAAATCATAGAAATATTAAAGGAAAATCCCATTGTTACGGTGGCGGATTTTGCAGAGCGTCTTTCCGTTTCTATGGAAACCATCAGAAAGGACTTAAATATCCTGTCGGAACAGGGCAAGATCGTCCGTGTCCATGGCGGGGCCGCCCTTGCAGGGAATACGGAAACGGCTTCCCCCTTTCAGTTCAGAGAAGGCGTGCGCCGCAGGGAAAAGCAGAAGCTGGGGAAAGAGGCGGTAAAGCTGATACATAAG
>OJPB01001080.1_pt1 | contig 12459 bp, 10 predicted proteins | sample 1598391 | NCBI WGS metagenome assembly OJPB01 (sample SAMN03922452, study PRJEB24848) | human gut metagenome | isolation source: stool sample | host: Homo sapiens | place: Germany | collected 2009-11
CGAATGTTCTGAAACAATATTCATCTGAAAAAATAAAAAAATTGGCAAAATCTGTAGGGATTGACATTTCTGTTGAAAATCAAAAAATTGTCATTCCTAATGACAAAGAACAAATAAAAATAATCCTTGGATTTTTAGATGAAGAGGCTTATAAAGGTCCGTTTTCGCATAGCACGTATCTTGCTAATTCTAAAAGACAAATAAAGAAAAACGCGAAGTAATTAAGAAAAAAGATTTAGTGGTTGTACCCAACCGCTACCAAATAATTCTCACTCCACATCTCCTCCAAAATCTCATCAACATCGCTTGTTATAAAAGAATAAACAAGATAATACAAGATAAAATTCTAAAACCTTCTTCTTCTCCTACTAACGTACTTTTTCGTTTGGTAAAGTTTTTAAAACAAATCATAGCAATGCTAACGTAATGCGTATACTATGCTACTGTTAACGTACGTAAGCAGTAGCATGTCTGCGGCTCTATTTTAAAATCTGAGACCTTCAAAACCTGGCGTCACAAAAATTTTATATTTGCAAATGTAACAAATTTGCCGTCTCGCTGCCCTATATATAATACAGGGTTAAAAAGATATTTTAAACTGACCTGCAAAATTATGGGGCAGTTTTCTTTTTTTGATAAGCTGCTAATAAAAATCGGGAGGCTAACTATGGAAAATTTATTCAGCGAAGGTTTTATTCAGTTTGGACGCAAATTGTTTAAGGAGCATTACTGAGAAGAAGTGACATCGGAGCAGAAGTTTATTTTGCTAACCATTAATAAGATTGCCAGCACTCTGTCAGGATAAAGAAAAAACTCACTGCTTATGCAGTGAGTTTGCTGATTTTGATATGGTCAGTGGTGTTTGCCGCAGCCGTGTTCGCCGCAGGTGTGGCCTGCACCGCCGTGTTCCTGTTCGTGGTGGTCGCATTTTACTGCCGTGTCATAGTTCAGTTTATTATTGAGCAAAGCATTTACTGCATCATCGGCCTTGCCGGTAACGCCGCCATAAAGCTTGATACCTGCTTGTGACAATGCCCTTTGGGCGCCGCCGCCGATACCGCCGCAGATCAGAGTATCGACGCTGTGTTCGTGCAGAAATTGTACCAGCGCGCCATGGCCGCTGCCGTTGGTGCTGACGATTTCTGTTTTGACGATTTCAGTGTTTTCGATGTCGTAAATTTTAAAGAATTCGGTGTGTCCGAAGTGTTGAAAGATGTCGCCGTCCTGATAAGTAACTGCGATTTTCATTGTTATACCGCTCCCTTACTTGTGATTGTTATGAGTTTGCGACATATGCCGTAAACATTTTTAGCATAGCACTGTTCGCAGCCTGTGTCAATAAAGTCGGGGATGACATAGTACCTGTTAAAATAAAAAGGCTCGCCGCCGTTGCAGACGCGAGCAGAAGAAGCTTGACTGTGAGAGATATTTTGATCTGTTTGTGCTTAGGTCGCCGGCCATTAATATGTCAGTGCAGTGGCTAGCGTTTACGCTGGCGACGCGTAAAATATTTTGCCAGTCGATAGGAGACGGTACGGTATTGTGTGGTCAGATAGACGCCGCCGAGGATAAGTGCGCCGCCAATAGCCTGGGAGATGAGCAGTTGTTCGTCAAGAAACAGCACCCCGCAGATGATGCCGACCAGCGGCATGATATTCATAAATACGGCTGCCTGACTGGGACCGACGATGCCGGTACCTTTGTTCCAGAAGATCATGGCAATCAGCCCGCCGGCAAAAATGACGAACAGATATGAACCAAGAGCCAGCGGTGAAAGTAGTGAGGGAAGTTCGAAATGACCAAAATAAGCAGCGCCGGCTGACGTGGTAAGCGAACCTAACAGACCCGACCAGGCGACGATGGCAAAGGGGGAAACATCGTCGATGATGCGCACGACGATGATAGAATACAGTGCCCAGGCGACCTGACTGGTAAAAAAGAGTACGTCGCCGATATTAAAGCTCAGCGTCAATATGGCTGCAAGCGAACCGTTGCTGAGCAGGTACAGCGCGCCGCACAGGCTGCTGCAGATGCCGAGCCATTGCAGGCGGTGCAGACGTTCATGGATCAGCACAAAGCTGAGCAGAGCCGTCACGATGGGCGTGAGTGTGGCGATAATGGTAAAGTTGGTGACTGTCGAATATTGCAGCCCGGTAAATTGGGTAACGTTATTGATGCAGACGCCGAGGATGCCCATGGTAAATAAGGCCGGCCAGGTCCTGCGTGGCGGCAGCAGCTTTTCGCCGCGCCAGGCAAGCATAGCAAACAGCGTCAGGGCTACAATAGTGTAGCGAATGCTGACCATAGGTATGGGCGACATTTCCCTGACGACGAATTTGGCGAACATCGGTTGAATGCCCCAGATGACACAAGTACAAATCAAAAGTGCCGAGGCGGTAAGCTTGTTCGTTTGCATTGCAGTGCTGACAGACCTTTCGATGATGATTTATAAAGTGCCGGGCATCTGCCCGTACCTTAAAAGCTTAACAGTCGTTCAATGATTTCTGCCGCCGGCGTTTGACCAGATATCTGGCCAGTTTATAGGCCAGCAGGCGGTACTGCGTAGTCAGATACACACCGGCGATGATAAGAGCGCCGCCAACTGCTTCGGAAGTATAGAAGCTTTCGTCGAGAAAGGCGATGCCGCAGATGATGCCTACTAACGGCATCAGATTCATAAACACGGCGGCCTGACTGGGGCCGATAACGCGGATGCCTTTGTTCCAGAACAGCATACCGACCAGGCTGCCGATAAAAATAACGTAAAAATAGGAACCCCAAGCCAAAGCGGAAAGGTCATAAGGCAGTACAAACTGTCCTGTCAGGATACTGTAAGCAGCCGTAGTCAGAGAGCCAAGCAGCCCGGCCCAGGCTACAGCGCTGTAGGCAGATACATATTTACTGACCTGCGCGACAAGAATGGTATAAAAAGCCCAGGCAACCATACTGACGCAGAACAGGATATCACCGAAATTAAAGTTCAGGTTGATAATCGTTGAAAGCGAACCTTTGCTGATCAGGTAAACGGCGCCGATGATACTGGCGGCGATACCTAGCCATTGCAGCTTGTGCAGCCGTTCATGCAGCAGCACCAGACTTAAGAGTGCGGTCACGGCAGGCGTCAGCGAGGCAATAATAGTAAGGTTGGCTACGGTCGAGTATTGCAGGCCTGTAAATTGCGCAACATTGTTGCCGCCAACGCTGAGGACGCCCATCAAAAACAGCGGCAGCCAGGCCTTGCGTGGTGGCAGCAGTTTTTCGCCGCTGTAAGCCAGCGCTGCCAGCAGCACTACGCCTACTGTAAAATAACGGATACTGACCAGAGGGATCGGGTCGAACTCGCGGACGACAAAAGTGACGAACATCGGCTGTGCGCCCCAAATGATGCAGGCGGATAAAACCATCAGTGTTGCTGCGGAAATATTTTTGGGCATAGGAACGCCTTCTTCGCTGTTTATTTTACCAGCTGCGGTATAAAACCCTGCGTGTCACAGCTGACAAGCTTATAGGTGATGCCGTTGCGGATACCTTCAAAAACCATGCTTGCATCGCTGCCGTGAATATGGCCGAAAACGCAGTGCCTGACGCCGTAACGCTCCAGCAGTTCGGCAAAAACAGATTCATTTGCAGCGTCATAAAGAGGCGGATAATGCAGTGCGGCTATGATATCGCTGTAGCCGGCTTGTCTGGCAGCTTCCAGTGAAGCCTCCAGGCGCAGTCCTTCACGGCGGTAGATAGCGGCATCGTCCGCGTTAAAATTGTCAGATGAAGGCAGGAGCCAGCCACGACTGCCGCATATGGCAGTCGTGCCGCAGGTAAAAAAGTTGTTTTGCAGAAAGCTGAAATTATTTTCTGTCGCAGTCTGCATCTTTTTTAAAGATGACCACCAGTAGTCATGGTTGCCGCGCAGAATGATTTTGCGCCCGGGCAGGGCGGCGATCCAGTTCAGGTCGGTCAGCGCGTCTTGCAGGTCCATGGCCCAGGAGGTGTCGCCGCAGATGATGACGATATCGTCGCTGCGGATAAGTTGATGCCAGTTGGCTGCAACCTTGGCGGCGTGGTCTGCCCAGTGTTTCCCGAAGATTTCCATAGGCTTGGACGGAGGCTTTCCGGAAAGGTGCAGGTCGCCGATAGCGTAAATTTTCATGAATTATGCTCCATTTTTGCTGCTTAATGTTAACTTTATGTTAGCTTATTTTAAGAAGGAATGCAAGGAATTGCTGACAGGTTTGACCTCAGCGCGAAAATAAATGCCTGTGTCTACTGCCAAAGTCTGATTAATCCGTTTAATATAGATATAAAGTCTGAATTAGGATGCGAGAATCTTTTTCCTTTCTATCCCTGGTTGCTGTTGCCGCTTTCAGCATTTTTATACAATGAAAGTATCAAAACGCAGGGGAGGGGCAACTATGACAAAGCAGCAGGATTTCAGTATGTGGTCAGTGAATTTTATTTTGTTTTGCCTGGCTAATTTTTTGTATTACGGAGCTTTTTATTTGTATATTCCGGTATTGCCGCAGTATGTGGAGATGTTGGGCGGTACACCTGCCGATATCGGGCTGGTTGGTGGCGCTTTCGGCCTGTCGTCCTTTATTATACGGCCGTATTTGGGTAAACTGGCCAACGAATGGGGTCGTAAGCGTATGATGCTTCTGGGTACGATTTCTTTTGCACTGTTGTTTCTGCTGTTCGGCAGAGTTACCGGCGTGGTGCCGCTGGTCGTACTCAGGCTTGCGCATGGTGTTTGTCTGGCGATGTATCTGGCGGCATCGGCTGCCTATATAGCCGATTATGCGCCGGTAGACAGGCGTGGCGAGGTGCTGGGGATTTATCAGACCTGCAGTGTGGTTTCTATGGCTGTTTTTCCAGCAGCAGGCATTTGGATCCTTCAGCATACACAAAGTTATCCTTTTTTGTTCAACGTGACTTTTGTTACGGCATTAGTATGCTTTTTCGTGTTACTGCCGCTCAAGGAAACGAATCCTGTTTATGACCAGGAACAAAAACTGGATCTGCTGCCGATTTTCAGGAGGCGGGTAATTTTTATGTCTTCGCTGTGCCTTTTGGGTGCATCACTGGTCTATGGCGCGATTCTTACTTTTTTACCGATTTATGCGCAGCAGCGGCATATAAGTGATTATGGTATTTTTTTCGTAGTCTATGCTTTGGCGACGATGGGCAGCAGGGTCTTTGCCGGTAAGCTGTCCGATCATGTCGACAGGCGTCTGGTGATTTTGCCGTTTTCACTTTTGGTTGCACTGGCGGCTATGTGTTTCTTTATTATGGATAACGTTTGGACGCTTGGGCTTATCGCAATATTATTCGGACTGGGATATGGAGCTTTAGTGCCGGCGCTTACTGCACTGGTCGTTGATGTTACCCGGCCGGAAGAACGTGGACCGGCACTGGGTTTTTTTACTGCTTTTATTGAAGTCGGCATCGTCGTCGGCGCTATGGGTCTGGGGTTTATTACCGAGATATTGGGCTATGCCAATATGTTTGCATTGTCAGGTATCATCGTACTGGTGATCACACTGGCATTTTGGCTGTTGGTGCAGCAGCGTCATACTATTAAGCTGGAGGGAGAGTAAGCAGGCTCCAGATGAGCGCAGAGCATTAAAAGCCGCCTGCAGTGCGTACTAGGCAGATGGGGAAGAAAAGACTTGAAACTCCGCGGATTTGTGATATAATGGTTAAAGTATTTGCAGAATGAACAAATTCGGTGAAGCGGAGTAGTAACCACAATCCCTGTTACAGAAAGTTGACGGCAGCTGCGAGTCAATACGGGAGCAAGGTGAACTCGCCGCGGAGGAGCCGCGTCAAAAGCGCGGACGCATAACTGGCGTTACAGTTTCGAGTGGCCGAGATTTTTTTCGGCAATCAGGGTGGTACCGCGAAAGCTATTTCGTCCCTGGCCTAACAGCCGGGGACTTTTTTATTTGCCGCGCTGCGGTGGTAAGCAAATTTTAGGAGGTTATGAGAAGAATGATCGAAGAAAAGTATACTCCCCATGCCATAGAAAGCAAATGGCAGAAATATTGGGAAGATAACAAGGCATTTAAAACTGATATTGATGCAGGCAAACCCAAGTCTTATGTGCTGGAAATGTTCCCGTATCCTTCGGGCAACCTGCATATGGGGCACGTACGCAATTATTCCATCGGCGACGTAGTTGCCCGCTTCCGCAGTATGAACGGTTTTAACGTGCTGCATCCGATGGGCTGGGATTCTTTTGGTATGCCGGCTGAGAATGCCGCGATCAAACATGGTATCCACCCTGCTAAATGGACGATGGAAAATATCGCCAACATGACCCGTCAGCAGAAGGAACTGGGACTGTCCTATGATTGGGACCGCGAAGTTGCCACCTGTAAGGAAGATTATTATAAATGGACCCAGTGGTTCTTTGAGTTGTTTTATAAGCGCGGTTTGGCCGTCAAGAAAAAATCTGCTGTCAACTGGTGTGGAGAATGCAACACTGTTTTGGCTAATGAGCAGGTTATCGACGGACGCTGCTGGCGCTGTGACCATGAGGTCGTCAAAAAAGATCTGGAACAATGGTTCTTCAAAATTACCGATTATGCGGAAGAACTTTTGGATGACCTGAAACTTTTGAACGGCTGGCCGGAACGCGTTAAGACGATGCAGAAAAACTGGATCGGGCGCAGTGAAGGTCTGGAATTCAGCTTTGACGTGCCCTGCATCGATGCTAAGCTGCCTGTTTACACTACCCGTCCGGATACGGCATTTGGCGTTACCTTCGTGGTCCTGGCTGCCGAGCATCCAATGGTAGAGCAGTTGTGCCGGGATAATCCGAAGGCAGACGAGATCAGGGCTTTCTGCGCCCGTGTGCGCAACCAGTCCGATATTGAACGTACTTCCAGCGAGTCGGAAAAAGAAGGTATCTTTACCGGGAAATATGCTGTCAATCCTTTCAATGGCCGCCAGGTAGAGATTTGGGTCACCAACTATGTCCTGTACGATTATGGCACCGGAGCTGTTATGGGTGTACCTACAGGTGATCAGCGCGACTGGATGTTTGCCGATAAATACGGTCTGGATAAGATCGTTGTCGTTACTCCTAAAGACCAGGAATTAAAAGTTGAAGATATGACTGCCGCCTATGAAGAAAAAGAAGGCGTGCTGGTAAATTCCGGTAAGTTCAGCGGCATGGAGATGCATGCTGCAATCAAAGCTATTATGGATTATGCGGAAGAACAAGGCTTTGGTTCCCGTCATGTCAACTACCGTCTGCGCGACTGGCTCATCAGCCGTCAGCGTTATTGGGGGGCTCCGATCCCGATTATTTACTGTCCTGACTGCGGCGAAGTTCTTGTGCCGGAAGCAGAGCTGCCGGTACGTTTACCGGAAGACGTCAAGTTTGATGCGGGCAGCGTTTCACCGCTGGCAACCAGTGAAAGCTTTGTTAACTGTACCTGCCCCAAATGCGGTAAGCCGGCCCGCCGCGAGACCGATACTATGGACACTTTCCTGTGTTCTTCCTGGTATTATCTGCGGTATACCGATCCGAAAAACGATACTGCTCCATTCAGTAAAGAAGCTGTTGATTACTGGGCTCCGGTCGATCAGTACATCGGGGGTATCGAGCATGCGATCCTGCATTTGCTGTATTCACGTTTCTTTATGAAGGTATTGCGTGACGCAGGCCTTGTAAAATACGACGAACCATTTACCAACCTGCTGACTCAGGGCATGGTCATTAAAGACGGTGCGAAAATGAGTAAATCTTTAGGTAATGTCGTTTCTCCGGAAGAGATCATTTCCAAATACGGTGCCGATACTGCTCGTCTGTTTATTATGTTTGCTGCTCCGCCTGAAAGAGAGTTGGAATGGAGCGATCAGGGCGTGGAGGGTTCCTTCCGTTTTATCAACCGTGTCTGGCGTATCGTCAGCCACTTCCAGGGTGAGCTGGCCCAAAAGGTCACCGGCTATGATACTTCAAAACTGGATGAAGCTGATAAAGAGCTGCGCCGCGTGCTGCATAATACGATCAAAAAAGTTACCGACGATATCGAGCAGCGGTTTAATTTCAATACTGCAATCAGTGCGATGATGGAGTTGGTCAATGCTTTATATGTTTATAAGGAAGCTCAGAAAAATTACAATGCCGGTCTGGTTTATGAAACCGTTTCTACTTTGCTGCGGTTGCTTGCTCCTTTCGTACCGCACGTAACCGAAGAATTGTGGCATGGCGTCATCGACGCTGACAGCAGCGTGCATGCACAAAGCTGGCCTAAAGCCGAGGCAGAGGCCATGAAGGTCGATAATGTCGAGATCGTGCTGCAAGTCAACGGTAAGGTCAAAGGCCGTTTGGTTGTACCTGCGGAAGCCGGCAGGGAAGAACTGGAAAAACTGGCTTTGGCGGATGAACATATCGCTGCTATGGTCGATGTCGGCAAGATCGTGAAGATCGTCTGCGTACCCGGACGTTTGGTCAATATTGTTGCCAGACCTTAAATCGCAGAAAAAAATTAAATAGCTGGATCAGTAAGATCAAATCATAAAGACGCTATGGCAGAGTTCCTAAGGTATAACGAATTTATTGTTGACCTCAGGAACTCTGCTTTTTTGCGTTTTAAAGGGGCTGGATAGCGATGATGGAACGAGGGCTGAGAGGAAAAGTAGCAGCTTTGGGGGCTGCCGTAGTTTTATGTGCCGGCGGCAGTCTGCTGGGAAGCAGCCCGCAGGATACTGCTGCTGTTGTGCCTGTACCGGCAGCTGGTATCAGTGCGGTACAGACTCGGGGAGTCAAGGTATATGTAAGCGGTGCGGTAGCAAAGCCGGGTTTATATGAAATCCCCGCAGGGAGCAGAGCTACTGCGGCTATAACCGCTGCCGGAGGAATGACACTGGAAGCTAATCCCGATAAAGTTAATTTGGCAAAGCTGCTGAAAGATGGTATGCAGGTAAATGTGCCGCGGTTAAGTGCCAGGCAATTGCGTGAGCAGACTGCGTCGGTAAATGCAGGTGCAGCTGCTGAGGCAGCAGGCGCAAATACTTTGGTCTCGGTAAAGACTGCTGCTGAGAGTGGCAGGGGCACAGCAAAAGCCGGCGGCAAGGTACATTTGAATACGGCTACGGCTGCCGAACTGACAGCGTTGCCTGGGGTCGGTGATATTACCGCGCAGCGTATACTTGAGTATCAGGCTGCGCATGGGTTTGCCAGTATCGAGGATGTTATGAAGGTCAAAGGGATCGGTAAGGCCAAGTTTAGCAAAATGCAGCCTTATCTGGAGCTGTGATGCAGCGTCAGCTGGAACAGATCATTGTCGTCGCCACACTGGCATTTCTGCTTGGCTGCCACTCAGGGCTCAGTAAGCTGTTGCCGTTGATACCCGCATTAGTGCTGGCGGCACTTTTTCTGCTGCTGCTTGCCTGGGGCTGTCGCCAAAAGGCTGGAGTAAAGTTGTTGGCCGCGGCAGGTATTGGTTTGTGTTTTTGTTGTGGCGCTGCCAGCGGCAGCGGGGCCATGCGTCAGCCGCAGCTTCCTTTGCAGACTTTTACAGGTCAGGAAGTGCGTATTTCCGGCAGAGTGGAAGCTGGCAGTGTCAAAGTAACGCCGCAGGGAACCAGTCTGGTGCTTGCCTGTCATACGCTGCAGCAAGCGGTGCAGACAAATAGTGAGGAACTTGGCAGCTCTTTACCCGATACAGCAATCGCAGTATCGGGTAAAGTACGTGTGTTCGTCCAAGGGCAGGATCTTAGCGAGAAAATAACCGGTGGCGTTATTGTACAGGGAACGCTTAAACCACTGACTGATTTCGCCAATCCGGGTGGTTGGGATAGCGGGCTGTGGAACGAATTGCAGGATTTACAGGGGCGAATGTCTATAAAAGGCAGTGAGCTGTATTTGTCCGGGGACGGACAAAGTATCAGGCAGTATATCGGCGGACTGGCTGCAGGGCTGCGTTCAAATCTGCAGCATACTGTACCGGGACAGGCCGGAGCTGTTTTAGCCGGTATGACTTTAGGGGGTTACGACGGTATCAGCGCGCAGACGCGGGAAGATTTTGCTGCTGTGGGATTGGCGCATCTGCTGGCTGTATCTGGTACGCATATAGCAGTGGTGACAGGCTTTCTGCTTGTACTGCTGCGGCGCCGTAACCACTGTACTATGGCGCTGCTGGCAGGGATTTTATTTTTTTATGCGGCTTTGTGCGGGTTCAAACCGCCTGTACTGAGGGCTTTGCTTATGTCGCTGGCACTATTTGAAGCCGGCGTTAGCGGCAGGCTGCCGCAGCGCAGTAATATTTTCTGTGCTGTGGTCATACTGTTGCTCTGCTATGAACCGCGCTGGCTTTGGGACGCAGGTTTTCAGTTATCATTTACCACAACAGCGGGGCTGCTGTATTTCTACCCGGTACTGAGCGGCCTGTGTACCCGTTACTTACCTGTGGGGATTGCCGAGATCCTGGCAGTATCTTTAATAGCACAGCTGGCGGCTTTGCCGTTTTTGATCCATTATTTTCATCAGCTTTCACTGAGTGGGCTGGCAGCTAATCTGCTTCTAGTACCGCTGCTGGAACTTGCACTACTGCTGACACTGGCGGGATATGCCCTCCTGCCGGTATTTGGGTTGGGAAAGCTGCTGTTTTTACTGGCAGGGCTTTTACTGCACCCCTTGCTGAATATCATTCACTGGCTGGCATCCGGCGGCTGGGCAACTGTCACTGTTGGCAGCTGGCCTCTTTTATGCGGCGCTGTCTATTATTTACTGTTGTTGCTGCTTTTCGGCAGCAGCGACTGGGATGATTTCACTGCTTGCGAAAGACGGTTGCTGATCGGTTTATGCTGCTGTATGCTGGTGGGGATCGGGCTTTATGATAAATTCAGGCCGCAGCCTCTGACCGTACATTTTATCGACGTGGGACAGGGGGATGCGGCACTGGTCGTAACACCGCAGCGTCAGACGCTGCTGATTGATACCGGTGGTCTGCGTGGTGACTATGATACGGGCAGCCGTATCGTTCTGCCCTATCTGCGTTACCTGGGGATTCGCAGTCTGGATATGCTGCTTTTAAGCCACGGACACCACGACCATGCAGGAGGAGCGGCCGCAGTAGCTAAAAATATACCTATACGCAGGCTCATTCTGCCTCAGGAACAGCCTTCAGCAGATATACAGGCACTGCTGAAGAATACCAAAGCGCAGCTTATATATGCCGAGAGCGGCACAAATTATTCCCTGGGCAATACTGCAATACAGATCATCAGCGCGCCTGTCGGCAGCGCTGACAGCGATGCAAATGAAAGCTCGCTGATCGTGAGGGTTGTATCTGCTGACGGCAGCATTGTTTTTACAGGTGATGCAACAGAAACGGAGGAACTGCTGGCAGCGGGGCAGATTCAGCCCGGTCAGGTATTGAAGGTCAGTCACCATGGCAGTAATGCTTCTTCTTCAATGCCGTTTTTAGCGGCAGTCAGTCCGCAGCTGGCGGTTATCTCAGTCGGTGCGGCCAACAGCTACGGCCATCCTGGCAGTGAAACGCTGCAGCGTCTGGCAGCCTGCGGGGCTCAGGTGCGGCGTACAGATCAGGACGGAGCGCTTAAAATCACTTTTGACGGCAGCCAGGTAAAATGTTATAGTTATCGGTATCAGAAGGAATTTTTTTAGTGGCTTGAAGGAGTACAAACATGGAAATCACGGCAGAAAAAATTATGCAGCAATTAAGTGCCGGTACACAGGTAGCTGGTGTAATCGCAGTGTTCGGCGAAGAAGGCTATTATAAAGATAAAATAGCCGCTGCTTTACCGCGGGCTGTTTTTGGCGACGCCGCGCTGGAAGACAGGGAAATAACTGTTTTTGAGCGTGATACGGATATAAAGGAAGTCTCTGCTGCTGTCAATACCTACCCTTTTTTCTCAGGACGCAGTCTGGTTATCATTAAAGATGAAAAGCTGTGGGGAGGTAAGGATGGCGGCGAAAAACGCAAACAGCAGCAGGAAGAGCTGGCAGAACTGCTGGCGGATGTGCCTGAACATTGTCAGGTACTGCTGTTAGGCGAAAAAATCGATAAACGCGGTAAACTTTATAAAAGCCTGCTTAAAACTGCTGCGATGGTGGAATGCAAGTCTCTCAAATCCTATCAGCTGAAGCCCTGGCTGGACGAACAGGCTGCGCTGCGCGGCTGCCGTTTTGATTATGAAGCGTCACAAACGATCATGGAATATCTGTCGGTAACTGACAATGCACCGCTGCTGCTGCTGGAACAGGAAATCGAAAAACTATCGGTTTACGCCGGTGAACGTAAGATTTGGACCAAAGATGATATCGAGCAGACTTTCGCTGCGTTGCCTGAAGTTTCGCGCTTTGCGCTGCTGAACGCCATTGCCGAAAAGAAGCTGGGGCAGACTTTGGAGCTTTTGGGTGAAGAACGTAAGCACGGTAATACTGTGCTGGCGCTATGCGGCCTGGTTTCGTTCCAATTGCGACGTCTT
>OJPB01001081.1_pt1 | contig 12439 bp, 7 predicted proteins | sample 1598391 | NCBI WGS metagenome assembly OJPB01 (sample SAMN03922452, study PRJEB24848) | human gut metagenome | isolation source: stool sample | host: Homo sapiens | place: Germany | collected 2009-11
CCGACAATCTATTTGTTCCTATCTTATGCGATGCTATCAGAATGGCTGGAATTGATGTGAGATGCTCCCAAAAAGAATTCTGGGAATCGGACACCACTTATGACATCATCCATTTCCAATGGCCGGAGGAGGTAGTGGGCTGGATATGCGAAGACCACGACGTCATCCGCCGCCTGAAAGAACGCATCGCTTTCTTCCGCTCACGGGGAGCCCATTTCGTATACACACGACATAATATCCGCCCCCACTACGCCAATGAAGTCATCAGCCGAGCCTACGACATCATCGAGTCGGAAAGCGATATCGTGGTACACATGGGACATTACAGCCTGACGGAATTCATTGAAAAACATCCCGGCAGCCGGAATGTTGTCATCCCGCACCACATCTACCAATACACCTACAAAGAAGATATCAGCATAGAGCGCGCACGTCAATATCTGAACCTGCCACAAGAAGCATTCATCGTCACCGCCTTCGGAAAATTCCGCAACCGCGAAGAAATCCGCATGGTAGCCAGTGCTTTCTGCAAATGGAATGAAAAGAACAAGCTACTGTTGGCTCCCCGCCTCTACCCCTTCTCCAGACGCAACGAATACGGATGGAATCTTTTCAAGCGCTGGGCTTCGCGCTTGGGTTACTATCTCGCCATGCCATTGCTCAACCGCCTTCTGAAGTTTCATGCCGGAGCCAATGACGAATTGATAGACAACTGCGACCTGCCCTATTACATCGCTGCTTCAGACGTAATATTCATACAAAGGAAAGATATTCTGAACTCCGGAAATGTCCCCCTAGGTTTCCTCTTCCACAAAGTAGTAGTAGGCCCGACAACAGGAAACATCGGAGAAATACTATCCGCAACCGGAAATCCGACGTTCCATCCGGACGACAGATCCGACATTCTGGAGGCACTTGAAAGAGCACGTCAACTGTCCGCATGGGGACAAGGAGAAAAAAACTATGCATACGCATTGGAAAATATGAACATCCGGAAAATAGGAAAGGAATATGCACAAACCTATAAAGATGTAATCAATGGCTAACAACATCAAACGTCAACTATTTTCGGGCGTATTCTACACGGCACTAGCCAAATACAGCGGCATCATCATCTCCCTCGTAGTAGCCGGAATATTGGCACGCCTGCTTTCCCCGGACGACTTCGGAATCGTAGCTATCGCCACCGTAATCATCGCATTTTTCAACCTGTTCACCGATATGGGAATCTCCCCGGCCATCATACAGCACAAAGCGCTGACAAAAGAAGAACTGTCGGATATTTTTTCATTCACCGTATGGACAGGAATTGCTATCAGCCTGCTTTTCTTCGCCGCCTCATGGCTGATTGCCGACTACTACGACAGCCAGATCTTGCGCATCCTGTGCCAACTTCTGTCCGTCAACCTCTTCTTTGCCTCCGCCACCATCGTGCCCGGAGCCATGTTCTATCGCAACAAAGAATTCAAATACATCGCTGTCCGCAGTTTCACTATCCAGATAGCCGGAGGTGCGGGAGCGGTTACGGCAGCCCTCTGCGGAGCAGGACTCTACGCACTGATTATCACCCCGATCATCTCCAGCATACTGATATTTGTCATTTCCTACCAGCGCTATCCGCAACGATTGCGTTTCACATGGGGATTGACAGCACTCCGCAAGATCTTTTCATATTCGGCCTATCAATTCCTGTTCAACGTCATCAACTATTTCAGTCGTAATCTGGACAAACTGCTGATAGGAAAACACATGAGCATGTCCGACTTGGGATATTATGAAAAATCTTACCGGCTCATGATGCTTCCCTTGCAAAACATCACACAAGTCATCACTCCGGTGATGCACCCCATCTTCAGCGATTTCCAAGATGACAAAGCAAAACTGGCGTCCTCCTATGAACGCATTGTCCGCATACTCTCTTTCATAGGGTTACCCATGAGCGTATTGCTTTTCTTTACAGCACAAGAAGTGACACTGATTATATTCGGCAACCAATGGCTGCCCTCCGTACCCGTATTCCGCATACTCTCCCTCTCGGTAGGCGTGCAAATTATACTCTCCTCTTCCGGCTCCATTTTTCAGGCTGCCGGAGACACCCGGAGCCTGTTCATCTGCGGCGTATTCTCATCCACCCTCAACGTGGCGGGAATGCTGATTGGTATCTTCTATTTCGGCACGCTCACCGCAGTGGCAACCTGTATCGTATTGACATTTACCGTCAACTTCGTGCAATGCTACTGGCAGATGTATCACGTAACGTTCCGGAGAAAGGTATGGACGTTCGTCCGTCAACTCCTTTCCCCGCTGGCAGTCAGCGGGTTAATGACAGCGTGCCTCCTGCCTGTGCAGTATACAACGGAAGGAATGAACATTTTCGTGACAATTATTACCAAAAGTATCATTAGTTTTATTATCTTTGGAGGATATATACAGGCTACACATGAATATGACATCATAGGAAAAGTGAAAAAAATAGCTGGCAAGTATATAAAAAAACAAAATAAGCAATTATAGATTTGAGACAACAACAAAGAATGAAAGCCTTATTTCTTATGTTCCACGGCTTTGATAAAGCGAATGGAATAAGTAAAAAAATACATTATCAGGTAAAAGCCCTCAAAGAGTGCGGATTGGACGTGCGTACCTGTTACTATCAAACCACTCCCAACGGTGAGCGCCGATGGATAATAGACGACGAAGTCATTGCCGATTTCGGAACCGGATTCACTGCAAAGATATGGAAACGTGTCTACTACTCCCCCATCACTGAATATGTACGCCGCGAGAAAATAGAATTTATATATATGCGTTCCTTTCACAACGCAAGCCCGTTCACCCTGCAACTAGTCAGAAAATTGAAACGGATGGGAGCGAAAGTGGTAATGGAAATACCTACCTATCCTTACGATCAGGAATATGTGGCATGGTCGATGAAATTCAATCTCGCCATCGACCGCTGTTTCCGCCACCGGCTAGCCAAAGAGCTGGACGGTATCGTCACCTTCTCCAACGCCGAACATATTTTTGGAGGAAAAACGATACGGATCTCCAACGGAATAGACTTCGAAGCAATCCCTATCAAACGAACGATGAACGACACCTCACGCGAACTTCATCTGATTGGAGTGGCCGAAGTGCACTACTGGCACGGATTCGACCGGTTGATACACGGACTAGCCGAATACTACCGTACAAATCCGGAATACAAAGTTTATTTCCACATCGTAGGTCCCCTGTCCGGCATACGCGAACAGGAAGAAATACTGCCTGCCATCCGCGACAACCATCTGGAACCGTACGTCATCCTGCACGGCCCCCTACACAGTGACAAACTGGACGAACAATTTGAAAAAGCAGATTTTGCCATAGGCAGCCTGGGACGTCACCGGAGCGGAATCACCTACATCAAAACACTAAAAAACCGTGAATATGCCGCACGAGGGCTTTCGTTCACCTACTCGGAAACGGACGAAGATTTCGACCGGATGCCTTATGTATGGAAAGTGCCACCGGATGAATCGCCCATCGACATTTGCGGACTGATAAACTTCCAACGCTCTCAACAAATGTCTCCACCGGAGATACGCGAAACGGTCAGAGCACTGTCATGGACAGCACAAATGAGAAAAGTCATTCATGAAACCGAAATCTGATTTCACATAGATATATCTGAAAAAACAAACAATATCTGATGGATAAAAAGATAAAAATAGCCTACTGTATCCCCTCTCTCTATTACCCCAGCGGTATGGAGCGGGTTCTCACACTAAAGGCGAACTATTTTACGGAGCACTTCGGCTACGAGATACATATCATCCTTACCGACGGAAAAGACAAGGAGCCATATTATAAACTGCACCCATCAATCACCATACACCAACTCGACATCAACTACGACGCATTATACGGACGCCCGTTATTCGCACGGATTCTTGAATACAGCACCAAGCAACGGCTATTCAAGAAAAGGCTGAACGAATGTCTATGTAAAATCCGTCCGGACATCACAATCTCCCTTCTCCGCCGCGACATCAACTTCATCAACCAAATGAAAGACGGCAGTGTCAAGTTGGGAGAGATACATTTTAACAAATCCAACTATCGGGATTTCAACAACAACCGTCTACCGGGATTCCTCAAAAAATTAGGTAAGAAATACTGGCGGCACCAACTCATCCGCCAATTGAAACAACTGCGGAATTTCATTGTGCTTAGCCACGAAGATGCCGCTGAATGGACGGAACTCGATAATGTAAAAGTAATCTATAATCCGCTTCCTTTCTTCCCCGAACGTCAGTCCGACGGATTACGGAAACAAGTAATCGCAGTAGGCAGATATGTGCCGCAGAAAGGATTTGACCGACTTATCCCCGCATGGAGCATCGTCAGCAAGAAACATCCGGACTGGGTATTACGAATCTACGGCGATGGCATGAGAGAGCAACTCCAGCGGCAGATTGACGAACTCGGAATCACCTCCAACTGTATCCTGGAACATAACGTGCAGAATATTGTTGAGAAATATTGTGAAAGTTCCATCTTTGTTCTGTCCTCACGTTTCGAAGGATTCGGCATGGTGATCATCGAAGCAATGGCGTGTGGAGTACCACCCGTATCGTTCACGTGTCCCTGCGGCCCGAAAGACATCATCACCGATGGCAAAGACGGTCTGCTTGTGGAAAATGGAGATATAGAAGGACTGGCAGACAAAATCTGCTACCTGATAGAACATGAAGACGTCCGCCGGAAGATGGGAATACAAGCCCGCACCGACGTAGAGCGTTTTAAAATTGAACATATTGCCCGAGAATGGAAAAAATTATTTGAAACAAATTTAAGTATTAAGTATTAAGTATCAAGTATTAAGCGTGGCTGCTAGTACATTTATCCCACATGGCTAATACTTGATACTTAATACTTAATTTAATCCTTTATAAAGATGATTTGGTATAGTAAGTATTTACAAGTTTATGAAAAACCGTTTGCAGAAGCACCCGCATCTGCCATTGAAGAAGTGCGGCAGAATATTGCAAAGCTGCAAAGTGATGAACCGCTTGTCACCGTTTCAATTATCGGCTACAACGAAGAGAAACATCTGCTTGCCTGCCTGTGGTCTTTGAGCGAGATGGAATGCAAATATCCTGTAGAAATTATCGGGGTAGACAACGAATCGAAAGACAGCACGGCGGAGATATTCCGGCAATGCGGTGTACCTTATTATACAGAAACCCAACATAGTTGCGGATTCGCCCGCCTTTGCGGACTGAACCATGCCCGAGGTAAATATCATATCAATATTGACTCCGACACTATGTACCCTCCGAAATACGTAGAAATGATGGTAAACACCCTCGAACGCCCGGGCATTGTGGCCGTCTGCTCTTTATGGAGCTACATTCCGGATGAGAAACACTCGCGATGGGGACTGAAAATCTACGAAGCTGCCCGCGATTTGCACTTGTGGATGCAATCATTCAAACGTCCCGAACTTAGTGTGCGTGGATTGGTTCTTGCCTATCGCACAGAGTATGCACGGAAAACCGGCATACGCACCGATATCATCCGAGGTGAAGACGGTTATCTTGCTCTGCAACTCAAGCAATTCGGCAAAATAGCCTTTATCCGCAACCGCAAAGCACGCGCCGTAACAGGATATGGAACGGTGGGAGCTGACGGAAGCCTGTTCAACAGCTTTAAAGTGCGCGTTGCCAAAGGTCTGAAAGGACTGGGGGGAATATTTACTAAAAAGAAAGAATATAAAGACGAAGACAGCAATCTGATAAAGAACAAATAAACAAGTATGGGAAAACGAATAGAATATATTGACTTCATCAAAGGTATCTGCATTTTTATTGTAGTCTGGGGACATTCTATCCAAAATATGGGAGACGGCAACGACTTCTGGACCAATCCGGTACATGAATTTATCTGTTCTTTCCACATGCCCATATTCATGTTGGTCAGCGGTTTCTTTTTCAGTAAATCCATCGGAAAGCCACTCATACCGAATGTAACCCGAAGATTCAAACAGTTAATAATTCCTTGTTTCGGCTGGTCATTAGTGTTGGTCGCAATCAACATCGGATATATGCTCTATGAAGGAATGATCCCGTCTCCAACCGGAACGTTGAAATCTCTTTTTATAGAGACATTCACCCGTTTCTGGTTCTTACGCTCCGTTTTCATCTGTTTCACACTTGCCATCGTCAGCATGAAAATATTCAAAAAAGATACAGCCGCTTTCGTCATCTCGCTTCTGTGTTTCCTCGCATTGCCGGACAACGGACGTCTGCACCTCGACAAGTTTATGTATCCATTCTTTTGGATGGGGTATTTTATGCACAAATATATCGATGTAATCATGAAACACCGGGGAAAACTACTGGTCGCTTCACTCCTCGTTTTCGCTGTACTCCTCCCTTTCTATCAGAAAGAAGATTATATCTACATCACCGGAATGAGTATGTACGATTATCTGGGAGGAAAGTTCGTTTGTTATCCGCCATGGGAAAAATTGCCGATCATCTGTTATCGCTATTTGATCGGTTTCGCAGGAAGCCTGTTTATCTTCTTGCTACTGCAACGTATCTATCGTCCGCATTTCCGTGCAATCGAAAAAGTGGGCACATATACACTTGGCATCTATACCATACATATCTTGATTGAAGGCAACGTATTGAGTCGGTTCAACCTGTTGGACACCGGGTTCTTCATGTTCAACTTTATTATAACGCCAGCTATCTCCATTCTATTGATTCTTCTCTGCGTGGGAATAATCAGACTGTTGGAAATGACACGCTTCAGCAGCTTATTGTTTTTAGGAAAAACAAAAACAGTCATCATGCTATTAGCAATCTGCCTTATTAACGTATCCTGTATCAAAAAAATCAATTTATATCAAGGAGACAAAGACGATGAAAAAGAAGATAATTCAGGAAACAACAATTCTCCCCAAAGGAAAGACATCATCGTAGACACAGACTTCTTCTACCCTTTCGGGGATGAAAGCCAAAACTATACTGCGGAAATTACAATCAACACCCGCAACACTTTGCCCGAAGAAAATACCATAAAAACGGTTATTCCCGCACTAAAATACAATAAGTCGTGGCTCCTAATGCTTACCCAAGACGACTGCAAACAAGCCGCCTTCTCATGGACGTGGGCTGCCATCAATGGCAAACCTTTGACTAGCGGTTATTATTATCAACTCGGCCACCTGCAATATGATGACCTTCCACCCGATATTTATTATCTTGGTGAAACATTGGGAAGTACGGACGGAGCCGGAAACGAAGTCAGGTTCTCATTTACCACCACCCTCTCACCGGAATGGGAATGGATGGACGCCAAAACACAAATCTACAAAGGACAGACGCAAGAATATTATCGCTTCTTCATGAAATCAGGGCTGACATGGGGAGATGTCAAAGAGATGCTGAACTATGGAACAGGCATCTCCATACATGATGTGAATATAGATAATGAAGAAATCACTGTCGATAACCTACTTAAACATTACGACATTGCCTTGAATATCATCAAAGAGAAATTGTCTGGCAGAGGATGTAAAATGCTGGCTAAACCAAGCGGAATTGCTGAATATATCACCGCTGGACAAGTCCATTCTTCTATACAGACCATGACTTCCAACGACGGTGAAACACTATGTCCGGCAAAAACGGAAAACGATTTAAAAAAGGTGGTACTAAACAGAGGGTTCTATTCCATTGAGGATCTGAAAAAAGAAATCGACAAACAGCTACAATTATCACCGGAAGAACGAATGGCTATCAATGTCGGTGTTCATGGCACAGATGCTTCTTGGGCGGATCTGTTGCTCTGGATTAACAATAACTATGGAAAAAAGGGAGCGGACAACGTGTGGATACCCAACCAGGAAGAATATTATGAATACAATTTCTATCGTACACACGGCACAGCAGCAGTGACAAAGATAGATGAACATAAACTGAAACTGACCGTTCATCTGCCCAGTGAGGAAGACTTTTATTATCCTTCTCTCACAGTCAACCTATCTGGTATAAAGAAAGAAGATATTACCTCCCTTGAGGCCGGAAGCAGTGTTACAGGACTGTCTTATAGTAACTATGAAAATGGGATTATGCTCAATATCGATTGCAGGAAGTATCTGACAGAACATGCCGAAAACTTCGTGAAACGGTATGAAGCAAATACAGCAGATGCTTCTGTTAAAGCGGATGCCCTCTATTTTGTAAATATGCTAAAAGACTCGGATAAAAAGGAGGAATTAAAAAAGCGAATCAAGTGAACGGTTTATAAAAATCAGACACAGAAAAAGTAATAAATATATATTAACCATGAACGAAACCATTACCCTCTGCCTTGAAATTATTTTCTGGCTTGCCCTATTCATTGTGTTCTACACCTATCTGGGCTACGGAATTGTGCTTTACGTTCTCGTCAAGTTGAAAGAACTTTTCGTGAAACCTGTGAAGCGTTCGTTGCCGGCATCGGACGCTGGTTTGCCGGAAGTGACTCTCTTCATTACAGCATTCAACGAAGAAGATGTTGTAGACGAAAAGATGGAGAACAGTCTTGAACTGGACTACCCTGCGGACAAACTGCATATCGTATGGGTGACAGACGGAAGCGACGACAGTACAAACGAACGACTGCAAACCCGTTGGCAGGGAAAAGCGACCGTACACTTCCAACCCCTACGACAGGGTAAGACAGCCGCAATGACACGTGGAATGACGCTGGTGGACACTCCGCTCGTCGTCTTTACGGATGCCAACACCATGGTAAACCGGGAGGCAATACGGGAAATCGTACTTGCTTTCCAAGACCCGAAAGTGGGCTGCGTGGCCGGCGAAAAACGGATCGCCGTACAGACCAAAGACGGAGCCGCTGCCGGTGGGGAAGGTATTTACTGGAAATACGAATCAACACTGAAAGCACTTGACGCCCGCCTCTACTCTGCTGTAGGAGCAGCAGGCGAACTATTTGCCGTGCGTCGTGAACTATTCGAAGCAATGGAACCGGATACGTTGCTCGATGATTTTATTCTTTCGCTCCGGATCACCATGAAAGGTTATACCATTGCTTATTGCACCAATGCTTACGCCATCGAAAGCGGTTCGGCAGATATGCGCGAAGAAGAAAAGCGGAAAGTGCGCATCGCTGCCGGAGGATTGCAGTCCATCTGGCGACTTCGTCCGTTACTGAATCCTTTCCGCTACGGGATACTTAGCTTTCAATATACATCTCACCGGGTATTGCGATGGTCTATTACTCCGTTCCTGTTGTTTGCTCTCTTCCCGCTGAATATTGCAATTCTGCTGTTGGGCGGTTCCGCGATATTCTACGGAGTGCTGCTTGCCATGCAGGTTCTTTTTTACGGATTGGGATATTGGGGATATTATCTATCCACCAAACAGATAAAAAACAAGTTGCTTTTTATCCCCTACTATTTCTTATTTATGAATGTCAATGTGCTGAAAGGCATCCGTTATCTGAAAAAGAAAAAAGGAAGCGGAGCCTGGGAAAAGGCGAAACGCGCTGAAAAGTAAAACAAATGCTATTATCTTTTGTTATCCTTACTATAAGACATTAGTCTCTATCATCTAATAAAAAACAGACATGAACAGAATATTACATGATGCGAATAACGCACAAAGAATATTGAAACTGACGGCAGATACAATGCTATTGGTTGACAGGCACGGAGTCTGCGTAGACATTGAGCCTCATTGTGATCTATGGTTTCTGCAAGAGGATATACTTTTAGGAAAAAATATATTTGAGCTTTTACCAGAATATACGAGAGAGAGGGTGATGCCCATCTTCCAGATTGTACTCGAAGAACAAAGAAGCATCAGCAAGAACTTCAAGTTGGTGCTGAAAGGCGAAACTTTTTACTTCAAATGCCTCATGTTCCCTTATGACGGTATGGTGCTTTGCCAATATCGCGACATCACGCAAAGAAGCAACGTAAAAAGACAGTTGGAACAGGCAAATCTCACCCTGCGGGCTATCCAAAAGGTAGCCCAGATAGGACAATGGACGTACAATACGAAACAGAATATTTTTCATTATCTTGGATATACCGGTGTTTTGTGCGAGGAAAATGTGCAAAACCTTGCCATTGAGAAATATGTGGAACTGATTGTAGAAGAAGACCGTCAGAGTTTTATGGAATGGTGTCGGGTGAACGAAAAAGAACTCAACATGGAAAGCATCAGCTACCGTGTCCGCCTGAACGGAGAAATCTTCTATATGCGTATCCAGACTTATCTGCGTGAACAACGCTCCGACGGTAGTTTCAATATCGAAGGCTATATCCAGAACATCACGGACATACAGCATCGTAGAAATGACATCAATACACTGACTCATGCCATCAACAACGCCAAAGAAAGTATCTTTGCCGCCAAGCCCGATGGCACGATTATCTTTGCCAACCGTCGTTTCCTGTACAATCATGGTATTTCAGAAAACGAAGACATCAGTCAATTAAAGATTTACAATGTCGCCGCAGATATGCCTACACAAGAGGCTTGGAACGAACGTTGCAAAGATGTCATACACGGTGGCAGCAGTAACTTTGTGGCTCATCACCCATCTAAAATCAATAAAGGTATATTGGCTTATGAAGGCACGATGTACAACGTGACCAATGATTCCGGAGAAGAAAGTTACTGGTCGTTTGCCCATGATATTTCCGAGAGGATTCGGTACGAAGCCCAAATCAAACGGCTCAACCAAATCATGGATACAACCATCAACAATCTCCCTGCCGGGATTGTAGTGAAGGAAATCAACAACGACTTCCGATACATTTACCGGAATCGGGAGGCCTACAACCGCGATCTTTATAAGAACGACCCTGTCGGCAAGAATGACTTCGATTTCTACCCGCCTATCGTAGCCGAAAAGAAGAGACAAGAAGATATCCAGGTGGCCACCACCGGAAAAGGTCTGCACTGGACTGCTGAAGGAAAGGACAGAAACGGAAACATGATTATCCTTGACAAGCGGAAAATCCGGGTGGATGGGGACGAACTGTCTTCGCCTATCATCGTCAGCATCGAATGGGATGTCACGGAACTGGAAATGATGAAGCGGGAGCTACTGTCTTCGAAGGAAAAGGCGGAAATGTCTGATAGTTTGAAATCAGCTTTCCTTGCCAATATGAGTCATGAGATACGTACTCCGCTGAATGCTATTGTGGGGTTCTCGCATCTCATTGCCGAAAGTGATGATGCGGAAGAACGAAAGACGTACTACAACATCGTAAACGCGAACAACGAGCGTCTTTTGCAACTTATCAACGAGATTCTCGATCTCTCGAAGATTGAATCGGGAACTATCGAGTTTTCCTTCGGACCGGCTAGTCTCCATAATCTCTGCCGGGAAGTGCACGATGCTCATATATTCCGTACTCCGCAGGGAGTAAGCCTTGTCTATGAATCCTCGGACGAAAGTCTGATGATTGAAACGGACAAGAACCGGGTATTCCAGGTGATTTCAAATCTGATTGGAAATGCTGTCAAGTTTACGAAGGAAGGAAGCATCAGTTATGGTTACAAACTGGCGGACAATCAGATTGTATTCCACGTAACGGATACCGGAACAGGAATTGAACCGGAGAAAGTGGGGCGTGTGTTCGAGCGTTTCGCAAAGCTGAACAATCATGCACAGGGCACTGGGTTGGGATTATCTATCTGTAAGTCTATCGTTGAACGTCTCGGGGGCAAGATTTCCGTCAGCTCCGAATTTGGTAAGGGAACGACGTTTACATTTACTTTACCATACACGATTGCAAATCCTGCAAATGTGGATTCTTCAAAGAAAGAGAATGGTGAAGGGAACATTGCTGGAATAGCATCTGCCGGGAAAACTGCAGATTCGAGTGTTGACAGTTCTGCAAATACACGGCACGCCTGTATTTTGGTTGCCGAAGATACGGACAGTAACTTCGACTTATTGGAGGCTATTCTAGGTAAAGACCATCAGCTTATACGTGCGCATGACGGAATGGAAGCTGTCACGATGTTCGATGAGGTGAAACCGGATCTTATCTTGATGGACATCAAGATGCCGAATCTGGACGGACTGGAAGCTACAAAAATCATCCGTGAACTGTCTGCCACTGTTCCTATCATCGCTCAAAGTGCCTTTGCATACGAACAGGATCGGAAAGCGGCTGAAGAAGCGGGGTGCAATGATTTTATAGCTAAACCGATAGCGGATGATAAGCTGAAAGCTATGATTCATAAATGGTTGTCGCCTCCGTAAAAGGGCACATATTATAGAGTACATATTGTATAGAAAACGCTTTAATAGTGATATAATCACCCAATAACTTAGATTAGATGAAAGCCTTTTACAGACTGTTTTATTACATATCCATCGTGCTGACCAGTATTTTGGCAGGAGTTACCATTGCGGG
>OJPB01001124.1_pt1 | contig 11974 bp, 8 predicted proteins | sample 1598391 | NCBI WGS metagenome assembly OJPB01 (sample SAMN03922452, study PRJEB24848) | human gut metagenome | isolation source: stool sample | host: Homo sapiens | place: Germany | collected 2009-11
GATGTGTATAAGAGACAGCCCTGACGGGTAATGCCCTGTTCATCTGCAATCTCACTGAGGGATAGATCGTTAAATACCACATCCTCATATACACTTTGCTGATGCTTTGTCAGGAGTTCTCCGTAGAAATCATACAAAAGACCCTGTTCAACAATTTTTTCCATTCCTCATCACCTGTGTTATCATACACGATAGCTGCAATCTTGTCAAGCATTTTTACTTGACGAACGGTACATTTCTGCAATTTCTTTTACAAGAGCTCTGTCCAGGATCAGATTTTCCGTCAAAGGATTGATAACAGCAGGATCTCCCGCTGCTGCCCGAAGTCCGTCTGCCAGGCTGAACACCATGCAGCCCCACTCTTCCCTCTTATATGCCTTTTGAAATTCCAGCCAGTCTGTAAACATAGGCAGGAACTGCTTATGCTCATTGTTTTCAATCCGCGGGAAGAAGAGGTTGTCCTGTTTCTCTGCATCAATGGTATTCTGTCCCTTATTTAACCCCTCTGTTTTCTCAAATTTTACCGGCACCAGAAGCTTTGCCTGCAAAAGTTCTTTCTTTAAGTGTTCCTTTTTCGCTTCCACATTGGCCTCGCGCTCTGAGTAAGACACATTCCAGCGGATTTCCTGCAGATACTCTGCCATGGCACAGCGCAAAGAAGGATTAACCACAGGCACTTCCAATGGCTGTCCTGCTTCTTCTTCCGGATGTTCAAGGAGATCTGACCGATTTACAAAAAGCTGATAGGAGCCATTGTCAATAAGAAGTTTCTCCATGCCAAGATAGTACAGCCATGCAAAAAGGCTTAATCGGCCCGGAAGGCCGGTATGCTCCCTTGGAATCTCCCGAAGCACCAGATGACGGTGATACTGCTCTGCATAAAAATGAAGGGCTTTAAGAGCCAGCTCCTTTGCAGAATATACATCAACCGTATCTCCGATCATAAAAGGCATACTGGAGCCTTCATCCAAAAGAATAAACAGAGAAGGCGCTGCTTTCAGCTTTTCAAGAACCGTATCATAAAGCATCTGAATCTTATCTTCATATCCGCTTACAGGCTCCTGATGATTCATCTGCTGCAGACGGCAAAGCAGGAAAATGGATTCCTGAATAGAAAGCGGAACCAGAACTGCTTCTGAAAGTGTTTCTTCCAAAACAGCGCTTAACTGCTCCTCCCGCTCTGCTCCCAGGGGACCGGCGGGCCGGCCGGCTTTTTCCTGTGCTCTGGCTGCCATAAGAAGTGCATTCTGAGCCTGTGCATCCCGGACTACTACCGTATTTTCCACAGAAGCTTTGGCCTTAACAGAAGAAACAGGTGCTGCATCCTTTAATGCCTCCTCCAGCTCCTCTGTTACAGATACCAGCACAGCTCCCTCTGCCGGGATCTGCTCCTTTGTCACACCATCCAGTTTAAAGCCGTAATGAGCCCCATAGGTTCCCTTCATATCATAAGACGCAGCCCGCAAAATCTTGGTTCCCTGCTCAATACCGGAAATCCGGCACTTAAACACCGGCTCACCCAATTCATTTAAGCAGATAGCTTCTGTCCCTGGGATCAGACGCCCCCTTGTAAGCTTTCCCGCAGCCACGGCGCTGTTTCCCTTCAGAGCGTAAATGCCGTCAATGACAAATTCAAATCCGTCTTCAAGTTTTTTTCTTCCAAATGAAAATAATCCCATTGTTTCCTCCTGGTTGTTCCGGAATATCCATCATTCCGGTATGTCTGGTAGAGATTATACAACACTCCCGCTTAAAAGGAAAGACCTTTTAAAAAGTGCCCTTTTATGCCAGGAAGTTCTCTGCAATCTTGCGGATTCCTTCCGCATCCTTTGCATACCAGCCTTCAAAATCAAGGCCGCTTTCCTGTACCGCATGGCCTAAGGCCTTTAAAAATGCCGGAATGTTCTCTTCCAGTATCGCTCCCAGCTCTTCTCCCATCCGTTCTTTTCCCTGGAAGCAGCATCCCTTTACGAAAAGATTAAAAGCAGGTTTGACTTCTTTATTTACTGATTTTACACCACCTCTGAAGCCGATTACTCCTGTCTGGTGAGTGCCGCAGGAAGATGGACAGCCAGAAATATGGATCTGAGGCAGGATACCGTCTTCAAAGCCCTCTTCACGCTCCATTTCGATCAGACGGTGAAGCAGAGCCTGGGAATCTCTTACACCCTGCTGGCAGATTGATGCGCCGATACATGCTACCGATTCCTCAAAACGGCTGCAGGAGCAGACCGCCTTTTCAGAAGAGGTAACCTCTAACACCTTTTTTACATCCTCTGCCCGGCAGTTGATCACATAAAACATTTCTTCCGGAGACAAACGAAGTTCCGCGCCGGGAATAGATTCTATCACCTCATAAAGATCTGCAAAAAGAGAAGGCTCCAGGCTTCCTCCAAGCGGATGGCAGGCTACGCTGTAAAGCCCGTTCTGTTTCTGAGGGATTACCCGCTTTCTCATATAAGGATCTGAAATAGAGGCAAATAAAATCTCCCTGGAAGCAGCAAAAGCTGTACTCTGATCCTGTACCGCCTCTTCGGATAAGGAAGTCTCTCCCATTTCCAGAGTAAGATCTCCTTCCTCCGCATAAACCTCGTCCAGCTTCTTTAAAAATGCTTCCTTATACGCCTCAGCACCTCCCAGAGCTTCCTGCATAAAACGGCTTCTGGCTTTGGCCCTGTTTTCATAATTGCCATACGCACAGAACAGCTCATGCATGGCTCGGATATAGTAAAGGATCTGATCCGGAGCCACTCCCTCTGCCACCCTTACGCCAAAAGCAGGCTTATTTCCCAGACCACCTGCGCTGTATACGTCAAAGGTGCCATCCTCTCTGGCCGCAAAGCCAAGATCCCTGTACGTCGCATGCGTGACATTCTTTGGCGTATTAGAAAATCCCACCTTCAGCTTTCGGGGCAGTTTTTTCCCCTTGATAAAGCTCATAAGATAATCAGCCGCTTTTAAAGCATAAGGAAGAACGTCAAAATATTCTCCCTCCTCCACACCGGCCAGAGGAGAAACCATTACATTTCTCGGAAAATCTCCACCACCGCCTCTTGTGACAATCCCGCAGGAAAGGGCTTTTACAGCCAGCTCACAAACCTGATCCTTTGACAGATCGTGAAGCTGCAGTGTCTGACAGGTTGTTAAATGAACCCGTTTAACCTCATATTCCTTAATACTCTGTACCACAAAGGCCAGTTTTTCCTTTGTCATCACACCGCCCGGCATACGCAGACGAAGCATGCTGGCCTTTCCGCCCTTTTGAGCATAGCTTCCGAAACCGCCCGAAATGCCCTTATAAGTTTTGGCATCCATCTCTCCGCTGTAAAACTGCTCCGTGGCCTGTTCAAACTGTCTGTAGTCCTCTTTCCAGCTCTCCGGCTGAATTGCTGTCATCTTCATAGATAACCTTCCTTTCCTGTGTAAACTCTTTTAAGCGCCCCCGTTCAAATTCCTGAATGGAAATCGCTTTTTTGTTTGGATTTGCAAATACAAAGGTTCGATCCACATTTTCCAGATAGTTCTGGATCTTATCGTTGGTAGCGCTGATAATCGCCTGGAAGCCCAGTCCCCGGATCAGTTCAATGCAGCTTGCCACCTTTTCCGCATCCATCTTGGAAAAGGCCTCGTCTAAGATCACCAGGCGGATCGACGGGCTTTTTCGAAGTCCTGCAGGCTGTCCGATATGGTAAGCCTGTGCAAAGCTTGCAAGAAGCGCTACGTACAGGGGATTTTGCCCCTCTCCGCCGGAATTTTTCCGAAGCATTTTGCTTAAACGGATCTTTATAACCTCGTCTCCGTTCTGAACCAGCTGCTGCATATCAAAAGAAAGATAGGTCCGGTAATCGGAATATTTTTCCATATTCCGTCTGGCCTCCTCAAGCTGCTCCGGCGCAGCGTTTTCCGGCGGGATAAAAATGCTGATCAGCTCGTTAATCCTGTCTCCGTAATGATTTTCATGCTCCATGGTAAAAAGGTTCAGCTGATTTTCAAAGCTGTGATCCAGCCGGGAGGGATCTACCTCTAAAGATTCATCCATAAACATATCATAATACCGTCCGTCTGCTCCCTTAGACCGCGAAATCACAAACCTGTATTTATCCTTTCCAAAATCCAGACGGCTGATGATCCGGTTCAGTTCTTCAGTCCGCAGCATGGCCTCCTTAATAGCGCTGCGGATCTTGTACATAAAATCATCCTTAAAATGCTCCACTGCCGATCGGGCCTGCCTGGCAGCCTGCTCCTTAAACCGTTCCAGATCATCACAGGAAAGGCGGTCAAGAAGACTGTCATACGCCTCGTTATCTCTGGCACTTACCGGCACATTGCGGCCCGGATAGCTGCGGATATACTCGGTACGAAGATTCATAAGCGTTTCTCTGGCCTTATTACTCTGTTCTGTCAGGATCCTGCATTTATTTTCATAGGTTTCCCGCTCTCTGTCATAGCGTATGGCCTCCCTTTCTGCCAGATAAGCCGAAAGTTCCCTGTCGTGCTCCGCATTTTCCTCAAGCTGTCCATTCTGGGATGCTGCTGTTTCTTCCAGCTCTGTAATAGAATGGGAAAAACGCTCCAATTCATTTTTGCGGCCAAGGATCAGCTCCCTCAGGCGGTCCCGTTCCCGTTTCATTCCTTCACACTGCTCAAGAACAGCCGACCGTTCCTCTTCCAGCTGTCCGATATTTTGGGCTTTCAGCTCCTCTAACCGTCTGGATAACTGCTTCTTTTCGGATTCCTTTTTCTTCCAGGCCTTAATTTCCTCCAGCCACTGCATATATTCCTCTGCCGGCCCTTTTAACGCCTCAAGCCCTGATATCCGCCTGCAGTCCGCAAGAACCGCTTCCAGGGGCAGTCGGGCTTTTTTAGTCTCCTCCAGTTCTTCCTGAACCAGCCGGATCCTCTTTCGCAGGCTGTCCTTTCCAATGTACGCCATACGGGTATAATGCTCCGGATTGATATGCTGAAGACGGAGATTATGATATAAAAGGCATTCTGGAGTAATACCGATTTTGCAGTCTGAAAGCTCCTCAATGGAGCGGCATTTGATCACTTTTCCAAGCAAAAGCTCCATATATGGAGCAAGAAACGCTTCTTTAACCCCGATTTCCTCTGCCAGAGAATTTTTAAGTACCGCAGCCTGAGAAGAAGCAGCTTTCTCTGTATCGAGAACCGCCACACTGTAATATTTTTTGGGATCCAGCTCACTGTAAATCTTTAAAGCGGCCCTCGCATACCTGGGGGAAACCACCAGGCTTAATTTGTTGTTTCCCAGATACCCCTCTATGGCATTGGCCCATTCCGGATGCTTTACTTCCAGAAGATCAGCCAGCACGAATACATCTGCGCTTTTTCCTGTTTCCTCAAACAGGCGCCGTTTTAAATACTCTCTTGCCTCCTCCAGATATTTCGGATAGGCCTTGCTTCCTGCCTGAAGCTTTTCAAGCTCCTCCTTTAACTGCTTTTCCCTGCGATTTAGCTCATTGAACCGGGCAGCCGTTTCCTGGCGGAGTTTTTCTGTATCCGCCTCCATAGAAGCAAGGGATGCCTTTAAGCGGATCATCGTTTCCTTTGAAATGGTGCGCTGTTCAAACTCCTCAATATCCCAGAGCGTCTGATTGGAGGTGATATCCTCCTCCTCCCATTTTTTCAGGGAAAGGGTGGTTTTCTGCCAGCGGGCCTCGCTGCGGCTTAACTGTTCGCAAAGCTCTCCCAGGGATGAAAGCTGTTCCTTTAACTCCCCGTATCCGGTAGAGGCAATCCGGCGCAGCAGCTCATCGCTCTGGTCTGTAAGCTCCTTGATCCGGCCTTCGGCACTCTTTAAGGCTTCTGTCTGACGGTTCAGTTCTTCTTTTCCCAGAGCCGTCCGGTCATTTAAATTCCGGATCCGGGAACGAGTATCTAAAAGCTCCAGTTTTTTTACAAACCACTGATACTTGTCCAGCTTATCCTCCAGCATGGTAAAGGTATCAAAGGCTTCACGGATTGCGGTAAGGCAGCGGATCTCCTGACTGGTATCTTCAATCTTTCTGCGCATCCGTCCGTACTGCATTACGCTTTCCTGCATATCCTCCATATGGATATCCTGCTCCGTACAGATATATTCCTTAACGAAGTCCTCCAGCTTGATATTCATCCGAAAGGGGATCGCCCGTTTAAAAAGCAGAGGAAACTTCTCACTGTCAAGTCCTCCCAGATACGTCTCATACATGATCCGGCGAAACCTCTCATTATGGGAGGTGGAAAAATGCTCTTCCTTTCCATAATGGGTATCCAGCCAGTGTTCCACTTCACGGATGGACATGGTACGGGTTTCTGTGCGGTATTCATTTTCCCACAAAGGGCCTTTATGCCAGAAAAAGCGGCGGGATATCTCATTGGATGCCGTTTCTACATCAAACACAATACCGATACACTGGTATTCTTCCGTATCGGTGCGTTTTAATTCCAGTACAATAGTAGAACTGAAATTGCGGTTTCTCAAATAGGAAAATTCGTTATTGTCCCCTATATTGACCATGCCCCTTAAATATTCAATGAGGCTTCGGTCCGAATCGTCGGCAGCCGCCTTGTTAAAAAAGCCTCTGCCGTCCGTATTGGCATACAGCACCAGCTGCAGGGCGTCAATTACCGTGGATTTTCCGCTTCCGGAATGACCGGTAAAAAAGTTGATCTCCTCATTTAAGGTAAGCGTCTTTCTGGAAATGTAATGCCAGTTGTTCAGACAAATCCGCGTAAAGGCCCAGAACGGCCCGACTGCCGGCTTATATTCCGTTGTCACTTTCCCCTTCCTCCTCTCCTTCTTCAAAATCAGCTAAAAGCTCTCTCACATCATCCCCCAAAAGCACTACATTGATGCTGGGATAGATGATAAACGGGCTTTCATAAGACAGCTCATCCAAAAGATCCAGCGGCTCGATCAGCTGATATTTTTTCAGCAGCGTAACCGTGCGCCGGATCTCGCTGGGAGAAGGCTGGCGTTTAAAAAGCCGGTAATTCCCCAGTTTTTCATGGACCGCTCCCAGCGTAGTATATACGTTCACGCTGGCAGATACATTTTCCATCTGTTCATCATAGATCAGTTTGAGAATAAGAAGATAAAGGGTTGCCAGTCTGGGAAGCTTTTCACCCACCAGATCTTCTCCCTGGATATAGATCATCCCCATATGGCTGTTTTCCAAAACCTCAATGCCGGCGACGGCAAAATACCGGCGGATAAATTCCAGGTGGAGACTGCAGCTGCGATACTCCTTTGTATACTGGAACCGGCCTGTTTTCTTATCATATTTGCGCTCCAGCAGAAACGTCTGGCGAAGCAGAAGGCGGATCAGATCCGTGATCTCCTGTTTCGTCTGGCCCATCTGTTCGTCATAGTAGGGAATCCCTGCTTCTGTCTTTATAATTTCCGTCACGTTCTGGTCCTCCTTACAAATACAAAACCCGGATAGGTGTAAGGCCCCTTCGTTACAGGCGCCGGATCCTCCGTCTCTGCCGTATAGGTACTTTTTCTCCGGATGGATTCATCATATGCAAGGATCAGCTTTTCAAAATCCCCGTCATTTTCCACCGTATCCTCCGTTACTTCCATCCGGCCGTCCTTCATCCGGCTGGTGATAAATTCCTCAATCTCTCTGTGGCTGTAGCGGTTCTTTACCCTGTTAATGTTAAGGATCTCCTCTGCCGAAAGCTCCGGCATTTCTTCCTCATCCTTTAGCTGCTCCGTAAAAGATGCCCTGGTATGCCTGCGCCTGTAAAGAGAAGCCTCCGAAACCACATTGGGCTGGGACAGGTTCATACGTTCCCCAATGGCCTTTAGCTCATCCTCTGTTCCTCCTGTTTTGGAAAGATGGTTTAACAGCTGGATCACCAGCCCCTTCATATCATCCTCCTGGTTTAAAAGATAGCCCATACGCGTCACAGTCGCCTTAACATACCGGGAATGTTCTTTGTCCATATTGGATATCCTGTGTTCAATATCGTCAAAGCCCTTCTCCAGCTGATCCAGCTTTTCAAGGATCTCACCCGTCCCCTCTCTGCCGGAAAGACGGGTAAGCCAGGGAATATCCTCCCGCATGGAAGCAATCCAGCTTTTAATATCCGTTTTATAAAGATAAAAATTATCGCTGGTCTTTAAAATGTGGTATTTTTTATTTACCACCTCTTCCACATACCCCTCCAGATGATCCTTTAAAAGAGAACCGTAATCCCTCTGCTCCAAAAGCTTTCCGAAAAACTTATCCATGTTGTGAAGCATATCCTGAAGGGACTTATTCAGTTTTTTCGTATTTACAAGAGCCGTATCCAGAAGGCTGATGCCGGATCTGGGGTCATGTTTTAATGAAAAAAGGATGGCATAGATATTCTGGATATAGATCTGAGCTTCATCCTCCTGCTCATTACAAAGCCTGGAAAAGCTTTCTATAAAAACAGCCGCATAATCCGGGATGATAATATTGACAGTCATGGTTGCATAGTCATCCACTTTTCTGAGCCATCCGGTCTTTAAAAGCCAGTTTAAAACCCGGGTGGCCGGAGGCTCAAACTGATCCTCTTCTTCCTCTAATTCATCCTGCCAGATCACACAGCGTTTTTCTGCAAAATATTCACTTAAAAGCTGAATACACATTTCCCTGCTTAAAAAATAATTGCTGTATTCGTATTCCTCGCTGATTTTTAACAGCGCTTCAATGTAAGCAGACCGGTTCACCGAGCGGAAAAGGCTCCAGAACCGGTCCGGTATCTCCTGTATCAGTTTCATTGGTTTCCTCCTGATTTGGATACCCCTATTATATCAGGAAAAACGCCTTATGGCAATGGAGCAGTCCCATCAATTACCGCTTTCACAAGTCCCGGAATATGATAAGACTCAGCAATGATATCCGCTGTTTTTCCGATCTCCTCTTTCATCGCCTCTGCAGTAACCGGGCCGATGGCCGCATACAAGGGTCTTTCTGAATCCTCCGGCCTGCAAAATCCTCCGGCCTGTTTAAATGCACGGACGCCGGAAGGGCTTGCAAATATCAGCACACGGCATAACGACAGCTGCTCTTCCATTCGTTTCGAGGGAACGCCCTTTACCGCATAAAGAGGAATATCATCAAAAGGGATCCCTGCCTTTATAAGCATCTGAGCCAGTTTCACAGAGGCTCCCTCTGCTCTTGCCATAAGAACGCGGTCCTTTGAATGAAGCACTTTAAAAAGCGCCTGAGCCAGGCTGGCAGAGCAGTATTCCTCCGGCACAAGATCCGGCCGGATCCCCCGTTCCAAAAGCGCCCTGCAGGTTGCAGCCCCGATCGCAGCCACCTTCATATGCCCTAAAGCCCGGATATCCAGGCCGGATTCAAAAAGCCCTTTAAAAAACAGCCGGACACCGTTTACACTGGTAAGAACCAGCCAGGTATATGTTCCTAGTCTGGGATATACGGAAGCCATGGCATTTTTCCCTTTTTCTTCCAGGCATTCCATCCGAAGGAGCGTTTCTGTTTTAGCCCCCTCTTTTCGCAGTGCGATCTCCATCTGATCTGTAAAATGCTCCGTTCCGATCAATCCGACGGTCATTCCATCAAGAGGCCCTCTGGGATTTACCGTTTCCGGCTGCAGGTTAAAGGCAGCCGCCTCCCCCACTACGATAATGGCAGGCGTGTGAAAGCCCTGCTCCTTCGCTTTTGCGGCAAGCGTCTCTAGATCAGCCCGCAAAACCCTCTGGTTTAAAAGAGAACCGTTCTCGATCAGGGCAGCCGGTGTCTGTGGAGACTTTCCTCCCCGGATCAGTCCCTCTGTAATAGCCGACAAGCTGTGAAAGCCCATGAGAAAAACAAGGGTTCCCTCCATTGCAGCATATGCTTTCAGCTCGTTCTGCTCACGGCCGCCCGCCAAGGTATGACCGGTAATCACATGAAAGCTGCGGCTTATGCCCCGATGGGTGACGGGAATCCCCGCAAGCTCCGGTACGGCTACCGCAGAGGTGATCCCAGGAACGGTTTCCCATGAAATCCCGGCCTCTTTTAATGCCAGGATCTCCTCCGATCCCCTGCCGAACACAAAAGGATCGCCGCCCTTTAAGCGGACTACATTTAACCCCTCTTTTGCCAGCCCGATCAAAAGGCGGTTGATCTCCTCCTGAGGCATGGAGTGGCTCCCTGCTTCCTTTCCGGCATAAATGATCCTGCAGTCCTTTCGGACAAACCCTAAAAGCTCCTGGGAAGCCAGATGGTCATAGACCACGGCATCACAGGCCTTTAACCGCTCCATCCCCCGGATGGTCAAAAGTTCTCCCGCTCCCGGTCCGGCTCCTACCAGACACACGGTACCCCATTTTTTTTCATTCCTTGATACAGGTGTAATGGTATATTTCATGGCCAAAGTAATCCTTTCCCCGCTTGATCTGCTAATGTTGTCACTGATATTTCTGAAAGTGTTCCGCACAGGTCAACCCGGCGTATCTTATTTTTAAGCTCCGCGTCCGTAAGCTGTGAAGCATGTTCCGGTCCATTGATCCCGCGAAGGCGCAGTTTCGTTTCTCCATCTTCTTCAAAGAGGTTCGCATATACGGCCACCGGCGCATGACAGCCTGCCTGAAGCGTTTCAAGCACTGACCTTTCTGCTGTAAGGCACAGACGGGATGATCTGCAGTCGATCTGGCTGCAGAGCCTGTGAGCCTCTGTATCCGCTTTCGTCTCCACTGCAAGGATTCCCTGTCCCCCGGCAGGCAGAAACTGTTCCGGGCTCAGGCGGATGAAGCGCCATTCTTCCCCCTCTTCAATTCCCAGACGTTTTAACCCTGCTGCTGCTAAAAGGATCCCGTCACAGGCGCCTTCTTTCAGTTTTTTTAATCGGGTCTGGACATTTCCCCGAAGCGTCCTGCACACAGGCCGGCTTTCCTTATCCAGCCATTTTGTACTGCCGCAGATACTATGCCACTGCTCCCGGATCTGCAGCTGGCGTCTGGGACTGGAGGTTCCGATGACAAGTTCCTTTTTGTCTGTCTTTAAGGCAGTCTTTGGCAGTATCAGTACATCCCCCGGATCTTCGCGCTCAGACAGCGCTGAAATCACCAGCCCCTCTGGAAGAGAAACCGGCATATCCTTGGCACTATGGACTGCAAGGTCAATGGAGCCTTCTAAAAGAGCCTGTTCAAATTCGGAAACAAATGCTCCCTTCCCCCCAAATGCCTGGAGAGGAGAATGAAGGAGCTGGTCTCCTAGCGTATCCCTTGTAAGAATCTCTGTCTGAAGACCCGGAAACTTATTTTTCAGCTGTTCAGCGATCATTTCTGCCTGGCGCAGAGCCAGAACACTTTTCCGGCTTCCGATACGAAGTATATGGTTCATGTGTTTTCTTCCTCTTTTTTTATATACATGGTCTGAGAACATTCAGCCAGCAATGCCTGTATTTCCTCTGATGAAGGGAGCTTATCCATATTAAAAACTGCCTCTGCAAGCCGGACGGAAAGCTCACGCCGCAGCCCGCCTGAATCTGGAAAACGATCCTTCATCTCTCTGCGCAGCGCTCCTAAAAGCCCGGCCCGTTCTCCCATATGGTCCGGTATGGAATGGGAAATGCGCTCCTTTAAAAGATGGGCCAGCACAGGGCTTTCACCCCCTGTACATACGGCAGCTGTCACCGGGCCGTCCGTAAACAGCGACGGGAAAAGAAAGCTGCTGTCTTCTGGCCCCTGGACCGAATTAACCGGAATTTTCCTTTGTTTGCACCACCGGGAAATGGTCCGGTTCAGCTCAATATCATTAGTGGCAGCAATGACCAGATCTGCTTTCTTTAAATCCTCCAGGCAAAAGGGGCGCATGCTCCGCCTGAAACGCACTTCCTCCTGTTCAAGGCGGTCAAACTCAGGGATAAACTCCTTTGCCACCGCATGGACCAAAACTCCAAAGGGGAGAAGGCCGCAGACCTTACGGTATGCGACCTTCCCCCCTCCGACTGTCACACAGAGCCACCCCTCAATATCTGTAAAAAAAGG
>OJPB01001187.1_pt1 | contig 11390 bp, 9 predicted proteins | sample 1598391 | NCBI WGS metagenome assembly OJPB01 (sample SAMN03922452, study PRJEB24848) | human gut metagenome | isolation source: stool sample | host: Homo sapiens | place: Germany | collected 2009-11
GGGTAAGAGACGGAACGGGGAGAAACGAGAAGGAGGAACTTTCGTATGAAGAAAATAGTATCTTTGGGACTGGCGGCAGCTATGGCGGCATCCGTACTTACAGGCTGCGGCGGGGGAAGTGCGCAGACAGCAGATACAAAGGAAGATGCTAAGACCGAGGAAGCAAAGGGAAGCGAAGCTGCTTCTGATAAGGCAGAGGGAACTGCCACGGCAGAAGGCATGACAGAGATCACATGGTGGGCATTCCCGACCTTTACACAGGACGGTGACAATCCGGCAGGAACCTATGAGCAGGAGATCATCGATGCATTTGAGGCAAAGAACCCGGATATCAAGGTGAAGCTGGAGACCATCGATTTTACATCAGGACCGGAGAAGATCACGGCAGCCATCGAGGCAGGCACTGTATGCGATGTGCTCTTTGATGCTCCCGGACGTATCATTTCCTACGCACAGAACGGCAAGCTGGTAGCTTTGGACGATATGTTCACAGAGGAATTTGTAAAGGACGTAGACAATGAGGCTCTGATCAACTCCTGCAAGTCCGGCGACAGCTATTATATGTATCCCATCAGCAGCGCAGCATTCTGTATGGCAGTGAGCAAGAATGCATTAGAGGAAGCAGGCGCTATGGACTGCATCAACCTGGAAGGCGACCGCACCTGGACCACAGAGCAGTTTGAGGAAATGATGAAAAAGCTTTCTGAAGCAGGCTTTATGGGCGGCACCGTATACTGCTCCGGACAGGGAGGCGACCAGGGTATCCGCGCATTCGTTACAAACCTGTATGACAGTTCTGTAACAGATCCTGAGATTACTACATACACCCTCAATGACGAAGGCGGCGTAAAGGCCATGACAAAGATCAAAGAGTGGGTAGACAACGGATATATGTTAAACGGCTCCGCATATAACGGCGGTGAGGACGTAGATCAGTTTGTAGCAGGAAATACCGCATTTACAACCCTCTGGTCTCCAGGACTTGCAAGCCAGAGAGCAGAGACATTAAAGGAGAACGGAATCGAGGCAATCGCACTTCCATTCCCATCTGAGGACGGAACACCTGCATTAGAGTATCTTGTAAACGGCTTCTGCGTATTTGACAACGGCGACGAGGCAAGAGCAGAGGCATCCAAGAAGTTTATTGATTTCATCTGCAATGATGAAGAGTGGGGACCAAAGAACGTAGTAAAGACCAGCGTATTCCCGGTTCGCCAGTCCATGGGCGATCTGTATGAAGGAAATGAGGATATGTCCTTCTACGCTTCTCTTACAAAATACTATTCTCCATACTACAACACCATTCCGGGCTTTGCAGAGATGAGAACCTACTGGTTCCCGATGCTCCAGGCAGTGATCAACGGCGATTCCGAGCCAAAGGCTGCTCTGGACGACTTTGTAGCAAAGGCAAACCAGTCTATCGTAAACGCACAATAAGACAGGTATTCTCCCCATATTACAGCCTGTAGTATGGGGAGTCATTTTTAGAAGGAGAGAACTGCCATGAAGTCAAGGAAAATCAATAAGATCAGAATGAGGGAAACGCTGGTTTCCTATGCATTCCTGCTGCCGGCCATGCTGTTTTTTGTGCTGTTTGTGCTGGTTCCCATGGGAATGGGCGTAGTTACCAGTTTTTTCCGTTATAATATGAAGGGAATGACCTTTACAGGACTGTCTAATTACATGACTATGTTTGCAGATCCTGTATGGCAGAAATCCCTGGTGAACACCCTGCTTCTGGTAGTAGGCTCCGTTCCCATTACTGTACTGTTTGCGCTTTTTGTAGCAGCCATGACTTACGAGAAGAATCCATTTACAAGATCCTTCTTCCGATGTGTGTTCTTCCTGCCTGTGGTTACGGGTACTGTAGCGGTAACAGTTGTCTGGAAATGGATCTACGACCCTTTAAACGGTATTTTAAACTGGATCTTAAAATCACTGGATCTGATTGAAAAGAACATTATGTGGACGGGAGATAAAAGATATGCTCTCTGGGCCATTCTGATTATACTGATCACTACCAGCGTAGGACAGCCCATTATTCTCTATATCGCTTCTCTGGGAAATGTTCCCAAGGATTATGTAGAAGCAGCTCAGGTAGACGGCGCCAATGATTTTCAGGTATTCTGGAAGATCAAATGGCCCAGCCTTCTGCCCACCACACTGTATATCGTGGTGATCACTACCATCAACTCCTTCCAGTGCTTCTCTTTGATCCAGCTGCTTACTTCCGGCGGACCCAATTACAGAACGACTACTATCATGTACTATCTGTATGAGACAGCATTTAAGAAGTTCGAATATGGCTACGCCAATGCCATGGGCGTAATACTTGCATTGATCATTGGTTTTATCAGCTTTGTCCAGTTTAAGGCATTGGGCAGCGACGTTGAATATTAAAGGGGGATGAGAAGATGAAAAATAAAGTGAAAATTCTGGATGCCGCCTCTATGGTGCTTCTGCTCCTTCTCAGTGTGGTATTTATTTTCCCCTTCTACTGGATTTTGACGGGAGCCTTTAAATCCCAGAAGGTTACGATCAAGCTGCCTCCGGAATGGTTCCCTCTCCACCCGACCTTGGAAAACTTTGAGAAGCTGTTTCAGAACCCGGCGCTCCAGTGGCTGATCAACAGTATCTTTATCGCCGGTGTAACGCTGATCATCGTCTGTGTGGCAGCCTCTATGGCCGGTTATGTGCTGGCAAAGAAGCGCTTTTACGGCGATAAGCTGCTGTTCAGTATTTTTGTATTCGCAATGGCCCTTCCAAAGCAGGTAATCCTGGTGCCGCTGATGAAGCTGGTTTCCTTTATGGGGATCCATGATACTCCATGGGCCGTTATCCTTCCTTTGTGCGGCTGGCCCTTTGGTATCTTCCTCATGAAGCAGTTCAGTGAAAATGTTCCTACAGAGCTTTTGGAGGCTGCAAAGATCGACGGAAGCGGTGAAATCCGTACCTTTACAAGCATTGTTATGCCGATCGTAAAGCCGGGTCTGGGAGCGCTTGCGATCTTTACCTTTATTAATACATGGAATGACTATTTCATGCAGTTAGTAATGTTAAATTCCAGAACGAACCTGACGATTTCTCTGGGCGTGGCGACACTCCAGCAGGAGTTCTCCACCAACTACGGAGTCATCATGGCGGGTGCGGCTCTGGCGGCGGTTCCCATTGTTGCGGTGTTCCTGATGTTCCAGAATTACTTTACTCAGGGTATTACCATGGGAGCGGTCAAGGGGTGATGGGAGAGGGGATTGCACCCCCTACACCATCCTTCCCATGCCGGTCTTCCATGGCTCCGGTTTCCGGTCATAAGAAAGTCTAAGAGGCTGAAATTTTTCTAAAAGCAAGCTCCATATCAAAAACTCGCCGTGCTCAGACAGGTTTGATATGGAGCTTAACGAAAAATTCCAGCCTCTATGTCTTTCTAAATGGCCTCCAAAGTCGCCCTGGCAGACCGGCATGGGAAGGCTGGCACAGGGGGCGCAATCTCCGGCGGAGGTGTTCCGGGGAGGAAAACTTGAGTTTCTGTATTTTGCAGACACCAGAACACAGTGTAAAGTGCGGAAACTCAAAGAGGAAACAAGTTGACAAAAGGGTTCATATGAGTAAAATATGGTATAGGTTAGGGCGGTGGCCGTTTGGCCATGGCTCTTTATATTTACCCTGGTTTGGGGTTAAGGAAGGAAAACAGATATGAGTTTGATCGTACAGAAATTCGGCGGGACCTCTGTGGCTGACACGGAGCGGCTGCGCAATGTTGCAAGGATCATTACAGAGACATATAAGGCGGGAAATCAGGTGGTGGCAGTATTGTCTGCCCAGGGGGATACGACAGATGATCTGATTCAGAAGGCAGAGGAGATTAACCCAAAGGCTTCGGCCAGAGAGATGGATATGCTTTTGTCTACAGGAGAGCAGATTTCGGTATCGCTCTGTGCGATGGCGATTGAGGCTTTGGGATATCCGGTGATTTCTCTTACCGGCTGGCAGTCCGGCATCAGCACGAATACGGTTTCGGGAGATGCGCGTATCCGAAAGGTGGATACGGAGCGCATTGAGGCGGAGCTGAATCAGAAGAAAATAGTGATTGTTACAGGATTTCAGGGAATCGACCGGAACCAGAATATTACCACTTTGGGACGGGGCGGTTCGGATACCTCTGCGGTAGCTCTGGCTGCGGTTCTGGGGGCCGACCTGTGCCAGATTTATACGGATGTGGACGGTGTTTACACGGCAGATCCCAGAAAGGTTGCAGGAGCCAGAAAGCTGGATGAGGTGACGTATAATGAGATGCTGGAGCTGGCGACGCTGGGAGCGCAGGTGCTCCATAACCGTTCGGTGGAGCTGGCAAGAAAGTACAATGTAAAAATGGAGGTCCTGTCAAGCTTTACAGGCCATCCGGGAACAAAAGTGAAGGGAGTTGCAAAGCGTATGGAGCGTTCATATATCAGCAGCGTGGCAAAGGATAAGGATATTGCGAGGATTGCCCTTATTGGCGTGCCAAATGAGATCGGAACCTCATTTAAGGTGTTCTCTCTGTTGGCAAGAAATCATGTAAATGTGGATATTATTCTCCAGGGCATTGGCCATGAGGAAGGGAAGGATATCTGCTTTACAGTGGCAGAAAAGGATCTGAATAAAACGGCAGAGCTTTTGATGGAGCATAAAGAGGAGCTGCGCTACAGCCGTATGGAGACGAACTGCGATGTGGCTAAGGTTTCTGTTGTAGGAGCAGGCATGATCAATAATCCGGGAGTAGCTGCAAAGCTCTTTGAGGCGCTGTATGATGCGGGGATCAATATCAATATGATTTCCACCAGCGAGATCAAAATTTCTGTGCTGGTAGACCGTAGGGATGCAGATCAGGCGGTACAGGCCATTCATGACCGGTTTTTCACGGTGTAATTGTATTTTTATGGAAAATGCAGATGTGTTTTGCTGAAAAATGTCAAAATATACAGTATGAAAGATAAAAAATGGGCGCTGTTTCATGTACCTGCATAAAGCGAGAGGAACTCTCTGGATGCAGGCATGGGGACTGCGCCCGTTTTTTTGAAAAAATTTGTTAATAATTTATCGAAAACAGGCAATTTCATGGTTCTGGGGTCTTGTCATTTGACAAAAATCTTATTATAATCATATATGGCAGTATTTTTGTTTTTATGCGGAACTGTAAGGGGATTTTTTGCAGTTCCAGCCAGTATTGTAAACTTTAGAATGATGGAGGACTGGAAAATGAGTAATTCAGCACAAACTTCAGCAAGCAGCCGTATTGCAGCCCTGCTTGATGAGAACAGTTTTGTTGAAGTTGGAGCCTATATTGCGGCTAGAAATACTGACTTTAACATGACTGAGCAGGAAACACCGGCTGACGGTGTAGTTACCGGTTACGGTACCATCGGCGGATGCCTGGTATATGTATACAGCCAGGATGCTGCTGTACTGGGCGGTTCCATGGGTGAGATGCATGCAAAGAAGATCTGCAACATCTACTCTATGGCAATGAAGATGGGAGCACCTGTTATTGGTCTGGTAGACTGTGCAGGACTGCGTCTTCAGGAAGCAACTGACGCACTGGATGGTTTTGGAAAGCTGTATTTAAGCCAGACAATGGCATCTGGAGTAATTCCTCAGATTATGGCAATTTTCGGTACCTGCGGCGGCGGTATGGCTGTATCTGCAGGTATGGCAGATTTCACCTTCATGGAAGATACTTCTGCAAAACTGTTTGTTAACTCCCCAAATGCCCTGGAGGGCAATTACAAGGCAAAATGTGATACTTCTTCCGCTAAGTTCCAGGCAGAAGAGTCTGGTCTGGTTGATTTCACAGGTGATGAAGCATCTGTATTATCACAGATCCGTACACTGGTATCTATCCTGCCTTCTAACAATGAAGAAGATCTGTCTGAAGTTGACTGCACAGACGATTTAAACCGTATGTGTGCTGGTATCGAAGGATATACCGGAGATACTGCTGCAGCTTTACAGATGATCTCTGATAATAACTTCTTTATGGAAGTTAAGAAGAACTACGGCGCTTCTATGGTAACCGGATTTATCCGCTTAAACGGAAGCACAGTAGGATGTGTAGCTAACCGCAGCGAAGTTTACGAAAACGGTGAGAAGGTACAGACCTTAGAGGCAGCTCTTTGCGGAAAAGGCTGTGAGAAGGCAACTGATTTCATCAATTTCTGTGATGCATTCAGCATTCCTGTTCTGACTTTAGTAAATGTAAACGGCTACCGTGCAACTATGTGCAGCGAAAGAAAGATCGCTAAGTTAGCAGCTAAGCTGACCTATGCATACGCTGACGCAACTGTACCGAAGGTAACTGTTGTTGTTAAGAATGCACTGGGAAGTGCAGGTCTTACCATGGGCAGCAAGAGCCTGGGCGCAGACGTTGTTTATGCTTGGCCAAATGCAGTGATCGGAACTATGGATCCGGCAGAAGCTGTTAAGATCATGTACGCAAAAGAGATCGAAGCTGCTGATGATGCAGTTGCAATGATCAAAGAGAAAACCGCTGAATATACCGCTCTGCAGTCCGGCGCTGTTGCTGCTGCAAAGAGAGGTTATGTAGATGACATCATCAAGGCAGAAGAGACCCGTCAGAGAGTGATCGCCGCTTTTGAGATGCTGTACACAAAAAGTGAGGACCGTCCTTCCAAGAAGCATGGCACGGTTTAAGGAGAGGTGACATGTATATGAGACGATTTGTAAAGAGAATGGCAGCAGCAGTTCTTCTGTCCGCCTGCCTGGTAAGCCTTTCTGGCTGCTCCTCTAACCAGGATGCAGAGACTGATTCCACCATCAGCATGGACGGAACTCCTGTAGATGATTCAATGGCTCAGTCCATTATGCTGTCTGCAGCACAGACTTTAGGCGTACCAAAGGATCAGCTGATCGTTCAGAAAACTCTGGCAGAGTCAACAGGCGATGCGACTACAGCAGCTATTTATGAGGCTCAGCTGGAAGTTCGCGAGGACATGGGCGAATTAAAGAATGTAAATATGGATGAAGGTTCTGTTGTTCTTCTGGCAGATGGCAGCTATACGGTTGTGATCCCAGTTGATTTTACAGAGGGAACCAAGAAATATGTGATGAATATCAATATGGCTACCCAGCAGATCCAGGCTGAGTTTACAGATATGTCCGCAGGTGTTGAAGAAGATACTTCTATGGGCACCCTGTTAAAGACCGCTACTGTATATACAGTTATTGGTATCGGCACTGTATTCCTTGTTTTAATTTTCATCAGTATCCTGATCTCATGCTTCAAATACATCCATGCATGGGAAGAAAGCAAGAAGAAAGCAGCAGCACCTGCTCCTACACCAAAGGCAGCAGCACCTGCTGTTAAGCCAGTAGCAGCAGCACCGGCAGTAACCGGTCCTGATCTTTCTGATGATGCAGAATTAGTAGCTGTTATGACTGCTGCTATTGCAGCATATGAAGGCAGCGCTACATCTAACGGTCTGGTAGTACGTTCTATCCGCCGTGTAGGTCTGGGAAGATAATCACTGCACATTCAGGTTAGAAAACCAGTGTGCTTATACAACAAGTAGGAGGAAACAAACTATGAAGACATATACCATTACAGTAAATGGAAAAGCATATGCAGTAACCGTTGAAGAAGGCGCAGCCGCACCAGCCGCTTTTGCAGCCGCACCGGCTCCCGCAGCACCGGCACCAGCTCCCGCTGCCGCACCGGCACCAGCTCCTGCTGCACCTGCAGGCGCAGCAGGCTCCGTTAAGGTAACGGCTCCTATGCCTGGAAAAATCGTAGCTGTAAAGGCTGCAGCAGGCCAGGCAGTAAAGAAAGGCGAAACTGTTCTTGTTCTTGAGGCTATGAAGATGGAAAATGACATCGTTGCTCCTCAGGACGGTACCGTTGCCAGCATAAATGTATCCACAGGCGATTCCGTTGAGTCCGGCGCAGTTTTAGCCACTCTGAACTAAGCAGAAACACGGATCCGCAGTAAGTTGGATTCCATTATGGAGGTAACATTATGGATTTTGGCAATTTAGTAACAAACCTTTTGGGACAGATGGCGTTTTTCCATCTGACCATTGGGAACTATGTGATGATCGGTGTGGCGCTGGTCTTCTTATACCTGGCAATCCGCCGGGGATTTGAGCCTCTGCTGCTGATCCCCATCGCATTTGGCATGCTGCTTGTAAATATCTATCCGGAAATCATGTATTCTCCGGAAGAAACGTCCAACGGCATCGGCGGTCTTTTGTGGTATTTCTTTACTCTGGATGAGTGGAGTATCCTTCCGTCCCTGATCTTCCTTGGCGTAGGAGCCATGACAGACTTCGGTCCGCTGATCGCAAACCCCATCAGCTTCCTTATGGGTGCTGCTGCTCAGCTGGGTATCTATGCCGCATATTTCCTGGCAATTTTCCTGGGATTCTCAGGAAAGGAAGCGGCTGCTATTTCCATCATCGGCGGTGCTGACGGCCCTACCTCTCTGTTCCTTTGCAGTAAGCTGGGACAGACCCAGATCATGGGTCCAATCGCAGTTGCAGCTTATTCCTATATGGCTCTGGTTCCTATTATCCAGCCGCCGTTTATGAAGCTGCTCACTACGGATAAGGAGCGCAAGATCAAGATGGAACAGCTCCGTTCCGTATCCAAGCTGGAAAAGATTTTATTCCCGATCATTGTAACAATTGTAGTCTGCCTGATTCTGCCGTCTACTGCTCCATTAGTAGGTATGCTGATGTTAGGAAACCTGTTCCGTGAGAGCGGTGTTGTAAAACAGCTGGCAGAGACAGCATCCAATGCCCTGATGTACATTGTCGTTATCCTGCTGGGTACATCCGTAGGTGCTACTACCAGTGCAGAGGCATTCTTAAATGTAACTACCATCAAGATCGTTCTTTTAGGTCTGGTTGCATTTATTTTCGGTACCGTAGGCGGTATCCTGTTAGGAAAGCTTCTGTGCAAGCTGACCGGAGGAAAGATCAATCCTCTTATCGGTTCCGCAGGCGTGTCTGCCGTACCTATGGCAGCCCGCGTATCCCAGAAGGTTGGTTCCGAGTATGATCCTACCAACTTCCTGCTGATGCACGCAATGGGACCAAACGTTGCAGGCGTGATCGGCACGGCTGTAGCAGCCGGTACTTTTATGGCAATCTTTGGCGTATAAAAGGGAATTTTATCACAGTATTTAAGGAGGATTTTTAACTATGGCAGAGATAGAGAAGAAGCCGGTAAAGATCGTGGAAACCGTCCTGCGTGACGCCCATCAGTCTTTGCTTGCGACCAGAATGTCAACAGAGCAGATGCTTCCCATCATCGATAAGATGGACAAAGTAGGCTACCATGCAGTAGAGTGCTGGGGAGGCGCTACCTTTGATGCCTGCCTGCGTTTCTTAAAGGAAGATCCATGGGAGCGTTTAAGAAAATTAAGAGACGGCTTTAAGAATACAAAGCTGCAGATGCTGTTTCGCGGACAGAATATCCTGGGCTACAACCATTATGCAGATGATGTAGTAGAGTATTTCGTACAGAAGTCCATTGCAAATGGTATTGATATTATCCGTATTTTTGACTGTTTAAATGATATCCGCAATCTGGAGACAGCCGTAAAGGCTACCAAGAAGGAAAAGGGACATGCTCAGATTGCTCTGTGCTATACCCTGGGCGACGCCTATACTCTGGATTACTGGAGAGACATTGCAAGAAAGATCGAGGATATGGGTGCTGACTCCCTGTGTATCAAGGATATGGCAGGTCTTCTGACTCCATATCAGGCGGCAGAGCTGGTACAGGCATTAAAGGAAGGCACAAAGCTTCCGATTGACCTGCATACCCATTATACATCCGGCGTTGCTTCCATGACCTATATGAAGGCCGTAGAGGCAGGCTGTGAGATTATCGACTGTGCTATGTCACCTCTGGCTCTGGGAACCAGCCAGCCGGCAACTGAGGTTATGGTTGAGACCTTCAGAGGCACTCCATATGATACAGGCTATGATCAGAATCTTCTGGCGGAAATTGCGGCATACTTCCAGCCGATTCGTGAGGAAGCTTTAAAGAGCGGCCTCTTAAATCCGAAGGTTCTGGGTGTAAATATCAAGACCTTGCAGTATCAGGTACCTGGCGGCATGCTTTCCAACCTTGTAAGCCAGTTAAAGGAAGCAGGACAGGAAGACAAGTATCAGCAGGTATTAGAGGAGATTCCAAGAGTAAGAAAAGACTTCGGAGAGCCACCTCTGGTAACTCCTTCTTCTCAGATCGTTGGTACACAGGCAGTTCTCAACGTGCTTATGGGTGAGCGCTATAAGATGGTTCCGAAGGAGTCCAAGAAGATCATGCTTGGTGAGTTCGGACAGACTGTAAAGCCATTTAATCCGGAAGTACAGAAGAAGATCATCGGTGACGAGACGCCGATCACCTGCCGTCCGGCAGATCTGATCCAGCCTCAGCTTCCTCAGTTTGAGAAGGAATGCGCTCAGTGGAAGCAGCAGGATGAGGACGTATTAAGCTACGCTCTGTTCCCGGCTGTAGCCAAGGAGTTCTTCCAGTACAGAGAAGCACAGCAGAAAAAGGTAGACGTGACTGTAGCTGATAAGGAAAATAAGGCTTACCCTGTGTAAATGACGGGATAAAACTGCATATGTAAAATAAAACAGCCTTCCAGCTTCCGGTGCATTGATGCGCCGGGAGCCGGGAGGCTGTTTTTTGCGAAAGATTTGTAAAAAATCCCCTTTTGCTTGGCAAATATGTGGTAAGATGATAAACTGAAAGCGCAACTGATTATTCAAATAAGACAAAAAATGAAAAATATGAGGATATTATGCTGAAGGTTTTGATTGCAGATGATGAGGAGAAAATCTGCCAGCTGATTGAAAAGCTGATTAACTGGGAATCTCTGGGACTGAAGGTAGCTGCAGTGGCATCTAATGGGGTAGATGCTGTAAAAAAGATTATGGAATATAGGCCGGATATTGTGATAACGGATATCAGGATGCCTGGGATTGATGGGATGGAACTGATTGAACGAACTAAAAAAATATGTCCAGATACAGAAATTATTATTATCAGCGGTTATCGGCACTTTGAATATGCGCAGACAGCTATTCGCTACGGAGTTCGAAATTACCTGTTAAAGCCTATTCGTAAAGATGAATTAAGGGAAACACTGGAAAAAATAGTAGATATCTGCCGTGAGAGGAATGAGCAGTTGGATTTTGAGGAGCGGGTGCGTCTTGCATTGAAAAATGATGCTGAAAGACTTCGGACGGGATTTATTTCCCAACTGATCTATGGAAGCAGTGAAAGAAAGGGAGATTCTTCTATTGAGGCTGTAAATGCCCAGTTTCATTTCCGGTTTCGTGAAGGTATTTTTCAGATTTTAGGAATCCGTTTTGACAGAATT
>OJPB01001242.1_pt1 | contig 10923 bp, 8 predicted proteins | sample 1598391 | NCBI WGS metagenome assembly OJPB01 (sample SAMN03922452, study PRJEB24848) | human gut metagenome | isolation source: stool sample | host: Homo sapiens | place: Germany | collected 2009-11
ACCATACACCTTATCTCATTCGCGTCACTACTTCATAAACAAGTCTCACTGCGCAGTTCACACGAAGCGATTTTAAGTGAACTTGAAAAATATTATACCGTAAAACTCGTCGACTATCAAGATATGGACAAGTTGACAAGTGATGATTTCAAAATTATTTTTATCGCTACTGGCGGAGTAGAAAGACTGGTCATCCAACATTTCGAAAACCTTCCCCGCCCTGCCATTTTACTGGCAGATGGCATGCAAAACTCTCTTGCAGCCGCCCTGGAGATATCTACATGGCTTCGCGGAAGGGGAATGAAGAGCGAAATCCTTCATGGTGAACTGCCATCCATTATACAGCGTGTACATATACTTTATAATAATTTCCGAGCACAACGTTCATTATTCGGCAAACGTATCGGAGTTATCGGCACTCCTTCATCCTGGCTGGTCGCCAGTAATGTTGACTATCTGCTGGCCAAACGCCGCTGGGGCATCGAATACATAGACATTCCACTGGAACGTATCTATGAACATTTTCAACAAATCACGGATGATCAAGTAGGTGCTTCCTGTGCCGCAGTCGCCTCGCAAGCTCTTGCCTGCCGCGAGGGAACTCCTGAAGATATTATCAAAGCGATGCGGCTCTACCGGGCTATCAAGAAAGTATGCGAAGAAGAGAAGCTGGAAGCACTGACACTAAGTTGTTTCAAACTGATTGAGCAAATCGACACTACCGGCTGTCTGGCATTGTCCTTGCTGAACGATGACGGAATAATGGCAGGCTGCGAAGGTGACCTTCAATCCATATTCACCCTGCTTGCCGTGAAGTCACTGACCGGAAAAGACGGATTCATGGCAAATCCTTCCATGATTAATACACGTACCAACGAACTTATTTTAGCACACTGTACCATCGGGCTGAAACAAACGGAAAGATATATTATCCGCAACCATTTCGAAACGGAAAAAGGAATTGCCATCCAGGGATTGCTCCCGACAGGAGACGTGACTATCATAAAGTGCGGCGGCGAATGTCTGGACGAGTACTACCTCTCTACCGGAACCCTATCCGAAAATACGAATTATATCAATATGTGCCGGACACAAGCCCGCATACGGATGAATACTCCGGCAGAATATTTCCTGAAGAATCCATTGGGCAATCATCATATCCTGGTTCATGGAAACCATGAAGATGCATTGAACGAGTTCTTCCTAGCAAATGCCTGCAAACGAACCGAATAAGCCCTTGTGACATTTTTGTATTATTTTTAAGTATTATAGGGGGAAAATACAAAAATGTCACATAACTAGTAATCAAGTAGTTAAGCTTAAAAATATCTCATTTTCAAGATAAGTTTACAAAAAGCAATAGGATATTTCTGCTTTTTTCTGAAGAAAAACTGCACTTTCCTCATATTACTCTAATTGTCAACAAATTATCACTAATGCCACCTATTATCTTCGTATATAATTGGCAAATATAAAATTGCACTTGTGCAACTAGTCAGACAGACAAGTGTAACAACCAAGCTACTCTTGTGTACCATCCCGGTTGCACAAGTGCAACCGGATAATTCAATTAGATGAATTGATCAATAGAACGGCAGAAAAGATTAATAGAATAGGAAGAAGTTATTAAATCTTCCTATTGTTTTTTTCAAATCAACCGCTCAGTCTGGATGCTGACTACTAAATCAAGCCGTTCAACGAGAAGAAAGTGACGAAAAGGTGATTTAAAACAGTTTTTGGATTCAGAAAACACTTATTTGGGAGTTTTGTAGCACTTTCTTTAGAAAAAAAGTCGCTTTCTTTGCTTCCGAAAACTAATTAAAAAATTAAAGCAATGGCTATGAAAACTTATTATCCGACTCTTTTATCCCTAATCTTTGTATTATATGCGGGGCATACTCATGCTCAAAAAAATAGAAAACTTACCGGTCATGAAACAACAATCACAGAATGAATTGTTTCATCAATTGGACAAAGCTCCCCGCACTCCGGCTTTTGAATGTGAAGGATATTGGAGTTTGGGAAGCTCCGTTGTCAAAGGTGAAGACGGAAAATATCATATGTTTGTTTCCCGCTTCCCCAAATCGCTGCCTTTCCATCCGGGATGGATGATTGCCTCAGAGGTTGTGCATGCCGTATCTGATATACCCGAAGGTCCTTACCAATTCAGCGACATTGCCCTGCTGGCACGTGGTGCGCAATACTGGGACGGACGCTCCACGCACAATCCGCGTATCCTGAAGTACAAGGACAAATATTACCTTAATATATATGGGGGCTACCCACCCATTCGGTGAACCGACTTATGATGAACTGACATTAAGCAGCCCATGGTGCATCGCCGGACGTGTCAATAAACGCATCGGATTGGCTGTTGCAGATTCTCCTTACGATCCCTGAAAACGTTTCAACGAACCGATATTAAAACAAAAGCCAATACTTTCTATAGTTATTTAGCATCTAACCCTTCGCCTGTTATTCAAGAAGACGGTTCGGTGATGATGATTTTCAAAGGAAGGGCTCATACTGAAAACAGCAAATACTCGGACTTGGCATTAGGAATCGCTTATTCTCCCAATATTGAAGGTCCTTACACGGTATTGAACAATGAACAGCCTATTTTCCAGATGGATGGTCAGGGAGAAGCAGAAGATCCCTTTTTATGGAAAGACTCTAAAGGGTATCACGCCATCTTTAAAGACCACGTGGCCAAATATACGGGCGAAAGAGACGGCGGAGTCATGGCTCACTCGACCGATGGTGTTCATTGGACCGTAGATATAGATCCAAAGGCTTACTCACGCACCGTAGAATGGGAAGATGGAAAAGTGGAAATGCAGGGACAATTGGAACGCCCGTTCCTTCTCTTTGAGAATGGAAAAGCCACGCATACTTTCTTTGACACAATGGATGGTACCGGTGGATTTGAGAATGCTACAAAATCATGGAATATGGTGATTCCTTTGAAGTAACGGATAAAAATGCCTTTTTTAAAGAACAGCAGGAAATAGCATCTGATTTACTTGGAAAACTCGAGCAATAGGAGTATCTTTGTATCAGATACAATAATATGCCTTTACTTTACAATTTCGACATAGATACCTCGGAAGAATTGCTGACCATATTAGCACAAAATCTTCAACAACACCGATTAGAAAAACATTAGGTTATTCTAAAGCCATCAAAGGCCTATTAGCAGAGCCGCTTTATAACACAATGGAAGGACTGGGTACTATTAACCGAAACAAAAACAGGACAGCCGTTTCAAGTCATTACTTGAAACGGCTGTCCTGTTTTTGTTATATGTTATTTACAGAATTTCCTTGTCTTCCCACTTTCCGCCGTGCCACTCCACTACCGACGTGAAACCTGCCTTTTTCAAAGCAGCCAATGCTTCGGCACGTCCATTATTAATCCGTTCCGGATAATGCGCATCACTGTTCACCTGCACCCGAATACCCAATTCCTTTAGGAAAGAGAAATAACGTTCATTCGGATAGAACGTACCCAGTTCGTGATAAGACTTGGTATTGATTTCCACAATATAACCGCGCTCGGCAATCGCCGCAAAGTAATCACGGACCAACGTATCATACCATGCTTCATCCAGCAAACCCGGACGATAGCAGGAAGCGTTATAGTGCATTTTATCGGCATGACCTACGATGTCGAAACCACCCAACTCCACCATAAGGAGCAGATTCTTATAATATAGGCGGACAACGAAATCAAGATCACCACCAAAATGCGCATCAACCAATTCACGAAAATGATCTGCCGGAGTATCAATATCTACCACCTTTCCTTCCGGAGAGTACAGCATGTGGACGGAACCGATGCAATAGTCAAGAGGCAATTCTTGGAAACGCGACAACGAAGGATTACTTTCCTCATTCAGATAGTCTATTTCAAGGCCGACAGCCAATTCTATCTCATCAGCATACTTTGCTTTAAGCCGGGAAAATTCGGAAAGATAATCATCCATCCGATCCCACTCCATCGTCCATGCAGTAGAGAATGGAAGCGGAGCATGAGAGGAAATGCCGTATGAAGAAAAACCTTCACTAATGGCAAAACGAATGAAATCTTCCATATTGGCTCGTCCGTCGCAATACAGACAATGGCTATGATAATTAGTCAAGTTTGTCATCTCTTCGGTTTATTCAAGGGTTATTCAAGTTATACCGGTTATTCATTTTTCTTACTATCGACATTGCTTAGCTTTCTATCTCACTGAGTTCCAGCCAACGCATTGTTTTCTCGTCGATCAGATCATTCACTTCGGGCAAACGTTTCGATTTCTCCGTCAGTTCGTCAACAGAAAGGGTACCACTACAAAGAAGCTCCTCAATCTGCGCCTTTTCGGATTCCAGCTCGGCTATATCTTTCTCTAATTGTTCAAATTCGCGCTTCTCCTTGAAACTCATCTTACGCTTGTCGTTCAGACGGACACGGGCAGTCTTTTCCTCTTGCGGCTTTTCGGCTTCTTTCTCCTTTTGCGCTTTTGCTTCTTTCCAATCACGGTAATCACTATAATTGCCGGGAAAATCGCGAATATCTCCCTGTCCGTTGAAAACCATCAAGTGGTCTACGACCTTATCCATAAAATAACGGTCGTGGGAAACCACAATCACACAACCTTTGAAGTTCTGAAGATACTCTTCGAGCACATTCAGCGTAATAATATCAAGATCGTTAGTCGGTTCATCCAACACAAGGAAATTAGGATTGCGCATCAAGACAGTGCACAAATACAGGCGGCGGCGTTCGCCCCCACTCAGTTTATAGACATAGCTGTGCTGGGTCTCGGGAGTGAACAGGAAATGTTGCAGAAATTGCGAAGCAGTCAACTTTTTCCCATTTCCCAGCTCTATGACTTCGGCAATATCCTGTATCACGTCAATCACTTTCATTTGCTCGTCAAACTGGAGTCCGTCCTGCGAGTAATAACCGAAACGAACCGTTTCACCAATATCCACCGTACCGCTATCAGGCTGTACCTGTCCCATCAATATTTTGATGAAAGTCGATTTGCCGGTTCCGTTGTTTCCCACAATCCCCATCTTCTCATAACGGGAAAAGATATAGGAGAAATCATCCAGAATCTTTAAATCCCCGAAACTCTTGAACAAATGGTCGGCTTCGAATATCTTACTTCCTATATACGATGCTTTCACTTCCAGCTTTACGTTATCGTTGCGGAGCCGTTGTTTCGCCACTTTCTCCAATTCGTAGAAAGCCTCCTCACAGTAACGGGCTTTGTGTCCGCGCGCTTGCGGCATTCGGCGCATCCAGTCGAGTTCCGTACGGTAAAGGTTGTTGGCTCGTTCTATTTCCACACTTTTAGCGTCTATCCGTTCCTGTCGCTTTTCGAGGTAATAGCTATAATTTCCTTTATATTGATACACTTGCCGATTGTCTATTTCGATAATTTCCGAACAGACACGGTCGAGGAAATAACGGTCGTGAGTCACCATCAGCAGACTGAGATTGGTACGGCGAAGATAATCTTCGAGCCATTCGGTCATATCCAGATCCAAATGGTTGGTAGGCTCGTCAAGAATCAACAGCTCCGGTTCGGTAATCAGTGCATTTGCCAAAGCTACACGCTTCAATTGCCCACCGGAAAGCTGCTTCACCTTTTGGTCAAAGTTACGAATCTTAAGTTGCGAAAGGATTTGCTTCGCTTTCTGCTCATACTCCCACGCTTTCTCATGGTCCATACGAACCAGAAGATCCTCCAGTCCCGGATGTCCTTCCGTTTCCATACAACGCTCGTATTCTTTTATCAGTTCAACGGTACTGTTGCCATGATGGAAACAGGCTTCCAGCACGGTTAATTCTTCGGGATACTGCGGGTCCTGCTCCAGATAATCCACCCGAAGGTCGCGTCTGAAAACAATGCTTCCACTATCATAGCCCTCTTTTCCGGCGATGATATTCAGCAGCGTAGTCTTTCCGCTGCCGTTCTTTGCTATTAATCCGACACGCTGCCCCTCAGCAATGCCAAAAGATATATTTTCAAAAAGGGCCAAGTCACCGAAGGACTTGGTCAGGTTATCTATCTGTAAATAAGGTACTGTCACGTAAGTAAGTGATTAGGAGTTAGCGATTAAGGTTAGTCGGCAGTGAGCGCAGACTTATAAGTTTCTATGACGTTGCAAGATTCTCCGGCCTTTATTCTGCTCCATGTCAGTTTCATCGGGTCGATAATGCCGTTCTTATATTGAAGAACCGGCGCTTCCCGGTTGCCGTCAATCAATGTCTTCCATTCCATACCGTCCACTTCATTGGCAAGGATCGTGCAGATCGTAATACCGATAGCCAGCCACTCGTCTTTTTTCTTCGGACCGATCTTACCGCTGTCAATCATCTGCTGGAGTTTTTCGAGGTCATCTTCCGTTCCTTGAAAATCTTTCTTCAATTCCTGCTTCACGGTAGATACCGTCCATTCATATCCTTCATTAATCTGATAGATTTCGGAAAGGCGGACGGGAATCAACTCGGCCGGATACTTCTGTCCTTCCTTACGTATCTCCAACGTGGCAATGACTTCTTCGGCTTCTTGCACCGTGCCACCTTTAGGTACGGTAAACGAGCATTCGAAAGCAATATCGTCAATGCCTGTAATCCATACATGGGATGTATAGTAAGTTCCTTCTTCCTGGAACATCTCTTTGCTATACGCACACTCCAACGCCCCGACCTTCACCAACGAAGCCGAATCGTTCTCTTTCAGTTCCTGCCGGATGGCTTCTTTGCCATAACCAGCTTTACCTTTGAATGCGGATATACGAAAATTACCCGACCACACATCGGGATTATAGAAGAGAAAAGAGCCTTCGCCATCCTCAAACTCGTTCCAGTCCGAAGGATAGTTCATCGAAAACCATGCTCCGGGAGAGATAAATTTCTTGCCTTGCATTCTTTTTCTACATTTGATTACTTGGCAAAAATACGAATTATTTTCCTATCGGCTGTATTTTCCGGCGTACTTCTTTGGAGATTTCCAAAAACATATAGTTCAACTTTCCGGAATGAATACCTTCTTCGTTCTCCTTATACTTTTTATTGGCATATTGCTTTGATTTCTCGAAAGTCAGCAATGACATCTCGTTCTGTGATTTGCCTACCATCGTAGAATCCAGTTGTTCATCGGGAAAGAAATCATCCAGATCGACATCACCGATCATCGTCGTTTCCAGGAAGTTCATATCGGTATGCGAATTGTCGGTATAATAGCCTACAAACATATGTCCCGGCGTACGCACCAGGATAGGATCGATATTGATGGCACGAAGCAAGGAGGCAAACAGCACGCTGCCATCCACACAGTTAATCTGTGAAGATTCCAGCGCATCATCGAACGTACGGACACGCTGAGAGAACACGACATTGCTCGAAAGACTGGTATTGGAAACCGAACTGTAACGGAAATTCCGCTTCTGCAATATATTCCAAAGCGCATACACCTGCTTGTCTACGGCTCCTTTAGCCTTGCTTTGATAACCGAGAAAGCGATTCACAATGCGGGTATTCAACGCCTCACGAAGCAACTGATCGATCATCGGATTCTCTTCGTTGACGTAGGCGGCAAAGAAAATACCGGTATCATGAAACTTGGTCCCGTTCGCCACATAGCCCAACAGACATTCATTGACACTGCGCACGGAAAATGTACGCACCCGCTGTCCCAATTCTTTTCCGTTCATCTCCACTGTCACGGCAACGCTCACGGGTTCCGCCTGAAGGTTGTTCTTCAATGCTTCATAATTCCAGATTATATCCGGATAAATCGTATATTCCGTTCGTGGTTTGTTCAGAATAAACTCTGAGACGGAACGGGAGAAGAAAGGAGTTTCAGCCACCTCAATCCTTACCCGGCTATATGCCGCCCGCGACTTTACCCGAATGGCAATGCAGGATTTCGGATTTCCCAGACTGGTGGAATCCGACGGGATAATGACTTGCGCATCGGTTGTGGCTACGGAAAGAATAGCCGAAGGAAAGATATTTCCTCCTAAATCATCAACAATCTCAAAACCGGGATTGAACGTGGTATATTTAAAGACGGACACTCCGCCAAGCAGAAGCAGCAACACAATAACCGCGCCAATCACTTCGCGTCTATGTCGTTTCAAGTCAACTTTTATCATCGTTTGTAGTATCTATTAATCAAACATCTCTATCTTTTCTCGCTAACAAAGATAACAAATAGCAAACGTTTTTTCCTCTTATAGCCCGCAAAAACTTCGATATTTTATTCTATCCGCAGGATTGGGAGGAATGTAACAAGATTGTAATATCTGTTTCATCTGACCGTAACAAAGTATCCTCATCTTTGCATCAAATAAAATAAAAACGTAACTTTGTCATATTAATACATATAGCTTATGAATGAAACCCGTATTCTAGTTGTCGACGATGAAGAAGACCTCTGCGAGATTCTGAAATTCAATCTTGAAAATGAAGGTTACGAGGTGGATACCGCAAACTCCGCCGAAGAGGCTTTGAAGCTGGATATTTGTAGTTATCAGCTAATTCTTCTCGATGTGATGATGGGGGAAATCTCCGGATTCAAAATGGCGAACATGCTGAAAAAGGACAAGAAAACAGCAAAAGTACCTATCATCTTTATCACAGCCAAAGATACTGAGAACGACACCGTGACCGGCTTCAATCTAGGCGCGGATGATTATATCTCAAAGCCATTTTCGCTGCGGGAAGTCATTGCCCGTGTAAAAGCTGTATTGAGACGCACGGCTGCAGCGGAAACAGAAAGAGTTCCCGAACGGCTTACTTACCAGACGCTCGTCATTGATATCACGAAAAAGAAGGTAAGTATCGACGAAGAAGAAGTGCCGTTGACTAAAAAAGAATTTGAAATATTGCTTCTGTTGGTACAGAATAAAGGACGGGTATTTTCACGTGAAGATATTCTGGCTCGTATCTGGAGCGACGAGGTATATGTACTCGACCGTACTATTGACGTAAATATCACCCGTCTGCGCAAGAAGATAGGAATATACGGCAAGTGCATCGTCACTCGTCTCGGATATGGATACTGTTTTGAAGCGTAATAACTACTCCCTATGAATCTGCCTGTAACTCAAAAACATTTCCTCTCTTTCAGCCGAAAGCTTTTTCTCTCGGTCATTTCACTGTTTCTGGTATTTGCCGTTTGCTTTATCGCGTATCAGTATCAACGTGAGCGGGAATATAAGGTGGAATTGCTGAACACAAAATTACAGGATTACAACAGCCGGCTCTATGAACAGTTGAGCAGGCAATCGCCGGACAGTTCAATTATCACCGGTTATATCAACAACCATATTCTGGAAGATTTACGTGTAACTCTTATTGATATAGACGGAAATGTGCTTTACGACAGTTATTCGAACCACAACGGGCAGATGGAGAACCATTTAGACCGTCCGGAAGTACAAAAGGCGCTGAAACAGGGAAATGGATATGACGTACGGCGTACTTCCGAGACGACCGGTGTCCCCTATTTTTATTCGGCTACACGTTACAAAGATTATATTGTCCGTTCGGCTCTACCTTATAATGTCAGCCTCATCAACAATCTGAAAGCCGACCCGCACTATTTATGGTTTACGGTCATTGTGACTCTGTTGCTGATGATTATTTTCTATAAGTTCACGAATAAATTGGGAACTTCCATCAACCAGCTTCGCGAGTTCGCCATGCGTGCCGACCGGAACGAGCCTATCGAAATGGCTATGCAATCAGCTTTCCCACATAACGAACTGGGGGAAATATCGCAACATATCATACAAATATACAAGCGGCTGCACGAGACCAAAGAGGCACTTTACATCGAACGTGAGAAATTGATCACCCATCTCCAGATCTCGCATGAAGGACTGGGAGTATTTACAAAAGACAAAAAGGAGATTCTGGTCAACAACCTCTTTACCCAATACAGTAATCTGATTTCAGACTCCAACCTGGAAACTACGGAAGAAGTCTTTGCTATCAGCGAACTGAAAGAGATCATCCACTTCATCAACAAGAACCAAAGACAGCGTTCGGGAGGAAAAGATGAAAAGAGAATGTCTATCACAATCAATAAAAACGGACGAACCTTTATCGTGGAATGTATCATCTTTCAAGATGCCAGCTTTGAAATTTCGATCAATGATGTCACTCAGGAAGAAGAACAGATAAACTTGAAACGGCAATTGACACAGAACATAGCCCACGAATTGAAAACTCCTGTCAGCAGTATTCAAGGGTATCTGGAGACGATTGTCAGCAACGAGAATATCCCACGTGAGAAAATAAATGTTTTTCTGGAACGTTGCTATGCCCAAAGTAACCGACTGAGCCGGTTGCTACGGGATATATCCGTACTAACCCGCATGGACGAAGCTGCCAACATGATTGATATGGAACGGGTGGATATCAGCTTATTGGTGGGCAATATTATCAATGAGGTTGCGCTGGAACTGGACGAGAAGCATATCACGGTTATCAATTCCTTAAAGAAGAGCATACAAATCAAAGGAAATTATTCGCTGATTTATTCCATATTCCGCAATCTGATGGATAATGCCATTGCATACGCCGGAACAAATATCCAAATCAATATAAACTGTTTCCGCGAAGATGAAGGTTTCTACTATTTCAGCTTTGCCGATACCGGTGTGGGTGTGTCACCCGAACATCTGAACCGACTCTTTGAACGCTTCTACCGGGTAGACAAAGGACGGTCACGGAAATTAGGCGGAACAGGATTGGGATTGGCTATTGTAAAGAACGCCGTTATTATCCACGGCGGCAACATCTCCGCCAAGAACAATCAAGGGGGCGGACTAGAATTCGTATTTACACTGGCAAAAGAAAAATAACCGCCCAAGCCCATACCTGTCTCTTATACACATCTCCGAGCCCACGAGA
>OJPB01001284.1_pt1 | contig 10574 bp, 8 predicted proteins | sample 1598391 | NCBI WGS metagenome assembly OJPB01 (sample SAMN03922452, study PRJEB24848) | human gut metagenome | isolation source: stool sample | host: Homo sapiens | place: Germany | collected 2009-11
ATGCAATCTTCCTGTTATGCCGGGGAGGCATATCTTGCTTGACTTATCTATATTCGCATACCCATAAGAAGCTTTATCAGGTGATTTGCATTATTAAAACAAACAGTTATATGTTTTGTTCATAAAAAACAGACTCTTCTACTTATTTTTTCTCTTTATAATCCTTTAAAAAGCCCTCCATCAGCCATTTAGCCAATGCCTGTCGGTTAGAATTTATCACTAATCGGCGTTGATCGAAAGTATTTTGAATATTGCCCAACTCCACAAATACAGAAACGGGAGTGGTACGGGAGAGCACATACAGATTACGGCCACTCACAGTGCCGGAAAAGCCCCGGTTGGGCTGATGCTTATCATATTTCGATTCAAATGTATCTTTCATATTATTCGCCAACCGTTTGCTATGCGCTTTCTTGTTCGAATGATAGAAAAAGACATCAGTTTGCTTTCCCTTGCTTCGACTATCCACATGGATAAAGATAGCCCTGCAATAGGCATAGTTTTTACGGTCTTTCTGATATAAAGCGTTGATCTTATTGCAACGCTGCTGAAGACGTTGTACCTGATTCAATGGAATCGGATCCCCCATACAAGTTTCGCGCTTACTGTTGGACAGATACGATTCATCACGAATTCCATCCTTAGCGTCCCGAATGATAATACGCACATCAGCACCTTCCTGCATCAGAACACGCGCCAGACGAAGAGCAATATCATATGCATATTCGTCTTCGTGAAGCTCATGCCTTCCTGCCCGTCCGATAGCTCCGGGATCGGGACCGCCATGTCCGCTGACCACATAGAAACAAGCACCGGCAAGACGATTGGAAGTAACCTTGACATTTGCCAATTCCTTACCAAACAAAGGCTCGTTAATAGTAGTTCCCAAATTTGTGTTTTTTGATTTCTCTTTGGGAGGAATAATATAACTCACCCCTACTTTAAGTACATTCTTTTTCCCCAGTTTCTTTTTATTCAGCTCTATAAAATCATCCATATATTTTCGGGGAGAACGATTATGTCTCAATAGAAAAGCAGAGATACCCTCACCCGCCTTCGGGGTCGCTTTCTGCTGCGCCCAAAGTGCTGTTCCTGAGAAAAGAAAAGCTAAGAATAAAAGAATATAGAGTTTATTTTTCATATCTGCACAATTATCTCCTTCATGTGACTATCATTTCACTCATAAACAGGGCAAAAATACAATTATTTTCCCTACTTTTGCGTCATTAAAACATTTTTTGGAATAAATCACTAAAACCCGATAACATTATGGCAAAACAATTCAAGCCCGAAACCCTGTGCGTACAGGCAGGGTGGACGCCTAAAAAGGGCGAACCACGCGTATTGCCCATCTATCAAAGTACAACTTTCAAATATGATACCAGCGAACAAATGGCCCGCCTTTTCGATTTGGAAGATAGCGGTTACTTTTATACACGACTGCAAAATCCGACAAATGACGCTGTTGCCGCCAAGATTGCCGCTCTCGAAGGTGGTGTAGCCGCCATGTTGACTTCCAGTGGTCAGGCAGCCAACTTTTATGCTATTTTCAATATTTGCCAGGCCGGAGATCATTTTGTTTGTTCTTCCGCTATTTACGGCGGTACTTTCAACCTGTTCGGCGTGACAATGAAAAAACTAGGCATAGATGTTACTTTCGTCAATCCGGACGCCAGCGAAGAAGAAATTTCCGCAGCCTTCCAGCCAAATACAAAAGCATTGTTCGGTGAAACTATTTCCAATCCTTCTCTCGAAGTGCTGGATATTGAGAAATTCGCCCGTATCGCTCACAATCACGGAGTACCTTTGATTGTGGATAATACTTTCCCTACCCCCATCAACTGTCGCCCGTTCGAGTGGGGTGCCGACATCGTTGTTCACTCCACAACCAAATATATGGACGGACACGCTACCAGCGTAGGCGGTTGTGTAATTGACAGCGGTAACTTCGACTGGGACGCTCATGCAGATAAATTTCCGGGCCTTTGTACCCCTGACGAATCCTACCACGGACTGACTTACACCAAAGCATTTGGCAAAGGCGCTTATATAACCAAAGCTACCGCACAACTGATGCGTGACTTGGGCAGCATCCAAAGCCCGCAAAATTCATTCTTATTGAATCTGGGACTCGAAACACTACACCTCCGTATGCCACAGCATTGCCGCAATGCACAGAAAGTAGCCGAATACCTTTCCAAGAACGAGAAAGTGGCTTGGGTCAATTACTGTGGCCTGCCGGATAACAAATATTACGCTTTGGCACAAAAATATATGCCGAACGGTTCTTGTGGAGTAATCTCCTTCGGCCTGAAAGGGGGACGCGATGTTTCCATCAAGTTTATGGATTCACTGGAATTCATTGCTATCGTCACTCACGTTGCCGATGCACGTAGTTGCGTGCTTCATCCTGCAAGCCACACACATCGTCAGTTGTCGGACGAGCAGTTGATGGAAGCAGGTGTACGGCCTGACCTAATTCGTCTGTCCGTAGGAATCGAAAACGCAGATGATATCATCGCGGATATTGAACAGGCATTGAACGCATAAGCATACCTAACAACCTAAAAATGAGTGGGTGTCAGAATTAAAACCAGCAATTACCGACTTTAATTATTCTGACACCTGCTCTTTTTTGTTACATCTGTCGTAGTATCTGTTACATATTTGTTCCTCCATACCCCTCTTCTTTTTTACTTTTGTCACCAGTCAACTAATAAATAACACTTTGAATCAAGACATGAGAAACATTGTAAAGAAAACCACTCTGGTAAGTAGTTTAGTCCTCACACTATCAGCAAACTCCATGTATGCCCAATCTCTCGAATGGATCAGCAGTACGGAAGGTAACACCTGGCAAAAATCGAAAGCCAAACTACAAACGAATGCCGCACAAACTCCCATATTGGATGTCAGCGGTTCGGAAGAAGGGACTGTTTTCAAAGCTTGGGTAACTTGCTTCAACGAATTAGGATGGGATGCACTCAATATGCTTCCCCGTAAGGAACATCACAAACTTTTCTCTCCCGAAGGAGAGCTGAGGTTCACAATGGGGCGCTTTTCCATGAATGCCAACGACTATGCACGGCAGAAGGTATCATCCGTTTCAACACAGAATATCTCGCTCCTACCCTAAAGAAACAACATCCGGAAATTAAATTATACTTAGGAACAATCAACACTAACCGCTACGATGTTATTGATCAGGTCCTTTCTGATCCACGTATGCCGGAAACGATACAAGGCGTCGGTTTCCAATGGGAAGGCGGACAGATATTACCGAAACTCCGTGCCAAATATCCGCAATATAAATATGTACAAACAGAAAGTGAATGCGGATGGGGCTCTTTCAATTGGAAAGCAGCCGAGCATACCTTCGGATTGATGAATCACTATCTGGGTAATGGTTGCGAAGAATATACTTTTTGGAACGCTATATTGTATGATGGTGGTTTCAGCGGATGGGGATGGAAACAAAACGCGTTAATCCATGTAGATTCAAAAGCAGGAACGGCAACCTATGCTCCTGAGTATTATGCAGTACAACATTACAGCCATTACATAACGCCCGGTTCAAAAATCTTAGCTTATAAAACCGGCAAAGAAGACAAAACTCCGGTACTGGTCGTTATGACTCCTCAAAAGAAACAAGTGGTTATAACCGGAAATTTCAACGAAAAAGCGAAAGATATAACCGTTAAATTAGGAAACCGCTATTTAAATATCACTTTACAACCTCATTCACTGAATACTTTCGTAGAAAAATAGGAAAAGAGAATAAAAAAATATTCACTGCAATGAGATTCCCTCTCATCACAGTGAATATACTTAAGAATTTAGAATAACAACCTCCTTACATCCGGCCTCCTCCCAACGCCTGATATAAAGTAATCATACCCTGGATTTCGGTAAAGCGATTGGCAACTTGAGACAATTGTGCATTAAGCAACGTTTGTTGTGCAGTCAATACCTCCAGATAAGTGGTGTTGCCATGCTTCATCAAAAGACTTATACTCTTGGAGGCCGTCTGTAAGGAAGCTACTTGCTTATCATAGAAAGCAGCCTTCTCACGAGCCGTCTGATACTGTACCAATGCTTCGTTCACCTCCACGCCCGCATTCAGCAAAGTCTGTTCAAAACTAAGGCGTGCTTCTTCCTGTTGCGCTTTCGCAATCTTGAGTTGTGCGATATTCAGTCCTTTATTAAACAAAGGCTGAGTCAGGGATGCTAAAGCAGAAGCAAGGAATTGTCCCGGATTGATAATCATGCTACCGGCACTGTTTGTCCACCCGGCACTACCACTCAAAGTGATAGAGGGATAGAAAGCAGCACGAGCTGCATTCGTTGTATAGAAAGCCTGAGCCAGTGAAAATTCCGCACTACGAACATCGGGGCGATTGGCAAGCATTTGCAAAGGAACACCTACTGAGAAGTTCTCCGGCAACTGCTGATTTCCCAGTTTTCCACGCTGAATCTCGTGAGGAGTTTCCGCCAATAACAACGCCAACGAGTTCTCTGCCTGATTGATCTGCTCCTTCAGATCAAGCACAGTCGTACATATATTATAATAGGTAGCCTCTGTCTGCGCCAACCCGGCTTCAGTCACCATACCGGCATTTTTCATGGCACGGGTAGTCCTCACACTTTCCTTCCAAGCCGCTTCGGTAGCAACAGCAATCTCATATTGCGAATCAAGCATTAGCAATGTATAATAGGCATTTGCCATAGCAGCCACCAATTGTGTTTTCACAGCCTGTTCATACTCCTTACTCTGTTCGTAGGCAGCTTTCGCACGACGTTTGGCTGTCGTTACCTTTCCAAAGATATCCAACTCCCACGAAGCCGTGACAGGCAGAGAATAGGTCTGTGTGGCTTTCGCACGGTCTAAACTGCTGACAGCCCCTTCGGGCGCCAAAAACAGGGTAGGCAGATAAGACAATTTGGACGTCAAGAGTGAAGCTTCCGCTTCTTTCACACGCAGGTGAGCCGTCTGCATATCTGTATTCCGCACCAAAGCCGAATCGATCAAAGTCTGCAAATATGGGTCGGTAAAAACCTCCCTCCACGAGAGGTTACCGAAGTTTGCCGTATCGACGGCAGCGACTGGCTCACTACCATAAAGTCCCTCCGGAACTTCCGACACCGGTTTGTATTTATTGTAAATACCGCAACTGCTCAGTACCAGTGTTGCTGCGGATAATATGATAATTTTTCTCATACTTTACTTTTCTATTTGAGTTATTTATCTTCGTTAAACACACTGCGTTCCGCCAAGCTTCTTTCCTTCTCCAATTCTACTTGTTGGTCCGCCTCCTCATACATCGGCTTACGGATTTTCTCCTGCAAGAACTCAAATGCAATGTAAAATACCGGGACTACAAACAATAATGCCAATGTACCCACAGCCATACCTCCTACGACACCTGTACCCAATGATGAGTTACCGTTAGCGCCTGCACCGGAGGAGAACATCAACGGCAACATACCGAAAATCATCGTAAGAACTGTCATCAAGATAGGGCGTAAACGAGCTTGCGCCGCACTGTAGGCCGACTCGATAATTCCCATCCCTTTACGACGCCGTTCGATTGCGTACTCTGTAATCAGAATAGCCGTCTTCGCTAACAAACCGATCAACATAATCACACCCGTCTGGAGATAAATATTGTTCTCCAAACCGAAAATCTTGGCAAAGAGGAAAGATCCCATCAAGCCGAACGGTACGGAAAAGATAACGGCAAACGGTATCAGGAAGCTTTCATACAAACAAGCTAGAATAAGGAAGATCAAAACAATGCAAATACCATACACAAAAAGCGTTTTTGCACCGCCACTGCTGGCCTCTTCACGCGCCATTCCTCCATACTCGTATCCGTATCCCATAGGCAAGGTCTGTTCGGCAACCTCATTAATGGCTTTCTGGACCTCACCGGATGAGTATCCGGCAGCCGGATTCACGTTGGCTGTAATACTGCTATACAGGTTGAAGCGATTGGCAACTTCCGCTCCCATTACTTTCTTGATCGTCACAAACTGGCTGACAGGAGCCATTTCGGTACCATTACGGACATACATATTCTTGAGTGCGTGCTCATCCAAGCGATACTCCGGTGAAGCCTGCATCATAACACGATATACCTTACCGAACTGGTTATAGTTGGATATGTAAGCACCACCACAGTAACTACCCAGTGCATCCAATATCGTAGAGGGCGAAATACCTGCCCGCTTACACTTCGCCGGATCTACTTCTACCGACAGTTGGGGAAAGTTCATTGCGTAGGAAGTATATGCCATTGCCACTTCCGGACGCTGGTTCAACGCACCGAGGAACTTCATCGCATTGTTATAGAATGTAGTCATATCCCCACCAGTCTTATCCTGAAGGTTCAGCTCGATAGAGTTACCCATACCGTAGCCCGGAATCATACCCGGCTGGAAGCAGAAAATCTGTGCTTCTTTAATCATATAGAATTGTCCGTTCAGGCGTGTCATCACCGCATCAGCCGTGTGTTCGCTACCCTTACGTTCGCTCCAGTCCTTCAGACGGATAATAACCGTACCGTACGAAACACCCTGTCCGGCAATCAGTCCGTAGCCGGCGACAGTAGTATATTGTTTTACCTCCGGAGTGCTCTTTATCACAGCTTCTACTTTATCGATTACTTTGTTGGTCTCTTCCAGCGTACTACCCGGTGCCACACTGACATTCACCATCATAACTCCCTGATCTTCCTGAGGAACCAGACCGGTTTTGGTTGTCGACATCAGATAAACGAGCAAAGCTATACAGCAAACCAAAGAAGTCCACACCATCCAACGGTGGTGGATAAAGAACATCACTCCTTTCTTATATTTACCCAGCATAGCATTGTAAGAAGCATTATAAGCGGCACGCACACGTCCGTTGATACTTTTCGCGCTCTTAGTGCCCGAAGCCGGACGCATCATCATAGCGCACAATGCCGGACAAAGAGTCAAGGCGCAAATACAGGACAAGCCAACGGAAGTTGCCATAGTGATACCGAACTGCGTATAGAAAATACCGGAAGTACCGCCCATAAAAGTAACAGGGATAAATACCGCCATAAATACACACGTACAAGAGATTACCGCCATCGTCACATCACTTAACGCATCTTTGGTGGCAAGATAAGGAGATGTGTAGCCGGAATCAAACTTTGCCTGCACTGCCTCTACCACTACAATAGCGTCATCAACTACCGTACCGATGGCAAGCACCAAAGCGAAAAGCGTAAGAATGTTGATACTGAATCCGGCTGCCGTCAGACAGGCGAACGTACCGACCAAAGAGACAATGATGGAAATAGACGGTATCAGTGTGCTTTTGAAATCCTGCAAGAAGAAGTAAACCACAAGGATAACCAAGATGATAGCGATGACCAATGTCTCCACCACATTGTGAATAGAAGCGAACAGGAAGTCGTTAGAACTCATCATCGAAAGAAATTCCGTACCCGCAGGCAGGTCTTTCGACATTTCATTCAGTTTGTCCGTTATGGCTTCGTTCACCGAAGTAGCGTTTGCTCCAGCCACCTGGAAGGCCATAAACGTCACGCCCGGATGTCCGTTTGTCTTACCATGAAAGCTGTAAGACAACGCTCCCAATTCCACCTTGGCCACATCTTTCAAGCGAAGTGTAGAGCCATCATCCTCTGCACGCAACACAGTGTTCTGAAATTCTTCCACACTCTTCAGACGACCGCGATATTTCATAGTGAACTGGAAAACATTTTTAGAATCCGCACCTAAAGAACCGGTAGGAGCCTCAAGGTTCTGCTCACCCAGTATTGCCGTCACATCCGACGGAACCAATCCGTATTGTGCCATCAATTCCGGTTTCAGCCAGATACGCATACTATAAGTATCTCCCAACTCCATCACGTCACCGACTCCCTCTATACGTTTAATTTCCGGAATAACGTTAATATCCAGATAATTGGCAAGGAAAGTTTCATCGTAACGGTCGTCCGTACTTACCAATGAATTAATCTGCAGGAAGCTGGTCTGCCGTTTACTCGTCGTTACACCGATCTTGGTAACTTCAGCAGGCAACAGTCCTTGAGCCTTCGATACACGGTTTTGCACGTTGACCGCAGCCATATCCGGATCTGTTCCCTGCTTGAAATAGACTTGGATAGTGGCAGTACCGGAATTGGTCGCATTAGAAGTGATATACATCATATTTTCAACACCATTGATACTCTCCTCCAATGGCATAATCACACTATTCATCACCGCATCAGCGTCTGCCCCCGTATAAGTGGCGGACACCATCACCGTAGGCGGTGCTATATCGGGATATTGCTCCACCGGCAAGGTGAAAAGCGAAATAAATCCGACAATCATAATCAACACGGAAATGGACATAGCCATCACCGGTCGCTTTATAAATACATTTCCTTTCATTTTTTGTATCTTACAGCTTTATTTTACTTGCGTTCCCTCTCTAAGCAGTCCGGCGCCTTGTGACACAATCTCGTCCCCGACTTTCAACCCGTCCAGAACGATATACTCGCGTCCGTCATTGATGGCAGCTACAGTAATCAACGTTGAAGTCGCTTTTCCGTCCACAACTTTATATACGGAAATCTTATCCTGCATTGCCACCGTAGCTTCCTGAGGAATAACAATAACACCTTTGTAGGAATTGGGAACTAGGACACTGCCCGAAGCGCCACTGTGTAAAATACCCGAAGCATTAGGGAACACCGCACGAACACCTACCGTTCCTGTCTGACGGTTGATCACACCGCTGATAGACTCCACACGTCCTTTCTCGCCATACACTGAACCGTCAATCAGTTTTAATTCTACTTCCGGCATATTCTTCAATGCTTCGTCCATGTTTTTATACTGGTTAATCAAAGAAAGCAATTCATTTTCGGTCAGAGAAAAGTAAACGTACATATCCGAATTGTCGGAAACCGTAGTCAAAGCCTGTGGAATGCTCGGTCCTACCAATGCTCCGACACGGTAAGGCAACATAGCTATCACACCGTCGCTGGGACTCTTCACTACCGTATATGAAAGGTTATTGCGGGCGTTTACTTCCTGTGCTTTCGCCTGTGCCAGCTGTGCTTTGGCTGACAGAAGAGAATTCTTTGCCGTGCTCAGATCGAATGCGGAAACCACATTCTCCTTATACAGTTCCTCTTTGCTTTCATAAGTAAGCTGTGCCGTAGCAAGAGCAGCTTCAGCAGACTTCACATTTGCCACCGCCGTCTGCAATGCGGCTTCGTAGGGCACCTGGTCGATAATGAACAATGTCTGTCCGTTTTTTACACGTTGTCCTTCCGTCACACATACTTTTGTCAGCGTTCCACTCACCTGCGGATAAATATCAATATCCTGGCGTCCGCGAATTGTCGCCGAATATGTGCTCAGAATCATACGATCCGCCGGAGCGACGGTCATAACTTCATATCCTGTTTCCATTTGTGCAGGTGGAGCTTGCTTACATCCCGTAGCAGCAACCAGACAGCAGAGCAATAACAGCCCTTGCTTAACTTTACTAATCTTTCTACTCATTATGTTACCTATTAAATTTTTGAACGCGGCAAAGATAGGCTCTTTTTAGTATAGAAAACTGGTCATACTGTTTTGAGTTTTGTTCATTTTCGGAATATAAAAGCTAATATTTAGTAAAAAAGTCCTATTTTTGTCCGCGAAAAGAGAAATGTGTATGAAAGAAACTCCAGCCTTTGCTATACTCCGCGAACCTTTTATTGCCGGAACCGACGAAAATCTGTCTCCGGTCATGCATCATTTATGGAAGTTGGAAGGAGGTGCCATTTACTTTTGCCGTAAGGGATGGGCACACGCCACAATCGATTTGAAGGATTATGAAATTGTAAAAAACACACAGGTAGTACTTCTTCCCGGTACCATTATCTGCATCAATGGTTGTAGCAGCGACTTCACCGCTTCGTTTTTCGAATTTCCAAAAGAGATGTTCATGGAAGCCTGCATGCGGTTTGAGCCTATATTTTTCCGGTTCATCAAAGAACAGCCTTGCTACGTTCTCCCCCAAGAAAATACCGGAGCCATCAACGGATTGATACGAGCCACAACAGCGATATATAACGACCGTGAAAACCGTTTCCGGAACCAGATAGCCAGAAACCATCTCCAGTCTTTCATGTTCGACATTTATGATAAATGCTACCGCTATTTCGGTAAGCATAAAATAGAAGGTGGTACCCGACAGGATGAAATCTTCAAAAGTTTCGTATCGCTTGTACACGAGCATTGTGCCTCTCAACGGGAAGTCAGCTTCTATGCCGACAAACTGTGCATTTCTACCAAATATCTGACTGGTATCTGCAAAGCTGTCACTGGTGATTCTGCTAAAAAGATCATTGACGACTTTGCTATTCTGAAGATTAAAGTGTTGCTTCAATCAACCGAACTGACAGTGCAGGAAATTGCCGACCGACTCCATTTTCCCGATCAGTCGTATTTAGGAAGGTACTTCAAACGGCACGAGGGGATGTCACCGAAAGAGTATCAGAGTAAGTATTCTATCTAATCAAGTAAAATAATCTTTTATT
>OJPB01001289.1_pt1 | contig 10517 bp, 9 predicted proteins | sample 1598391 | NCBI WGS metagenome assembly OJPB01 (sample SAMN03922452, study PRJEB24848) | human gut metagenome | isolation source: stool sample | host: Homo sapiens | place: Germany | collected 2009-11
GTTGCGAGGTCTGCGAAGCAGGAAGCCCATTGGCTTTAGACAATGGGTAGTTCACGTACAGCTGGATAGAAAAAATGACATCCCGACATTTAACGGAACTATTATGCATATGCCAATGTATGAAACAGAAGAAAAACCATTAGGGAAGAACAGTTATTTCTATAAAACCATCAGGAATCAAGCACAAACGGATTGTCCAGATGCATTCTTGCAAATCGAAATACCTGTTGTAAGACCACTGACTTTTGCAGATTATGAAAGTGCAAAAGAATTAGATGTATTGTCAGAAAATAATGTTTCTCAAGTAGTAAAGGACCTGGAAGGATGCGAAGAAAATGATTACTCATGGGGGATTTTTTTAGGAGAAACCTTAATAGGTTATTGTACCCTGGGGTATGCGGATGCAATGGAAGATGTACTTATGCTGCATCCAATGTATTCAGATGATGCACTTTTATTAAGTGACGTTTTTATTAAAAAGGAATATCGTAAAAATGGATATGCATTATTACTGGTGAAAACAGTCATAGAAAGAAGACAAGAAGAAGAGAATGAACCTGTTTTTCTTGCTTTACTTGATGATGCTCTGAGTTATTTCTATGAAAAACTCGGATTTCATTGGGCGTTTGGAGAAGAATACATTATGGTTCATGACCGAAAGTAGAGGAGTGTAAGTATATGAAAATGAAAAAGGTTTCGATGAAGTATTTAGGAATGGATAGTTGGTCAAGACCCGTATATCAAGATGAAAATGGGAAACTGTGGAAAGATACAGACCCAAGAGCACATGTTCCGGCTAGTCTATATTCAGCCTTAAACAATGAGTTTGATGGGGAACCCGATGTGCCATTTCATGGAACTGCCAAATTTTTAGGAAAAAGAGTTACTTGGTAAGGAGAAAATAATGAGTGAATCAAATAAAAAGAATGACCCTGTTGTTGTAACATGTTATGGTAACACTGAAACATGGGAAAGCAGAGCAGAAGCAATGGCGTTTTATTTAGAAGCAATGGCTGCTTCTGAGGGAAGCGAATGCGAAAGATACAAAAACATATATGTTGCTCTTCCTGTAGAAAGTTATTATGTAGACGGAAGTTTTGTGCTGTCTACAGATGATGCAGAGATAATGAAAATTATGTGCAAAACAGATGAAATGTGATATGATAACGAAGTAGGAGGGATTCAGAATGGCATTAGCGAACAAATTGGGAATTCAAGAATCCGCAGAATTAGCCAGATTGGAAGAAAAACTCAGTAAAAAGAAAGCTGCTGAACTCTTTGAAAAGGGATTACTTGATACATTTGAAGTGGGGACCTTTGCGGGACTTGCAAAGATTCATAAATATTTGTTTGATGATATTTATGATTTTGCCGGACAGCTCCGGACTGTCAATATAGCAAAAGGAAATTTTCGATTTGCTCCATTAATGTATTTACAAACAGCTCTCGAAAATATAGACCATATGCCACAAAGTAATTTCGATGAAATTATCGAAAAATATGTGGAAATGAATGTAGCGCATCCGTTTCGAGAGGGAAACGGAAGAAGTACCCGCATCTGGTTAGATGCAATGCTGAAAAAAGAAATTGGACAAGTTGTGGATTGGAGCCAGGTAGATAAAGAAGATTATCTTTTGGCTATGGAAAGAAGTCCGATTAAGGACATTGAAATCAAATTCCTTTTAAAAAATGCACTTACAGATAAGATTGATGACCGTACAGTGTACATGAAAGGCATTGATGCAAGCTATCACTATGAAGGTTACAATGTTTTTAAGACGGACGAGCTTAGTTAAAAAGAGAGGGGAGTTGCCATTGGCAGCTCCTCTTTTTACTTTCCGAGACGGGCGTTGAGGATATTCTAAACGTATCGTGCCGTAGGCACTCTACAACCATGGCTCTCAGGATTCCATCCTGAGAAGGATAGCGAAGCTATCTGATACGTTAAATCTTGCTATCCAGGAAGATTCCTGTTATAATACAGATATAAAGTCTATTTTTTAAGTTTGAAGGAGTAAAAGGTAAATTGCATCAGGTGCAGTCTGCCTTTTTTTAGTAAGAAAATACAGGAAGATACCCTGTTGAACATTCCAGCGGGGTATCTAAATACCTCTGCTGTTTTTATAGATATCTTATACGGCAAGGAGGGAAAAGGAAGATACACAAATACGAGCAAATTATGATATAATGGAAGGAGAAAACCAATGGACCAAAAAGAGGAGGATGTGAAATGCCGGAAATTAGCAGATTCTATGGAATTGTAATAAAAATGTTTTTTAAGCCAAAGGAGCATGAACCGAGTCATTTACATGCTTTGTATGGTGAGTATGTAGGAATTTTTGACCTCAAAACATTGGAGATGACAGAAGGGGACTTACCAAAAAGAGCACAAGAAATGGTTCGGGATTGGATGAAACAAAACCAAAATGAACTTCTTGATATGTGGAATAGTCAGAATTTAAGGAAATTACCACCATTATAAAAAGGTGTTTCTTAAAAACGAGGAGGTGTCGTTGAATGATTCCTAAAATAAAAAACATAAAGCCTATAGACGGGTTTATGCTGCAAGTTGTTTTTGATGATGGAAAAAATGTCCTTTATAATGTTGGAGAAGATATTGAATCTATACCAAGTTATCAGGACCTGAAAACAATTCATGGTTTGTTTAAGCAAGCCCAAGTGGATGAAAGTCGTACTTGTGTATTCTGGAATGATATGATAGATATACCAAGTGATACAATTTATGAATACGGAGTAGAACAAAGAAACCTATAAAAACAAGGGAGAAGGGAGCTACTATTGACAGTCCCCTTCTCCCTTCCTGTGACAAGATATAAAAAATATCCGAAATCGTATCGTGCCACAGGCACTCTATAACCATGGCTCTCGGAAGAATTTTTCTACAGAGATGAAGCCAGAAGAAAAATTCTCACTGCTGGAAAAGGAGTATGGACCAGTAGAAGAAAACCTGGAAAAAGGTGTCAAAGCAACAAAAATGATTCATGCTGGAAAGCAGATGAAGAAATCATGGAGTTTACAGAGCTGACAAAGGAACAGCTAGAAAAACTGAAAAAACATCTACATAGTATCTAAATGTATTAAACCACGAAATAAAAAAGAAAGGAAGTATGTTGCTTTTGCTTCTAGCAACATCACACAGGGAAAATATGATTTTACTGAACGAAGAAAGGATTGAATTTGAAGATTTTATAAAATTATTATCACCAAATTCCTCCAGATTGACAAAAACGAATAAAAGCACAAATCCAATTGTAAAAAACTATTCCCAAAAGAATCAAAACAATATAATCAGCGAGAAAAAGTCCAAAAGTAATCCGTATAATAAAATAGAGATAAATAAAAATGGAGATAAATTCGTTTATGCAAATTACTTATTTGCTCTTGATAAGGCAATAGAATTTGGAGAAATTGAATTAATTCTCAGCCTGATTAAATGCATTGAACCACCTACGGTATCTAGGGAAACTGCTTTAAAACGAGCTGTACAAGTCGGAAACTTAAAAGTGGTTCGCTTTTTTGTGGAACAAGGAATTTATGATTTAAACAAGCTGGAACTGCTGCCCTTGGCAACAAAATATAATCATATGGATATCGTAAAGTATTTGATAAAAAAGGGAGCCAGGATTTACATTAATAACAATAGTACAGACACAAAGCAAAATAGGAATACACAAAAAAAGTATGTTAATGATACATTGGATTACTATATATATAACGGAGACCTTGAAATGGTCCGCTACTTAAATAATCATGGTGTAGATATTCACAAAGACAGAGACAGGAGCCTTTATCAAGCTGCTCGATTTGGACATCTGCATATTGTAAAATATTTGGTAGAGAATGGAGCAAAAAATCCTAATGCTCTTAGAGCAGCAGCTATAAACGACCATTTAGATATTGTAGAATACCTGTTAAATAACGGGGCAGACATACAGATATTTAAAAATCGTGCTTTCTGTGATGCTGCATCCTATGGCTATTTAGATATTGTTAGCTTTTTATTAGAAAATGGGGCTGATATTAATTCGGAAAATGATTTAGCTTTGCGAGGAGCAACTAATTGGGGGAAGACAGATACGGTTGAGTATCTGTTAGAACATGGTGCAAATATTCATGCCGAAAACGATGAAGCACTTAGAACTGCTGTAAAATACAGAAAAACAGACACCATGAAATGCCTGTTAGAGCATGGTGCGGATATTCATGCTGATAATGATGCAGCGTTGAAAATGGCAGCAGGCTGGGGAAATATATATATTGTAAAATATCTGGTAGAACATGGTGCAGATATTCATGCTGACAATGATGCAGCATTAAAGGAAGCCATAAAACAAAGAAAAGAAAGGGTTATAAAATATTTCCAATCATTAGAAGAGGATGAAATTTCAGATAAAGAAGAAAATGTGGTTGACTCATTGGAAAATGACACTATGAATTCAATGCTTCTGTTTGATGCAATAGAAAAAAACAACACAGAAATAGTAAAGTTCCTGATTGAGAACGGAATATCTTTGGATGAGAAAAATGACATAGCCATTTGGAAAGCAATTCAAAAGCAGAATCTTGATATTGTAAATCTTCTGATACAAAACAGTGGAAAATATAAATACGCAAATACAGAAATCTACGATTCCAATTTAGATGAGAATGTTAAGAAAATGCATTTCCTGGCTGAGAACGAAACCACTATTTACGAAATGGCAAATAATCTCTTCATACAGGCTGGAATAAACGGCTATACAGAGGTGGTAAAATATTTCGTAGAATGCGGAGCAGATGTTTCTGTACAGGATAATATCATATTCAAGTCCTACATTGAAAGAAAAGACAGTGTTATGTTGGATTATCTGGCTGAAAATGGTGCAGTTGTGACGGAGAGTGCCAATATAATACTGGACTTGGCACTTGAGAATGGGGATGTATCAATGATAAATGTAGTGGAAGATTATTCGCCAGAATCAATCATTGATTATACCATAGACTTTGACAAAAGCACCCCGGATAATCAGGTAGCTTATAATTATTTGAGAAATTTAAAAGCACGATTGGTAGTTACACTTACTTGACATTCCATACAACAATAGTTCGGATTGACACATTTCCTGGAGCATGGTATAATATCTATAGATAACATAAGCCATGGCTTAATATACAAACCTTGTTGTTTTATTTGAGGTAGGTGGAAAATGTTCTTAGTTGAAAATGAAAAAGATTTTTTAGACAAATATGGAGAAATGGCATATAAAATAGCTGGAAGGTTTGTGATAGAAGCGTATCGTGATATAGAGAGAGAAGATATAAACCAACTTGCTTTATTGTACCTATGGGAAGCAACTAAAAGCTATGACAATACCAAAGGAGCTTCCTTTTGTACTTATGCTCATATCTATATTTATAATAATCTTGTGAACTATTTTACAAAGAAAAATTTAAAAAAAAACCAAGCCGATTTTGAAAGGATTGAGCTTAAAAATGTCAATGATGAGAACGCTGATGGATATGACACAATGTTAGAAGCTCCGTCTAATGATGAAAATAGTATATCCTATTATAATTTACGCATTGACATTGAAATGCAATTACAAAAACTTAAAAAACAGTCAAGAAACAAAAAAGCGCAAACTGTTTTTAAAGGAGTGCGTATCTTAGAAGCAATATTAAACGGAGAAGAGCCAGAAGAAATCCGGGCTAAAATGAATATAAGCAATAGTGCTTATAAAACATATTTACATCATGCAAGAAATGCTTTACGAGGATTTATGGCATAACAAAACATTCTAATTAAGAAAACAATGTTTTCTGCAAAAAATATTTGCTCAAATGACCGGATTAGAATTCGGTCATTTTGTGCTATTATTTAATATAAAACAGGTAGCCTTTTCTGCGGAAACGCTGGTTGTAAAAAGGGATACAAGGGGAAAATGTGAAAAAGAAAAACATTACGTTACAAGCAAAAGAAGTAAAACAATTATTTGAAAAAGATGAGTTGGTAATCAAAGTGTGTTTAGCTTTGAAGTTAGGGTATACGGCACAGGAAGTATCAAAAAAATTTAGCACTCCAATTAAAGAAATTGAAAGTATTAAAGAAAAATTGCTGAAAGAAAAGTTATTGGAGTTACCACCAGACAATCTCTACAAAATAGCGTTACAGGCAGCCAGAGAAGATGATGATTTTGCGTCCGTCTTAGCACAGGCACAAGAATATCATAAAAGAGACTTATTGCCACGGCATGTCGAAACTCTCTACCAAGTGATGGAATACGGTATGGATACGGAAGTCGTTCTTTTTCTTATGGAAACCATTCAGGCAAATGGAAAATATTCGGAGGAATATCTGTCGAAAATTGCGAAGCAATGGGTGAATTCCGGAATATATCATATATCGGATATCGGAATTAATGAGACAACAGATGAGTATTATATAGCGGTTAAAACAAGTTTTGGTATTCACAGAATCCTTACCAATCCTGAAATCAAGTACATAGAAAAATGGAAGAAGTATGACCTTCCTTGCAAAATCATCAAGACAGCATGTGAGAGAACAATTATGCAGACAGGGAAAGCATCATTCCCATATTGCGATAAGATTTTAACGGATTGGCAGCAGAAAAATGTCAAGTCAGATTTTGATGTTGCAAATGTAGATAAAGAATACAGAAAGCAGCGCAAAGAGGAATTAACCAAGCGGAAAGAAGCAAACAACCGAAATAGAAACAAACAAAAACATAAGGAATCGGAAACAACCATCATCCATAATAATATTCTGGCTGTGCAAAATATGTACATTTCCTCCAGTGACAATGAGGAAGCCAGAGAGTATTGTGTGGACGGAGAATCGTTTACAGAGGATTTTTAAAAATAAATACGAGGTGTCAGGATTAAAAAACAAATTCTGGCATCTTTTTTTTATCGAAAAACTTACAAGAGAAAAGAAGATTGGACCTTGACAAAGTATATCTATAGATATATAATTAAGCCAAGAGTTAATATATAAAAGTATAGAAAAAATAGATTGAGAAAGGGAAAATATATGGCATTACAGTTGATAATTGGACCATCAGGATATGGAAAAACCTATTATGCAAATAGAATGATTATGGATGAAGCAGTACAAAATCCAGATAAGATGTATTATGTCGTGGTTCCGGAACAGCTTAACCTTTCCATGCAGCAAGATTTTTTGAAAATCAGTCCGACTGGGACTCTTTTTAATGTGGATGTGGTATCTTTTGAACGACTGGCAGAGCGCATTTTATCCCGATGCGGGCTGGATATGCCGGAGCTGGTAGATGATACTGGAAAGTGTTTGGTACTCCGTAAGGTTGCCGGAGACATCAGGGAAGACCTGACTGCTTTTAAACGTCCGGTTAAGAAAGCTGGTTTTATCCAACTTTTAAAGTCCATGTTGTCTGAACTATTACAGTACAATATCACAGATGAACGTCTGCATGAATTATCAATCGCAGACAAAATGCCGATAGGTTTAAAACGGAAACTGGGAGATATGTATATCATCTACCATGCTTTTAACGAAGCAATGGACAGCGGGGAAATCCCAAAAGAAACAATTCTTTCTTATGTAACTAAAATCCTTTCCAAAGCAGATTTTATTAAGGATTGCACGTTTTTATTTGATGGATTTACAGGATTTACACCCATTCAGGAAATTTTCGTTCAGAGCCTGATTGAAAGAAGCAAGATGGTATATGCCACGGTTACAATGGACCGAGAAACCCTAAATAGCAAAGAAAAAGACAACTTTAACAGATTTTTCATGAGTTCTCTTGCAATCGGAAGTTTGTACCGTTGCGCTGCTGATTGCAAAGCAAAAGTAATGAATCCGGTGGTTTTAACGGAGAATCATAGAACAGAAAAAGAAGACCTGTTATATCTGGAAAAGAATCTGTTTAAGGTTTCGGATAAAACACTCTATTACGAAGATGAAGTTAAAAACATCCATCTGGCTTCTATGGAAAATCCACTGGAAGAAGTACAGTGTGTCGCAGAAGAAATCTACCATCTTATCAGAGATGAGGGATACAGATACAGAGAAATTGCAGTAGTAACAGGGAATATGGATGCCTATATTCCGCATGTAACAAGAGTATTTGGACAGGCTGGATTTTCCTATTACATGGATACAAAAAAGAATGTACAGGATACTCCGCTTATCAGTTATATCCTGTATGCAATAAGAGCCATCTGGCACAATGCAGATTATGAGAGCATGTTTGGTTTCCTTAAAACTGGAATCATTCTGAATGAAAAAGAATGTAGCATCCTGGAAAATTATGTTCTTGCAAAAGGGATTCGTGGTTTCTCTGCGTGGAACAGGGAGTGGAAAAAAGAAATGAAAAACATGGCTGGTTATACGATGGAAGGCATCAATGAAATAAGAGAAAAAGCCATTGAGAATCTGCTGCCATTGCGTGATGCAATGAAAAAGGAAGATGCCACAGTACGAGACGTTCTGGAAGCCATTGTAACCATGATGCAAGAAGATAACGTTTATGATTATGTGGAAAGCCAGAAAGACTGGTACGAGGAGCATGGAGACCTTGTAAGAGCAGAACTCTATGACCAGCTTTATGAAAAAGTTCTTGAAGTATTTGACCAGTTTGAACAGACATTAGGAAGACAGAAAATCCTGGTAGAAGAGTACCATGACATTTTGCTTGCTGGTTTTGCAGAAATCAAGGCGGGTGTAATCCCGGCAACCTCTGATTGTATTATCATAGGAGATATGCAAAGAACCAGAGTTGAGGATATCAAGGTTTTGTTCTTCCTTGGTCTGAATGAAGGAAATATCCCAAGCCAGGATACAAAGGTAGATTTGTTTAACGAGAGAGAAAGAGAACTGCTTGCAAGCGAGTACGAAGTAGAGTTGACACCCAATGTAGAAACTAAGCAGTCTTTCCAGAAATTCTATTTCTATCTGACTCTTACAAAAGCATCTGAAAAATTATATCTTTCCTATCCGGAAATGGATAATCAGGGCGGGGGATTAAATCCAAGCAGTTATTTAAGGGAAATTGAAACTCTTTTCCCATGTCTGGAAGAAGAATATATGGAAACGGGACAATACTACATTAACGATGCGACCATGCTTAATGTATTTGCGACAGAACTTCGTAAGATTAAGGAAGAAGGAATTACTGGTACTTTAAAATCTGTAGCGGGAGATTTATGGTCCAGAAGAGAAAACAGACCTATCATGGAAGAAATGATTGACAAAGCATTTTTCCATTATGAACCAGAAAACATTGGTGCAAGCCGTGCAAGAAGTCTGTATGGTGCGACCATTCATACCAGCCCCACAAGACTGGAACAGGAAGCTACCTGTCCATTTTCCCAGTTTTTAAAATATGGAATCGGACTGACAGAAAGAGATGTCTATGAAGTATCCCAGAAAGATATTGGAAGTGTTTATCATATGGCTCTGGAACAATTTTTCAAGGTTACAAAAACAAATAACTTAAACTGGGTAGAACTTACAAAAGAGGAGAGAAGCCAGTACATTGATTCCTGTATGGAAAATATATCAGAGAATTATAAGGACAGCCTTTTCAAATCCAGTGCAAAAAACAAGTATTTCGTAAGACGTATTTCCTCGGTTCTTTCGGACACGGTAGATATTCTGGCAAAGCAGATTCAGAAATCCGGATATACAGTAAAAGATGTGGAGATTGACTTCTCTGGAAGAAATTCTGCTGCCTTAGACCTTCCAATGGAAACTGGCTCAAGAATGTTGGTATCCGGACGAGTTGACCGTATGGATGTAAAAGAAAGTGACAACAACATCATGTATGCAAAGGTCATTGATTACAAAACCGGAAGCACGACCTTTGATGCGACTCTGGCTTATAATGGCTTACAGCTCCAGCTTATCTATATGGATGCAGCCAACGGCATTGTGAAAGCAGAATGTCCGGATAAAGATGTCCGTTCTGGTGGATTTGCATATTACCATGTAAAAGACCAGTACATTGAAACAGACGGAACGGATTCTGCCGAACAGTTGGAAGCAAAACTCTTAAAAAGCATGGAGATGTCTGGGGTTATCAATCTTTCCGCAGAGCCAGATGCCAAAAAGAATGGGGTAGAAGAAGAAACACTTCATGGTATTCAGAAACGTGTAAAGTCAGAAGCAATTCGTTTGGGAAAGAAAATCTGTAAAGGAGACATTGAGGTTTCTCCATACAAAAGAAATGACCGTACAGGCTGTACATATTGCCCGTATCGTGCCGTATGTGGTTTTGATGTAAGTCTGTCAGGATATGAGTACCGTAATCTGAAAGAAGTATCAAAGGATGTTTTTTCGGAAGTGAGAAAAGAAGAGCAGTAACAAGTGCCAGCCCTGGAGATATCTGGGGCTGACATTCCATAAGAGGGGGAGGACGTTGTGGAAAATTTGCAAAATCTTTTTCCAGAATTTGAAATAAGGCTACCGCAATCCCACTGGCTTTAGACGGTGGGTTAAGGTAGCCAAAAGTGGA
>OJPB01001349.1_pt1 | contig 10068 bp, 8 predicted proteins | sample 1598391 | NCBI WGS metagenome assembly OJPB01 (sample SAMN03922452, study PRJEB24848) | human gut metagenome | isolation source: stool sample | host: Homo sapiens | place: Germany | collected 2009-11
GAATTTGTCCAAAAGCTGCAAGATTTCAGCTTCATCTTGTTTGGGGTCGCAGTCAGGGTTAATCTGCTGTGCCTTTTGGGCAAGTTCGGGCAGGTTTTGAAAGTCTTCGTCGCTGAAAAAGACAGGTTCGGAAGGATGGACGAAAGTGTCCATTATCATTTCCGCGGACGTTTTTTCCTCGGCAAAAATATCGGAGGAACTTTTTAACGGGTTATGTCTTTTTTTGTTTGAGGGCATTTTATTCCCTTCAGAGACGGTTATTTTGTCTAAATACTAACCGTTTATGCAAAATTTTACCAGTTTAAATTAGGGGTTTGTTATGAAATTTTGGATATAATCGGTGAAAAATCCGCAGAAAAGGAAAAAACGATGCTTGAATTTATCTTTAAGGACGAAAATAACGACGAAAATTGTCCGTTGGTTGTGCTTACCGGTACCGATTGGAAACAAGATATTCTGCGACTCGAAATTTTGGGCGAATCTGACCGGCGGAAAATAGCGAGGGCTTTGGAGGCGGATAATTTTCGCGAAGGGAGCGCGGTGTTTTTTGCCGACGGGAGAAAAATTTCCGTTATCGCGGTTAAAAACGGCGGTGACGGCAGACAGCAGGCCTCTCTGATTTACAAGGCCGTTAAAATGCAGAAAAAAGCTGCGGTTGTCGGCGGCGGAGACAATGCTTTGACGGTAGAAAAAGCAGCCCGTCTGGCTTTGGAGCTGGAGCGTTCGGCATATGGTTTTGACAAGTATTTTACCAAAAAGAAAGACGAGGCGTTTCCTGAATTGGAAACCATATATTTTCCCCAGCTGAAAAAGCCGGAAAACTGGAAAGACACGCTGGCTCTGGCCAACGGCATGCGTTATGCGCGGGATTTGGGCAACGAGCCGCCGAATGTTTTGACTCCGGAGGTCATGGCTCTGGATTTGAAACGTCTGGAATATCTGGATATAAAGGTTGAGCTGTTGGACAGGGATTTTATCGTCCGGCATAAACTGGGACTGATTGAAGCCGTATCAAGAGGATCAGCCAACAAACCATATATTGCGGTGATGGAGTGGCGGGGCCGGCCGGAACGGAAAGAATGGGATTTGGGGCTGGTGGGCAAAGGCGTTACCTATGACAGCGGCGGCATTTCTCTGAAAACTGACAGCCAGCAAATCGGAGAGAAGAAGGATATGTGCGGTGCCGCAGCCGTGGCGGCGGCAATGAAAACGGCCGCATTGCAGAAACTTCCGCTTAATTTGATTGCGGTGCTGCCGTTGGTGGAAAATATGCCGAACGGAAATGCCTATAAACCGGATGACATTTTGACCTCCTTTTCCGGCCAGACGGTGGAAGTTGTTGATACCGACGGGGAAGGGCGCCTGATTCTGGCGGACGCCCTATGGCTGGCACAGGAGAAATATAAAGTTAAAACTCTTGTTGACATGGCAACGCTGACCGGTTCCACCGCCTATATCTTCGGCGGTTTTTATGCCGCCTTGCTGGGCAATGATACCGCTCTGCTGGCACAAGTCAAAGAGGCCGCGGCTCAAAGCGGCGAAAAAGTCTGGGAACTGCCAATGGAAGCAGAAATAGACAAACGTCTGAAATCGGAAACAGCAGATATGAAAAACGTCGGCAAACGCGAAGCCGATTCAACACAGGCAGCCTGTTTTTTGCAGCGCTATATTCAAAAAGGCGTTCGTTGGGCGCATATAGATATTGCCGGGTGTGAGACTGACGACAAAGGAATGGCAACGGGGTATGGGGTTTTGCTGCTTAATCATCTGATGAAAATGGTTTCTATGGATAACTAGTACAGAATTTGCGGGTGGAAAAAATGCTCATGTACTTTCTTGTACACTCCGCTTTTTTCTCCCTTAATTCTTACTATTTATCTCATATAAACCATTTTCCGGGGAGGGCTATGGATAACTGGTACAGAATTTGCGGGTGGAAAAAATGTTTATGTACTTTCTTGTACACTCCGCTTTTTTCTCCCTTAATTCTTACTGTTTATCTCAAAATGCTTAATTGACAGGCTGAAATACTGATTAAACAAAGGAATGTAAATGCAAAAAGACAACAGATTATATCAACTGGCTGAAAATGTGCTTAAAAATTCGGTCAAACTGAAAAAAGGTGAAAAGATTTATATTGAAGCTTTCGGGCCGGCGGTTTTGGATTTAATGGAAATTTTTATTCGGAAAGCGACCGAGCTGGGCGGTGTGCCTTTTTATTTTTACAATGACGAGCATTTGTTGAAAGCGGTGATTGACAATGCTTCTGAAGAACAGATGAAAGCATTCGGAGAAACATACCGGCAGCAGATGGCTTCAAGCGACGTTTATGTTGCACTGCGCGGTTATGACGATATTTTTGCTTTGTCGGATGTTAATGAAAGGCAGATGGCTTTATATATGCAGCATTATTATAATCCGGTTCATCGTTCGACACGGGTGCCCCGGACCCGCTGGTGTGTGATGCGTTATCCCAATCAGGCCATGGCAGCGTTGGCAAAAATGTCGGTGGAGGCGTTTGAGAATTTTTATTTTGACGCCTGTTTGGTGGATTATGCCAAAATGTGTGAAGCGATGACGCCGCTGAAAGAGCTGATGGAGCGGACGGATAAAGTGAGAATAATTGCGCCGGGGACGGATTTGGCTTTTTCCATCAAGGGGATTCCGGCAATAAAATGCTGCGGTGAGGTCAATATTCCTGACGGCGAGGTTTATACCGCACCGGTTAAAAATTCAATTAACGGGGTGGTGCAGTTTAATACCGATACGGTATATAACGGTATTTTCTTTTCCAATGTGCGGCTGGTGTTTAAAGACGGGCGGATTACGGAGGCTTCTTCTCTGGCCAACAATGACAAGCTGCAGGATATTTTAGAGACAGATGCCGGCTCCCGTTATATGGGGGAATTTGCTTTCGGACTTAATCCGGGTATTACGCATCCGATTTTGGATATTTTGTTTGACGAGAAAATCGGCGGGTCGTTTCATATGGCTATCGGCAATTCTTATGACGAAGCGCCGAACGGCAACAGTTCGTCCGTGCACTGGGATTTGATACAGATGCAGGATGCGGCGCACGGCGGCGGTGAAATTTATTTGGACGGGGTCTTGGTCCGCAAGGACGGGCGATTTGTTTTGCCTGAACTGGAAGGGCTTAATCCGGAGAGATTAAAAAACGAGGCTTAAAACAAAAGAGGGGATTTCCCCTCTTTTGTTCAGATGTTGCTTTTGACAATCCGCATATAAGGATTGTGAAAGACTTTGTTGAAAAACCAGCCGGTGTTGCGGTCATAGGCAACGCGGAACTTTTCGTCAAAATGCATGAAGGTGTCGCCGGCGGTCATCGTTTCCCAGGTAATGTTTGTCGGGTCGAAGCCCCGATGAATGATGGTGTCTTCGATGAAAGCCGGACGGAATTCTCCGGTATGATCACAGCGGTTAATCAGCCAGCTGACAAACAGGAATTTTCGCTGCGGCAAAATGGAAAAAACCTTTACCAGCGAAATGTCTTCGTAGGCGATGTTATCCATGGCATAAAGAGCGTGAATGTCCTGCTGGTCGGCATAGACGGCAACTTCACGAATGGTCAGGCCGAGAAAATCATCATCACAGAGGATGTAAAAATGATTTTCGCGTCCGATGTAATTGCCGATGTTTTCCTGACGGAAACGAATGATTTTACCGTTGTAAGGAACTTTGCTGCGAAAAGCCTGGAGCGGATAGTGTTGTCCGTCTCGGGTTTGCATCAGCCAAACCAATTCGCATTCGTTGTTGTCGGTGTAGGCTATGCCGCAGGAGATTTTGCCGAAAAGGTGCAAGCGGGCAAAATGGTGACGGGCATCGGCCTGAGTCGGGAACAGGCATTCATCCCGGGCGGGAAGCGTAGCTTCCAGGATAGGCATTTTGTTCATGACTGTATTTTTTAGGGTTAATAATCGAAAGAAAAATTATTTTGTCTAAAGATAAGATAGACGCGGGTGAGGAAAAAAGCAATATGTTTTTGTAAATGGAAAGAAAAAAGGAACCGTTCGGTTCCTTTTTGAAAAACGTTTTACAGTTCCTGTCCCTGCCGCTGGCGGTAGAAACGGGTGATGTCGTAACCGCGATACTGTCCGGCATCGATTTCCTGTGCCATTTGGCGGATTTTTTCCCGCCGGGCACTGGCGCGGTCTTTTTCCATCGGGTGGAGGTAAAGAAAAGTCTGCTCTTCGGTCAGAATGTCCTGCAGGCCGCGGCGATATTTCCGGCTCTCGTCGCTGTAGGCATAAAAAGTGCAGTATTTTTGGAAGATGAATTCGGTGCGCTCTTTACGCTTTTCCGGGGTGAGCCCGTTTAATTCGCCCTGTCCGTAGCGGGAGAATTTATAAGCTTCGGTGCGGAGCATGGCCTTTTCGACGACAGCCCGTTGAACGGCGCCGTTCAGACTGCGATATTTTTTGCCGCTCTGATGGGCGGTTCTGATGTATTCCTGATGATAAATGTTTTTGAAATAATTCAAGTCATTAAAGTCGGCTTTAAATTCAGCAGCCGGTTGTGATGTATTTTCTGTCATTTTTTTATCCTAAATTTGAATATTTTATGAGTCTATTAATATCAGCAATAGATAGTAATTTTTTGAGAATTTTCAAATAACCCACAGAATTTAAATCTTATTTTCAATATAAAGTTGTGTCGTTTTGTTTTTGCGATTTCAAAGGATAAAAACAGGGCTCCCAAACCGGAAAGAAGGAGGCCTGAGGCAATCTGGAACAGGTGCGAATCGGCAGACGATTCGCCGGAAAAGGTATGCGGAACAAAGCGGAAGTCTTGTTTTGCTGATAAGTTCTAATTTGTCTAAATTTGTCTTGCTATGTTTGACCGATTATGATAACGTGGAAACCTAAATTTAATTATGATGGGTATTATTGGAATTTGACTTAAAAAAGTTGAACTTTTTTATAAGGATTTTCAAGTGCCTGTCGCTTTATGTCTTCACTTTTAATTTTTATTGATATGAAACAACAAAAAGTTCAGGCACTTACCAGTGCCGAAGTGTCGGAAATTCTGGCGCTTCAAAAATGGGCGACTTACAGTCAGGAGTATCCGATCCGCTATGCCTGCACGCTTAACGGCGCGCTTGTGCAAGTTGACAGTTTCGGAATTGACAATCTCCCCAAACTTGATGCTTTGGTGGTGTTCGGCGGTTATCCGCGGATTGTCAAGTATGCCGGGGAAATCATTATGAAACACCGTCGGCAGTATCCGGAACCCGAACACAAAGCGCCGGAAATCATTTTGCTGGGGAGCGCACCGTCAACCGGGCAGAAAATTCCCGGCACATCGGAAGCGCTGCTTTATGCTCAGCTTCTGGTAAGCCTTGGGTTCGATGAGGCCTATATCCGGCGAAATTTGTTGAAAGAGGCTCCGGTTTACGGCGGAAAAATTGCCGAGCTGAAACAGATTATATGCGGCTCGGAACGGCTGTCAAAACTGGATTGTCCGCGTATCGGACTGTTGACGGAAGCCGGGCATTCTCTGTCGGCTGTGCAGAAATTTGCGTTTGCCATGCGAGATGTTCATTTTCTGGCGTTTGAAACACCGGTGGCGCAGCTTTGCGACCGACTTTTTGACGTGGACAGTCTGACTTCGGGCTACGGCGTTGATATTGTCGTCGGCAATGTGTTGAGCTGCTTTACGGATTGGAATAACGGGAGATTTCCGCTGCCGCAGGAGAAGCAGAACAGCTTTCCGTCGCGGGAAGGGGTCTTCAGCGTGGTGCGCAAGTATTTTATGAAGGGATACGCGTTCTGTTTGCAACATCCGGAACAGTGGGAGCTGATCGGCGTTTCCAAGGTTGATGCGCTGCCTTTGGTCAACAGCCGCAAAATTGAAATTACCGGCTGCGATTTGGACGGCAACAAAGCCGGCAACGGCTGGGAGAGCAGTTCGGCGGCTTATCTGCGTTATCAGATGAATACCATGGTCAACGGTATCCTCGACACATGGTTCAAAACCGGAAAATATCCTTATTAATAAACTTCAAAAAAATTAAAGTCATGGAAACAATCGTAAATTTTTTGCATGAGTGGGCAATCCCGGGATTGTTGTTGTGTATTTTGATTCTGGTTATCATCGGTATCAGACAGCACAGAGTGAATAATGCGGTTTCAGCCAATGAGGAAGACAATGAGTCTTCGGGCGAAGGCGAGCTTCCGCTTGCCGAGGAAAGTCCTGCGGATGAGGAAACCGGCAATGCCGAGGCGGAACAAGTTGCCGCAGCAGCGGAGAATGCAGAGGTGCGGCAGGAGCCGGCCGAGTGTCTGCTGCCGCCGCGTCGTTTCGGCCGTTATACTGCCGTTTCGCCGACGGATGTTGTTTTGACCGCTTTTCCCGATTTGCTGCCGGGAGATGTCGACGGTGTGGAAAAACTTCGCAAGGAGTTCAAAACGCTGGGCGGCAAATCTGCTGAAAAAATGACCTCTTCGGAACGGACGCGTTACGCGGCGTTGGCTCATGTTTTGACCTTATATCGCTATTGATATACCGGTAAGAAAAAGAGGGAGCGAGCCGCTCTCTCTTTTTTTTGCAATAGGTGATATCAGGAAATGGGCCGAGAGGATATTCAGTCATAAGGAAATAACGAAATACCCCGAATTGTTTCGGGGTATTTCGTTGTTCAGCGTTGATAACCGTTGCCGATCATCTGCTGTACGAAAAGCGGCTGATTGCCGTTTGACCGTTGCTGCGGTTTGTTTTGCTGCGGAGTCAGTTTGGGGTTGTTTCCGTTGCGCAATTGTTTGATGAACGATCCAGAAGCTGCTCGGGGGTTTGTTGCTTGTGTTGGTGAAAGCGAGTGTTCATTTTTCATCTCTCCCATATATTGAGGGGGAACTTTCCGGGTAAGGTGCTGCCAATTATCAATGGAGTGTTCGGGGTTGTTCAGATATTCTTTTTTCAGATTTTGCCAGAATTTGGGATCTTGAGGAACATCTCCGCCGACGGCAATACCCTCATTAATGAAAGCTTTTGCGAAAGCGGCCATCTTTTGGGGATTTTTATCGGAAGTATGATATTCGACGATGCTGTTTTTTCCTTTGTCGGGGCGTTTTTCATTTTCTTTTTTGTAAGAGCCGGCAATGAGTTTGTTCAGTTCCTCATAGTTTTTAGCTTCAAATGTTTCACCATTGCTGCCGCGGCCGAAAAGTTTTCCGTTTTTTTCTTCCGAAATGAATGAAAGGCCGTCGCCTTTATAGTCCGGCTGGTCAGTGTTTCTTGAGTTTTTGTTTTTATTCTTATCATTATCATTATCATCGTCTTTTTTGTAAGCCATCGGGTTAAGTATATCCAAAGGCATACCGATGTTTTGCAGTTTCTGGGCGTCAAGGCGGTATTTTGCTTTGTCAAAGTTTTTTTCTCCGAGAATAGAGATAAAATCATTTTCCTGTTGTTCCGGAGTGAGTGGGGTCTCATCGTTTTGGCTGTTATCACTCATGTCAGCTTCCTTTGTCACTTGGAAATATTAATATTTTATAGGATGGCATGTTTTTTTTGGATAGTCAATATTTGATAACAAAAAAATACCCCGAATTGCATCGGGGTATTTTTGTTGGCGGAAAGCTGATTATTCAGCGCCTTCCTTAATGGCAAATTCTGCCATGTGTTCATACAAGGAACGTTTTTCTTTAACGTTCTCCTGAGCCTTATTCAACAAGGTTTCATAACGTTCAGGATTCATCTTGTTGACAACCTGGAAACGGGTTTCGTTAGACATATAGTCTGACAGAGGTTTGCTCGGAGCTTTGGAATCCAAAGTCAGCGGGGCTTTGCCTTCTTTAATGTTTTCCGGGTTGTAACGGAACAGCGGCCAAGAACCGGTTTCAACCGCGTTCTTCTGGTGCTGCAAGCCGTCAGCCAGGTTGAAGCCCTGGGCAATGCAGTGCGAGTAAGCAATGATGATGGACGGACCGTCAAAAGCTTCAGCTTCGTTCATGGCTTTGATGACCTGAGCATCATTGGCACCGAAAGCAACCTGGGCAACATAAACATTACCATAAGACATGGCAATCATACCCAGATCTTTCTTCGGCAGAGATTTACCCGCCGTTGCGAATTTGGCGCTGGCACCCATCGGGGTAGCCTTAGACTGCTGACCGCCGGTATTGGAGTAAACACCGGTATCCATAACCAGGATATTGATGTTTTTGCCGGAAGCAATCGCATGATCCAGACCGCCGAAGCCGATATCATAAGCCCAGCCGTCGCCGCCCAGAATCCAGACTGATTTCTTAATCAGGTAGTCAGCCAGTTTGTTCAGGTGTTTGGCTTCAGGGGTGTCGATGCCGGCCAGCTTGTCGCGCAGAGCTTTGACATTGGCGCGCTGGTCATCGATTTCAATGTCGGTGGCCTGCGGGTTAGCGAGAATTTTTTCAACCAGTTCGGCACCGATTTTGTCTTTCAGCCCCTCAAGCAGGGTCTTGGCAAAATGGGTCTGCTGGTCGATGGAGAATCTCATGCCCAGACCGAATTCGGCGTTGTCTTCAAACAAAGAGTTTGCCCAAGCCGGACCGTGGCCTTTTTCGTCTTTGGCATACGGTGTGGTCGGCAGGTTGCCGGAGTAGATTGAAGAACATCCGGTCGCATTGGCGACAACCATGCGGTCACCGAACAGCTGGGTCAACAGTTTGACATACGGCGTTTCACCGCAGCCGGCGCAGGCACCGGAGAATTCAAACAAGGGCTGAATCAGCTGAGTGGTCTTCGGCAGGTTCTTGACAACTTCGGTACGTTTGACGTAGGGCAGAGTTTCAAAGAAGTTCCAGCAGGCAACCTGTTCTTCCAGATGATTTTCAATGTGGTCCATGTTGATGGCCTTGCGTTCCGGATTGGCTTTGTTTTTAGCCGGGCAGGCGCTGACGCAGATGCCGCAGCCGGTGCAGTCTTCCGGAGACATTTGCCAAATGAACTGTTTGCCGGCAAATTCCTTGCCTTTATAAGCGGCAGATTTGAAACCTTTCGGCGCGTTTTTCAGTTCTTCTTCCGAAGCGACTTTCATACGGATAACGCCGTGCGGGCAGACCAGAGAGCATTTGCCGCACTGGATGCAGGTTTCCGGATCCCAAACCGGGATTTCGGTAGCGATGCAGCGTTTTTCGTACTGAGTGGTTCCGGTCGGCCAGGTTCCGTCAACGACCTCGCTGAAAGCAGATACCGGCAGTTCGTTACCACGGTCGGCAATAATTTCACCGGTCAGCTTTTTAACGAATTCAGGCGCGTTGGCCGGAACCGGCAGAGAGCGGTGGAAAGTTGACGTGACATGGTCAGGATAGTTAACTTCGTGCAGATGAGCCAGAGAGGCGTCAACGGCTTGGAAGTTTTTCTGAACGATGGCGTCGCCTTTTTTGCTGTAGGTTTTCTTAATCGCATTCTTAATCTGCGCGATAGCTTCATCTTTCGGCAGAATGTTGGAAATGGCGAAGAAGCAGGTCTGCATAACGGTGTTAATGCGCTGACCCATACCGGTTTCGCGAGCAACTTCAACCGCATTGATGGTGTAGAATTTCAGCTTTTTGCTGATGATTTCTTCCTGAACTTCAATCGGCAGGTGATTCCATACTTCATCGGCGCCGTAAGGAGCGTTCAACAGGAAAGTTGCGCCCGGTTTGGCGATTTTCAGGATGTCAACCTTGCGCATGAACGGGAACTGGTGGCAAGCCACAAAGTCCGCTTTGTTAATCAGGTAAGCCGACTTAATCGGGTTATCCGAAAAACGCAGGTGAGAAGTGGTCATAGAGCCGGATTTGCGGGAGTCATAAACGAAGTAACCCTGGCCGTATTTACCGGCGTCTTCGGCAATAATCTTAATTGAGTTTTTGTTTGCACCGACAGTACCGTCTGCGCCCAAACCGTAGAATACGGCGCGGACAACGTCTTTGGGTTCGGTGTCAATCGAATCGTCAAACGGCAGGGACGTTTTGTTAACGTCATCGTTAATGCCGACGGTGAAACCGTTAATCGGTTTGGCGGCAGAACCGTTATCATAAACGGCTTTGACCATGCCCGGGGTAAATTCTTTGGAAGACAGACCATAGC
>OJPB01001450.1_pt1 | contig 9429 bp, 6 predicted proteins | sample 1598391 | NCBI WGS metagenome assembly OJPB01 (sample SAMN03922452, study PRJEB24848) | human gut metagenome | isolation source: stool sample | host: Homo sapiens | place: Germany | collected 2009-11
CTGTAGTAGCCTGCGGCATAGCCACCTGCGAAGATATGACCAAAGCTCTGCGGGAAGCGATGGTAGGCTGGCGGGAAAACGACAGAGACTTCTTTACGCACAGCGTCGAGCAACTCTAAGAAGTTGCCCTTTTCTGGATCAAAGTCCATATGAACGAGCATATCAAAGAGCGCAAATTCGACTTGGCGCACGCAAGCAAGACCCGACTGGAAGTTCTTCGCAGCGAGCATCTTTTCAAAAAGCTCCTTAGGAAGCTTCGCGCCCGTATCGACGTGAGAAGAAAGCCCTTCGACCACTTTCCATTCCCAAGCAAAGTTTTCCATAAACTGACTGGGCAACTCCACAGCATCCCATTCGACGCCGTTGATGCCAGAGACAGCCAATTCATTTTGCTTGGTGAGCATGTGGTGAAGCCCGTGACCCATTTCGTGGAAAAGCGTCGTGACATCGTCATGCGTCATGGTAGAAGGCTTGCCGTTCACGCCTGGTGCAAAGTTGCAGACTAAGTAAGCTACAGGTGTTTGCGCCTTGCCGTTCACCACTACGCGGGGGCGATCAGAATCCATCCAAGCGCCAGAGCGCTTCCCTTCACGAGCGTAAAGGTCCACGTAGAGGTTGGCTAAGACTTCGCCATTGCGGGTCAACTCAAAGAACTTCACATCCGGATGCCAGACGCTCACCTTCTTTTCTTCAAACTTCACGCTGTAGAGCGTTTCAATCAATTTGAAGAGCCCAGAGAAAACCGTGGGTTCCGTGAAATACTGCTTCACTTCCTGGTCAGAGTAGCTGTAGCGCGCTTGACGTAATTTTTCCGACACCCATGCCTGATCCCAGGGTTGCATTTCATCAATGCCAAGCGTGTCTTTAGCAAACTCACGCATTTCCTTCATATCGCGCTCTGCATAGGGCTTTGCGCGAGAGGCGAGTTGACGCAAGAAAGCCGTGACTTCTTCTGGGCTATTGGCCATCTTCGTTGCAAGGGAGGATTCCGCATAGTTTTTAAAGCCCAAAAGGAGGGCTTCTTCATGGCGAAGCTTCAAGATTTCATTGATGATCGGCGTGTTGTCGAGCTTTTCACCACTAAATTCCGAAGCGCGCGTCACAAAGGCGCGATAAATCGTTTCGCGCAACTCGCGGTTATCCGCATACTGCATCACCGGGAGGTAAGAAGGGTACTGAAGCGTAATTCTCCAGCCTTCTTTTTCCTGTTGAGCGGCTTGCATCGCAAAGAGCGCTTTCACATCGTCTGGAATGCCAGCGAGCTTCTCTTCGTCCGTAATGACCATGTCCCAAGCGTTCGTCGCATCGAGCAAGTTTTCCCCAAACTTCTGCGAGAGAAGTGAGAGCTTTTCGCCAATTTCTTTCACTTTGGCGCGTTCTGCTGGGGGCAAATCCGCACCGCTCAAACGGAAGTCGCGAATCTCACGATTAATGATGCGAGCGCGCACTGGGTCGTAAGAGGCGAATTCGGGCGAGGCAGCCATCGCTTTATATTTCGCAAAGAGCGCTTCGTTTTGGCTCAAGTCGATAAAGCGTTGTGTCATGGCAGGAAGTTGTGCGTTATACGCGTCACGCAAGGCGGGCGTATCCATCACGCTCTTTAAGTGCCCAGCGGCACCCCAAGCGCGAGAGAAAAGCTCTACCGCAGCGTTTAAGGGTTCCACCACGTCTTCCCACGTAGCGGGTGTTTCGGGCGCCGTGGCTTTGGCGACCGTAGCGTCCAAGCGTTCACCCAGCACTTGCACCGCTTCAGCGATGTGTTCAGGGCGAATTGCCGCGTAATCAATCAATCCATCGATATGGATAAGAGGATTTTTTTCTTCAGTCATAAGTTCTTCTTTTTCTTCAAAAAAGTGACCAATGAGCAGTCAACTGGACTTCAATTAAAGTCCCAAACGACGTTCGACTGCTTCAACCGTATTGGTCATAAGCATAGCAATAGTCATCGGTCCCACGCCACCCGGCACAGGCGTAATGGCGCTCGCGACTTCCTTGGCACTTTCAAAATCGACGTCGCCACAGAGCTTTCCATTTTCATCGCGATTCATGCCGACGTCAATCACGACGGCACCAGGCTTTAACATATCGCCCTTAATCATCTTAGCGCGACCCACAGCGGCGACAACGACGTCTGCGTTACGAAGGATTTCAGCCAAATTCTTCGTGCGGCTATGCGCAACCGTGACGGTAGCGTTCTTTTCAAGAAGCATAATGGCTTGGGGTTTGCCCACAATATTGGAGCGACCCACAACAACGGCGTTTTTCCCTTCAAGGTCACAGTTGGCGGACTCAAGCAACTTCATCACCCCATAAGGCGTGCAGGGGCGAAAACCTGCGCGCCCAGTCATGAGGGCCCCTGCGCTCACCACATGGAAGCCGTCCACATCCTTTTCAGGCGCAATATTCTGAATGATCAATTCAGAAGAGAGGTGTTTCGGAAGAGGCAACTGCACCAAAATGCCGTCCACTTCTGGGTCGTTATTTAAGCGGTGCACGTGTGCCAATAATTCTTCTTCAGTGGTTTCTGCAGGAAGACGCACTTCAATCGAGCGAATCCCCGTGTTTTCACAGGCTTTAACCTTGTTGCGCACATAGACTTGGCTAGCAGGATTGTCGCCCACTAAGACTACGGCGAGGCCCGGTTGATGACCATGTTGACGGCACACTTCGGCGCGAGCTTTCAGCGCAACTTGCAGTTCGTTAGCGAGTTTCTTACCGTCGATAATCTGAGTCATGGAATTCTCCAGAGAAAGAAAACGAAAAAAGACGGATTCTCATCACGATGAGAAGGTCCGTCTCCTTTCGAGCATTAATAGAAATAGAAAACTGTAGCTAGCAGCACGCGCTTTTGGCCTTTGTGCTTTACTGCTGCGGATTACGCATCAGGTTGCTGTTCATCACCACACGCATCAAGTCAGCGACCGTACCGGAATTGGTCTTATCCATAATCGAAGCACGGTGAGCTTCCACCGTCTTAATGGAAATGCCCAAATCGTCAGCGATCTGCTTATTCAAACGACCATTGATAATGCGTTCGAGCACCTGCTGTTCGCGCGGCGTCAAGCGAGAAAGGAGCAATTCGTTCATGCTTTCGCTTTCTTTTTTCATGTGACGTTCACGCGCTTCGGTGAGCATGCGTTCAACGAGCTGCTTCAAGGCGGCTTGTTCAAACGGTTTTTCGATAAAGTCCACAGCCCCGCGCTTCAGAGCATTCCCCGCCATCGAGACATCACCGTGACCAGTGATAAAAATAATTGGAAGGTCAGCGTCGCGAGCGAGCCTTCGTCGGCAGCGTCAGATGTGTATAAGAGACAGACATCACCGTGACCAGTGATAAAAATAATTGGAAGGTCAGCGTCGCGAGCGAGCAAGTGTTCCTGGACTTCAAGACCACTCATCCCTGGCATACGCACATCCAACACGAGAACGGCGATGGCTTTTGGATCATACTTAGCGATGAAGCTCTCCCCACTGTCGTAGAGTTCTACTCGATAGTCGCTTGCTTCAAGCAACCACTTGAGAGAATCACGAACAGCTTCATCATCGTCAACGACGTATACGGTTCCTAGCGTTTCAGGGGTATCGGCACCATAGTCATAAGGGAACATTCGTTCAAGTCTCCGCACTCATAAATAGGTGTGAACATTGTATCAATATTTAAAACGAAAATCACCTCTAAACTGCGTGTTCACAAGGAGTTTCGCTTAATTTTTTTCGTTTTTTTGATGTATGAAAAAGAATAAAGAAGAATTCACATTTAGGCAAAATCTGCTTTTTCCCTCTCGCACTAGTTAAAACTCTTAAATCACTTCGTCCGTTTCGTGCACCACGGGAATCGTGAACGTAAACGTGGCGCCACCGCCCGGCGTATCGGTGACGATAATACGACCATGGTGAATTTCCACAATCGAGCGACAGATATTAAGCCCCATGCCCATGCCTTCTGCTTTCGTCGAGAAGAAGGCATCAAAGAGTTTGGTCTTATTTTCGTCACTAATCCCAGGACCATGGTCTATCACACGGAATTGCACCATGGAGCTGTCTTCGTTTAAGCCTACATCCAAATCAATCGTCGGATTGGCAAAGCCTTGACCAGCTTCCATCGCGTTTTTGAGCAGATTCAAAAGTAGTTGCTCAAGCATCACCGCGTCGCCCACCATATTGGGTAAGTTGGGGGTGACATTCACATGAATTTCAGTTTTTAGCTTATTGGCCTGCAAAATAGCCAATTCCATTGTTTCCGAGACAATCGTTTCGGGCGAGACAGAGGTGAGCTGCGGGTCCGTCTTTTTGGCAAAGCCACGGATACGCTTGATAATCGAGGCAGCGCGCTGCGCTTGCTTATTGATTTTCTCAAGCGCCGTGAGGGTATCCTCCTGGCTCAATTTCCCTGCACCAATCATGTAGCTTGCACCCGTAGCGTAGTTCGATATGGCAGCGAGCGGCTGATTCAATTCGTGCGCCAAGGAGCTTGCCATTTCGCCCATCGTCACTAAGCGCTGTGTGGTTTCGGCTTGGCGCAACTGATTTTCGAGTGCCAATTCGGTTTCACGCAACTGCGTAATATCGGTCGCAATAATCATCATGGCGGGCATATCGTCTGTCCAGACCATGGGTTGCATACGCGCATCAAACCACTTTTTCGTGGTTTCATCAAAGACGCCCTGACGGCTAATCACTAAGGGCTGATGGCGAATCAATTCATAAAGACGCTGCGCGCCCGCGGGACCACGACCAAAAATATTCTCATAAGGCGTGTTGCGGAAAAGAAGTTGCGGCTCTGGCGTATTTAAGCTCACCACGCAAATGGCAGAGTTCATCGACTGCACCACACGCGTGAAGCGTTCGTGTGCGGCTTTCATACGTTCGCGAGAGCGCTTTTGCTCCGTAATATCGTAGAGTTCCCCAATCCAACCAATCGCTTGACCGCGTTCGTTTAAAAGTGGCGAGATATTCATCTGTCCATCAAAGACGCTACCGTCCTTGCGGCGCACGCTCACTTCCATGGTACGTGCACTGCGATCATCGGGGTTCGTCATCGCGGCGCGCGCCAAGAGCGTAATATCCTTGTCCCAATAGGGGTAGGGGATCGTAGCGCCCATCAAGTCTTCGTGCGTAAAGCCCGTGAGGCGCTGGAAGGTGTCGTTCACAAAGAGGATCTTCCCATCCATGTCCGAGACGCGCACCCCAGCGACAGAGGATTCCGACATCGCCACACGAAGCGCATATTCCGCAGAAAGGCGCTGGTGAGCACGGTGCTGTAAGCGCTGATAGCGAAGGAGCAACGTAAGCGAGAGGCCCAGTAAGCACGCCAAGGCCAAAATCATCCAGAGCTTTAAGTTGTTAATCGTAAAGAGCTCGTGGTCGTAGCTCACCGATTCAAGCGAGAGCTGAGGATCGTTAAAAATCGGGATTTGGGTGCTGTAAGAAACCCCAGCGCCTAAGAGCGAATCTTCATCAGAAGCGTCTTCCTGTGCGACTAAGAGGGGTTTGCCTTCACGGCTGAGCGTAAAGGTGTAGCGGCTGTGCCCCATGATGTCCGCTTCGTCGCCAAGTAAGCGACTTAAATTGACGCGAGCAATCATGAGCTGATCAGGAATCGCGGTTGGCACAATGATGTCAACGAAAACGGTATTGTGCGGGTCAAGCGTATAGGGGCGTGTCACCAAGGGTGCATCTCTAAAGAAGGCCGTTTCAATGTTGCGACGCAGTTCTGTCGAGCCCACCAGGCTATGCGCCTGATCAAGCACGTCTTCACTGTGGCTCGTGGAGGCCCAGGTTCCTAGCACTTCAAAGCGACGGTTTACGAGTTCCAACCCCACCACTTCACGACGGTCTTGCAAAAAGCCCGCAGCGGCCATATCTGAACTCGCGAGGCGCTGCCCAGTGCCTGGGATTTGCATGAGTCGCAAGCTCGTTCTTTGCAAAAGTTCACTTGTACTTAATAGACGGCTTTCGATACTTTGCGCCAAGAGTTCGGTCGACTGCTGCAAACGGACAATTTCCGCTTTACGGTCAGCATCAATTAAATAGAGCACCACCGAGAGAAAACAGGTGGTCATCAAGAGAAGGGCAATCCACGAAGCGTAAATCCCGACGCGTGAAGCGGCACGGTCGGTATTGTGCTTCTGACCTAAATTGAGGTGCTGCAGGGTTTGAGCAACTTGTTCGTTTTCGTTGTCGTAGACCATGATCTTGACTGAGGCGCTGCCCCAAAGACCGAGAGCTCGAGTCTTTAAGGCAAAAAATTCTTTTCTTTCAAATACGAGACGAGGAGAGAGGCTCCTTTCTGTCGGGCTTTCTCTGGAATGTTCGTCAACAAAGAAAGCAATTGGTGAAAATTTTATCAAGGAGAGCGAGCTAGTGCATAGTCCTAAAGTGTTTCTCTCTTTCAGCCAAGTCCAATGGTGTTTCTCGCTGAGAGAAATGCCGATTCTGTGAGATAATAGCGCCAACCCTCTTTTTTGAAGAGAAGGTGTGCCTTCTCTCAGACTCAACACACAGGAAATGAAAACATCATGGCTCTCACTCAACAAGAATTGAAGCGTGAAGTTGCCCGCGCGGCATTGACTTTTGTCGAAGAAGGCAAGATTTTGGGCGTGGGTACGGGTTCGACCGTGGACCTCTTCATTGATCAGCTCCCAGAGATTCGTGATCGTATCGTGGCGTGTGTGTCGTCAAGCATCCGTTCGACCCAGCGCCTTGAAGCCTTGGGCTTTAAAGTGCTTGATATGAACGAAGTGGATCGCATTGGCGTTTATGTTGACGGCGCAGATGAAATCTCGCCCGACTTTTCCATGATCAAGGGTGGTGGCGGCGCGCTCACTCGTGAGAAGATCGTTGCCTCGATTTCGGAAAAGTTTGTCTGTATTGCTGATCAGTCCAAAGCCGTGGACGTCTTGGGGCGCTTCCCGCTTCCTGTGGAAGTGATTCCGATGGCGGCTCGTGCTATTCAGGCTCGCCTTGAAGCCTTGGGTGGGACGGTCAAAAAACGTGACTTTGTGACCGACAATGGTTGCTGGATTTTGGATACGTCTGATTTGGCGATTACGGATCCAGTGGCGCTTGAAAAAGAAATTAATTCCTGGCCTGGGGTGGTGACCGTTGGCCTCTTTGCTGAACGTGGTGCGGATGTGCTCCTTTTAGGCACACAAGATGGCGTGAAAGAATCGCGCCGTCCGTAAACGCACAAGCGTGCACTTAGTTTGCTAAGTGCACGTTTTCAGACAAAGAAAAACCCTAGCCGATACTCGCTTCCTTTAAGAGGAGGTGCTTTCGTCTAGGGTTTGCTTTTTTGCAGTTAGCCCGCCGATTATTTTTCGAGAGGGCGATACTGTTCAGGCACTTTCACTTCATCAGCGTTGCCGAAGAAATAACGTTCGCACTGCTTTTGCAGTTGCTGACGAGCGGAGAGATCCGCGAGGTTAAGACCGTATTCGTTGACCATCATGGTCTGCAAACGAGTCCATTCTTCCCAAGCTTCTTTGCTCACGCTTTGCCAAATGCGTTTGCCGAGTTCGCCAGGGAAGGGAGGATAGGCGAGGCCTTCGGCTTCTTTATTAAGTTTGATGCAGTGAACCATACGGGCCATTTCAGTGCTCCAAAAAATGTTGTCAACCACTCTGTTTACCTAAAAGTTGAGGTAAATCGGGAGTGGAATCACCTCTAAACGGGTGATGGGGAAAAATTAAAGCTTGTGATGGCATTGTACCTTGTTGCGAAGAGAATAGGTATAGCCCATCGGAAGCAAGATGTATAGATAGGTAGAGTTAAAAATGGCAGATAGAGCGCTATTTGAAGCGTTTCAGAAAGTGAAAGATCGCGTGGAAGATGTGGTAAGCGAAACGCGAAAGAAGGAAGAAAAAGCGCGTGCCGCAGAAGAAGCAAAGCGCCTTGCTGCGAAAAAAGCCAAGGCTGCGCCTGCGCCACAACCGCGTTTTGTCTCAGAAGAGAAAAAAACACTTCCCGCTACGCCCTCGAAAGAAGCAAAACCTGTGGCCAGCGCGCCAGAGAGCCGTATCAGTGCGGCCGCGTTTTCGCCTACGGGTGGCTTTGGCTCAGCGTTGGCTGACGCTGCTGTGAAAAGTGGGGCTTCTTTCCGAATGAGTAATCCTGGGAAAAAGAAGAGCACACCGCCAGCCTTTAAGCCCAATACGCCCAAAGTGAATGAAGGGACGGAAGCCCAAGGCGAAAAGAGAACTCACCAGGGTGGACAAAAGAGCGTAGCAGCAGGTAAGCCAGAAAATCGTCAGGCGCAGAGTAAGCATCACAAGAGCAACCAAAAGGATAATCAAAAGCCTCAGCGTGAGAATGCTCGCCCTGAAAAGAAAGAGCGCCCGCCGCGCCTTACTTACGAAGAGCGTCGCAACCCTGTACCCGCTTTCCAATTGATGCCAGGACTCCCTGTGTCTGAGCACGGGGAAGAGTTGGTTGCGGCCATTCGCCAGCATCGTGCGGTGATTGTTTGTGGGGAAACGGGCTCAGGGAAAACTACACAGCTCCCCAAGATTGCCATGATGGCGGGCCGTGGGGAACACGGCATGATTGCGCATACGGAGCCGCGTCGTATTGCGGCAAGCTCGATCGCACAGCGTATTGCGGACGAATTAAAAACCCCGATTGGTGAAGTCGTGGGCTACAAGGTGCGCTTTACTGATAAAACGCATCCAGGGGCCACGATTAAGTTGATGACCGACGGGATCCTGCTTGCGGAAACGCAGCACGATCCGCTCCTTCGTGCCTATGACACGATCATTATCGACGAAGCGCATGAACGCAGTATCAATATTGACTTTTTGCTGGGCTACTTAAAGCGTCTTTTAGCGAAACGTCCAGACCTTAAAGTCATTGTCACCTCGGCCACGATTGACGCGGAGCGCTTTGCAGAGCACTTTACGATCAATGGCCGTCCTGCGCCGATTTTTAGTATCTCGGGTCGCACTTACCCAGTCGAAATTCGTTATCGCCCAACAGACGATGTGGACGAAGAAGACGATAAGACCTTGATGGACGCGATTGATGATGCGGTGAGCGAATGTGAGAGCGTGGGTCGAGGCGATATTCTGGTCTTCTTGCCTGGCGAGCGTGAAATTCACGAAGCCGCGGATGTGCTTCGTAAGTCGCGTCGTCCGACAACGGAAATTTTGCCCTTGTTTGCTCGCCTTTCCGCAGCAGATCAAGAGCGCGTTTTCCGTCCTTCTGGGGCGCGCCGCATTATTTTGGCGACGAACGTGGCTGAAACATCGATTACCGTGTCCGGTATTCGCTTTGTGGTGGATACGGGGCTCGCCCGCGTGAAGCGCTACTCTTATCGCAGTAAAGTCGAGCAACTTCAGATCGAACCCGTGAGTCAAGCCTCTGCTAACCAGCGTGCGGGTCGATGCGGTCGCGTGGCCGATGGTGTGTGTATTCGTCTTTATAGCTGTCTCT
>OJPB01001474.1_pt1 | contig 9280 bp, 10 predicted proteins | sample 1598391 | NCBI WGS metagenome assembly OJPB01 (sample SAMN03922452, study PRJEB24848) | human gut metagenome | isolation source: stool sample | host: Homo sapiens | place: Germany | collected 2009-11
CGTGGGCTCGGAGATGTGTATAAGAGACAGGATGAAGAATGTGGATTGCGCGGAGCAAAGAAAATGGATTTCAGTAAATTTCCGGTAGCTTTTGCTTATACTATTGACTGTTGTGAATTGGGCGAAGTTGTTTATGAAACTTTCAATGCCGGCAGTGCGGTAGTAAAAATCAAAGGTGTAAGTGCACATCCTATGTCGGCGAAAGGGGTAATGGTAAATCCAACTCTGGCTGCTGTTGACTTGATAAACAGCTTTGACAGGATGCAGACACCGGAGCATACAGAAGGAACGGAAGGTTACATCTGGGCGAAGTCTATTATTTCCAATCAAAGCGAGGCCGTAGTTCAGCTGGATATACGCGATCATAATAAAAATACCTATGAGGCTAGAAAACATCTGATAAAAACAAATGTTGAATCTTTGCAGAAGCTATATCCTCGTGCAGAAATAGTATGTACTATAACGGATACTTATGGAAATATTGCAGATGCTGTCAATGATGAGAATAGAAAATGTATAGATTATATTTATACGGCGATGTCAGAGCTGGGAATAAAACCAAATACTATTGCCATGCGCGGTGGTACTGATGGTTCCTATATTTCTACGCAGGGAATTTTAACGCCAAACTATTTTACCGGAGGACATAATTTCCATTCTAACTGTGAATTTTTACCACTGCCGGCATTAGAAAAATCCTGTCAGATGACATTGAAGCTGATTGAATTGATTGCTAAAGGTTAAGTTATTCAGAATGCCTTCCCTTAAAGATTTTAAGGGAAGGCATTCTGAGTTTCACAAAGAAATAACCAACTGGAAGACAGGAATATGTTATAATTTGTATGATAAAGTAATGATGTGGGAGGCAATATGAACATTGGTGCGCGTTTGGAAGCGATTGGAAGATTAGTTCCTCAGAACGTAAGCATAGCAGATATAGGAACAGATCATGCATATCTGCCGACATGGCTGGCAGAGCGTGGAGTGATTATCAAAGCAGTTGCTGGTGATATTACTGAGGGTCCCTGTGCTGCTGCACGTAATACAGTTGCTATGTATGGCATGAATGATAAAGTAGAAGTAAGGATGGGTAATGGTTTAAGCATTATAGAGCCTGGTGAAACAGATGTTATTATAATTGCGGGTATGGGTGCCGGTACAATGATTGAAATCCTTGAAGCTTCCAGGGACACTGCAAAGGAAGCCAGAAAACTGATATTGCAGCCGATGGCTGGAGCATCCTCTTTAAGGCGTTGGGCCAATGCCAACGGCTGGCGTATTGATGATGAAGTTCTTGTTGAAGAAGGGCGGCATCTTTATGAAATCATTGTTCTGGAACGTGGCGCTGAGGCTGCTTTCACCGCCTTGGAATGTGAAATAGGGCCACGCTTGCTGGAACAAAGGCCGCCGCTTTTCAAAAAACATTTTGCTAAAGTATGCGGTCAATATCAAAAGATGCTGCTGAATATGTGCCGCAGTGCAGAAGCAAGGCAAAGTGAAAAATATCAGGAAATATACACTTTATTGCAGGAACTGGAGGGATTAGGCGATGGAAGCTACGGTAAATGATATCATTAAAGTAATGGATGGCATAGCTCCGCCTAATTTAGCAGAACCTTGGGATAATGTTGGATTGTTGGTTGGGCGCAGTAGTAATACGGTAAAAAAACTTATGGTTGCTTTGGATGTATCACCTGAAGTAGTAGAGCAGGCCGTTGAACATAAAGTACAAATGCTTGTAACACATCATCCGGTTATTTTTGATCCAATAAAAAAGATGACCGACAGGAGCTGGCAGCATAAATTACTTCTAGATTGTGCTGAAAATAAAATTGCTGTTTATAGTGCACATACCAGCCTTGATAGTGTATTGGGCGGTGTTAATGATGTTTTGGCAGAGAAAATTGGGTTGCTGCATACTGAAGTTTTAGTTCCTGCTGCCGGTGGAGAAGCAGGTTTAGGACGGGTTGGATGTTTACATGAGCCGATGACTCTGCAGGAGTTCAGTGAAAAAATTAAAACCGTCTTAAAGTTAGACAATATAATTGCAGGTGACGCTGGACGCAGGGTAAGCAAGGTTGCTGTATGCGGCGGCGCCGGTGCTGAATTCATTGATGAGGCACTGGCTGCCGGAGCAGATACCTTTGTGACTGGAGATGTGAAATATCATACTGCACAGAACGCAGTATACAGCGGCTTGAATATAATTGATGCTACACATCAGGGAACTGAATTACCTATGATAAATACGCTTGCTGACAGAATTGCACTGCGTCTAACGTCAAGCGGATTCAATGCTCAGGTTTTGGTAGCGAAGGAAAGCAAAATTTTGCAATACCTGTAACCGGTATGCTTTAGAGGATGGTGACAAATATGATCAGTGATTTTAAGGCTGGCACTAAAGTGTGTCAAGCTGTATTGCTGCGTGTGCAGAAAATTGGTAATTCGTCTAATGGCGGTGTGTTTGCGCGCGGTTTACTGGAAGATAACAGCGGCAAAATGCCGTTTATTGTTTTTGAAGCTGGCATTGTAGATAAGATGAGGTCTATGGAAGGTCCTAAAGTAATGATGGTTGGCGGCATGGTAGATATTAATAAATTTTCTAATGATATGACGCTGCAGCTGGTTTTACAACGGATGGAAGAGATTATGCCAGAAGATGATATTACCCATTTGCTGCCTAATGGTGATTTTGATCATCAGGAATATGAAAATAAGCTGCAAAAACTTATCAAAGGAGTTATGACCCCGGGAATAAGATTGATTTTGGAAAATATTTTCAGCGGGACTTTATATGATAAATTTTTGATCAATCCGGCGGGAATGCGTTTACATCATGCTTATATCGGAGGTTTGCTGCAGCATTCTGTTGATGTTGCCGGTATTGCTCAGTCGTTGGCAGATCGTATTGGTGGCGTGGATAAGGATTTGATCGTTGCAGGAGCATTGCTGCATGATATTGGCAAGATTAGAGAAATTTCTTCGGATATAGGTTTTCCATATACGATGGAAGGAAGATTGCTGGGGCATGTGTCTATGTCGGCGGTGATGGTGCAGGAGGCAGCTGGCAAGGCAAAAGTAACAGGACCTAAGCTGCAGCAGCTGTTGCATATTGTTTTATCACACCATGGTGAACAGGAAAAAGGTTCGCCGGTTGCATGTGCAACGAAAGAAAGCTTTATTGTGCATTATGCTGATGAAATTGATGCGATTATGAATCAGTTCAGTAAAAATGAAGGAAAAAATCCTTGGGAATACAATAAAATGCTGCAGCGTTTTTTATTGCATGAAGCTTGACTAAATAATCTCTATGTGTTAAATTAACAAACGATATGAGTGCGAAAGATGATCGCGGTGATGCTTAGGCGTTAACGAGGAAAGTCCGAGCTCCACAGGGCAGAATGCCGGATAACGTCCGGCGAGGGTGACCTCAGGGATAGTGCCACAGAAATGTGTACCGCCTGCTATGCAGGTAAGGGTGGAACGGTGCGGTAAGAGCGCACCAGCGGTCGGGTAACCGGCCGGCTAGGTAAACCCCATTCGGAGCAAGACCAAATAGGGGAGGGATGAAGCGGCCCGCTGAACCTTCCGGGTTGTGTCGCTGGAGCCTGCGAGTAATTACAGGCCTAGATAAATGATCATCACCGCTTTGCGGAACAGAACTCGGCTTATTGAGCACTCGTATTCTTGGATATTAAGCTGCCTGTTTCAGGCAGCTTTTCTTTTTTCTAAAAATTCACATAATCACTTCATTTTAATTTCAAAATAGTGATATAATATAAAAGTATTCTAAATTGACGGTGAGGGTAAATTAATGAAACATATTTCTTTTGTCGTGCCTGTTTTTAATGAAGAGGCCAATCTCAGGGAATTTTACCAACGGCTGACAGATATTATGTCGGCACTGCCATACGAATACGATCTTACTTTTGTTGACGATGGTTCTAAAGACAGCAGTGCTGTGATTTTGGCGGAATTGGTCCGCAATGATGAGCGCGTACAGGCTTATTTGCTTTCTCGTAATTACGGACATCAGCTGGCACTGACCTGCGGGTTGGATTATGCTGATGGTGATGCTGTTATTACAATGGATGGAGATTTGCAGCATCCGCCTGAATTAGTTCCGGACTTACTGAGGCTGTGGGAAGATGGAAATGAAATTGTCCAGACGATCCGCCTAAGTACAGAGAATGTTTCGTTTATGAAACGTTTTTCGTCAGCAGTTTACTACAAACTCATCAATATCATGTCTAAAGTGGAAATCACTCCCGGAGGCAGCGATTTCAGGCTTATGGACCAAAAAGCTGTGGAGGCTTTTCGTCTGTATCGTGAAAGAGCGCGCTTTATCAGAGGGCTTATCAATACCTTAGGATTTAAGGTCGCTAAGGTTGAATTTGTGGCTCCGCCGCGTTTTGCGGGACAATCAAAGTACAGTCTGCGTAAAATGCTGCATTTTGCATTGGATGGGATTACTTCTTTTTCAAATCTGCCATTGCGCTGGGCCTTTTACTGCGGCGTGTTCTGCGGGCTTTGCAGCCTGATGGTTTTGGGGCATGTTTTCTATGTTAAATATGTTATTGACGATGCTGTACCAGGTTGGGCGACAATGACCGCCAGTGTCTTGTTTTTGGGAGGTATTCAATTAGTAGGCATTGGTATTTTGGGAGAGTATATCGGACGTGTTTTTGAAGAAGTTAAGCAGAGACCGCTGTATCTTGTAGGACGTCATCTCGGGAAAAAGTAAGATAGTTTTACAATATTGTAAGTTTATGTTATAATTATTTACAGTTGAGAAAGGATGTGCGGTGCTTGCTGAAAAAAAAGCTGTTATGTGTAGTATTGACAATGATGTTTTGTTTTATGAACATTGCGACTGCCTTGGCGTCTTTTGAACGTGGTGACGAAGGGCAAGAAGTCATTGATATTCAAAAACGTCTGGTAGAATTACAATATAAAGTATCTAATGTTGACGGTAAATTTGGTCCTGAAACAGAAGCTGCTGTAAAGCAGTTCCAAACAGATAAAAGTTTGGAGGTAGACGGAATTATCGGCAATGATACTTATCGTGCATTGATGCAGAAAGACATGCCTCCTAATCGTTCCGGTCGCAGTGCTGCAGTGCGTAATGTCATTCGAGCAGCATACAGCGTTCTGGGAACGCCTTATGTTTTTGGCGGTACCAGTACTTATGGCTTTGATTGTTCAGGTTTTACTCAATATGCTTTTGCACGTGCAGGAATCAGCATTCCCCGTATGGCTGACAGCCAGTTATATTATGGCCGTCAGATTTCCATGAGCGAACTGCGTCCGGGAGATTTGATTTTCTTTTCTACCTATGAACCAGGTGCTTCTCATTGCGGTATTTATCTTGGCGATGGCAAATTTATCCATGCCGGCACCAGCACAGGCGTGGTTGTGGCTGATGCGTTCACAGGTTACTGGGGCGAACGTTATTACGGAGCCTGCCGCGTTTTATAAAAATATAACTTTCAGCAGACAAGTTTTCTTGTCTGCTTTTTTTATGAGAAAAACGAGACTGAAAATGTATTTATTTGTCATAAATCTGTTTAAGTTGTAATATTTTTGTGAAAGCAGTATAAAAACAGGCTTTTTAAAGAAAACTATTGTATAATAATAAGCAAGAATAGTTATGAGGTGATTAGTATGGATATTCAAAAAGTTTTAATTGCCGACGACGAAAAGCATATTCGCGAGATTCTTAAGATGTATTGCGAAAAAGAAGGCTTTGATGTTATCGAAGCAGCTGATGGTGCCGAGGCGATTTTAAAAGTACAATCTGAGAAGCCGGATATTCTTATTTTGGATATTATGATGCCAGTCATGGACGGTTTGGAGGTTTGCAAGCAAGTACGCAAAATGTCTGATCTACCTATTATTATGCTGACGGCTAAAGATGAAGATGATGATCGTATTTTAGGGTTGGAGATCGGTGCGGATGATTATATTACGAAGCCTTTTAATAGCCGTGAGGTAGTTGCCCGTATAAAAGCGGTTCTGCGACGTGCTGGAGCCCAGGAAAAACAGGAAGGTCGTTCGCGGGTAGAATATGACGGGTTGACAATTGATATGGAAGAGTATCAGGTGGTTGCTTTTGGTCAGAAAATGACCTTTACTGCTAAAGAAATGGAATTACTCTGGTGCTTGGCAACCAATCCTGGTAAGGCTTTTTCTCGAAACCAGCTGTTGGAAACCATTTGGGGTTATTCTTATTATGGTGATACACGAACTGTGGATACGCACATCAAACGTATTCGCCAAAAACTAAACATTCCAGAAAATTCTAAATGGGATATTACCACTATTTGGGGTGTTGGTTATAAATTTGAGGTGAAGAGTGAATAAGTCTTTAAGTACCCGGCTTATGTACAGCTTCATGGCTTTGATCGTAGTTATTGTAGTCGGCGTGACAGCGGGTATTTCTTACCTTATCGCCGACTATTTTTTTAAGATTAAAGAGCAGGAGCTGGCGCAAAAAGGTAATGAAATGGCTGAAACCATTGAATATTTTATGCTGCGTGATACTGATCGAACAACGCTGCACCGCTATATAGTTGCTGTAGACAGGCTGGTTGGAGCACGTATTTGGCTTTTTGACAATAAATATGATCTTTTGGCTGCTTCTTTGGTTAATACTGATGAAGATGCAGATGGTAACAAATTGATCCGCAATTATAATTCGAAAGAGGGAACCGAGCTCTTAGGAAAAGAGATAAAAGGCGGCAATTTATCTACTAAAGTACGCAGTATCTTGAAAGATGTTTACAGTGGTAAATCGGTAAAATCACAGATTTTCCATCCGTATTATAAAGAACAGGTTATGCTGGTTGGTGTGCCGTATGGTAAACAGGATGGGGCACATGGAGCTATTTTGCTGGCAGAGCCGCTGAGCGGTTTCGATAGTTTTCTGCGTGATATATATATATATACTTCGATCGTAGGTGTACTGGCGCTTATTTTAAGCTTATTTATGGTCAGGAGATTATCACGTTCTATTATCAGGCCTTTGATATCAATGAAAGACAGTGCGGCTGCTATAGCTTCCGGCGACTATACACGTAAGGTAGAAGTACATGGCGAAGATGAGGTGGCTGCTTTAGGCAGGGCTTTGAATGCACTTGGTAATGACCTCAGTGCTTTTGTTGATAAGACAGAGCGAACTGAAAAAATCCGCCGTGATTTCGTTGCTAATGTTTCGCATGAATTAAGGACTCCTATAACTATTATTCGTGGTTATAATGAGGCTATCAGCGATGGTACTATTACAGATAAAGAAATGATCCAGCGCTACCGTGCTTTGATAAATGAAGAAACTATCAGGTTAGAACGCATGATCAGGGAACTTCTCAATATAAGTCGTTTTCAGGCCAGTGATGAGCTGACGACAGGAATAGAGCCTTTACCGTTAGCAGAAATTGTGCGAAATGTCACAGAAAAGCTGATGGTTAAATCGGTTAAACGACATGTGACATTGGTTATTCATGCAGATGAAAATATCGCTGTAGTAGGTAATGGCGACCAACTTGTACAGCTTATTATGATCTTGGGTGACAATGCTCTGAAATATTCTCCGGATAATGGCACTATTTCTTTTACTGCAGTAAGGCAAGAAGATGGCAGTGTGCTGCTTTCAGTGGCAGATCAGGGACCGGGTATTCCAGAAGAGGATCTGCCGTTTATTTGGGAACGATTTTATAAAGTGGATAAATCTCATTGCCGTAATGTACCTGGAACAGGGCTTGGACTTGCGATTGCCAAGGAAATTATCCGTGTTCACGGGGCTAAAGCACAGGTGTTTAGTATTCCGCGTGTCGGTACACGATTTGAAGTTACCTTTCCGAAGGAGAAAGTCGTTTTATGTTAAAAATTTTTTGCCCGGATTTTCGTTTTGACAGTATTGCGTCGATTCCGGTTGAATGGCTGAAAAAGCAACAGGTAGAAAGAGTTATTTTAGATGTTGATAATACTTTACTGCCGCGTGATGAAGTACAGCTAGATGCAGATGTACTGAATTGGCTGGAATTACTTCGCAAAAATGAAATTGAAATAGTGTTGCTTTCTAATAATGGTGGAGAAAGACTGCGGAAAATCAGCGAAGCTGCTCAGATTGAAGCAGTAAGCTGGGCAGTAAAGCCAATGCCTTGGGGGTTTAAAAGAGCTCTTAAACGTTTTGGTAGGCAGCAAGGTAAAGTGTTAGTCATTGGTGATCAGCTTTTAACTGATGTGTTGGGAGCAAAACGGATGGGGTTTACTGTGCTTTGGGTACGTTCGTTACAGGGGAAGGAATTTCCAATGACAAGAATTACAAGGCAAATAGAAAAAATGCTGGTGCGCAGGTTAGATGCACAGGGCTTATTGCCGGAGGAAAGAAAATGAAAGTTGCATTGATCCAAATGGAAATAGCAGAGAAAAACACGCCTGGGAATATTGTACATGGGCTTGACTTACTGCAGGAGGCTGCTGCTAACAGCGACATTGCCGTATTGCCTGAAATTTGGACCACAGGGTATTCTTTAGGACGAATTGAAGAAGAAGCCGAAACTATAGATGGGAGTACGATTGCTGCAGTACGAAAGATTGCCAATAATCATCACTGTGCAGTAGTTGCAGGGTCTATTCCTTTGCGTCATAAAGATGGAAAAATTTATAACAATACCGTAGTTATTGATAAACATGGCAGTGTTGTAGCGTCTTACAGCAAAGTACATCTTTTTGGTTTATTTAATGAAGAACGTTTTTTTGCTGCTGGTGATAATTTTGATACTTATGAGTTGAACGGAGTTATTTGTGGTTCTACTATTTGTTATGATCTGCGATTTCCTGAATTGTACAGGCATTTATCACTTCAGGGAGCAAAAATAATTTTTGTGCCTGCAGAATGGCCGTCGGCCCGGGGGGATATTTGGACTTTACTGTCACAGGCCCGCGGGGCAGAAAATCATAACTATATTGTTGCTGTTAATTGTGTCGGTAATTTTAAAGGGGCTCCTTTTTACGGACATTCGATGGTAGTAGATCCTATGGGAAAAATTATAGCTGAAGGTGGCAGTGCAGAGGAAATCATTTATTGTGACATTGATTTAGCTTATATAGACAAGGTGCGTGCAAGGCTTAATGCATTGGCTGATGTGCGTAAGGAGCTTATATGATGATAAAAAAGCTGCTTGGAACAATACTTTTATGTGCGGGACTTGTTGTACAAAGCCTGCCTGTACAGGCTCTGTCTCTTATACACATCTGACGCTGCCGACGAAGGCTTAGG
>OJPB01001493.1_pt1 | contig 9124 bp, 6 predicted proteins | sample 1598391 | NCBI WGS metagenome assembly OJPB01 (sample SAMN03922452, study PRJEB24848) | human gut metagenome | isolation source: stool sample | host: Homo sapiens | place: Germany | collected 2009-11
TACATACTTGCCAACAATACCGCCGTGAGAAAACCATATCCCAGCATACTCATACTACTCCATATCCCTAACGCCATAGGAATCAGAAAGGTGAGCCAGCCGAACACGAAACTTTTCGTCCGGTTCTTCTTAAAGTCCTCCATATCCATCTCAAGACCGGCAAGGAACATGATGTAATAGAGTCCTACTTTACCAAACAGTTCAAAACTACTGTCGCGGTCGAGCACATGAAAGCCGTGTTCGCCAATCAAGACACCCGCCAGAATCATGCCTATAATATGAGGTATATGGAGACGCCCCAAAATCATCGGAGCAAAAAGAATGATAATTAGTACCAAAAAGAACACCCAGGTCGGATCAGAAATCGGCAGCGTTAAATTGAGATCAAACAGGTTCATAGGCTGTGTTTTTTAGGAATTTTCTGCAAAGGAACAAAAAAGTTTGCAGAATCCAATGAATGTCTAATGGTCATTTCACTCCAATAACCACGTCCAACTATACGGAAGCACGAGTAATCCGCCGAAAAACTGAAATATTTCTCTCAAAAGCGATGTTTATATGCTAAATTGTTATAATTTTGCAGCCAAATCTTTTCTATTCGACAGGATAAGAAGAGAAATTCAATATTCACAATTTAACAAAAGAAAAAGATGAAAGTAGCTATTGTTGGCGTAAGCGGAGCCGTAGGACAAGAGTTCCTGCGCGTGCTCGATGAGAGAAACTTCCCGATGGACGAGTTAGTTTTGTTCGGTTCTAAACGTAGTGCCGGAACAACATATACTTTCCGCGGTAAACAGATCGAGGTGAAACTCTTACAACACAACGATGACTTTAAAGGGGTAGACATTGCTTTCACTTCTGCCGGTGCAGGAACATCTAAGGAGTTCGAGAAAACAATTACCAAGTATGGTGCTGTGATGATCGACAACTCCAGCGCTTTCCGTATGGATGCCGATGTGCCTTTGGTGGTGCCTGAAGTAAATGCAGAGGATGCATTGGAACGTCCGCGCGGCGTTATCGCCAACCCGAATTGTACGACTATCCAGATGGTAGTTGCACTGAAAGCCATCGAAAAGCTTTCTCATATAAAAACCGTGCATGTGTCTACCTATCAGGCAGCAAGTGGTGCGGGTGCCGCTGCCATGGACGAATTGTACGAACAATATCGTCAGGTATTGGCAAACGAACCTGTGACTGTAGAGAAGTTTGCCTATCAGTTGGCTTTCAACCTGATTCCGCAGATCGACGTGTTTACAGAAAACGGTTATACGAAAGAAGAGATGAAGATGTATAATGAAACACGCAAGATCATGCATTCTGACGTAAAAGTTAGCGCAACTTGCGTACGTGTTCCTGCATTACGTGCTCACTCTGAAAGTATTTGGGTAGAAACTGAACGTCCGATTTCCGTAGAAGAGGCTCGTGAAGCATTCGCTAACGGTGAAGGTCTGGTTCTGCAGGACAATCCTGCCGAAAAAGAATACCCGATGCCGTTGTTCCTGGCAGGTAAAGATCCGGTATACGTAGGCCGTATCCGCAAAGACCTGACAAACGAAAACGGATTGACTTTCTGGATTGTAGGTGACCAGATTAAGAAAGGGGCTGCCCTGAATGCTGTTCAGATTGCCGAATATTTGATTAAAGTAAAAAATATCTAATATAACAGACTGGATATAATATCCGGACAACTATAGATAAGCCCAATAAATCAGCCGGTTTGCAATGTGATAGTGATCACAATGCAAGCCGGTTTTTTATTCTCCAAGCCGTAATTAGAGAGAAAATACCTATTCGTAGGTAAGAAGTCACTAGTTATAGGTATCAGCATCTACCAAAATAACTATTTATAGTGATTGATAGAAAGTCACTTTTTATCGAATTTTGCGCAAAACTTATCTATGAAATATTGTCTTTTTAATATAGCATTCTGGGGGCTACTATTTTTCAATTTATTTGAGGCCGCAGCTAATTCAAACATCTATACAATCTCGGGACGTGTGACCGAGGCAAAAACGAATTCCCCTTTGCCTGGTGCTTCTATCCTCATTAAAGGTACCTATTTGTGGGCCGTATCCAATCAGAAAGGAGAATTTACGATACAAGGAGTACAGGAGGGAAAATATAATCTGGAGGTTTCTTTTCTTGGTTATGTACCGGCAACAATTCCCGTAAATGTACGCAGCAATATCAATAACCTTCCTATCATACTCAAAGAAAATACACTTGCACTGGATGATGTAGTCGTCACTGCACAAGCACCCAAAAATGAATTAAACACGACGCTCACTATCGGAAATCATGCATTGGAACACCTACAGGTGTCCAACGTGAGCGATATCTCCGCTCTCCTTCCGGGAGGAAAAACTAAAGTGCCGGATCTTACCACCAATAATATCTTCTCATTACGCGACGGAGGGTCAACAGCCGGTAATGCCGCATTTGGAACAGCCGTAGAAGTGGATGGAGTTCGTATTGGAAACAATGGTTCGTTTGGCAATATGAACGGAGTGGATACCCGGAATATCACTGTTGCAGATATTGAATCGGTGGAAGTCATCACCGGAGTGCCTTCGGCAGAATATGGAGACTTGAATAGTGGTATGGTCAAGATTCACACCCGGAAAGGGAAAACACCCTGGAACATATTGCTATCTATCAATCCTCGCACCGAACAGGCTTCATTTGCTAAAGGATTGGATTTAGGAAACAATAAAGGTGTCATCAACATAAACGGTGAGTGGACCAAGGCTACTCAAAAGTTGGTATCTCCCTATTCTTCTTATACAAGAAGGGGATTCTCTGCCGGATATAGCAACACGTTCCGCAACGTATTAAGATTCGACATCGGTGTTACAGGCAATATCGGAGGAATGAATACCAAAGATGATCCTGATGCCTATTCGGGAGAATACAACAAAGTGAGAGATAACGTATTCCGGACAAACACTTCACTGGCCTGGCTGCTCAACAAATCGTGGATAACCAACCTTAAGTTCGACGCATCAATATACTACAATGATAACAACTCCCACGCGCATACGTTCTACTCCTATGCATCGGAGCAACCGGCTGTTCATGCCACAGAGGAAGGATATTTTATGGCAAACAAACTGCCATATACTTACTTTGCCGACCAAATCATCGACTCCAAAGAACTGGATTATGCCGCATCGTTAAAATATGAATGGAACAGACGGTTTAAGACTGTAAACAGCAACCTGAAAGCGGGTGTTCAATGGAAAGCAACAGGCAATGTGGGTGAAGGAGAATATTACAAAGACCCGTCATTGGCTCCGAACGGTTATCGTCCCCGTCCTTACACTACTTATCCATATATGCATAATGTTTCGCTTTATGCAGAAGAAAGTCTGTCATTTCCTGTGGGAAATACCATGCTTAGACTGATGGCAGGGGTACGTTGGGAACATTTGTTTATCAAGGGAACGAAATATAAGAACCTGAATACTCTTTCACCACGTTTCAATGCCAGATGGCAGTTGAACGAACATATCGCTATCCGTGGCGGTTGGGGAATTACCGAAAAACTTCCCTCTTTCTATACCTTGTATCCCAAACAGGAATATCGGGACATACAGACCTTCGGCTTTTCCTATAATAAGATTGAATCATCTTATATATATTATAGTCAGCCCTACACGTTATTGCACAATGAAAACCTACGCTGGCAACGGAATCAGAACGCAGAAATCGGTCTGGACGTCAACATTGCCCGTACCCGGATTTCATTAGTCGGTTATTTCAACCGTACCAAGCTGCCGTATAAATACGCAAGTACTTATACTCCGTTCTCCTATGATGTGCTCCAATTGCCGGATGGATTCACTATGCCGACTAACCCGCAAATCAATGTAGATAACCAGACAGGGATGGTTTACATACGCGACAATGCATCCAGTTACTGGACTCCTATGGATGTCAAAGTGACCGACCAGACTTTTGTAAAGTCAACTTCTCCCGACAATGGAATGGACGTGATTCGTCGCGGAGCGGAAATGATTGTTGATTTCCCGGAAATTACTCCGATTCGCACGCAATTCCGGGTAGATGCCGCTTATACTTATACGAAATACATCGACAACTCTTTATCGTATTATTATCAGAATGGATGGTCGCACACCAGTTTTGCCAATCGTTCTTACCAATATGTAGGTATCTACGCCAACGGCGACAACTTATCGACTACTGCCAACGGCAAGCGTACCCACTCGCTGGATGCCAATATCACAGCCATCACCCGTATTCCGAAAGCCAGACTGATTATTTCGTGCCGACTGGAAGCTTCGCTTGTGAAGCGTTCGCAGAACATCTCCGAGTATCAAGGAAAAGAATATGCTTTCAATGTGAGCGAAAGCAGTAATACCCAAACCGGGGGAAGTATCTATGACGGTAACTCTTATACCGCTATCTGGCCGGTAGCATACCTCGACCTGAATAATGAGATGCATCCTTTCACATCAGCGGAAGCCGCGAATCCGGAATTCTCCTACCTGATACGCAAATCGGGCAATGCCTATACATTTGCAGCAGACGGATATGATCCTTATTTTTCTGCCAATATCAATATCACCAAAGAGATTGGAGACTATGTATCTCTTTCTCTCAATGCGATTAATTTCACCAACTCACGGCCTTATGTAAAATCTCATGCAACGGGTGTAAGCGCTCTCTTCACCCCGGATTTCTATTATGGACTTACTTGCCGTATCAAATTCTAACTATATGAAACAATTCATCTACATATTATTACTAACAGTGACTGGCATCTTTGCGGGATGCACAGATATCGATAAAGAGAATCCGTATGACAACCAGTTGCACAGCCTGCAGGTTACTGCCGTATATCCGGACGGATACACGGATCATCTCCGGGAAGGAGTGACCGTAAAGATTGAAGATGTCGACCGTGGAAATTCTTACAAGGCTAAAACCGACAAGAATGGAGTGGCGCAATTCTCTTTGACCAAAGGTATATACCGCGTACAAGTCAGCGACAAAGGCGGAAAGGATATTTTCAACGGATTAGCTGATAATGTCAAACTAACCAGCGGAGACATATCTCTTAATCTCCCGCTCATTCATTCCAAGGCCGGGACGATCATTATTAAAGAGATTTACTGCGGAGGATGCACAAAGTTACCGCTGGAAGGAAATTATCAATCCGACAAGTACATTATCCTGCATAATAACGACTCGGAAGTGCAATATCTGGATAGTTTATGCTTCGGAGCACTCGACCCTTACAATTCACAAGCCACTAATGTATGGGTGACACAGGATGAAGTAACCGGAGCAACCATCTTCAAGGACTTCGCTCCCATCGTTCAGTGTATATGGCAATTTGGCGGTACCGGTAAAACATTCCCGCTTCAGCCGGGAGAAGATGCAGTGATTGCCATCAACGGAGCGGTTGACCATGCGGCACAATATCCGCAATCTGTCAACCTGAACAAACCCGGATATTTTGTATGCTATAATAATGTTTATTTTCCGAACACACAGTATCATCCGGCTCCGGGCGACCAGATCACACCAGATCATTACCTGAACGTAGTGTTGAAGACTGGTCAGGCGAACGCCTATTCATTCTCGATATTTTCTCCTGCCGCGGTTATTTTTAAAGCCAAGGATACCACGATACAGGACTTCGTTCTAAAAGAGGGAAGCGTCATACAAAAACCGGGAAGCACTACGGATCAGGTGATAGCGGTACCACTCGACTGGGTGATTGATGGCACGGAAGTATATTATGGCGGTTCCTCCAACAATAAAAAGCGTATTTCTCCATCCATCGATGCGGGATATGTCACTCAAAGTGCCACATACAACGGACGCAGTTTATACCGTCATGTGGATGAAGAAGCGACACAGGAAGCGGGTTACGAAGTACTGGTAGATACAAACAATTCTTCTACCGATTTTTATGAACGGGAAAAACAATCTTTGCATGAGTGAGATGAAGAAAATATATATAACAGGTCTTTGGATTCTATGTCTGACATCCGGAGTTTCGGCACAGACTTATGACATCATCGAACGGCGTAACTCCTGGAATGCCGGGGCAAATGTCACAGGTATCATGATGGACAGTATTTCTGCTTCCTATGCCGAACTGTACGGAAAGAATAACCACGGTGATTTCCGCAACTATTACGAAGCAAAAGAAGCATGGAGTGCCGGAGCGGTAGCAAAGTCCATCACTCATCTGAAAGGTTATTCACTGACGGGTTCGTTCTCATTCGATCATACTTCAGGCAAGGATATGAGCGGTTCGATGTTTATCCACCCAGGATTTTATCCCGTAGACCTCCTGGAGTTCACACCCGGACGTAAAGACTTGCAAACTTACGCTTTCATGGGTGGTATTGCAACTGATATTTCACCCAACTGGCGATTAGGAGGAAAGATTGACTTTGCCGCCTCCAACTATTCCAAACGAAAGGACTTGCGGCATACCAATTACCGACTGGATTTGAAAATAGCCCCCAGCATCATGTATCATTCGGGAGATATGGCGATCGGCTTTTCCTATATTCTCGGCAAAAATAGCGAATCAGTAAAAGCAGAAGTCATCGGTACAGCCGAAAACTCTTACAATGCTTTTCTGGATAAAGGACTTATGTATGGAGCTTACGAGGCATGGGACGGGAGTGGAATCCATCTTAGTGAATCGGGCGTCAACGGTTTCCCCATCAAAGAATTGTCGAACGGGGTAGCCTTGCAACTTCAATGGAAAGGATTTTACGGAGATGCTGAATACACGTATTCTTCAGGTTCTGCCGGTGAAAGAGATGCTATCTGGTTTAAATTTCCAACCCACTGGATTACCTCCCATTTGAGTTATCATTTCAAACAGGGAAAGAAAGAGCATTTTCTGCGACTGAACTTGCAATGGTCACATCTGGTCAACAACGAAAATGTGATAACCAAAGAAACTGTGAACGGGATAACGAACACTCACGTACACGGTTCCAATCGTATTTTTGAGCAGGATGTTTTCTCCGTCCATCCCGAATATGAATTGATTAGTCCCCGCACGGAACTTCGCCTGGGAACGAATATATCAACATTCAGACGACTGACCACACAGATGTATCCTTATGTGGTTTCGGAAAAGATGATTTGTAGCCAGACTTATATCTCCAGCGTATTTCATCTAGGGAAACTCGACCTGAAAGCGGCTGCATCCTCTTATCGACTGACTGATTATTACAATCTGAAAAATGAATATACAACTGCCCCACAGACGACTTTTCACCTCGGATTGCGCTATCATTTCAACTATGGAGTTTATGCGGAAGTACAGGGTAGTTATACGCACGGTTTCAACCTGCAATATATAGATGGTTCGAACCGTTGGAACGAGACTATCAAATTAGGATATACTTTTTGAAAACAATGAATATAAATAAACTAAATTATTAAGCAATGAAAAAGAGTTTGACATTTATCTTCGCAGCAGCGCTTTTGGTATCTTGCCAACAGGAAGAGAACGAAGCTACGACTCCTGCAAACAGTCGCATTACTATCTCTCCTATTATTACACGTGCTACGGAAGTTAACTTTGAGACCGGAGATAAAATCGGTGTTACAATCACCCAAAACGGTGACTTCGTATATGCAGAGAATAAACAGATGACATACAATGACGGAGTATTTGCAGGCGATTTACTCTGGTACCCGGAAGGAAATGACAAATCGCAAATAGTAGCCTATTATCCCTATAAGGAGGGTAATACTCCGGCTTCATTTACTGTTGAAACCGATCAGACTAGTGGATATGGAGCGTCAGATTTTATGGCAGCAAAGAAATCGGATGTACTTCCGACTACCAACGTTATAAGCATGAACTTCAAACACATGTTTACTAAATTAGTGATTAATGTAACAAAGGAAGTAGAAGCTAACATCTCGTCTATCGCATTGAAAGGTTCCATCCCGACTGCAACTCTTGATTTGAGTGCTCTCACAGTGACTGCTGATGCAAACGCCTCCGCAACAAGCATTGTTGCACAAGCCGTTAAAGCGAATGAGACATACCGCGCCATTATCGTTCCCCAAACAGTAGCCTTGACGCTTGAAGTAGCAACATCTGACGGCAAGACCTTGTCACAGAAGCTCACATCTACCACTTTGGCACAAGGAGGACAATACAGTGTGAACATTCGCGTGTTACCTGACGATATAGAAGTCAAACTTAGTGGTGACATTGAAAACTGGACAGATGAGGGTGAAATTGGAGCTGATAATGAGATTCCTTTCGAGGAACATCTCGATCAGAACTATTTCCTGTATGATAATGTAAAATATAAGACTGTAACTCTCTCAAACGGTACGACATGGATGGCTGAACCGCTTATTTATTTACCGAAAGGGTATACTCCTTCAAGTGATCCAACTGCTGATAGCCATGTTTGGTATCCGTATGAAATCACAGCCGACGGTGCAACCGTAGCTACAACAAAAGAAAGTGCCATAAAAGAATTAGGTTATCTATATGATTTCCAGGCTGCACTGGGTGGTAAAGAAATTACTGATAGTAATCTGACCTCCTTTGAAGGAGCACAAGGAATCTGCCCGAAAGGATGGCACATACCGACACGTCTGGAGTACTTTAATCTGGTAGGAAAAACAACGAATGATGCCGACGGCAAGGTACCGGCTGATGGTGATAAAGCTCTTTTTTATGATACAGCTTATGATGGAGCCAAAATATCATCACTGATGGATGCAGGATTCAATTACCAATTCTCCGGTGTTCGTATGGCAACAAGTCTTACAGGCGCCGGCAGCTACCAAAAAACTGCAATAGCAGATGACGCCAAGATTCAAGCTGCGTGGCATGGAAAACCGGCAATGAATTATCTCATGACTTCGACCGCCTACAAACCCATATACAATAGTACCAGCGGCCTACTAACCAATATACAGTTCTTTGGATTAATGAGTACAATCAATGCAACCAAGTATCCGGAAGGCAGATTATCATTATCTTATGTTAGCATTAAAGCCGGTATGCAAGTTCGTTGCATAAGGGATCAAGCCGGCAACTAAAAGACTAATATTTGTTTCATGCCTTGAAACCTTTAGTTTCTCGGTGAGAAAC
>OJPB01001500.1_pt1 | contig 9066 bp, 5 predicted proteins | sample 1598391 | NCBI WGS metagenome assembly OJPB01 (sample SAMN03922452, study PRJEB24848) | human gut metagenome | isolation source: stool sample | host: Homo sapiens | place: Germany | collected 2009-11
AAGCTCAGTTCGGCGGACAGCGTTTCGGAGAGATGGAGGTTTGGGCTCTGGAGGCATATGGTGCATCCTACACCCTGCAGGAAATCATGACTGTAAAGTCCGATGATGTAGTAGGCCGTGTGAAGACCTACGAAGCTATCATCAAGGGCGAGAATATTCCTGAGCCGGGTATCCCCGAATCCTTTAAGGTACTTCTTAAGGAAATGCAGTCTCTGGGCCTGGATGTACAGGTACAGAGAGAGGATGGAACCGAAGTTGAGATGACCGAAAATATCGACTACGGTGATACCGAACTGCGCGCCATGTTAGAGGGCGACCGCCGCTTTAACGATCAGGAATCCCTTGCTTCCTACGGTTATCAGGAGCAGGAGATCAAGGATAATGAATTTGTAAGCGTAGAATCGGCTTCCGAGTCTGCTGGAAATGACACAGATGATCTGTATGACGCTTATACAGATGATGGTGAAGACGAATAATAGAAGGGAGTAAGAGCTCATGCCGGAAACAAATGAAACTTATCATCCAATGACATTTGATGCCATTAAGATTGGTCTGGCTTCCCCTGAAAAGATTAGATCCTGGACCCACAGGACACCTGAACCTGCTGACAAGCCCAGCAAGCAGTGGAGAGAATGGTGGGAGCAGGGTGCCATGCGCAACCGTATGCCTGAGCCTTCAGGCGCTCCCTCCAGAGAGTGGAGAGAGTGGTGGGAGCACGGCGTTGTAAAGAAGCCAGAGACCATCAACTATAGAACTTTAAAGCCGGAGAAGGACGGTCTGTTCTGCGAGAGGATTTTTGGTCCAAGCAAGGACTGGGAGTGCCACTGCGGCAAGTACAAAAAGATCCGCTATAAGGGCGTGATCTGCGACCGCTGCGGCGTTGAGGTGACAAAGGCCAGTGTAAGAAGAGAGCGTATGGGACGTATCGAGCTTGCAGCTCCTGTTTCCCATATCTGGTACTTTAAGGGAATTCCCAGCCGTATGGGACTGATTCTGGATATTTCCCCCAGAACCCTGGAGAAGGTGCTCTACTTTGCTTCCTATGTTGTACTGGATCCAGGTGTTACCAGCCTTCAGTATAAGCAGGTTTTGTCTGAGAAGGAGTACCGTGAGGAAGTAGAGAAGTACGGCGGCTCAACTGCCTTCCGTGTGGGAATGGGTGCTGAGGCGATTCAGGAGCTTCTGATGTCCATTGATCTGGAGAAGGATTCAGCTGATTTAAGAAAGCAGCTGGTAGACGCTACCGGACAGAAGCGCGCAAGAATCATTAAGCGCCTGGAAGTGGTAGAGGCATTTTTAAACTCTGGAAACCGTCCAGAGTGGATGATCATGGACGTAATCCCCGTGATCCCGCCGGATATACGTCCTATGGTACAGCTGGACGGCGGACGTTTTGCTACCTCTGACTTAAATGACCTGTACAGAAGGATCATCAACCGTAACAACCGTCTTGCCAGACTTCTGGAACTGGGCGCTCCGGATATCATCGTCCGCAACGAGAAGCGTATGCTCCAGGAGGCAGTAGACGCCTTGATCGACAATGGCCGCCGGGGCCGCCCTGTAACAGGACCTGGAAATCGTGCGCTTAAGTCCCTTTCTGATATGTTAAAGGGTAAGCAGGGACGCTTCCGTCAGAACCTGTTAGGTAAGCGTGTTGACTACTCCGGACGTTCCGTTATCGTAGTAGGCCCTGAATTAAAGATTTATCAGTGTGGTCTGCCAAAGGAAATGGCTATTGAGCTGTTTAAGCCTTTCGTTATGAAGGAGCTTGTATCCAATGGCACCGCTCACAATATCAAGAACGCAAAGAAGATGGTGGAGAAGCTCCAGACGGAGGTTTGGGATGTACTGGAGGATGTAATTAAAGAGCATCCTGTTATGCTGAACCGTGCTCCTACGCTGCACAGGCTGGGTATCCAGGCTTTTGAACCGATCCTGGTAGAAGGTAAGGCCATTAAGCTTCATCCTCTTGTTTGTACCGCGTTCAACGCTGACTTCGACGGCGACCAGATGGCAGTTCATCTTCCTCTGTCTGTAGAAGCACAGGCTGAGTGCCGCTTCCTGCTTTTAAGCCCGAACAACCTGTTAAAGCCTTCTGACGGCGGCCCTGTGGCTGTTCCGTCTCAGGATATGGTTCTCGGTATTTACTACCTGACCCAGGAGCGTCCCGGTGCAAAGGGCGAGGGAATGATTTTCAAGAGTGTAAATGAGGCAATTCTGGCTTATGAAAACCATGAAGCTACTCTGCACTCCAGGGTAAAGGTAAGAGTATCAAAGACTCTGCCTGACGGCACGGTAAAAACTGGTATTATCGAGTCTACCATCGGCCGTCTGATCTTCAACGAGATCATTCCTCAGGATCTTGGCTTTGTAGACCGTTCCATTCCTGAAAATGAGTTAAAGCTGGAGGTTGACTTCCTGGTAGCTAAAAAGCAGTTAAAGCAGATCCTTGAGAAGGTTATCAACGTACACGGCGCTACCCAGACGGCCGTTACTCTGGATGACATCAAGGCAATCGGCTACAAGTTCTCTACCAGAGCAGCCATGACCGTATCCGTTTCCGATATGACCGTGCCTGCAAGCAAACCGGAACTGATCGCAAATGCACAGGCTACTGTAGACCACATTGCAAAGAACTACCGCCGCGGTCTGATCACCGAGGAGGAGCGCTATAAAGAAGTAATCGAAACCTGGAAGACCACCGATGATCAGCTGACCCACGATCTGCTGACCGGACTGGATAAGTACAACAACATCTTCATGATGGCTGACTCCGGTGCGCGAGGATCTGATAAGCAGATCAAGCAGCTGGCAGGTATGCGAGGACTGATGGCCGATACAACTGGTCACACCATCGAACTTCCTATCAAGTCTAACTTCCGTGAAGGTCTTGACGTACTGGAGTACTTCATTTCCGCTCATGGTGCACGTAAGGGTCTGTCTGATACGGCTCTTCGTACGGCTGACTCCGGTTACCTGACCAGACGTCTGGTAGACGTATCTCAGGATCTGATCATCCGTGAGGTAGACTGCTGTGAGGGCAAGGATATTCCATTTATGGAGATTAAGGCATTCACAGACGGAAATGAAGTAATCGAGGATCTGCAGGAGAGAATTACAGGACGTTATATTGCCGAAGATATCGTTGATCCCGATACGGGAGAGCTGGTAATGAAGGCAAACCATATGTGTACGCCTAAGCGTGCTGCAGCTGTTATGAAGGTATTGGATAAGCAGGGACGCAAGTCTGTGAAGATCCGTACCGTATTAAGCTGTAAGTCCCATATCGGTGTGTGCGCCAAGTGCTACGGAGCCAACATGGCAACCGGCCAGCCGGTACAGGTTGGTGAGGCAGTCGGAATCATCGCGGCACAGTCCATCGGTGAGCCCGGTACACAGCTTACCATGCGTACTTTCCATACGGGCGGCGTTGCCGGCGGCGATATTACACAGGGTCTTCCTCGAGTTGAGGAGCTTTTTGAGGCCCGTAAGCCAAAGGGTCTTGCCATTATCACTGAGTTTGGCGGCGTTGTAACTATCAAGGATACAAAGAAGAAGCGTGAGATCACAGTTACTGACAATGAAACCGGAAATTCCAAGACCTATCTGATTCCTTACGGTTCCAGAATCAAGGTTATGGACGGACAGGTTCTTGAGGCCGGTGATGAGCTGACCGAAGGTAGCGTAAATCCTCACGATATCTTAAAGATCAAGGGCGTTCGTGCCGTACAGGATTACATGATCCAGGAAGTACAGCGTGTATACCGTCTTCAGGGTGTAGAAATCAACGATAAGCACGTTGAAATGATCGTTCATCAGATGTTAAAGAAGATCCGCATCGAGGAAAGCGGCGACAGTGATGTACTGCCGGGCGTATCCATGGATGTTCTGGATTTCAATGAGATGAATGAGGCTCTGATCGCAGAGGGCAAGCGTCCCGCAGAGGGCAAGCAGGTTATGCTGGGTATTACAAAGGCATCTCTTGCTACAGATTCCTTCCTGTCAGCCGCATCCTTCCAGGAGACCACCAAGGTTCTGACCGAGGCCGCTATCAACGGTAAGGTAGATCACCTGATTGGTCTGAAGGAGAATGTTATTATCGGTAAGCCAATCCCGGCAGGTACCGGTATGAAGCGCTACAGAACTGTAAAGTTGGATACGGATGATAAGATCGCAGCGGCAGCTGAGGAAGAGATCCTTCTTTCTGAAGAGGAAGAGCTGACATCTGAGGAAAGCAGCGAGCTTACAGAAGATAATGTAGCAGAAGAGGTTCTGGATCTGGACGATACTGTAATCGAGGACGAGGATGCAGAGGAAGAAGAAAGCTCTGAGGATGCAGAAGAATAAAATACAGGTCTGAATGACAGATTGAATCATAAAAACACCGGACGGACAGGGAAAACTGGCCATCCGGTGTTTTTTATGCATTTTGTGTTCTGAGCCATTCGGCCCAGACCGTATAATACTTTCCCATAATGTGGGCATTGTCTACAGAATATTTGGAATCAAGGTTTCCCTGGCCGTCGTCAAAAAGACTGTTTACATCTATATAGCCGCAGCCTTTTTCTACAGCCATCTGGTAAATAGCTTGATTTAAAGAATCAATTTTTCCATTTCCATAGACCGGGTCGGAGTCGGACTTCTTTTTTGTTACATGGAGATTAGCCTCCAGAATGATTCTGGCCTGGGGCTGAAGCTGGTGGATCCAGTCTACGATAGAGGCGTACTTCTTTGTTACGGAGGAAGGAGGGTATCCCAGTTCATTGATGCCCAGCATGAGGTAAATCCGCTCATAGCTGTGTTGGGAGAGAAGTTCTTCCAGTGTTTTTTTGCTTCCATCCTTTACGGTAAGATTGGTTGAGAGAAGGTTAAAGCTGCTCATGCCGGAATTGGCAAAAAACTCTGCTTCTTCCAGACCTCCGTATTCCTTTAAGCCTTCTGTCCGTGAATCTCCGATAAAAAGGGAGGTGCTTAGGTCAACGGGAACAGAGGTGTCAGCAGGCGGCAAAGTCTCCGCCGGAGGCGCTTCTGTGGAGGACTCTGGAGAGGGGAACTTTGCTGTAGGAGTTTCGGTGCTGCCTTTGGAGGCAGCACTTTCGGAAATGGAATCAGAGGATAGGGGGATGTTAGATGGCTGTTTATCCTCAGTTTCTGCCAGCCGCTCGATTTTATGTTCACCTGAAAACGTTTCTAGTTCCCATATCCGGGGAATAAGGGAACTTCCTTTTACGGCAATCAAACTTCCAATAAGCATCATAGTATACCAGTATTTTTTCATTTTATTCACACAATTTCTCTTTCTATCTGTTTCTTAGAACTTTCCTTAGAACCGGAAGTATAAAAACGGGTCATCCATTCCCATTTTAATACAGTAAACACAGAGCCAGAACAGAACTATAAGTATAACGGCAGTCAGAAAACTGCGGCGGTGCCGGCTGTAGATCCGCCTTGGCAGGTCGGTCATAAAAATCAGGCCTGCAAGAAGAGACAACCCATAGATGCGGCCGTATTTCAGATAGTCTCCCTCAAACCAGGTGTAGGTTCCGGGGGCTGTGAAAAACGGAAAGAGCCTCTGTAAATAAATAAGGATCTGTGGCGGCTGTGAAATGGCAAAGACCAGCCAGTTTAAAGGAATCACAAGAGCCATATACAGGTGCCCCGCGGCTGGAAAACGGTTTAAGATACGTCCCAGTCCCATTTTTTCAATAGAGATCAGAGCAAAAAGCAGAAGACCCCAGAGAAGAAAATTCCAGTCAGCGCCATGCCAGAAACCAGTCAGAAGCCACACGGTCAGTAGATTGCGCACCATAATGACAAAGCCTTTTCGATTGCCACCAAGAGGAATATATACATAGTCGCGGAACCATTTTCCAAGGGTTATATGCCACCGACGCCAGAACTCCGTCATTGTCAGAGACTGGTAGGGATAGGCAAAGTTTCTGGGAATCTGAAATCCCAGGATCCAGCCGATTCCCTGGGCCATGAGGGAGTAGCCGTAAAAGTCAAAGTAAAGCTGAAGGCTGAATGCAATAATTCCCATCCAGGCAAGCGGCGTGGAGATGCTTTCGTATCCAATGGCTCCGACCTGGCTCCACAGCCTGCCGAGCTGATTGGCAAGCAGCACCTTAAGGCTTAAGCCAATAGTAAACTCTCTAAGACCGGTTTCCAGACGGTCCATGGAAAAACGGCGCCGGATCAGCTGAGAGCGGATTTCCTGATAACGGGTAATGGGGCCGGAGGTTACCTGGGTAAACATGGAAAACCAGGTACAGAAGCGAAGGAGGGAATGTTCACTGCGGATCTCCTTCTTATATACATCGGCCAGATAGGCGATGGCCTGAAAGGTGTAAAAGCTGATTCCAAGGGGGAGGGACAGGCGGATGACGGGAAACTGCAGACCTGTTTTTGTATATGATAGGAGCAGGTTTAAGTTTTCCGTTATAAATGTGCTGTATTTAAAAAGGATCAGCCAGAACAGGTTATAGAAGATCCCGGCATTCAGCCAGAAGCTGCGTTCTTTTGCATCCCGTTTTCTTCCAATAAGCTGTCCGATGAAAAAGTTTACAGGTATTGAAAGGAGAAACAGGACAAAATAAAGAGGGGAGTGTCTGGCTCCATAAAAATAGAAGATCAGGCTTCCGGCAAAAAGGCACTGATTCCGCCATTTCTCCGGACATATGAAATAAAGAATCAGAAATAAAGGAAGAAAACGAAATAAAAAGTCAAAGCTGGAAAATATCATTAGTAGTCCATCCTGTCTAAATCATATTTAAGTTTAGGATGCAAATGGCTTCTGCACCTCATATAATATAAATTAGACGAACGGAAGCATATAAAAGTTTCATAGAAACAGAAAAAATTTAAGAAAGTGGGAACACATGAAAAAAGCCGCAGGCTTCTGCGTCAGCATTTGCCATGCGGCTTTGAGCCGGGGATGGTCACTGTCTTACAGAGAACGGATTAGTCATCCCAGTGGTCATCATCATCGTCGAATCTGTCGTCATCCCAGCGGTCGTCATCATCCCAGCTGTTATCGCGGTCGTCATCCCAACAGTCATCCCGCAGATTATCCCAGTCACGGTTGTTTTCGTAATCAGCCTTGATCACTTTACCGGTATAAGCGTTTACTTCCACATCATACTCAAACTTTCCGGCAGTGAATTCCAGCTCATATACGCCGTCGTCCAGTTCGCATTCCTGTTCTGTGAACACAGCATCCGCTTCTTTAATTTTCATAGCCTTTAAAGCGGCTTCCTTTGCCTGCTCAATGCCGATTATCTTTTTGGCAGTTCTGGGGGATGCTGATGCGGTAATCGTGCTGCCGATTACAGTTACAAGTGCCATTGCTGCAACAACTGCTGCCATCATAGCTTTTTTCAGGTTCATCTTTCTCATTATAGTTTCCTCCTTGATCTATCACCTGTGCTTGGATTGTTTTTTCTTTACATAGACAGAATACGGAGTGCATTTGAAAAAAACGGGGTCGAAATGAAAAAAATATAATTTTTTTAAAAGTTTAATATGTCCCTGATATCAGGTCGATTTTAATCATTGCTGTCATCATCTGCTGCGTCATCCCAGTCGTCCTCCTGATTATCGTCTGAGCCATGATTGGTGGTATCATCCCAATCCTCATCCCGCTGTTCATCTGAATCCTCATTCCAATTATCATTCGGGTGGGCTGTCGGGACAGTTTGATGTGCCGCCGGGGCAGTCTGCACAGCGGCAGGCACTGTTTCGGAAACGGGGGGAGAAGCAGGAAATGCGGTTTCGGCTTCACGTGCCGTACCAGATTCCGGACTCTCATCAGGTTTGGGATCAGCACTTATATGGATATCCGATCCAAGGCGACCGTCAAGCTCCCAGGTGAGATCCCTTTTCATCTCATCCGCCCAGTCCTCATGAGCAGAGGAAACGCCTACATAGATCGTCCCGCCTGGAGCCAGATAGTCCATATCTATGGCCCGCTCGGCCAGATCTGCCGCAGCTTCTTCGACTTTCTTCCTTTTATAGTCATATCCCCGGATCAAGTCCTCTCCATCCCGGTTGATGCCGGATAATGAAAGCACATAATCCAGCCGGTTTACAGACAGCTCTACTTCCGGGTTGATGGACAGCCGTACTGTTCCGTAAGGGCTCATAATAAAATAGTGGCCTCCAGACAGCAGAAGGCAAAGGGCTGCGGCTGCGGGAAGAGCAGACTTTAACCAGCGGGAAAGGCGGCTGGTCCTTCGGACGGCAGGCTGTACTTCCACCGCTTCCTCAAATACTGTATCGTAAAAAGAATCAGACTGGCAGTCCGCTTCCGAAAAGGCGGCTCCGGGTTCTACGATTTCCATAATGGTATCTACCGTCTGTCCTACCTCATAATCCATATTGGCGGCCTTCAGAAAACGCCCGTCCTCATCCAGCACCACTGCATAAGCCATATGACATTCCATGATCAGATATTTCATTCTGCTGCGCCTCCTTTTTTCATCTGTGAGAGATGACCGCGTATGATTTCAAATCCGTTTGTAAAAGCAAGAAGAATGGCAATGAGATATTTCCGGTGACGTTCCAGCGTCTTTTTTTCTGCCCCTGAGCCCAGAACCAGCTGGCTTAAGGGGAGTTTACGGCTGCGGATCATCTGTTCCAGAAGCTCCGGATGTTTTTTTGCGTAATCCAGAACCTTCATGCAGGCGTCCAGGGTGCGCTCCTGGCGGGGGCAGCTGTCTGCCACATCAGTGAGCGAAAGTCCAAAACCTGCAAGCTCTGCGGAAAATGTTTCGATTTCCGACTGAGCGGCAGCCAGATCCTGATAATCGGAAATATCATCAACTCCCGGATCGGTCTTTTCCAAAAGAGTGCAGCCGTCCTCCTCCGCAGGCTGGTCTAAGGAGAGCTGCCCACTGTGCTTTTGCTCCTTCCGGAAATAGTCGATCAGGCGGTTTCGGATTCCGGCTGCTGCAAGAGGCAGAAAAGGACCTCTGTCCGGATTATAAACCGTCATTGTTTCATAAAAAGCAAACATGGCCACAGACAGCTCATCATCCCGTCCCTCAACCGGAGGACGGTGGATAAAGC
>OJPB01001517.1_pt1 | contig 8968 bp, 4 predicted proteins | sample 1598391 | NCBI WGS metagenome assembly OJPB01 (sample SAMN03922452, study PRJEB24848) | human gut metagenome | isolation source: stool sample | host: Homo sapiens | place: Germany | collected 2009-11
CATTCTGTTTAGATTTTCATTGTACATTAATGATGTTTTTCGCTAGAGTGAATTCTTTGTTCTTTCACCAGTGCAAAATTGAGGATTAAGCAAGAGAAGATAGAGTAAGATTTAGTAGAAAAGGAGTAAAAAACGGACTGGGGTAAAAAAGTGCCCCTCTGGTATAGCCATGCACAAAAAAGATATGCCCTTCAAATGTTATCATAAAACACCTGAAGGGCATATCATCTAAATTCTCCGCATTGAACGGGGAATTGCTGATTACCTATTTGTTCTGTGCATCGACTATATGTTGCACCAAACTATTCAAATATACCTCAAGATTCGTATATTGTCCATTCGGATCTTTCGTTTTTGTATTTCCATCTACGGGATTATTCGGATCAAGTCTGTTTTTTATTTCCCACTCATCAGGTATGCCATCACCGTCCGAATCTACCGGTGCCGAAAGACCTGCTATTGATAATTCCGGCCAGGGAGAATCGCCTGTGTCTTTGGGGCTATTGATAAATCCGGGTTTATTTCCTTCTCCGGTGAAAGTTGCCGTTCCTTTCCGGGTGTCGGAAATGATACGTTTGTCTACTTCATCACGATAATTACAGCAACCTGCATAATTCATCACCTGTTCATAAGCCTTGTCAGCCGAATAAGTAGTGATTACTCCAAAATCAAGAGGTTCTTTCAGACGGATAGATTCTTTGGCATCTTCTGTCCAGAGGAAATCTACTTTTTCATCATTCTTCAACTGGGCATAGACTCCGTCCGTCCAGTTATCGGCAGTAACTTTGTTGTTACCTTCTATCTTATTTCCATCAATATAGAAAGTTCCCCATTTCTGCAGGTAAGGTTGAAAAGCCAAGTTCTTTTTGGGTTCTCCATCAACGTAAACATAAGCTTGCGGATAAACTCCGACTTTGGCAATACGATATTGCACCTGTTTGGAAGCCTGTTTTGTTGCCGGTCCCGGTTTATAATAGTTATTGACGATATTGACATGCTGATCTTCCCCGCCATAGCAGCCGTTTCCAGCCCAGTTGTAGAAAACATTATTCCGGATATCAACACATTCGCCAAGAGCTAATGTAGAAGGACGAGGGCCCAGACGAGGCACGCGACTCTCACAGTGAGCGATCAGGTTATGGTGATAAGAAGCTTTATGTCCTCCCCAATTGCCTCCATATCCATGTGCCCCTTTTACATGAGTCGCTTTTCTTAATGCTTCAGAGCCAATACACCATTGTACCGTAGAGTTTTCCATACCATAAACGGAAAGACATTCATCTACACTCCAACTGACAGAGCAATGGTCTACCATAATATCTTTCTTATCACAGCCGCCCAACCCATCGGGTTCTTTCCCACTGGCTTCTCCGGGGCGGAAACGAAGAAAACGGATAATTACATTATTAGAATTAATAGAAAAGCCATAATCAGCCAGACAGATTCCTCCGGGAGAAGTCTGTCCTGCAATGGTGAGATGATCTTTCCCTGTTCGTAATTCCGATTTCAGATGAATCGTACCTGCCACATCAAAGACAATCGTTTTAGGTCCATTTTGTTTCAAAGCCCAACGTAAAGTCCCCTGCGAACCATCGTCTTCCAAAGAAGTCACATGATACACTTTACCACCACGGCCGCCTGTCGTGTATCTACCGTGTCCTTCAGCTCCGGGAAAAGAGATCACTCGATCTTCCCGGCCGCCTGTCTCCTGTTTTTCGGGTATGTCATAGGAAAAGGACATCATTCCTCCCGCAACCATTGCCAGCAGACAAACATAAACTAATTTTCTTTTCATTTCCTTATTCACATTATTAGATGATGGAAACAAAAGTAGTGGAAGCTTTTCATTCTGACATTCATTTTTTGACCGATATGGGGGAAAAATCAGTTTTTATGATAAGATTGAACAAATTTTAGATCCCCAGCCGCTCTTTTAATAACCGGTAACCGGAAAGACTTACTTTAAGTTTCACGCCAGTCTTCAATAACAACTGATAAGTTTCTTTTCCAAAAAGCTCGACCCGCGAAATTTGTGTTACGTTGACAATCGTAGAACGATGCACACGCACAAAAGTATCAGGAGACAGATGGGTCTCAAAATATTTCATAGTTTGTTCTTTCAGATATTCTCCGGTAGGGGTTATCAACATTACATAATCTCCACAGGCTTGTATGTAGATCAGTTCGTCTGTCTTTACCAGATGAATGCGGGAACCGTCTTTCACCGTAATGCGATCTATTAATTCTGTCTGTGGTTCTCCTTGTTGTTCGGTCACAGTTAGCTGATGTGCAGCCAATTCTTTATCCAGTTCCTGATTCTGTACTTCTTCTTTAGTTACAATCAGGCGATACCATAAAGTAATGGCAATCAAGGTTGGCAGTCCGAACAATAACCGGAAAGGTATGGTCTGCGCAAAAGGAATATAGGATATGCCTACAATCCTCACCATGATATCACAGATCATAAAACTACCCGCCAGCCATAACAGGCTTCCAACGATTATCATGATTATATCCGTCTGGAACAACGAAACAAGACCGACCACAAACCAGGCCAAATAGGCTATGGCTGCCAGCCAACCAATTGTTGCCACTCCATCTACCAGAGCAGGAAGATAGTCGTTTCCGGTATATCCACAGACTAAAACCACCTGTGTCGCAACCAGAATCAACGCCAGCACCAGCATCGGAATCCAGCGGAATGGATAATCTATTATCGGATGTGGTTTCATACGCTAGTCTTTAACTTCCAAGCCTCCGAAAGAAAGCGTTCCACGAATGACCAATATATTCTCCTTGTTTACATTCCCATTTTGCCAGCGTTTGTCATCACATCCTCCAAAGAAAGCATTGCATTTGAAGACGACTGTCCAATCCGACGGGACATAAATCTCGACTCCTCCCCAACTGCAATCCAAATCAATATAGGTTTCTCCCGGTGCAATATGGGTATGGCGAAGATCAATAGTCGTCCCCCCGAAAGAGGTACGAATCATAGCTCCTTTAAACAACTCATCAAGTACTACGTGACGTGCAGCTCCCCAGACATTCTCCGAACGCAAAAAACCATCTACTGATTCCGATTGTTGTTGCTCACTCTCAAAGTTCATGCCGGGTCTACCCTGATGCATCTTCATCCATTGCCGACGATGTTCCATTGTATGCTGACGAGCCCATTGCGCCCTCTTATTTCTGCCGGGTTTGAAGATAAATAAAACACCTGCTATTATCAGAGCGAGGGGCCACACCATTGCCTGTGAATTTTCCGGTAACCAGGAAAGTCCTCCTATCAGAAAATAGACACCCGCCAGAAAAAGGATGATTCCACCGATGAAATGGCGGCGAATCATTGCATATATACCTAATAATATAAGGAGTGAATGCCAGGATACGATCAAATCAAATACTTCTGAAGTTATCCATCCCATATTACGGGCAAACAGTAGAATCCCGGAAAGGATAAAAAAGCAAAGCTATCAGTATTTTACCGGAAAAGCCTGTAGCACGGGGAAAATTTTGTTTCTCTTCCATTGTTTCTATTATTAATTGATTAATGGTTCAAAGATACATCATTTCCCTATGCTTCCACAGGCTTTTCAGTTGATTTACGGTATAAATTCCGATGAATGCCGGATAAAAACCGGTGAAAAAATCAATTTATAAATCTCTGATTCGTATATTTGCCGGCCTTTAGAACACAAATAACACCCTTCAAAGCTAATAACTACACCTCGCAACAAACTAAAAAACAAAAAATACGAGGTGAAAAACAAATATTGCACATCACTATATCTTCATTCTCATACTTTTGTAGCGATGAATGAACTCTCATCGGGATTTTTATGAAATATCAAACAACAACCATTAATTAATAAACATGCAAAGAATGTCTAACAAAGTGAAAAACATGCGCTCCTTATTGCTAATACTATTTTCAGCAATATCGCTTAGCGTATCTGCGCAAACGATTACCGTAAAAGGTAACGTGAAAGACACCAGCGGAGAGCCTGTTATTGGAGCCTCTGTTGTAGAAAAAGGTAATACTACCAATGGTACGATTACAGATTTAGATGGTAATTTTTCTATTAAAGTTGATGGCAAAAAAACATTGGTTATTTCATACATAGGTATGAAAACTCAAGAAGTAGCCGTTCAAGGTAGAAAAACAATTAATGTACAAATGGTCGACGACTCGAAAGCTTTGGACGAAGTCGTAGTAATTGGTTACGGTACGGTCAATAAAAGAGATTTAACCGGTTCTGTAGCCTCTGTTAGTGCCAAAGACTTAGCTGCTATACCAGTAGCAAGTGCATCTGAAGCCCTTACCGGTAAACTTGCCGGAGTTAGTGTTACTACTACTGAAGGTTCTCCCGATGCAGATATAAAGATCCGTGTTCGCGGTGGTGGTTCACTATCACAGGATAACTCTCCTTTATATATTGTAGACGGTTTCCCTGTTTCAAGCATTAGTGATATCGCTCCCTCGGAAATTCAAAGCATCGACGTATTGAAAGATGCTTCTTCCACAGCCATTTATGGTGCCCGTGGTGCAAATGGTGTAATCATCATTACTACCAAGAGCGGAAAAGAAGGTAAAACGCAAGTAGACTTCGGTGCTTCTTTCGGTTTTAAACAGGTAACCAAACTGACTGAAGTCTTGAGTCCTTACGATTTCGTTGCTTATCAGCGTGAAATCGGTTCTCTGGATTATGGAAACTTTGCCGATATGGATATTTGGCGTTCTATTGATGGTACCGATTACCAAGACGAGATGTTCGGACGTACTGGAAACCAGCAACAATATAACATTAATGTAAGTGGCGGAACCAAGCAAATGACTTATAGTGTCAGCTATGCCCATAATGAAGAAAAAAGTATCATGCTTAATTCCGGCTTCAAAAAAGACAATGTAAATGCAAAAATTAAATCAGAACTGAATAAATGGATGACACTGGACTTTAACGCCCGGTTAAGTTACTCTACCATTGACGGTTTAGGTGGTGGTGCTGATACCAATGAATCCAATGCTGCCAATTCAACTGTGGCTAATGCTACCATATTCCGTCCGGTTGATTCACTTAAATACAGTGATGACGACGAAGAAAACAGTTCGGCACAACAGAAATCTCCATTGGAACGTCTGCTTGCAACGGATAAAACCCGCAATACTTTCAACCAGAACTACAATGTAGGTTTAAACTGGAAACCATTCAAGAACTGGACATTCCGTTCCGAATTCGGATATGGATGGAAGTTTGACGATACAGAACAGTATTGGGGAGTAGATGCAGTATCTAATTCTAAATATGGATATAACGGTCAGCCACAAGCCTACCTGTTGAGAGAAAAGACGATGAGCTGGCGTAATGCCAACACATTGACCTATGATAACAAAAAACTGTTCAAAGGTCGTGATAAACTCAATGTATTGATCGGACATGAAGTAAGCAGCAGCCAAAGGAAATCAATAGAAAATGTATCTGTAGCTTTCCCTGTTACTATGAATTTCGATGATATGAAAGCAAATATGGGTTCGGGCAAAGCTTTAGCCAACCAATCTACCATTGCTGCAAAAGAAAACATATTATCATTCTTTGGTCGTGTGAACTATACTATGATGGATAAATACTTGCTTGCTGTTACAGTACGTGCAGACGGTTCGAGCAAGTTCGGTTCCGGAAATCGTTGGGGTGTTTTCCCGTCAGCAGCTTTGGCATGGCGTATCTCTGACGAGGCTTTCATGAGTAACACTCAAGACTGGCTGTCAGCTTTGAAACTACGTTTAAGCTTCGGTACTGCCGGTAACAACCGTATCAATTCCGGTTTGCTTTCCACCACTTACTCTTTGGGAGGTAATGATGCACGCAATCCTTTCTTCAACGGAGAAAGCACTACCATGTTGGAACATGGAACGAACTTATACAACCCCGATTTGAAGTGGGAAACAACAGTCACCCGTAACATCGGTATTGACTATGGATTCTGGAACAATCGTATCTCCGGTGCTATCGACTTTTACTGGAATACAACCAGAGACTTATTGATGCGTACTGAAATTCCTTCTCTCTCCGGATATAACTATCAGTACAAGAACTTCGGACAGACATCCAATAAAGGTGTAGAATTGTCTGTTAGTGCTGTTTTATTTGATAAAAAGAATTTCTCTTTGAACTTCAATGCCAACATTGCTTACAACCGCAACCGCATTGATAAACTGAATACAGACTCTCCCTGGCAAAGTAGTAACTGGTCAGGTAGTACAATGGCCAAATACGAAGACTTCCGCGTAGAGAAAGGCGGACGTTTGGGTGAAGTTTGGGGATATAAGACAAACGGTTATTATACTGTATATGATCCTGTCACCAACCCTACCGGCGAACTGGTTTGGGCAGGTAGCGAATGGGGATTAAAAGACGGAATGCAAGATAACAGTCCTACTATCACCGGTGGTAAATACTATCCGGGTGGTTTGAAACTGGAATGTGATAAAGATGGTAACCCTCTCAAACAACGTTTGGGTAACACTATCGCTCCTACAACCGGAGGTTTTGGATTCGATGGTCGTGTAGGTAATTTCGATTTCAATGTATTCTTTAACTACTCTCTCGGAAATGTAATTGTCAATGGAACAAAACTGGCAGCTTCTTTCCGTTCAGGTTCAAGAACCGGTTATAACTTAAACAATGATTTCAGACTGTCTAACCGTTACACATGGATTGATCCGGAAACTGGTTTGAACCTGTCGTCCAGCTCTACAGATGTCCTTAATACCTATGGAGACATGACAACAGCAGGATTACGTCTGAATGAAATAAACGCTAACGCCAATATGTACAATCCGGCCAGCGCTACTACCATGCAGCTGACTGATTATGCAGTAGAAAAAGCCTCATTCCTGCGTTTGAATAACATTACTATCGGATACTCTCTTCCGAAAACAATTGTAAGGAGAGCGTTTATGCAGAATGTGAGAATCTATCTGACAGGATATAACCTGTTCTGTTGGACTAACTACAGCGGAGCAGACCCTGAAGTCGATACAAGCAGTAAGAAAAATGCGATGACTCCGGGTATAGATTACGCCGCTTATCCTAAGAGCCGCACATTTGTGGGTGGTATTAACGTTACATTCTAATTAAAACATTAAACAGATTGATCGTATGAAAATATATAAGACATTATTCCTGGGGCTGGGGTTAATTGCCCTGTCTTCCTGTTCGGACTTCCTGAATCAGACCTCACCGTCTGAATTGGATAATGAATCAACTTTTAATAATGCCTATTATACAGAATTGGCACTTAATAAAGTTTACGGCAGCCTGACGCAAGACCAGACTTATTCTAACTTCCTACCTATCATTGCCGGAACCAATACCGACTGTGAACTGATTGACGGTTTGGGTACGGATGCAAGCAACACGTCCAGCGAACGTGGTAATATGAACTACAACGCTAATCCGGGATGGTCACAACTTTCCAAAGTATGGGATGCCATGTACGGAGTAATCGAGAATGCGAATCTGGTAGTAGATGGTATAAACAATAGCCAACTGATACAACAAGCAGGAGCAACCCGTACCAGCATGATGAGATTCCGTGCAGAAGCGATGACATTGCGTGCGATGATTTATTTCGATCTGATCCGCTTGTTCGGTGATATTCCTTTCAAAACAGAATCTTCCAACAGCGACCTGTCTAATGTTTACATTGGAAAGGCAGATCGTGACGATATCATGGATGAATTGATAATTGAACTCGAGGAAGCTATCGGATATTTACCTTGGGCTGGTGAAGACGGTTATACAACCGAACATGTAAGCAAAGGCTATGCTCACGCTCTCTTGGCTAACATTGCAATGACACGTGCCGGATATGCTATCCGCGAACAAGCTAAAGACGGATATATCACCGGAGATAACAGTGACGCTACTTATCCTACTCAACGTTGCAGCGATACCAAACGTAGAGAACTATTCGAATTGGCCGAAAAACATCTGGCAGCTGTTGTCAGTTCAGGAAAACATAAACTGAATCCTTCTGTAGAAGAATACTGGCGTTTAATAAATATCGGACAACTAGATCAGACTTATCAAGAAAACCTGTTCGAGATTCCAATGGGACTAAACAAAAGTGGTGAGCTGGGATATACTATCGGATATCGTATAAACGGTGCCAGTTCCCTATTCGGTCCGAAAGGTAACTCATCCGGTAAGTTGAAACTGACTGCTCCTTATTATCTGTCATTTGGCGAAGGAGATATCCGCCGCGATCTGACTTGTGCTATTTCACAACTTTCTACAGACAAAAACACCAAAGTATTTAAAGAATATATGTTAGGAAATGCTCCTTTCGGTCTTTATTGTGGAAAATGGGATTATCGTAAGATGATGGAAAACTCTGAATGGTACGCAGCTGTATTGGCCAGCGATCAGAAAGTTTGTTCCGGTATCAACGTAGTGAAAATGCGTTATCCGCAAGTATTGCTGATGTATGCCGAAGTTGTGAACGAACTTTATGGTAAGGGTGCAACAGCCGAAGGTTGTACATTAACAGCCACAGCAGCCCTGAAAGAAGTACACGACCGTGCTTTCACCGATGCAACCAAACGTGATGCTGCATGGACTGCTCTAATGGGAAAAGACTTCTTCGATGCAATTGTTGACGAAAATGCATGGGAACTGGCAGGAGAAGGTGTTCGTAAGTTCGACCTAATCCGTTGGAACCTGTTGAGCGAAAAAATAGACGAATTCAAAAACGAATATACAAATGCAGTGTATAATGGTACATATCCACAGTATGTGAACTATAAATATCGCACGGACAATCCGATGTATATCGATATGACTTCTCTCGTATTTGGAGCTAAAGTAGGTGGAGAATATGAAAACAAGAGCTTTTTCGGAGCTGAAACCAGTGACAAGGAGCAAAAGAATCTGAAAGTAAACTTGCCTAGTATTTCTGGCGGATT
>OJPB01001521.1_pt1 | contig 8943 bp, 8 predicted proteins | sample 1598391 | NCBI WGS metagenome assembly OJPB01 (sample SAMN03922452, study PRJEB24848) | human gut metagenome | isolation source: stool sample | host: Homo sapiens | place: Germany | collected 2009-11
GTTTTTCTCCGGAATTTAAATGAAGTCAGAAAAAAGCCGGACTATTGCCCGGCTTTTCCAGTATAATTCTCTGTTTTTAATCTTCTGTGCGTGAATTCCGATCTGGACATCCCAGACTCATCCAGCGCAGGTAAGCACTGATAAAGGGATCCAGTCCACCGTCCAGCACGGCGTCTACGTTGCCCGTTTCCTCTCCGGTGCGCAGATCCTTTACCATGGTATAAGGCTGGAGCACATAGGAACGGATCTGGCTTCCCCAACCGTTGTCCTTTACGTCTCCGCGGATACCTGCAGCCTTAGCTGCCTGCTCCTCCTGGCGCAGCATATACAGCTTTGCCTTTAACATCTGCATAGCCTTATCCTTATTCTGGAACTGGGAACGCTCATTCTGACAGGTTACCACAATTCCGGTGGGATAATGAGTAATACGGATAGCTGAAGATGTTTTATTGATATGCTGTCCGCCGGCACCGCTGGAACGGTAGGTATCGATACGGATATCATCGGGATTGATCTCAATATCAATATCTTCTTTGATATCCGGCATCACATCACAGGATACAAAGGATGTCTGGCGTTTTCCCGCCGCATTGAAGGGAGAAATGCGCACTAGGCGGTGGACTCCGTGCTCGGAACGCAGATAACCGTAGGCATTGTCTCCGCTGATCTGGATGGTAACAGACTTAATGCCCGCCTCATCGCCGTCCAGATAATCCAGAACTTCTAACTTAAATCCCTTTTTCTCTGCCCAGCGGCAGTACATACGGTACAGCATACTGCACCAGTCACAAGACTCTGTGCCTCCGGCTCCCGCATTCAGACGCAGGATCGCGTCATAGCTGTCATACTCGCCAGAAAGAAGGAGCTTCATCCGCATTTTTTCCAGAGTTTCTGTAAAATGATCCAGCATCTCCTGGATATCCGGGATCACAGAAGGGTCATTTTCCTCATACCCCATCTGAATCATAACCTGAATATCCTCATACTCCTGCTCCAGCTCGCGGAAGGTTCCCACCTCATCCTTTAAATTCTTTGCTTCTCTCACCAGTCTGGTGGAACGGTCGGGATCATCCCAGAACCCCGGCTCCTCCATCGACCGGTCTAATTCGTTGATTCGTCTGACCTTGTTATCCAGGTCAAAGTGAATCCCTCACTTCCACTAATGGTTTGTCATACGTTGATAACGTATATTTGAAATTATCTAACTCAACCACAGCTTCACCCGCTTTCTTTTTATATTTTAATGGCAACTATTCAGTTCTCCCATCGGAGGAATAGTTACTTTTGATCATTTATAAATGACTGCGCACTATTTAATGCGTCCGCAGCACTGCTTATACTTCTTGCCGGAGCCGCAGGGACAGGGATCATTCGGATAGATCTTCTGCTCAGCTCTCTTCTGGGGCGCTACAGGAACCGCATCCTTATTGGTACCTGTCACCTTGGCAGCAGGCTCGCGCTCTACCTTCTGCTCTACGCGGATATGGAACAGGATGCGAACGGTCTCCTCCTGAATGGAAGCCATCATAGCTTCATACATTTCATAGCCCTGCATCTTATATTCAACCACCGGATCTCTCTGACCGTATGCCTGAAGGCCGATGCCCTCGCGGAGAGCGTCCATGTCATCCAGATGAGCCATCCACTTATTGTCAATTACCTTTAAAAGGACTACGCGCTCGATCTCACGGATCTGCTCGGCATCCAGATACTCTGCCTCCTTTGTTTCATACAGCTTAATGGCAGCTTCCTTGATGCTGTGCTTTAATTCATTTTTCTTCATGGACTTCTTCTGCTCATCCGTAAGCATCACCGGCTTTAAGGGAATCACAGGGAGAAGAAGGCTGTTTAATTCCTTTAAATCCCACTTATCCGGAGTCTGATCATCTGCAATGGACATATCCACGGCATTTTCTACGATCTCTGTGATCATCTTAAGAATCAGATCGCGCATATTGTCGCCGTCCAGCACCTTACGGCGCTCCTGATAAATAACCTCTCGCTGCTCATTGTTCACCTCATCGAACTTTAAGAGCTGCTCACGGATACCGTAGTTATTGCCCTCGATCTTCATCTGTGCCTTCTCAATGGCATTTGACAGCATCTTGTGCTCAATCTGCTCGCCCTCCGGCACGCCCATGGCCTCAAACATATGCATCAGACGGTCTGAACCGAAGAGACGCAGCAGGTCATCCTCCAGAGACAGATAGAATCTGGACTCACCCGGATCGCCCTGACGGCCGGAACGGCCGCGGAGCTGATTATCAATACGGCGGGACTCATGGCGCTCGGTACCGATGATCTTTAAGCCGCCCAGAGCCTTTGACTCGTCATCCAGCTTAATATCCGTACCACGGCCAGCCATATTCGTAGCAATGGTAACAGAGCCGTGGATACCTGCATCTGCCACGATCTCGGCCTCCAGCTCATGGAATTTAGCGTTAAGGACTTTATGAGGAATGCCTCTCTTTGTGAGCATCTTGCTTAAAAGCTCAGAAGTTTCAATGGTAATGGTACCAACCAATACAGGCTGTCCCTTTTCATGGGCTTTTACCACCTCATCTACAACTGCTTTGTATTTTTCCTTCTTTGTCTTGTATACCGCATCATCCAGATCCTTACGCTGAACGGGACGGTTAGTTGGAATAGCAATGGCATCCATGCCATAGGTATTGCGGAATTCTTTCTCCTCCGTAAGAGCAGTACCGGTCATACCTGCCTTCTTATTGAACTTGTTGAAGAAATTCTGGAAGGTGATGGTAGCCAGTGTACGGCTTTCACGGCGCACATTTACATGCTCCTTTGCCTCGATTGCCTGATGAAGTCCGTCGGAATAGCGGCGGCCCGGCATGATACGTCCTGTAAACTCATCTACGATCAGTACCTCATCGTCCTTTACCACGTAATCCTTATCTCTGAACATCAGGTTATTGGCGCGCAGAGCCAGAATGATATTGTGCTGGATCTCCAGATTTTCCGGATCTGCAAGGTTATCAATGTGGAAATATTCCTCTACCTTTTTCACACCCTGCTCCGTAAGGTTTACTACCTTATCCTTCTCATCAACTACGAAATCGCCGGTCTCCTCAATCTCCTCACCCATAATGGCATCAATCTTGGAAAATTCCTTAGAAACCGTTCCGCGCTCCAGCTGACGGGCCAGTACATCGCAGACCTCATAAAGCTTTGTGGATTTTCCGCTCTGTCCGGAAATGATCAGAGGGGTTCTCGCCTCGTCGATCAGCACAGAGTCCACCTCATCGATAATACAGTAGTCCAGATCGCGGAGCACCAGCTGCTCCTTGTAAATGGCCATATTGTCACGAAGGTAGTCAAATCCCAGCTCGTTATTTGTCACATAGGTAATGTCGCAGGCGTATGCCTCCTTGCGCTGGGCGCTGTTCATGTCATTTAAAACCACGCCTACACTCAGTCCCAGGAAACGATGTACCTGGCCCATCCACTCTGCATCTCGCTTTGCCAGATAGTCATTAACGGTTACGATCTGTACACCTTTTCCGGCCAGCGCATTTAAATAAGCAGGACAGGTGGATACCAGCGTCTTTCCCTCTCCTGTACGCATCTCGGCAATACGGCCCTGATGAAGTACAATACCACCGATGAGCTGTACAGGGAAATGCTCCATATTCAGCGTTCTTCTTGCAGCCTCCCGCACAGTAGCAAATGCCTCCGGCAGAAGATCATCCAGTGTTTCGCCCTTTGCCAGTCTTTCTTTAAAAATCCGGGTCTGGTCGCGCAGCTCTTCGTCTGACTTTGCCATCATCTCAGAACGCAGTCCCTCAATCTTGGCAACGATCGGCCGGATCATCTTAAGTTCTCTTTCACTATGAGTCCCGAACAGTTTCTCAATTACGTTCATGGTCTACTCTCCTAACTTCTTCCTTATATAAAAGTCTATACTCTCCCAAACTGGGGCTGTCGTGCCGGGAAAGCTGCTGTCTGTTTATAATCTGTCTGAAAATACTCTCTATTCCCTGATAAATGCACGCAGTATGCTATGATATAATCCAATATATTGTATCACCAGACGCTGATTTATTCAACTCATTCATAAAAAATTTACATTTCCCGGCAATCAGCCTCCCCGGTACTGCGAAGCATCCTGTTTTTCCCTCCGTTCCTGTACATTCCTGCCCTTTTAACAATATGCACAAACCACACGTTCGTTCCTTCTTCTATCCACATTATCCACAGTTATCCACAAACATTTCCCCCAAAGTTATCCCCACCTCATTTTCCTTTTATTTTCGTTGTTTTTTACTTATGCACCGACTTATCCACATTATCCACAAGTTTATAAGTCCCCGCTTTTACCAATTTTCTTTCCATTTCAGATCCTGTTTTTTTTGTACACATCTGATAAATTTACATGTTTTTTACATTTTTTCTGCTTTTCCTCTTGACATTTATAAGCCTGCCCTATTAGTAATTCAATATTCTGCTTATGAATCCCAAAAACAATTTTTATAAAAAATTTATAGTAATTATTAGTCAATTTATCGTATTATGATTGTAATTTCACAACAAATATGTTATAATATGCATATCTCAGAAAAAGGAGTTGATTTTATGCGTTATACCATTACAGGAAGAAACATCGAGGTAACTCCAGGCTTGAAAGCTGCCGTTGAAAAGAAGATCGGCAAGCTGGAACATTTCTTTACTCCCGACACAGAAGTGTTCGTTGCGCTCAGCGCCCAAAAGGATATTCAGAAAATTGAGGTCACTATCCCTGTAAAGGGAAATACCATCCGTGCGGAAGAATCCAGCACTGATATGTATGTATCCATCGATCTGGTAGAGGAGATCATTGAACGCCAGATCCGCAGATATAGGAAGAAACTCATTGACAAAAAGCAGGCGGCCCTGTCCTTCTCTCAGAATTTCATTGAAGAAGAAGAGGAAGTTCCATATGACGATGAGATCCAGATTGTTAAAACAAAGAAATTTGCCGTAAAACCTGTCAATCCCGAAGAAGCCTGCCTCCAGATGGAAATGCTGGGACATAACTTCTATGTTTTCTTAAATTCCGAAACCGATCAGGTAAACGTAGTGTACAAACGTAAAAATGGTACATATGGCCTGATTGAACCAGAGTTTTAAATGCAATAAAAAGCCGGTCCTTCCAACGCGGAGGATCGGCCTTTTATTATGCTGCAAGATATTCCTGTCTAATTTTAAAATCTATGGATCAGTCAAAAAAGCTCACTGCCTTGCAGGGGGTTCTGTAGTTAGCAGACGCATAGCAGATACCTGTAGCGGGATTGCTGGAATGGATGATCTTTCCATCTCCCACATAAATCCCCACATGATTGATATAATCGCCGCTTGCATAGAACAAAAGATCTCCCGGCTGCACCTGATCGACCGGAATCATCTTTCCCTTGCCAGCCTGTTCTCTGGAACTTCTGCCTGTATTGATACCGAAATGAGAAAATACACTCATGACAAAGCCGGAGCAGTCTGCACCGTTTGTAAGGCTTGTACCGCCATAAACATAGGGGTTTCCAAGAAACTGCTTGGCATAGGCAACTACTGCGTTGCGGGAGGCAGATACGACCTTGGAACTGTCCTTTTCTCCCGGACTGTCAGGTTCTTTATTGGAAGACTCCTCAGGTTTTGCAATCGTAGGCGCCGCCACATTCTGCTGAGTTCCCTTTTCCGGATTCGCCTCAATAATCGGGATCCCGGAACCATTTTTAGAAGCAGAAGCAAACTGTGCGGACTTCTGCTCTGTTTTCGCTTCCTCCAACGCCTGAATGGCAGCATCCGCTTCTTTCTGAGCCTGGGCCTTTTCCTCTGCCTGGGCCTTTTCTTCCTCCGAAGAAACAGCTTCCTTAAATTCCACCTCTGTCTCTATGTACTCGCTGGATACATAGCCTTCCAGATCCGTATCCACTGCCACCTTTACAAAGCTTCCCTCCTGTCCCACAACAGAGCATCTGGCGCCTTCTCCCAGAAGAGTTAAGGTCTTTCCATTTAAATCCGGTGTTGCCCGCAGACGGACGGTAGCAGCGCCTTTTATAATTCCATAGGTATGTCCCACTTCCTTTGCCCTGGCAGCTGCGGCCTCGCCGGTAACAAAATACTCTGCCTTGATATAACCAGTAACGGAGCCGGAACGGATCTTATACCATTTTCCGCCCTCACCGTCTACCGTTTCCAGAATCTCGGCGGCACAGTCATTTTGTATCTTTCCCGTGACAGCGCTGGTTGTATTGGCCTCTGTGCGGATATTTACTGATCCGCTTACCTTTGATACCGCAATATTGTCATAATTGGGTGCGGCAAGGACGGTAAATGCCCCTGCCAGCGTACACAGGCTGCTGATGATCAGTACCTTCTTCCATTTTTTCATCTGAATACATCCTCCTAGTGCGCCGTAAGATAGCGCTCTGCACTGGTCACCGCGTTTGCTCCGTCTGCTGCAGCTGTGACGATCTGCCTTAACAGTTTGGTTCTCACATCTCCTGCTGCGAAAATGCCGGGAACAGACGTAACTCCGTCCTCTCCCGCCTTAATATAACCGTGATCCATGTCCACCAGACCTTCAAATGCACGGCTTTCCGGTGAAATACCCACAGCAATAAATACACCCTGAAGGGCAAGCTCGCTCTTCTCTCCGGTCTTTACATTGGTTATCTTCAGACATTCTACAGAGCCTTCTCCCTCAATGGAATCGGCTACTGTATCCCAGAGGATCTCTACATTTTCCTGCGCAAACAAACTTTCCTGAAGGCTCTTTGCTGCTCTGAGTTCATTTCTTCTGTGAATGAGATACACCTTGCTGCACATACGCGCCAGAAAAATAGCGTCCTCTACTGCCACATCGCCTCCGCCGATAACTGCTGTTACCTTATTGCGGAAAAAAGCCCCGTCACAGGTTGCGCAGTAAGATACGCCCGCTCCTCCAAGCTCCTCCTCTCCGGGAATCCCAAGTTTTCTGTGAATGGCTCCTGTAGCCAATATCACTGCCCTTGCCTCATAGATGCCGCCAGAGCAGACTACTCTTTTAACCGGGCCATCCTCTACGGAAATCACCTCATCCTCCTTAAACAGAGCTCCCAGGCGGTCTGCATGCTCTCTGAACTTCAGTCCCAGATCGTAGCCGCCGATTCCGGGAAGGCCGGGATAATTATCTACTTCATAGGTAGTAAGCACCTGTCCACCGCTTACCATGGCTTTTTCCAAAATCAATGTGTTCAGCCGTGCTCTCTGCGCGTATACAGCTGCTGCCAGCCCTGCGGGGCCGGAGCCGATGATGATCAGATCGTATAATTGAGTCATATTTTCTATTCCTTATCTTATTAATTGGTCTACAGTTGGACATTTTTTTACATATTACCTATTATTATAACACAAATTACAAATCTGTTACAGAAAAAATTTCTTACAATTCCTGTACACGCATCTGATGATGTTAAAATGGCGTTATCCCATTGGAAACTAAAATGGGATACATGGTTTTCCCTGCCAAAATATGATATAATAGGGTAAGATTTGGAAAGGATGGTTTTGCGTATGGCAAGAAAAACAGTACTGGTCACCGGAGCATCCCGTGGCATCGGGAAAGCAATCGCAGTCAAATTTGCAAAAAAGGGATATAATGTAGCCATAAGCTGTGTGCACAGCAAAGAACGTCTTTTGCAGACGCAAAAGGAAATCCAGAGCTATCAGGTGCCCTGTCTGGCCTATATGGGAGATATGGGCGATATGAAATGCTGTGAAGAATGGTTTGAACAGGTAAAAAAACAGTTTGGAGGAGCAGACATTCTGATCAACAATGCCGGTATCGCCTATATCGGTCTCCTTCAGGATATGAGTACAGAGGACTGGGAAAAAATGCTCCATGTCAATCTGACCTCTGTCTTTAACTGCTGTAAACTGGCAATTCCTTATATGGTCCGTCAAAAACAGGGTAAAATAGTAAACATTTCTTCTGTATGGGGTCTTGCAGGGGCTTCCTGCGAAGCTGCGTACTCAGCTACAAAAGGCGGAGTCAACGCACTTACTAAGGCGCTCGCCAAGGAGCTGGCCCCCAGCGGTATCCAGGTCAATGCCGTAGCCTGCGGAGCCATTGACACAGAGATGAACCAGTGGCTGGAAGAAGAGGAGCTGATTTCCCTGGTAGAAGAAATCCCGGCCGGCCGCCTGGGACGGGCAGAAGAGGTAGCTGACCTGGTGTACCATCTCAGCTATAAAGACTCCTATCTTACCGGACAGGTAATCGGTTTGGACGGCGGCTGGATTTAGAAGCCTTACATTTTCTCCTATTTCATTTTCCTTACAAAAGCTTACAAAAGGCTTACATGCATTGACCTTGGAGTTACTCCAGGGTATAAACTCTTGGCATAAGGAATTAATCCTCAGTCCCGATGTGAAATCGGAGATTGTAATCATAAGAAACAGGAGGAATGAATTTTATGAAGAAGCGTTTCGCTATTGTAACTCTGTCTCTTGCCCTTGCAGCAGGCAGCGCCATGACATCTTTTGCAGCAGGTTTTGTAGGAACAAAAGATGGTGTAAAATACCAGTGGGGCGACGGAGCCTACTGCACTAATAACTGGGTACAGTACAAAAACCACTGGTTCTTTTTCGGCAACGATCAGTTGATGCGTACCGGATGGATCCAGAGAGACGGTACCTGGTATTATGCAGCCGATACCGGCGAGCTTCAGGGCGGCATCATGAAAATCAATGGAAATGTATATTACTTTGACAACAACAGCTGTAAAATGCAGACAGGTGTACGCAATTACAACGGCGTAAACCATGAGTTTACTGAAAACGGCACAACTGACGGCGGCCCATACGTTTATACCGAGTGGAACAGCAATGGTACCATCCGCAGAGGAACTAAGTTTGGAGTGCGCTGATCGGCTTAAAATGAATCATATGAATGCAGGAACCGCTGGAGATCGA
>OJPB01001532.1_pt1 | contig 8913 bp, 8 predicted proteins | sample 1598391 | NCBI WGS metagenome assembly OJPB01 (sample SAMN03922452, study PRJEB24848) | human gut metagenome | isolation source: stool sample | host: Homo sapiens | place: Germany | collected 2009-11
GAAGAAGCCATTGGGGATCAGATCAGCCGCCTGCAGTCCCAGAAGGAGGAATTGACGGCAGCCCTGGAATTTTGCGGAAGGATAAAGGAAAATCAGCTTGCAGATGTAGACCCCGATCTTTATCTGGAAGAAATGGAACAGGAGGAAAAGCGGGGATCGGTATTTATGGATTTCGTCAATGATTATGCTAGAGTTGTAAGATCAGAAGCAATCCGGGAGTTTTCCTTTATGCCTGATGACCGGTGTGATGAGCCAGATACCTTTGAGAGAGAGCTGTTAAAGTACGGAAAAGAGAATGGAAAAACGATCATTATAACAAAGAAAAGCAGGTCGCCGCATTTTATGATGGATGGAAAGGAGTACAGAGCGTACAGAACTTCTTCAAGATTTGGGATCGTGGTGCACTGTGAACTGGTTCATCCGGAGGACTATGTGCCCGAAGGAATGAGTAGAAGGAAATACCGCCTGCTTCGCGTGATTTCTATTGCAGTCCTTCCGCTCATTCTGTTTGCTGCTTCTAATCTGTGGATTTTCAAACAGATGGATTTTGGCTCTCCGCTCACCTGGCTGGCACTGTTTGTTCTGGCAGTGGTGTTATTGGCAGATCTGTGCTTTTTGTACTACAGCTGCGGAAAAAATTTCAGAGGATAATTTAATACAATTTTAGTACGAATGCCTCACACCTGAGTGCTATCTTAATTCCTTTGGTGCTATGATACGGACAACGTTAAAACATGAGGAGGAATTGACAATGAAAAAGATAGTAAAAAAGTGTGAGGCATTTTTGTGTATGGCAGCAGTGATAATTGGAGTAACAGCGCTTCGGTTTCAGCTTTTCGCACCGGAGGTATTGGAACAGCTCACAATGCAGCTTTGAGTGTGAATGATGATGCTGAGGACGCTGCTAAAGGGATACCGGCCGGGCAGGAATGCGTACAGTAACCTCAGTACCCTGACCGGGAGTACTGGTAAAGGAAAGACCGTAGGCATCTCCGTAAAGGCTTTTTAAACGCAGATTGGTGTTGGACACGCCGATGTGCCTGAGAGAAGTTAAGCCATTATCTGCTGAGAGGCTGTCTAAAAGCGTATCCAGCTTTTCCGGCGCAATCCCGGCCCCGTCATCGCTGATCACAAGGACTGCATCTTCTCCCTCGCGCCAGCCGGTAAGAAGAATACAGCCCTTTTTTTCTTCCTTCATTAAGATGCCGTGCAGAAGGGCGTTTTCCACAATTGGCTGGAAGGTCAGTTTGGGGATCGTCAGGCTGCCAAGCTCTGGGGGAATGTCTGCTATAAAGTCGGCACAGTGATTGTAACGCATATTTTGAAGCTGCATATAAAGCGTTACATGGGTAATTTCATCATCAATAGTACCGAAAAGCTCTTTTTGTCCAAGCGTCAGACGGTAAAAGCGGGTGAGAGCCTGAACTGCCTGGCTTACCTGGCTGATCTGGCCAGATTTTGCCAGCCAGTTGATCATATCCAGAGTATTATAGAGAAAATGAGGATTGATCTGGGCCTGCAAGGCGCGAAATTCAGCCTTTTGCAGTTCTTTGGCAGCAAGCTCCTTCTGGTTTAGCAGTTCATTGATCTCTGCAGTCATAAAATTGTAGGCACCGGAAAGAATGCCGATTTCGTCATTCCCGGCATTTTTCAGAAGAAGAGGTCTGGGACGTCCAGAGCGGATGGTTTCCATCTGCAGGGCAACGTGAATAATGCGGTCTGCAAAGGACTTTGAAAGGCGGTAAGCCAGAAACAGGGCCAACAGGGAGATAACGCCATAGAATGCAATAAATTGGAGGATCATAGAGACGCCTGCTGTCTTTAGGCTTTGCCTGGGGATGACAGACATAAGATACCAGTCGGATCCATTGATGGAAAATGATGCCGCATATACAAGAGAACCGTCCAGATCAGCCGGAATGAATTGTTCTTTTTGTTTTAACTGTTCAAATAATGAGTGGGGGATTTGGGGAATGGAACTGGAGAGCCGCTCGTCTTTCATATCAATCGGTTCACCGGAGGCGTTCATAAAAAAATTGATTTCTCCCTGGATCAAATGCGTGTGTGTGATCAGCTGCTGCAGGGAACTGCGGGAAAAATAAACAGCCACATAGGCAGCCGCTTCTTTTTCTGCCCTTTCATCTTCGGAAAGATAATTAAGCCGAACCAGATAGGCCAGATTCCCGCAGTATTTTTTTTCATTTTCCGACAGATCCGGAGCTGCACACAACAGTCTGTCCTCCGGAGAGGACTCAAAACGGTCGAGCCATCCGCTGTCTATTGCAGAGAGAGGGATAAAAAGGCGCTGGCGGCCGTTATTTAAAATGTCAAGCTGTGGATAGGAGCTGTCATCGTAATAGATCCGTATGGTGCGGATTAAAGAGGGTTCCGCAGCCATATCTGCCAGCTGATACAGATTGTTCAGATGCGTGCGTGACAGGGCGGCTCCGGGCGCCTGTTTTTTTGTGATGGAAAAGAGCCGCTGGATCGGAAGGGAATAGGTGAGTGTATCAGAGGCATGAGCTACATGGATCATAAGATTTTCTGCCGCAAGAGCGGACTGGGAATGAAAGGCCTCTTCGGAGCGCAGCGTGTCATTTAACACAATGCGGAAAATCCGGGTAAATAAAAAGAAGGTCACAGTCAGCGTGGGAAGCATAAAGAGGATGGCAAAGGACAATGCCAGTTTCTTTTTCAGCTTCATATCATAAATGTAATAATGAAAAAACTGTTTTATGGGACGTTTCATCAGAGTATTTTCTCCCTGTATTCCGATGGTGAAAGGCCTACGATCTTGCGGAAGGCCTTGCTGTAGTAATTGCCGTCGCTGTAGCCGACTTTTGCGGAGATGTCCGTGATCCGGTATCTGGGATCGCTCAAAAACTGCTTGGACATTTTAATCCGGTAATCGGTCAGATACTGGTTGATCGTCTGGCCGGTTTCATTTTTAAAAAGAGTGCAGATATAGCTGGAGGAGCGGTTTGCATACTGGCTGATATCCAGCACAGACAGGGTAGGAACCGCAAAATTCTGGCGTATATATTCCTTGATCTGAAAGACGACCGGATGCTCAGACTGATTAAAGATCAGGGATTGAAAATAGTGCCTGATCCTGTGGCAGAGAAAATCATGGAGCTCTCCTAAGGTGGCGCAGCTTATTACATCCTCCCAGATGGATTCTGATTCGATACCTTCTCTTTTCCACAGAGAAATGTGATTAGCCAGACTGATCTCATCCAGCTTGTTCAGATATCGGAAATATCGGTCTCTTACCTGAGCTTCCGGAAGAGGAGGGCTGTTTTTTAGAGCATTATAAAAGTTTCCGGCGGCTTTTAGTGCTTCCAGCTCTCTTTGGGCTGCAAGGGCTGCTGTAAAGTCTGCAAAGGGATCTTCGGCAGGCTGCAGAGAGCCGGCAGGAGGTGTTTGTGTTAAGATGGAATTGTAATCATGATAAAAGCTTTCGCTTAATAGGCTCATGGCGCTTTTATACGAAAATGCAGCCTGATCCATGCCCTGTACAGAGGGGCCTGATGCAATAAAAAAACGGCAGTAGGGTGTGATCCGCTCTTTGAGAAAGCTGGTAAAAGCGCGGACTGTTTCTGGTTCCTGGCGGTTGGAACTGCACAGAAAGCTTACGATATAGCGGTCTGCCTTGGGCACCAGAATCCGCACGATCCCCATTTTTTTCAAATAGGAAGAAAAAAGCTGATTTTCCTGGATCAGATCTTCTGAGGGAAGCTCGGAAAGGGGGGTGAGACAGCTTGTGATCACACAGGTAAACCAGAAATCTGTTTCGACTTTCGGAGAAACGCGGGCTGCCAGTTCCAGGGCTTCCTCCAGTTTGGAAGAATTGGTCAGGGCCAAGGCAAGGTGACCGCGCAGATCCTTTTCCTCCAGCATAGCGCCGGCTTTTGCGGCTCTCAGGGTACGGAAACGGTCGGCTGCTTCCTTTATGGCATCCTCAAGTTCCTTTTTTTCTGCCGGTTTGTCAATGTAGCTTACAGCTTTCAGTTTAATTGCCGCTTTCAGATATTCGCGGTCTGAGTAGGCGCTCATGAAGATGACGGCTGTATCCGGAGCCTCTTCCAGGTACAGAGAAGCCATCTCAACCCCAGTCATGCGGGGCATCCGCACATCGGTAAGCAGGATATCTGGGCGGTGCTTTCTAGCCTCTGTAAGGGCGTTGACCCCGTCGTCTGCCAGGATTACCTCTGTAATGCCGTACTGTTTCAGATCCAGCAGGCTGCATATACCTTCACGGGTAAGTTTTTCATCATCAGCAATCAGTAATTTCATAGGATATAGGTTCTCCATTTTTTGATTCAACAATCGCTCTGCCTTTATTTTATTTGAAAGCCTTCACTTATGCAATGGAAATCAAAAAAAATTACAGCGAATGAAAGGATTTTACCATGGTTTTTTTCAACTTCAGCTGTTATCATATGAAACATAAGATGTTATCATGCATTGCCGGATATTGCTTACCGTAAGCGTCATCCCCGTGTATCCGGCAATGAATTTTATAAATGTCTGCTCTCTGTGATGAGAGTATTGAGCAGATGATGGAGGTAATGAATATGAAGCGCGTTGCAGTTAAATTCAATCAGCCGGATCAGATCATTGATTTTGTGCGAATTATGAATCGGTATGAATATGATGTAGATGTAAAATGTGGAAGCAGGATCGTAGATGCAAAGTCAATCGTAGGTGTGCTGGCTCTGGCCAAATCCAGGACAGTGGAGGTGATTGTTCACACAGATGAATCCTGTGAAGATTTGATGGAAGAAATTTCTAGATATGCGGCATAATAGGAGGCTTGCGCCCGTTCTGTTTAAATATAAGCAGAATGGGCGTATTTTGTTTGAGTGCGTGTTATGCTTCTTAAAAAAAACTTGCATATCTTCCAAAAACGTGTATAGTTATGTATGAAAAAATAAATAAGCAGAGTAGGCTTATGCGCGTTAAGTGCCGGCTGGACAGGGAGTTGCCAGTCAGACGAAAGTAAGGAGCGGCTTTGTGCCGATCCTTCTGCGGTGCATGGGCCGCATCCCGCTGCATCAGAGAAGATCATAGGGATTTGATTATCTCCGATTGTAGTTTGAGAGATCTGCAAAGGAGGTAATTTTTTTATGACAAGATTAGCAACTTTGTTTACCTGTTCCTTCCGCCGGTTAAAAGAGGTAAGGACCGTTACCGTTTGTGCCATGCTCGGGGCTATCGCTATCGTGCTGGGGTCATTAAGCATTGATCTGGGACCGTCTGTCCGTATTGGATTTTCAGGTATTCCAAATGAACTGGTCCACTATCTGTTTGGTCCTGCGGCAGGAAGCCTGTTTGCGGGGGCGCTTGATATTTTAAAATATATGATCAAGCCTGTGGGCGGATTTTTCCCCGGTTTTACCCTTGTGGCGATGCTGGCAGGTGTGATCTACGGTTCTTTCTATTACAGAAAGCCCTTAAGTCTGGGGCGAGTATTTGCCGCTCACCTTGTTGTGAGCCTGGTTTGTAATGTACTGCTTAATACGCTGTGCCTGTCTCTGCTTTACGGAAAGGCATTTATGGTGCTTTTGCCGCCAAGAGTGATTAAAAATCTTATCATGTGGCCCATTGATTCCCTGATCTTCTTTCATATTGCAAAGCTCCTGGAAGCAGCAGGAATATTCAGGTTCCTGGGCGGAAGGGATCAGAACCGTTTATAAAAGGAGGAGTTGCCATGAAATTAAATACCGGTATGCGCTGCCATGACCTGTGTGAAAAAATGGAGATGGAAAAGGTGTTCCAGCTGGCAAAGGAAAATGGAGTGCACCAGATCCAGCTTGCTTTTGCCAAATCCATCAGCAATTATGACTTTACCACCGGTCATTACAACCCTGGATTTGCCCGCTACATTAAAGAACAGCTGGATAAAAACGAGATCCATGTGTCTGTTCTCGGCTGCTATATTAACCCTACTAACCCTGTAGAAGAGCTGCGCAAAAAAGAGGTAGCCCGTTTTATTGAACATTTAAAATATGCCCGCATCATCGGAGCAGATATGGTAGGAACAGAAACCGGCCGTCTGTCCTCGGATTTTCGTGTGACTCCTGAAACGTATTCAGAGGACGGTTATCAGCTTCTGTTAAAGAGCATGAGAGAGATTGTCTCTGCTGCTGAGAAGCTGGGAGTGATCGTAGGAGTGGAGGGCGTATTCGACCATACCCTTTACAGTCCGGCGCGGATGAAGCGGTTTTTGGATGACATTGATTCCCCGAACGTAGAGGTAATTTTAGACAGTGTGAACCTGATCCATCCGGATGAGGTGGCGCCTGAGGCTCAGGAAAGAGTCGTTCGCCAGGCTTTTGAGTATTACGGCGACCGGATCAGCGCCCTTCATGTGAAGGACTTTGTGTTTGATGGCCAGAATCAGCTGTTTAGGCACGTTGGCGAGGGCCTGTTCTGCTATGAGCCTCTGATGAAGCTCATTAAGGAGAAAAAAACTCATATCCCGGTGCTGCTTGAAAACTCCAGCAGAGAACGTTTCCACAGCGATGTGGCCTTCCTGCAGGAGATTTATGACCGGGTATAATAAAAAGAATAGAAACAGACGGATGATCCCGGACAATTCTGCGCGCTGGAAAGGGCAGAGTTGGCCGGGATTTTTCACTTCTTTTTGTGAAACAACACCAGCATCCCTCCATACACCAGGCTGATAAAGCCGATCTGCACGGCAGCATTCAGAAAAACAGGAAGGGAGGACAGAGCGGGAATAAAAGCGCATAAGGCGAAATTGATTCCAAACGCGATCAAAAGAATCAGCACCGGTTTTACAACCATGGAAAAAACGTCCCAGCCAATAGGGGCGATGCGGTTAAGGCTTAAGCAGCACATAAGGGCCAGAGCCAGTTCGCTTGCCAGAAGCCCCCATAGATATCCCTGGATTCCAAAGGAGGGAATGGCAAAGAGGACAAAGAGCAGTCGAAGAATCATGGCGGCTACATTCTGGAAAAAAGTGGATGAGGTTTTTCCGAGGCCGTTCTGTATGCTTCCCAGCGTGGTTGCAAGGTACATAAAGGGGCAGAGCCAGCAGAGGGTGGTGATAAAGGCTCCGGCCTGCTGGTTGTGAAACAGGCTGGTTCCCAGCGTATTGCCAAAGCGGGTAAAAATGCCGATGCACAGGATTCCCATATAGCAGCTGCAGCGGATGGAAAGCGCCAGCATGGAAGAGATGCGCTCCTTATTTCCGCGCGACTGGGCTTCTGCCGCTGAGGGGAGCAGCAAAACTGCCATGGAATTTGTGATGGCAGAGGGAAAGAAGATAAAGGGCATGGCCATGCTAGTCAGGACGCCGTAAAGGGACAGGGCCTGGGGATCTGAAAGGCCAAATGCTGTTAAACGATCCGGGATCCAGATGGCCTCCGCACTTCCAAGGATATTTAATACAAGACGGTTTCCCATCAGGGGCAGAGCCAGGATTAAAAGAGAGGACAGTACCTGAAAAAAGGAGTGTTCCGTCCCAAAGGAGTGTTCCGTCTCGGGGGAAGACGGATAAGGAGCCTGTGACAAAGGGGGAAGATTCTGGAAGCCTGGAGCAGGACGTTTTTCAGACCGGGGCGGAAATGCTCCCAGACACATAAGGGTAAAGAGAGCAGAGGCCATTTCACCGGCCAGATGGCCGTAAAAAGCCAGATCTACCGTAACAGGCCGGCCTTTTTCTGTCCAAACACAGACGATCAGCCACACAGTCACCATGCGTATTCCCTGTTCAGCCACCTGGGAAAGAGCAGGAACCCTTGTTTTCTGCATTCCATAATAGTATCCGTTAATACAGGCGTGAAGGGCGCAGAAAGGAACGGACAGAGCGATAACAGGAAGAAATGGGGCACATTGGGGCTCTAAAAGCACATACCGGGCCAGGGGAGTGCGAAAGGAAGTGATGAGCCAGGCTAAGAGGACAGAAAGGCTTAGAGATACGGACAGGGCAGCCATAAGAGCCTTTTTGCCCTGAGATTGACGGGCAGCCACATATTGGCTTAGTGCGGTCTGGAGGGAACCGGCGCAGAGCGCAAAGCAGATGCCAAAAAGCGGGTGTACCATCTGATAAAGTCCCAGACCTTCCGCCCCAATGGTTCGGGAGAGATAGATCCGGTAGAAGAATCCCAGAATCCGGCAGATCAGGCCGGTAAAGGTCAGAAGAAGGGTGCCGGTAAGAAAGGCTTTTTTGCGGGGAGTCAGCTGGAACATGGTCGGGGCCTCCGAAACCGGAAAATTATTATTACTATATGAAAAGAATAAGAATATCAGAACCGAATTATTTTATAGTATTCCTATTGAAATTGTAGGAATACTATGGTATAGTAAGGACAGAATGAAAGAAACAGAAAGGCGGAGCGTTTTAATATGGAAAAAATGATATATCTTGATAATGCGGCAACCACAAAGACCCGTCCTGAGGTAGTAGAGGCCATGCTTCCCTATTTTACAGAATCCTATGGAAATCCTTCCTCTGTATATACATTTTCAGCAAAAAGCAAAGAGGCTGTAACAAAAGCCAGAGAGATCATAGCAGACTCCCTGGGAGTAAAGAGCAATGAAATCTATTTCACAGCAGGAGGAAGCGAAGCGGATAACTGGGCCCTGGTGGCTGCGGCAGAGGCTTATGAAGCCAAGGGGAAGCACATTATCACAAGTAAAATTGAACATCATGCCATCCTTCATACCTGTGAATATCTGGAAAAAAGAGGGTATGAGGTCACTTATCTGGATGTGGATGAAAATGGCGTAGTAAAGCTGGATGAGCTGAAAAAGGCCATCCGCCCGGATACCATTCTTATTTCTATCATGTTTGCAAACAATGAGATCGGAACCATTGAGCCGATTAAGGAGATCCTGTCTCTTATACACATCTGACGCTGCCGACGAAGGCTTAGGTGTAGA